>ERZ1066120.486-NODE-486-length-36281-cov-8.535444_pt1 | contig 36281 bp, 12 predicted proteins | sample MGYA00382767_ERZ1066120 | MGnify/ENA primary metagenome ERZ1066120 (study PRJEB33369, sample SAMEA5778350) | biofilm metagenome | biome: Industrial cooling water; feature: Water cooling tower basin; material: Biofilm | place: United Arab Emirates | collected...
CGCAGTGGCGGTACTAACACTTGGCAAATCTTGTTTGCCAGTGTCGAATACACGTCTGACTGTAAATATCCTTCAAGGTATAGGTTCATCGCAGGATCGGGCGAAGGCATAATATCTCATCTAAATCAGAATTAACCCCAAACAGGAGTACAGATGACAATGTACAAGTATTTTACAACTTCTCAAACTAATGGCACTAGAACTATTATTTTGCCATCTGTGCAATCACGCACTTACCGTAAAGATACCTGAAAAGTCGATATTTGCATATATGATTTATGGATCGAATGTTGATAGCCCAGTGTAATAGGCGATTGATGCTACTCCTCTTCTAGTAAACTACCCTAAGGGGTTGTGTATTAATAAGTTGAGCAGGTCTTTTTGTCCTGTCGTCATGTTGTGAGATATGGTCGCGTAATATATTGAAGACCTGCTCAACTTATTTTTACAAGGGTGCTAAGCTTGCAACACAACATTTAAAGAGTTTATTTTGAATAGGATGCTAAGGAGACAATAGCCTTCACTAATTCTTCTGGTTCTACAGGTTTTGATAGGTGCATTTGAAATCCTGCTGCTAATACCTGCTTTTGATTCAGCTCGCCTGCATAAGCAGTGAGAGCGATCGCCTTCGGCATAGCTTCGCTTACCGCCCGAATCTGCCCGCCTTGCTCTGGCGGAAGCGTTCTGAGAAGGCGAATCAATTCATAGCCATCGACTTTGGGCATACCAATGTCGCTAATCAGAAGATCGTAGTTTGCTTTTGTTAGTGCTTGCAGTGCTGCGGAAACTGAAGATACGTCGGTGACAGTCGCACCCTCTTGTTGCAGCATAAAGGAAATTAGCTCTAGCGAATCTAAATCGTCATCGACAATGAGAATTCGCAATCCGTCTAATGGAGCCAGTATTGACGTGCGATCGCTAAAATCTGAGGGTGTTGGCAATTGCAGAGAAACAATTGGCAGCCTAACTGTAAAGGTTGCACCTTGTGCCTCACCAAGACTATCGACACTAATAGTTCCACCATGCAGTTCGACGATTTGACGCACAATTGCCAGTCCTAAACCTAGACCGCCAAACTTTCGTGTTGTCGAGCTATCCGCTTGACGAAAATATTCAAATACGTGGGGTAAAAATTCCGGCTGAATGCCAATTCCCGTATCGCGGACGGTCATTTGAGCGTAGGCAGTGGGGGAGGACAAAGAAGAATTTTCTCTCCACTCTTCCCCATCTCCCCGTTCCAAGCGCACTTCAATGTTGCCGCCAGCCGGAGTGAATTTGACGGCATTGGACAATAAATTCCACACCACTTGCTGTAATCGTGCCGCATCACCCATAACTTGGAACTTTGAATTTTGCGGAAAGTGGGCGGTGTCGGTTTCCGTCCCGCCCAACTTTCCAAGACGAATTTGAGATTTTAGATTTTTATCGCTATCTGCTAATCCAGAATCTAAAATCGTCAATTGTAAATTGATGGATTTAGCATTGGCTGCCAGACGCATAGTATCGATCGCGTTGGCGAGCGCATCAACTAAATTGACTGGGGCTACATTCAAGGTAAGTTTACCCTGTAAAATTCTGGAAACATCAAGCAAGTCTTCAATCAGTTGCGCTTGCAGTTGAGCGTTGCGTTCGATTGCGTCCAATGCTTGCTGTGTTTTGGTCGCATCGCACCGCCCGCTTTTGAGTAGTTTCGTCCACCCCAGGATTGGATTCAAAGGAGTCCGTAGCTCGTGGGATAGGACTGCTAAAAATTCGTCTTTAATTCGGTTTGCTGCTTGGGCTTGGGCGCGGGCAGCTCGTTCCGAGGCAAGCAACTGCTCTCGTTCTGCCTCAATCTGTTTCTTTTGGGTGATGTCGAGGACAGTGCCAATCAAGCGCACAGCCTCCCCTGCTGCATTGAAGTATGCCTGTCCCCTGGCAGCTATCCAACGCTCCTTACCGTCCTCAATCCCAAGCGTGCGGTACTCTGTGTCGAGCTTACCGCCACTGGCAGGATGAAGCGCCCACTGCACGACTTGGTGCATTCTGGGGCGATCGTCGGGATGCAAGCCTGCCAAAAATACCTCATAGTTAATTTCAGCATCAGGCGGTAAACCAAACATTGCCTTACAGCGATCGTCCCATTGCAACATTGGGGCGATTGGGTTGAAATCCCAAGTTCCGAGTTGGGCTGACTCGATCGCCAACCGCAGGCGATCCTCGCTCTCGCGCCGAGCTTGTTGTCGGAGTTGTCCTAATTGCAAGTTTGCTTCCACTCGCGCTAGCAATTCACGCGCTGAAAACGGTTTGATCAGATAATCATCTGCCCCTGCTGCTAACCCTTCAATCCGAGACTCCTCTCCAGCGCGGGCAGAGAGCAAAATCGCTGGCACTTCTTTTATTTGCGGATCGGCTCGTAATGCTTGTAGCAATCCAAAGCCGTCTAGCCTCGGCATCATGATATCGCTAATGACGAGATCGGGAACTTGTCTGCGGGCTGCTTCCAGAGCACTTTCACCGTCTGCTACCGCTTCGAGCGCGTATTTATCGCCTAATAAGTGTCCGATGTAATCCCGCATATCGGCATTGTCATCCACCAGCAGGATGCGAGCAGGTTGAAAGTTTCTCGTAAAGAATTTTGAGTTTTGAATTGAAGAGTTTTCTTCTAACTGGGAATTCAAAACTGAGAACTCAGCACTTTCGGCGGGTAACCAGCGCCATGCTTCCTCAATATAAGGGGACGCACCGATCGCGGTTGATGTTAGCGTGGAAGTGACATTGATGCGATCGCTGGGCAGGTGGGCTAAACCTGTGGGAATTGCGATCGTGAATGTCGTGCCTCGGTCAACTACGCTCTTCACGTCAATCGTGCCGCTATGCAATTGCACCAGTTCTCGCACCAAGGATAATCCAATGCCCGATCCTTCGTAGCTACGTCCGCGACTACCTTCTACGCGGTAAAAGCGCTCGAACAGTCGGGGTAATTCTGTTTCTGGAATGCCAATTCCGGTATCCGATACAAGCAGTTGGACTTGGTTTGACTGCCAGCGCAGCGAAACGGTAATTTCTCCCTCAAATGTAAACTTGAAAGCATTGGAGAGCAAATTTAGCACGATCTTTTCCCACATATCCCGATCGACGTAAACAAGTTCTGGTAGTGGGGGACAGTCGCTCCGCAACTGCATTCCGGCAGCTTCAATCGCCGAGCGAAACACGCTTGCTAGTTCGGTGGTGTAAGTCGATAAGTCGGTTGGTTGGTAGTTGGCTTGAATCCGACCTGCCTCAATCCGGGAAAAGTCCAGCAGGGTATTGACTAGCTTTAGCAGGCGTAATCCGTTGCGTTGTACGACTTCAATTCGTTGGCGTTGGCGGGGCGGTAGCGGGGAAACAATGTCAGCCAAAGCTTCTCCCGCTGGTCCCAGCATCAAGGTTAAGGGCGTGCGGAATTCGTGAGAAACGTTGCTAAAAAATGCCGTTTTGGCGCGATCGAGTTGAGCTAAAGCTTCGGCTCGTCGCCGCTCTTCTTCGTATGCTCCAGCGTTGCGGACTAAAACCGATACCTGACCAGCTAATAGCTCGTAGAACGAACGATATCCGGCATCAAGGGCGCGGTTGGGGCTAATGCCAACAACGAGTACGCCTAGTGGGGCAGTTTGTCCAGACGAAGTAATTGGCATTGCCAGCGCCGATCGCACTGGTTCGTTCCAGGGACCGCCCAATACGGTTGTGTAGCGTTCGACTGCTTCAAGAAGAATCGTTTCACCCCTTGCCGCAGCTGCTAGCGACCAGATATCGTTATCATCTGTTCCCAGCTCGACTGAATGCGGACTAGCTGCTGCTCCCGCACTCAGACCTACAGCTCCTTGTAGAGTCAGGGTTTGACGATCGCTTTCGCGCAGATAAAGCAGGGCGAAGGGAATATCTATCGAATGCATTGCAATTGCCGCGATCGCGTCATAGCAAGTTGACTCAACGCTTTGCGTTTGGTCTACTTTAGCGGCTAATTCATGCAACAATCGCAGTCGTCGTTCGCCCAAGACCTGTTGAGTCACTTCACTACAAACTGCCAGCATCCCAACGATGCGCCCAGAATCGTCTTCTGCCGGAGCGTGAGAGACGCTAAAGTAAGATTCCTCGCGGTAGCCGGAGCGTTCCAAGACGAGTAGCAAGGCGGGTATCCAACTGGCAACGCCAGTTGTCATCACTGCTTCGATCGTCGGACCGAGCGTGTCCCATGCCTCAGCTAGCGTGATTCTAATATCGATGCCCAATGCTGCTGGGTGCTTGTCGCCGATTAGCTGAGAGTAGGCATCATTGTAAAACTGCGTGAAGTCCGCTCCCCAAATCAGTACCATTGGGTAGCGCGAGGCAAGCAACGTCTTGATCGGCGACTTGAGGCTAGGCGACCAGTCCGCCATCGCCCCAAGTGGAGTTTGCGACCAGTCAAAGGCATTAATGCGGGCAGCCATTTCCCCGCCGCTAAAGATATCTCGGTTGTTAGGAGTTGCCACGTTCGCCTCGTTTATTTCCCCTTCCCAGCAGTGTAGCAATTGCTCCAATCAACTCGTCGGGTTCGATCGGTTTGGCAATATGCTGTTGGAATCCTGCCTGGAGTGCCGAGGCGCGATCGTACTCCCCAGCGTAGGCAGTTAGGGCGATCGCCTTCACTTGTCCTCCTTGCTCTGGTGGCAATGCCCTCACCTGCCGCATCAGCATATAACCATCCAGATCGGGCATTCCAATGTCGCTAAGTAAGACATCGGGCGGAGACTGCGTTAACGCCAAAAATCCTTCGCTTGCAGTCGCGGCGGTTGTCACGCTCGCTCCTACTTGTTCTAGGACAAACGCCACAAATTCTCGTGAATCCATTTTGTCATCAATTACCAAAATATGCATCCCATTCAAGTTGAGCGACGGTTGGGAGGATAGGTGATCGAGATGAGTAGTAGGTTGGATGGACATCAACGGTAGTTTTACCGTAAAAGTGGCTCCCAGTTCTTCACCTGGGCTAGCTGCTGTGACCGTTCCTCCATGCAGTTCTAGCAAATGCCGAACGATCGCCAGCCCTAACCCTAACCCGCCAAACTTGCGCGTGGTTGAACCGTCTGCTTGTCGGAAATAGTCAAATACATAAGGTAGGAAGTCAGGATGAATGCCCTTACCTGTATCGCTCACGACCAGATGAACCTCATCGCCAACTTGTCCTATCTGCACGTCAATGCGTCCACCAGGGGGAGTGAATTTAACGGCATTGGAAAGCAGATTCCATACCACTTGCTGCAAGCGAGTTGCATCGCCCCCAACTTGAAATTTTGGATTTTGCGGAAAGTGGGCGGTGTCGGTTTCCGTCCCGCCCAACTTTCCAAGACGGATTTTAGATGTTAGATTACCAGGTTGCTTGTCAGAGTTGGTAGATTTTGGGTTACCATCAACATCATCCAATCCAAAATCTACGATCGCCAACCGTAAATCGATGGACTTGGCTTCGGCTGCCAGACGCACGGTTTCAATCGCCGCTTTCACGATCGATGTCAAATCGATTGGGCTGATATTGAGACTGAGTTTGCCTTGCAGAATCCGAGAAACATCCAGCAAATCTTCAATCAATTCGGATTGTAATTTAGCATTCCGTTCAATTGTGGCTAATGCCTGTGTGGTTTTGGCTGCGTCCAACTTGCCAGTTTTTAAGAGCTTTGACCAGCCCAAAATCGGATTGAGGGGCGATCGCAACTCATGGGACAGCACTGCCAAAAACTCATCTTTGATGCGGTTGGCTTGCTCGGCTTGTTCCCGTGCCGCTTGTTCTCGTTGCAGCAGTTGTTCTCGTTCGGCTTCGGCAAATTTGCGCTCGGTGATGTCTGTTACCGAAGCGACCCAGCCGTTGATGTTGCCATTGTCATCCTCGTCCGGCGTATAAACGACGTGGAGATATCGCGCTCCGCTCTTCTCAAATGGCATTTCGGTTTCATATTCGACCCGTTCGCCGCGCAAGACGCTCTCGAAGTAGGGGCGAATTATTTCTAAACCCGCCTCGCCGAGCGCATCCACGATCGGTCTGCCGACGATCTCTTCTACAGTCATTCCAGCAAGCTGAGCGTAGGCAGGATTCACCGCGAGATAGCGCAAATCGCGGCTGCAACGGATCAGCCCAACCCCAGCAGTTTCCATCACGCGGCGCAACTCAGCCGACTTAGCTTGTAAAGCTGCTTCGGCGAGTTTGCGATCGCTAATCTCAGCCACAAAAACGGTGAGTCCATCGGGCGAAGGGTAAACTCGATGGTCGTACCAACGATTCCAGGGGGCGTAAAGATTCTCAAACTGGAGCGGTGTTTGTTCGCGCATCGCTCGGTGAAAATGCTCGTAAACATCAGTATCAACCGCAGCGGGAAACAAATCCCAAACACTGCGACCCAAAATTTCTTCTCGCGGCATGGCAATGATTTCGCAGTGGCGATCGTTGACATAGGTAAATCGCCAATTGCGATCGAGGACGAAAAAGCCATCCCGAATGCTTGACAAAATCGTTTCAATCTGCTGTTTGGCTGTCTCTGCTTCCAGTCGTAATGCCTGCTCCTGTTGAGCTGCTTCCCGCCGCAATTGCGCCAGCTTCAAGGTTGCCTCCACTCTTGCTAATAGCTCACGCGCCGAGAAGGGTTTGATCAGGTAATCATCGGCTCCCGCTGCCAATCCTTCAATCCGAGATTCTTCCCCCGCTCGTGCAGACAGCAGGATAATCGGCACTTCCCTAGTTTGCGGATCGGAGCGCAGCGATCGCAACAAGCCAAACCCATCGAGGTTAGGCATCATCACATCGGTCAAGATCAAATCTGGAATCTGCTGACGGACAGCAGACAAGGCAGCTAAACCGTCTGACACGGCTTCCACCTCATATTGCTGGCTTAATAACCGCCTGACGTAATCGCGCATATCTGCGTTGTCATCCGCCAGGAGAATGCGAGCAGTTTGAGAGTTTTGAGTTTTGAATTTTGAGTTTTGAGTTAAAGAGTTTTCTTCTAACTCAGAATTCAAACCTGAGAACTCAACACTCCCGCCTTCAGCGGGAAGCCAACGCAGGGCTTCTTCCAAATAAGGGTTCGCGCCCAACGCCGTTGAAGCTAAGGTGCGACGCGCCTCGATCCGGTTTTGGGGCAAATGTGCCGTTCCCGTGGGGATGGAGATGGTGAAACAAGTGCCTGCTCCCTCGACGCTGGTTACGTCGATCGCACCTTGATGCAGTTTTACCAATTCTTGCACCAGAGATAGCCCAATCCCCGATCCCTCAATGCTGCGCCCCTGTGCGCCTTTTACCCGATGGAATCGCTCAAATAAGTGCGGCAGTTCTGCGGCGGGAATGCCAATCCCAGTATCTCGCACTGCTAACTCGACGCGATTGCCCTGCCACTGCAAGCTAACGGAAATTTCTCCGGCAAATGTAAACTTGAAGGCGTTAGATAGCAGGTTGAGAACGATCTTTTCCCACATTTCGCGATCGACATACACCGCTTCCGGCAGAGGCGGACAGTCTACAACTAGCCGCAGGTTTGCTCGTTCGATCGCCGAGCGAAATACACTCGCTAGTTCTGCGGTAAAGGCTGCTAAATCGGTTGGTTCGTAAGTTGCCTGCACCCGTCCGGCTTCAATGCGGGAAAAATCGAGCAGGGTATTGACTAATTTCAATAGCCGTAACCCGTTGCGCTGCACTAATTGTAATTGTTCGCGTTCTTCGGCTGGAATGGTGTCACTCAGATTGGCGATCGCATCTTCTAAGGGAGCCAGTATGAGAGTCAGCGGAGTCCGAAATTCGTGTGACACATTGCTGAAGAACAGCGTTTTGGCGCGATCGATTTCTGCCAGTGCTTCGGCTCGTTTGCGCTCCTCTTCGTAGGAGCGAGCATTGGCGATCGCCATAGCAATCTGTCTGGCGACTTGATTGAAGAATTCCAGGTAGTTATCGTCAAGCCTACGGCGCGGGCTAGCGACGGCAACTAGCACTCCGGCTACCTTGCCCTGCCCAGTAGCGGCGATCGGCAATACCATCGCTTCCTGGGGTGGCTCCGACCAAGGGCTGCCAGGAAGCGCCCCAAAACGCATTTTTAGATCGCGAACGATTTGCGATTGGGCAGTTTGGGCAACTAGGGCGATCGACCAGTCATTGGTATCATCGACTACCAAATCGACTACATCAGGAGCAATGGAGCGATCCACATCAACCTCGGTGCTACCGCCAAGGCGAAGGGCTTTTCCGTCCCGATCCATCAGGTAGAGTAGCGCCAACGGAATATCGGCAGGATCGGCTCTGAGCGTTTCAGCCATCAAAGCACACGCCTCTTCAGCCGTCTTTGCGGTTCCAGCCCCAGATGCAACTGCTCGCAAAAGGCGGGCGCGGCGATCGTTTAAAACTCGGTAGGTGGTTTCAGTAACGATGTTAAACACTCCATCAATGCTATCCCCCTCGCCTTGAATCGGGTTAAACGTATACTCGAAGAAGCACTCTTCGGTGTATCCAAAACGGTGCATTGACAAAAGTTCGTCGTGATGGAATGTTCCCTCACCCGTCGCTAAAACACCTGCTAGCTCTGGTCCAATATCGTCCCAAATTTCAGACCAAACTTCCCTTCCAGGGCGACCCAACGACCGAGGATGCTTGTCACCAACGATCGGTCGCCAAGCATCGTTGTAGAGCAGTATGGAGTCCGCTCCCCAGTAAATGGCGATGGGGAAACGCGAGTTGAGGCAAATACTCAGTGCCGATCGCAAGCTTTGGGGCCAGGTTTGTGGGGAACCAAGCGGTGTTTGCGACCAGTCGAGCGATCGCATTCGCCTTGCCATTTCACCGTTACCTGCGAAAAGTTGTTCCGCCGCTTGACGATCCTCAGTCATTCTCAGCTTCCTCCTGCCGTTTGCACAACCGAGCAATAACGCTCACAATATGGGATGGCTCAACAGGTTTAGCTAGGTGGCTTTGAAACCCAGCGGCGATTGCCCAGGCGCGATCGACTTCTCCAGCGTAAGCGGTCAAGGCAATTGCTGGAATCATCCTGTCTTCTTCTCTGGGGAGTTGACGGATCTGATGCATCAGCGCATACCCATCCATTTGCGGCATTCCAATATCGCTCAAGAGAATATCGAAACAGGTGGATTGCAATGTTTGGAGCGCCTCAATTGCAGAGCCAACCGCGATCGCTTTGGCTCCCGCTTGTTCTACTACAAATGCTACGAAATCTCGTGAATCCGGTTCATCGTCAACGACCAAGACCCGCAGATTTGCCAGCGGTAGCGCGTCCGAGCCAGAAATGCTGGCATCGGCAGCGGCTAAAGCTGCCGGACTTGCAGCGTGTGATAGGGGCAGTTCAACGGTGAACGTGGCTCCCTGGTTTTCTCCCGCACTTTCAACCCAAACTCTGCCACCGTGCAGTTCGACAATTTGCCGCACGATCGCTAAGCCCAACCCCAAGCCGCCAAATTTGCGCGTGGTCGAGCCGTCTTCTTGCCGGAAATACTCAAATACATGGGGTAAGAACTCTGGATTGATGCCCTTACCCGTGTCTCTGACCCGAATCTGAGCGAGTCGATCTTTTTGCCGCAGTTCAACGGTGACTCGTCCACCGTTGGGGGTGAACTTGACGGCGTTGGACAATAAGTTCCACACCACTTGCTGTAGGCGGGCAGCATCACCCCAGATCGGGGCGCTCGCCTCTTCTAGGTCGAGCGCGAGCGAAATCTGCTTGGCTTCTGCTGCTAAACGCACAGTTTCGAGCGCCGCACGAATCGTAGTTACTAAATTGACTGAATCGACATTTAAACTGAGCTTGCCTTGTAAAATCCGCGAAACATCCAGTAAGTCTTCAATCAATTCGGATTGTAGTTTGGCATTGCGTTCGATCGTGGAGAGTGCTTGCTTTGTTTTTGCTGCGTCTAGTTTGCCGTTTTGCAGCAGCTTTGACCAACCGAGAATCGGATTGAGGGGCGATCGCAACTCATGGGACAAAACGGCTAAAAATTCATCTTTGATGCGGTTCGCTTGCTCGGCTGCTTCTCGTGCTGCTTGTTCTTGTTGTAAAAGCCGTTCGCGATCCCGTTCGAGTTGAACGCGATCGCTAATGTCATTGGAAATGCCAATCACCCCAATGACTTCCCCAGCCTCATTCCGGTAGGGTGCTTTCATGCCCAAAAAGGTGCGAATGCCATCGGGAGATTCTTCCACCACTTGGGTTTGTCCCGATTCCATGATGCGCCGATCGTTTTCCATCACCCTAGCAGCATCTTCAGAGTTGGGATAGAGATCGCAATCGCGAGCGCCGATCGCTTCATCAGCCGATTTGCCCAATACCTCAAGTGTGGCTGGATTGGCATAAATAATCCGTCCTTGGCGATCTTTGACGAAAATTGGTGTAGGCGCTGATTCGTTAACCACATCTAAAATGGCATTCTTTTGCCGCAGTTCTGCTTCGACTTGTTGGCGAGCGGTAATATCCGTGTTCGTGCCAAACCAGCGCAAAATGCGTCCTTGCTCATCTCGAATCGGGATAGCACGCGACAAGAACCAGCGATAGGTGCCATCTTTGCCCCGCAGTGGAAAGGTGTCTTCCCATTGTTCGCCTGTGGCAAAACAGTGCTGAATATGCTCCACCACGCGCTCGACGTGTTCGGGGTGATGCACCTGTTGCCAACCCCAACCCTGCATCTCTTCCAGGGTAGTACCCGTATACTCAAACCAGCGGCAGTTGTACCAGTAGGTCCAGCCGTTTGCGTCTGCCGTCCAAGCAAATTGAGATATATTATCTGCCAGCGTGCGGAAGTTTTCCTCACTGTCTCGTAAAGCTGCTTCGGCAAGTTTGCGCTCGGTGATATCTTGAACTGTACCGCGTAATCCCACGATCTTGCCATCCGAGTCGCGCAAAACTTCGCTACGGGTGGTAATCCAAATCGGAGTGCCGTTACGAAACGCCTGCACGTCTAGTTCGTAGCCACATCCCGTTGACAATGCTTGTTGTACGCCTGCATTGATGCGCTGCCAACTTTCGTGCGGGTAAAGCCAACCCTCTTGGTCAGCGAAATTGGGCATGGTGTCGATCGCCGGATCGAAACCGTAGATGCGGAGCAGTTGATCTGAACCAGTGGTAACATCGGTTTTCGCGTCCCAATGCCAATTCCCGAAACGACCGAGGCGCTGTGCCTCATTGAGTTCAGCTTCACGCTGCCGCAGTTTTTCTTCCGCAATTTTGCGATCGCTGATGTCCAGCAATACCCCTCGCGTTGCAATTAAGATTCCGTCATGATTAAAATCGCAATCTCCCTTAGCTAAAATCCAGCGGATAGTACCATCTGCCCACAGCGTTCGGTAATCAATTTCTGTATGCGCCTGACCTGCCTGCAACTGAGTGACGATTGTTTCAACGAATGAGCGATCGGTTGGATGAACCGCTTCTAGAAACACCTGCATCGACATTTGGGTATCGCTCGGTAGACCAAACATCGCTTTGGCTTGGTCTGTCCAAATCAGCGTGTCAGTTTCTGTATTCCAATACCACATACCTAGATTTGCGCTTTCAGAAGCCAGCCGTAGCTGTTCTTCGCTCGATCGCAAAGCAAGGCTGGCGCGATCGCGCTCGATCGCGATGCTAGCGATTTTGGTACCGAAATTGCTCAGTTGGTATTCCCAATCAGTCGGCAGCCGCGCCTCGTCGAAGCATAGCATCACAGAACCGAGGGGTAGACAGTCTCTACCCATCACGGGGGTAGAATGGCACGCCAGCACGCCATGAGCCACGCATAAGTCTCGCCATGCTTGCGACCAGCGATTGTCGCGATCGATGTCCGCGCAGGTAATTGGCTCACCGCGATCTACCGCCTCGCCACACGTACCAATGCAGAGATCGTTAATCGGGGCATCCTTGAGTCCTTGACTGAATGACGGTGGAAAGTCTGGAGCGATGGAGCGAGGAAAGGTCGCTCTCTGGGCATCGACTAGAAGGAAGCAGGCACGGGCGCGGGGATTCAGCCTGGAGATCGCAGCACACACGGCACAAAGACAGTCATCCAATGGTTGCCCCGATGCGATCGACTCCAGCAGTCGCTTCTGTTCCACCAGCATCAGTTCCGCCTGCTTGCGAGCGGTAATATCTTCAGCAATACCGCCCAAATACAACAACTCACCCCGCTCGTCATAGACTGGAAAACCGCGATCGGAAATCCAGACAATCGCGCCATCGGGACGAATTACTCGATATTCCTGGCTAAAATTGCCCTGAGTACACTGCTGCCATGCGGTTTGAATTCGGTGGCGATCGTCAGGATGGACAAATTCAATGAAGCGGGTTAGGTCTGCATAAATGTCGCTAGCCGCGCGACCCCACACCTGCTCAAAGGAGGGACTGACGTAAATCAGCCGATACTCGCGAGCATCGGTAATCCAAATCACATCATTGCTATTCTCGGCAAAACTCCTGAATCGGGCTTCACTTTCTCGCAATGCTGCTGCGGCAATTTTCCGCTCGCTCACCTCCGTGACAAAAAGGGTCAGTCCGTTCGCTGAGGGATAAATATGATTTTCAAACCATCGATTCCATCTAGAGTAAAAATACTCATAATGAATAATGGTTTGTTCTGCCATTGCCTGATGCAGGCGAACGTACAATTCGTCGCCCACAATATCTGGAAACACGTCCCAAATATTCTGACCTAGCATTTTCTCTCGCTGCATCCCAGTCATTTCGCAGTAGCGATCGTTGATGTAGGTGAAACACCAGTTGCGATCGAGGATCGCAAAGCCATCGCTGATGCTAGACAGAATCGTTTCTACGGTCTGCTTGGCTGTTTCTGCTTCCTGCCGTAGTGCTTGTTCCCTAGTTAAGAAAGTTGTCTTGGCGCGATCGAGTTGAGCCAATGCCTCCGCTCGTTGGCGTTCTGCTTCGTAGGCGCGAGCGTTGGCGATCGCGGTTGTCACTTGTGCGGCAACGAGATCGAAGAAGCCTTTGTAATCGTCATCCCAGGCGCGTCGGGGGCTGATGCCGACGGTTAGAAATCCGATCGGTCGCTCTTGCCCAGAATAGATGAGGGGAAGTACGATCGCGCTGTGGGGTGACTCAGCCCAAGGTCCACCTGGCAGGGGTTCAAATCGCTCTACCAAGTCCTCAATGACTTTAGCTTCACCTGTCGCGATCGCTTGACCCAACAGCCATCGGTCGAGCGGTTGGGACGCTGCCGCGATTTCAATTTCTGGTGGACTAGCTGGTGTCCCTACCGCGATCCCTGTCGTGCCACCTAGCCGCGCGTGCGTGCCGTTGTCGTCGAGTAGATACAGCAAGGCAAAAGGCACGTCATAGGAATTGTTGGCTAGCGTCCGGAGCGAAAGCTCGCAGGCTGATTCTACCGTTCTCGCCTTCGCCGTCTCTGCTGCTAATTCGCGCAGCGTCCGCAGGCGGCGATCGCTCAGCACTCGTTGAGTTTCCTCAGTCACGGCGCAGAACACACCACCTGCTCCACCATCGTCGTCCATCACGGGGCTGTAGGAGAAAGTGAAGTAAGTTTCCTCTGGATAACCGTTCCGCTCTATAATCAGCAGCAAATCTTCATTCCAAGACGACTTGCCTTGATTCAGCACTGCCTGGGCTTGCGGTTCGACAACTTCCCAAACATCCTCCCACACATCAAAGGCAGATTGCCCTAAAGCTTGAGGATGACGTTGACCCAGCATGGGGGCGTAAGCATCGTTGTAGAAATTGGTCATTGGTTGTCCCCACCAGACAAACATCGGGTAGCGGGAACCTAAAATGATGCGAATAGACGTTTTGAGACTTTGCGACCAGGTTTCAACAGCACCGACGGGCGTAGCAGACCAGTCATGCGATCGCATCAGCGTTGCCATTTCACTATCGCCAGCAAATAAGCCGACGTTTGCGATCGCCTTCTCGCCAGAGGTCATATTCCCTATTCCTCCTCTGGTGGAAAGTACTTGGCTAGTATGTCTGTGCCGCGATCGCCCAAGGAGTGTAGAATTGCTTCAATTTGTTTCAATGCTACTGGTAAAGGTTTTGTCCGCCCATTCTCCCATCGGTTAACGCTCTGGAACGAAACCCCGATTTTGGTGGCAAACTTGACCTGCGAGAGTTCCAGACGCGCTCTGGTTTCTCGAACTAATTGGGCAAGCTTTGGTTTCTCTATTACAGGCATAGGTGCAGAAACCTTCGATCTTTATGATTCAGTTAGACTATACCATCTGCGATAGTAGTTGCCGGAGTTTAACATATCAAATACTCCTTTTGGCTTCTACCAAAAGATGCAAAGATGGTTGTGTTAAATCAATCAATTGGGTAAAAATTGCTGGCTAGAGAGATTGTCTTACACCGACTAATACTGCGATCGAGCGAATGAGTTCGTCAGGGTCAGCAGGCTTAGAAATATGCTGCCCAAACCCAGCCGAGATCGCCTGTTGACGGTCGATTTCTCCGGCATAGGCAGTCAGAGCAATAGCTGGAATTTGCCTGCCCTCAGTCAACTGACGCACTTGCCGCATGAGGGCATAGCCATCCATTTGAGGCATTCCAATGTCGCTCAAGAGAATGTCAAAAGTTGTGTTTGAGAGCGATCGCAACGCCTCAATCGCAGAGCCAACCGCGATCGCTTCGGCTCCCGCTTGTTCTACTACAAACGTTACAAACTCGCGCGAATCGGGTTCATCATCGACCACCAGCACGCGCAGATTTGCCAGGGGCGGCGCATCCGAGCGAGCAAGATTTGTGTCAGCAACTTCCTCAATAGGATTTGTGGTGTGTAATACAGGTAGTTCGACAGTAAATGTTGCTCCCCGATCTTCACCCTCACTCTCGACCCAAATTCTACCGCCGTGCAGTTCGACTAGGTGACGCACGATCGCCAGCCCCAGCCCCAATCCACCAAATTTTCGGGTTGTAGCACTATCCGCTTGCCGGAAGTAGTCAAACACATACGGTAGAAAATCGGCATCAATGCCTTTTCCAGTGTCGCTAACTTGGATTTGAGCGTAGCTAGGGAGTGATGCGTGGTGCGTGGTGCGTGGTGCGTGAAGAAAGGGTGTAGGGTGTGGGGTGTGGGGTGTAGTGAGTGGTATTTTTGCTCCCTCAGCTTCCTCTGCCCCCTCAGCTCCCTCAGCTCTCTTCTCCCTATTCCCTTGACTTAACGTCACTTCAACCCGTCCGCCGTTGGGCGTGAATTTGACGGCATTAGAAAGCAGGTTCCACACTACCTGCTGCAAGCGGGTTGCGTCACCCAAAACTTGTCCGACTTGCGAATCGAGATTGACTTCTAGCGAGATTGACTTGGCTTCTGCTGCTAGGCGCACTGTTTCAATTGCGGCTCTCACGATCGATGCTAAATTCACCGGACAAACATTCAGGCTAAGTTTGCCCCGCAGAATCCGAGAGACATCCAGCAAGTCTTCAATCAGTTCGGATTGCAACTTGGCGTTGCGCTCGATCACACTTAGAGCTTGAGTCGTCTTGGCTTCATCCAACTTGCGGGTTTGGAGTAGCTTTGACCAGCCCAAGATCGGATTGAGGGGCGATCGCAACTCGTGCGATAACACTGCCAAAAACTCATCTTTAATCCGATTTGCTTGTTGCAATTGCTCCGCTTGCTGCTGGATGGAGGCGATCAAGTTTGCCCGCTCTAGGGCGATCGCCATCTGTTCGCAGACCGATTGCAGTAGATCGATTTCTGCTGGGGTAAAGCAGGTGCGGGTGCGGCTGGCAAACGAGAGCGTCCCCAGCAATCGTCCCTGCACGATTAACGGTTGTCCGGCGTAAGCGGTGACACCGTTCGAGCAGATAAGCTGGGCGTTGGGATGGGTGGAAATTTGCGCGCGATCGAGGACGATTTGCCGCCGCTGTTGTGCTACTAGTCCACAGAGATACTGACCGAATTCAATCCATTCGAGCGACTCAGCCGCTTCATCGGAAATCCCTCCATAGTTCCGCAGATGCAGCATCGCTCGGTTGTCTTTCTCTTCAACCATGTAGTTGTAGTAATAATCCAACCCCAGTTGGGCTGAGAGTTTGCTAAACAGGCTGTGCATCAGCGCCAAGGGTCGATCGGTGGCGAGTAAATCGCTGGTGGTGTCGTACAGCAACCGAAATCGTTTGTCAGCTTGCCTTTGTGCGGTCTTGTCCTGCATGATTTTGACCAGTCCTTGCACGTTGCCCGCTTCATCGCGTAACGGCATGACTAAACCACTACCCCAAAAGCGGCTGCGATCTTTGCGGACGTGCCAGCGTTCGTTTTCTGCCTGTCCCTGGGTCAGAGCAGTTTGCATTTCCTGCTCGGCTTTTCCCCGTTCGTTGTCTTCTGGCGTGAAAATGATGCGACCGCTACAACCGAGAATTTCTGCTTCGGAATACCCTAACAATCGTTCGGCACCCCAATTCCAACTCGTGACATTGCCATTGAGGTCGAGGGTGAAAATGGCATATTCTTTCGCACTTTCAACCATTAACCGAAAGCGAGATTCGCTTTGGCTTAGGGCTGTTTCGACCGCTCGGCGATCGGTGATGTCGTGGGATACTGCCAGCACTGCGTTAACCTCACCACGATCGTCGTACAGGGGTATACCATGAGAAATATAGTATCGCCCGTGGCTGCAATGTTCTAAGCTGAATGGTTTGCCACCAAGAGCTTGACGGTAGTAGGGTTCGTAGCGTGCCACGAGGGTTGAGTCGAGGGCTTCCCAGAGAGTTTTGCCTACTAAGTCCCCAGAAGTCATTCCTGCGTCCTCAAGAGCTTTCCCCTCTGCTAGCAGATAGCGCAAATCGCGATCGACAATGAAGACAGCCCCATTCGGCAAGTTGGTAGCGACTGCACGGAGGCGAGCTTCGTTCTGGCGCAGGGCAAGACTGGCGCGATCGCGCTCAAATGCGATGCTGGCAACTTGAGTGCCAAACTCAGCCAGTTGATATTCCCAATCGGTTGGCATCCGTGCTTGGTCGAAACAAAGCATCAGCGATCCGAGGGGCAAATTATCCGCTCCCAGCACGGGTGTAGAATGGCACGCCAAGATGCCGTGAGCCACGCATAAATCTCGCCATTCTTGCGACCAGCGATTGTCATTGGCAATATCCGCACAGGCGATCGGCTGACCGCGATATACCGCTTCACCACAGGTTCCGATGCAGAGATCGTTAATCGGGGCATCCTTGAGTCCTTGCCTAAACGACGGTGAAAAGTCTGGCGCGATCGAGCGCGGAAATGTCAGTCGCTGGGCATCGGTCAACAGGAAGCAGGCGCGGGTACGCGGATTGAGTTTAGCTACCGACTCGCACAGGGATGAAAGACATTCTTCCATCGGCTGCCCTGATGCAATTAGCTCCAGCAGTCGCTTCTGCTCGGTCAACATCAGTTCCGCTCGTTTGCGATCGCTGATATCTGCCATTGCACCGACAACTCGGAGCGGATTCCCCATCGAGTCTCGAAGAATGCGAGCGCGATCGAGTACAAAGGCGTAAGAGCCATTCGCCCGCCGAAATCGATATTCCTCGCTCCAAAAGAAGGCTTCACCGCTCAAACAGGTTGCATAACTCGCCTCAACGCGCTCTAGATCGTCTGGGTGAACCCGCTCATCCCAACCAGACATATCAGCTCCGAGATCTTCAGGACGATAACCAAACAGCAGTTGCATCCGCTCGCTCCACCACATCTGCTGGGTCTGCACGTTGAAGTCCCACATGACATCGTTCGTCGCTTGGGACATGAGCTGGAAGCGTTCCTCGCTCAGGTGTAGTGCTGATTGTGCCAGCCTAAGTTCGTGAATGTCGGTACTGCCACCGACCCACTCGACAATCTGCCCCTGAATGTCCCGAATTGGCAACCCTCGACTGAGCAACCACCGATACGTCCCATCGACTTTGCGAAATCGACACTCCATCTCGTAGGACTCACCCGATTGCACCGCTTGCATCCAGGTAGAATAGGCGCGATCGCGATCGTCGGGGTGGATGCAAGTTGTCCAGCCTCGATCTAACAATTCGTCGCTCAGTCCGGTATACTCCCGTGCAAAGCGGTTGGCATAGGTAATGCTGCCGTCCGGTCGCGCGGCAAAAACAATGTGGGGCATCGAATCGGCAAGTCGGCGGAAACGCTGTTCGCTAACTTGCAGTGCCGATTTGACCTGCTTGCAGGCGGCTTCTTCAGATATAGAAGATTCCTCGTCCTGCCTTGCGCGATTCGATTTCAATCCTGAATTCTGTTGTGTTTCTTCGTCAAAGTATTCTGCCAGCAGGGCAGACGCGCAGATTCGTTGAACCTTTTGAGGTGAATTTTTGAGTTCGTGCAGCATGGCTTTTAGCTGCATCAGTGCTAGTGGCGAAAGCTGCGATTTGTTGTTCTCCCAACGGGCGATCGTTGGCAGTGCTACACCTAATCTCGCCGCAAATTCTGCCTGCGTCAGTTCGAGCAGGTGGCGCAACTGACGGACGAAGATACCTGTATCGCTACGAGGTAAACTAGAGGAGCAGGTGGTTGCCATCAATCTATATTTTCGATCGCCGATCGATCAGATGATATTAAATCGATCGGAAAATAGAAAGTGTTGACCGAGCATTTCCCTCTTGAGACAGATTTAGCAGCTTGAAACGATTGCGATGCCACCGCGATCGCTCGGTCGGGTTGAGCTATTTATATAGAGTTTCCCGTTAAGAGAGCGGATGGTGTATTTCGGTGGTGTTTCAGGCATACAGCTAATGAAGGATACAACGGGTAAAGTCCTTAAATTTACGAATCAAGGTGGTAGCGTGCAAGCGATCTTATAGGGCTTAGACTTCTACTTGATATCAGCGCGATCGATACAGGAAAAGGTATTGACCCTAATTTTCTACTCTACATTTTCAAGCAATTTAGATAAGAAGATTCTTCCACCGCGCGCATGTATGGAGGCTTAGCCTGGATTATTCATGAGGCTCGTAATGTTCCTGCTGAGTGCATCTGTCAATGAGTTTTTAGGTGTAGTGGGAAGATGAACAACAAAAAATCAGTTGAATATGAAGGAATAAACGTAATCAAGTAGAAACTACACCAATTGAGCACATGCTTGACTATTTAACGGCAGCACAAATTGATGCTGAATGCATCGGGTCAGAGCTAGGGCTGGCGATCGGACATTGAACGCAGGCGCTGTTGTCTAAATTTCAAGTACATTTGGCAAAGCCAGTCGAGCCAGAAGAGTTTGTGGCAGTGTTATCGAGTTTGATAAACGTGGATATCATGAAAAAACGAGACATGGTAAGAGTACAGATGCGATCGCAAAAGGAATATCTTTATGCCGATTTTTCCCGAACTACTCTGCTGCTGAAAATGCTAAAGCGTGTGGACGTTGCATCTATGCAGTCGCTAAACCATAAGACGAATTATCTTCCAACACAGCTAAATCTGCTTCAAACAACCAGATTTTTGTCTCGTGACCAACTCTGCCCATTTCAGGTTCGGGTCCCATTTCCATTTCAATTAAATAAGTCCAGTTACCTGATTCCAGAATGTAATTTTTGATTTTCCCGTTCCACCAACAAAGCGAACTGTTTGGTTTTTCCGAAATTTAGGAACTTTCGTCACAGTTGCAGTCATGTTTTATAATTTCTCAACTACAAAGGCTATAACTAATTTTTTAATCATATTCATGCGCTCGATAAGCTTTCCCTATCTACAGACTCAATCTATTTCCAACTCTAAAGGATGATTCTGTTAAGAAAAATGTTGTATACAGCAGTACAGCGATCGCAGGTTTCTAAAACGAACGTGAAAATTTAACGTCGAGTTTTCCAATCGATTGTATCGATTGTTATAACTAGAGTTCAGATTGACTTAATTCTTTTGCGAGAACCATTTTTCTACAAACTGGTTCTTCAGAATGACGTAGTGACTAATAACTATTTGAAACTATAGCAACACATGAGTTATTAAGACATATCTCAAAGATTACGAACCTAATTGGACAGATGAATGGCGCAAAGGCGGTTCTACTCATCTTTAAAAAAGAAGGAAAAAGAGTGCTAATTCACGTTGGTTTTTGACAACAGGTTCAGCCGGAGAGGCGACTCTCCGACTGAGTTTAACTTCCCCCTTGTATGAATACCTTGTATGAATGCTACTTGTTGAATGCCCTTTCCCCCGTGCGTAGCTCTAATAGATCTGGTGTAGCAATAAAGCCAAAGTAAGTGGCGATCGCCGCAGTAACTGTATGCAGCCAGACATCATTCCCGAAAATTGGAATCAAGCCCAAAGTCGCTTGAGTAGCGGGAATCACCCCCATGATAGTTAACAGTCCGTAGAAGATTGCCAGTCCGCCACTATAGAGGCGGCTACTACCCAACGAGACAGAGGCAACAATTCCCAGAATTCCCACCAGCAGGTGAACGATATTGTGTAAGACGTTGATGGGGAATAATCCCAGCAAATAACCGTATCCAGACGTGAATGCAAGTCCAGCTGCATCAGGTGTAGCCGTAGGCGCTTGCACAAAGCCTGGTATAAATCCCATCACACCAACAAGAAGAAAGATGATGCCAGTAATTAAGGCAAAGTATTGTCCTGCTTTCATAATTGAACTCCCTACGATTTAAAACATTTGATTTAGTAACTCCAGAAACGGGATGCCCCAAGTAATAAAGTTGCTACGCCAAGACTAGCTAAAGTTATGGTGGCGATCGGCAGTTACTAAGCAATCCCACTGGAAGCACCAGTAATGACAACGACTTTGTTTCGCAGGGGTTTGAGTCAAATCGTCATGAGTTCTAAACTTTAAATAAAAACACTAGTTATGTCACCAGAAATTACAGCTCTATAGTTAGCTTTTACTCTTGACGATTGACATCAGTATCGATTGGTAGCCCAGTTGGATCTGTATTGGGTAACGTTCCTTGAATGTCCTTATCGGCTATGTCTGAATTGTTTTGAAGATGAACTCCACTTTCTTCTGACTGCTCCCGTTGTGCCGAATCAGTTTCTACAGCAGTTGAAGCATCGGCAGTTTTAGCATCACCCGTTTCATGGGATGAGAAATTGGTGGCAATGGGATTGGCGATCGCTTCTCCTTCTGGATCTGTGCTAGCTTTGGCGGCGATGTTTGCATCTAGAACAGCACTTCCATCTGCATCAGGAGGTGAGTGAAGCTGAGCCTGCCGGGCTGCGTCAACTTCTGGTTCTGGCTGGGTTGCTCGGTCGGACGTAGATGCGTCACTCATTTCTTATTTCTCCCTGAAGCTATAAACAAATTGGGATCGGCGATCGCTCTACCCAACATACATTTGTTCTATCACCAGGCGCTCAACTTCCCCTTCCACCAAAAGAGATGAGCTAGTATTTCATGCCATTGTGATGCTCTATACAACCACTGTTCGAGCAAAATGATAACTCGTGGAGCGATCGAGATCGTTGCACGCTCTGCGCGGCTCAGCAAAGCTCTATTGTCACTTATTTATTGGAACTTAGACAGCTCGTGCTAAACGAACGAACTGCATCAGCAAATTGTTCGTTGCGCTCCATCAATCCCATATGTCCAGCAGGTTGCAAAATCGCAAGTTCGGCTTTGGGCAGATCCATGCTCATACGCCTGCTAGTTGCAGGAACGGTGGCAATATCAGATTTCCCAACGATCGCCAAAACTGGAATATCGATCTTTGGCAAAGTTGTTGTTTCATCAAATTGCAGCATTGCTAGCATCCCCCTAGCTAGTATGCCTGGTGAACCGTGTAGACCTAACAGTGTTGAAAAGTTGAGTTGACCTCGTGTTTCTCTGCCTGTGAAGCCTGAAATTTCGGTGGTGATATGCATCGAGCCATTGAGATAGCTCAATCCACTCATCAACCAAACTAGAGGCGACAAAGCAATCGTCAGATATAGTAGAGGTTCTATCAAAGGCTTTTGCACGGCTTGTAAAAATCTGCTGAAAATAGCAGTTTTGAGAGGATTGGTATAGGTAGTGTCTACCAGAATCAAACCAGCAACCTGACGATTGAGATATTCTGGGAACAAGCGACAGAATGTAAGTATAATCATGCCCCCCATGCTGTGTCCCAGCAAAATCGCCCGTTTATCTCCTACTAGAGATACAACTGCTTCTAAGTCACGCGCGTATTTTTCTATTGAGTAATCCCGATTTTTTGGCTGGCTAGATTTTCCCAGCCCTGGCAAGTCCCACACAATCAAGCGAAAATGGTTAGCGAGTTGTCGCTTGGCGTAGTACCAGACCGTGCTATTTGGTCCCCAACCATGAATCATAACGATCGGCTGAGCATCGGCTGAACCGTAAAACTCAACTTGAATTTCACTGCCATCCGGTCGCAATATCCGCTGTACGCTATTGCTACGTAATGCTGTGGGTTCGTCAGCACCAGGACGACGCAGCAGAGAAACCGGAAGAAATCCCATAAATGACCAAGTGGACATTGCTATGCCCAAGATTAACCAGGCGAGATCGAGTAGTTCTCGGTCGTACCATTGATGGATAATGTAAATTCCTCCTAAGAGCAGAGCGATCGACAAGAGTCCGCTCAACCATTGAAGTAGGAAATTGAGGGGCGTAAATAGCATAAGTCCAGACCGTTAAAGCGAAGGATTACCTACCTGTGGATTGCCCATTCAATCGCGGCGATCGCTGTATATATCGAGATGATCGGTTTGGATCGTTTACGGCAATACCAAAATACTGCTCGATCGCTCAAAACTTAACATCCTAGTTGTGTCGAGTGCGTCTTCTTAAAGAGTGAAGTACCAAATTAGAGGAAGTAGGAAGAAGCTGAGAATTATTAAATTCGAGCGCGTGTTCTTGCAGTCATGGTAGCTTTTGTTAAAGAAGTTGCATGAAATAACTCCACCTCTATCTAAATGTAGATAAATTTTATACTTCATCTTTGTTAGATAGAGTCAGCCGATCGCGCAGGCAGATTCGTCAATGACTTCAATAGGATCGCTCGATAACATTTCTGAGGAAGTCTTTGTTTTTCCGGCATCGTTTGCACAACAACGGCTTTGGTTTCTCGATCGCCTATTTCCTGCTACTTCGTTTTATAATGTGCCGACGACGGTTCGTCTATCGGGCGTGCTTGACTTAAAAGCGTTAGAAGAAAGCTTTAATGAAATTGTCCGCCGTCACGAAATATTGCGTACCAACTTCGGAGTGCAAGAGGGGCAACCCGTACAACTAATTACGCCCCATTCAAAGGTATTCCTGAAGATATCCGATTTACAGCAGTTGCCGGCAAGCGAACGGGAAGCAGCAGCGCAACAGGCGATCGCGCGGGAGATCCAGCAGCCTTTTAACCTGGATCGGGGTTCTCTGCTGCGAGTAATGCTGCTACAACTAGACGAGTCAGAGTATGTTTTGGTCATCAATCTGCACCACATCGTTTTTGATGAGTGGTCGATCGCGATCCTAATTCGAGAACTAGAATTGCTCTACTCTGCTTTTAGTACGGGTAAACCTTCCCCTTTGCCCGAACTGTCAATTCAATATGCTGACTTTGCCCACTGGCAACGACAATGGTTGCAAGGGGAAGTGCTAGAATCGCAACTATCTTACTGGCGATCGCAGTTGCAGAATTTATCCGTTCTAGAGGTCGAGAGCAATCGTTGCCGTCCAAAAGAACGAGGCGATCGGGGAGCAATTGAGTTACTAGAGTTACCACAAGACTTATCTCAAGCACTTTTGGCACTGAGTCATCAAGAAGGCGTAACGCTGTTCATGACATTACTAGCAGCGTTCCAAGTATTGTTATATCGCTATACAGGGCAGACCGATATAGCTGTAGGATCGCCAATTGCCAATCGCAATCGGCGGGAATTGGAGGATTTAATTGGCTTTTTTGCCAATAGTTTAGTTCTACGCACCAATCTATCAGGTAATCCCAGCTTTCGCGAGTTGCTGGCGAGAGTGCGACAGGTGACGGTAGAAGCCTACGCTCATCAAGATTTACCCTTTGAGAAGTTAGTAGAAGAGTTGGATCCAGAACGTCAAGGAAGCCGCAACCCATTGTTTCAAGTGGTATTTGCGCTGCAAAACGCACCTATAGAACAGCTAACGCTACCTAAACTCTCGCTCTCTTCCTTCAAAGTGGAAACAACAACCGCTCGGTTCGATCTAGAGTTTTATCTATGGGAGTGCGCCGAAAACTTTAGGAGTTTGTGGGGTGACGGGTGGCAGCAGTCGGAGGGATTGCGTGGTGTTTTAGTTTACAACACCGAGCTGTTTGAGCCAAGTGCGATCGCGCGGATGCTCACTCATTTCCAAACGTTATTAACCGGAGTAGTTACCAATCCCGACACAAATTTAGCAGATCTACCGATTTTGAGCGCCGCAGAGCAGCATCAATTAGTAAAGTGGAATCAAACTGGACGTAGTTATCCAGAGCGCTGCATTCACCAATTGTTTGAACTTCAGGTAAAACAAAGTCCAAATACTATTGCAGTTAGCTTTGGCGATAGACAATGTAGCTATCATGAGTTGAATAGTGGTAGCAACCAACTAGCGCATTATTTGCGAAAACTAGGTGTAGGTTGCGAAACTCTGGTAGGTATCTGCATGGAACCTTCTCCAATGGCGATCGCTTCTTTACTAGGTATCCTCAAAGCCGGAGCAGCTTACGTTCCTCTAGATCCTACCTATCCCCCCGATCGCTTGCAGTTCATGGTGGAGGATGCTCAAGTATCTGTGCTGGTGACGCAACAAGCATTAGCCCCCCTTTTTAAGCTCAGTTGGGGAGATCGGAATTTAAAGATTGTTTGTTTGGAAAAGGATTGGGAAGCGATCGCACTTGAAAGCGAGCAGAACCCAAGCGATCGAACAACCGTAGATAACCTTGCCTACGTAATTTATACTTCTGGCTCCACGGGAACCCCAAAGGGCGTAGCAGTATCCCATCGAGCCGTAAATAGATTAGTATGCAACACCAACTACATCACCTTAGAACCTGGGGATAAAGTCGCTCAATGTGCCAATCTGTCATTTGATGCAGCAACCTTTGAGATTTGGGGCGCACTGCTAAATGGAGCGCAATTAGTGGGGTGCGATCGCGAAGTCATGCTTTCTCCCCAAAAGTTTGCCCAAGAGATTCGACAACAGGAAATTAGCATCCTATTTTTGACAACTGCCTTATTCAATCACATGGCGCGGGAAGTACCTGACTGTTTTCGTTTGCTGCGCTACTTGCTATTTGGGGGTGAAGCAGTTGATGTCAGGTGGGTCAAAGCAGTCAAGCAGCACGGCGCACCCGCACATTTGCTGCACGTATATGGACCGACTGAAAACACTACATTTACTTCTTGGTATGAAGTGCAAGACGTGGTAGAAGCAGCAACATCAATTCCGATTGGTCGTCCTGTTGCTAACACTCAAATTTACCTACTAGATGCCCACCTAAAACCCGTACCTATTGGCGTTACAGGAGAAATTTACATTGGTGGCGATGGATTAGCAAAAGAATATTTGAATCGTCCTCAGTTGACGGATGAACGGTTTGTCTGTAAGAGTCGGGAGTCGGGAGTCGTAGGGGCGGGTTTTTTTGAAGATCCCTGTGAAAATCAAAGATTTCTGCAATTAAACCCGCCCGTACAGGAGTCGGGGAACAGAGCAGAGGAGCAGAGGAGCAGAGGAGCAGGGGAGAGTAATAACCAACCACCAACTACCAACTACCAACTACCAATTACCAATCGCCTCTACAAAACCGGAGATCTCGCCCGCTATCTTCCTGATGGCAATCTCGAATTTGTTGGTCGTACTGACGCGCAAATTAAGTTGCGAGGTTTTCGGATTGAGTTGGGCGAGATTGAAACAGTGTTGAAGCAGTATCCGAGTGTAGAAGAAACTGTTGTTGTGGTACGGGAGGATGGGAGTAGCGATCGCCGTTTGGTTGCTTACATCGTTCTCAACACGAAGAGATCCCCCCAACCCCCCTTAAAAAGGGGGGCTAGCGAATTTTCTCCTTCGCAAGGCGGACTAGGGGGGATCGGGGCAAATGAATTCCCTCCTTCTCAAAGGGGACTAGGGGGGATCGGCGATCTGCGAAGCTTCCTCAAAACAAAACTGCCAAATTACATGATGCCTTCCGCTTTTGTAGTCTTGAAGGCTTTGCCTCTAACACCTAACGGCAAAGTAGATCGGCAGGCACTTCCCTCACCCGATTTTACTTCTGTCGATCTACCAACTCTTGCACCGCGAACGTCGGTTGAAGCTCAGTTAGCGCAGCTTTGGGCGGAAACGTTGGGGCGACAAGTAGGTATAAGCGACGATTTTTTTGAGTTGGGCGGACATTCGCTCTTAGCTACACAATTAGTTTCGAGAATACGCGATCGCCTTGGGGTAGAAGTGCCACTGGGAGTTCTATTTGAAACACCAACGATTGTAGCGATCGCGCAATATATTGATACAATCCGTGGCGCAGATCGGGTACAAACGTCTGAGGCTGAGACATCCGCTCAAAATCGCGAGGAGGTGGAATTTTGACAAGTATTGAGTTCTTAGCCTACCTACGCTCTTTAGATATTCAGCTTTTTGTTGAGGGAGAAAGCTTGCGCTGTAATGCTCCTGAAGGGGTATTATCCCCCCAGCTACGTGCAAAAATTGTCGATCGCAAATCTGAGCTGATCGCCTTGCTGCACCAAGCAAATGCTCAAATCGATCGCTCTCCCCAGTTGGTAAGAATATCGCGCGATTGCTCCCTACCTCTGTCATTCGCTCAGCAGCGATTGTGGTTTTTGGATCGCTTAGTACCTAATAACCCTTTTTACAACATACCTTTTTCAGTGCGGCTGCAAGGGAAACTTGACTATGTGGCTTTAAAGAAGGCTTTTGGGGCGATCGTCGATCGTCACGAAGCCTTGCGTACCAACTTCGTCAAGCTGGACGGGCAACCCGTTCAGATCGTTGCTGAAAAAGTCAATTTATCTCTGCCTGTTGTGGATTTGCGGCATTTACCCCCAAACGAACGACAACTCACAGCCCAGCAAATCGCTACAGAAGAAGCCCAACAGCCATTTAACCTAGCGACCGATCTGCTACTGCGAGTGAAATTGTTGCAGTTAGATGCAGCTGAATACGTCCTGTTGCTGAATCTACACCACATTGTTGCCGATGGTTGGTCGCTGGGGGTACTGGTGCGAGAACTGGGATTACTCTACACTGCTAAGAGTGAAAGCAAACCTTACCCATTACCAGAATTGCCGATCCAGTATGCCGATTTTGCCTATTGGCAACGGCAATGGCTGCAAGGGCAAGTATTGGAGTCGCAACTGTCCTACTGGCGATCGCATCTGACAGATCTACCAATCCTGAATCTTCCCACTGATAGGACTCGCCCTGCCGTACAAACCTATCGAGGTGCAACACAAAGCTTAAAGTTATCAAAAACTCTCACCCAGTCCCTAGAAGCCCTAAGTCAGCAAGCAGGCGTTACCCTGTTCATGACCTTGCTGGCAGCGTTTCAAACGTTGTTATATCGCTATACGGGACAAGAAGACATTGCAGTCGGATCGCCTATAGCTAACCGCAAGCATAGCCAAATAGAACCATTGATTGGCTTTTTTGTCAATAGCTTAGTGCTGCGCGTCGATCTCTCGGAAAATCCCAGCTTTCGGGAATTGTTGAGACGAGTGCGACAAGTGACATTAGGAGCCTATGCCCATCAAGACTTACCTTTTGAGAAGTTAGTAGAAGAGTTGCACCCAGAGCGTGACTTGAGCCGCAACCCTTTGTTTCAAGTCGTTTTTGCGCTTCAGAATGCCCCAATGCAACCTTTGGAATTACCTGGGTTAACGTTGAACCCGTTAAAGTTTGATGTGATTACCACGCGGTTCGATCTAGAGTTGCATTTGTGGGAGTGCGATCGCGGGTTGAATAGTTTGTGGGAAGGATCGGCAGATGGACTGAGCGGCTTCGTAGCATACAACACCGATCTATTTGATGCATCCACGATCGCTCGAATGCTAGCTCACTTCCAAATATTGTTAGAAGGCATAGTTGCCAACCCCGACACACGCATTGCCAACTTACCCCTAGTGAGTGCAGCAGAACGCCATCAGCTATTAGTGGAATGGAATCAAACTAGCTGCGATTATCCAAAACTGGGCATTCATCAACTATTTGAGGCACAAGCAGCGCAATCGCCCGATGCTGTTGCCGTTGTTTTTGCCGACGAGCAACTAACTTACCAGCAATTGGATCGAAGGGCAAATCAATTAGCGCACTATTTACAACAATTAGGCGTGACTTCTGAATCCCTAGTAGGGATTTGTCTCGATCGCTCTCTAGAAATGGTAGTAGGTATACTGGGCATTTGGAAAGCAGGTGGGGCTTATGTTCCCCTCGATCCAAATTATCCCAGCGATCGCCTAAAGTTCATGCTTGACGATACTCAAGTGGCGATCGTGTTAACCCATTCTTTAGCCCCCCGAAGATCGGGGGGATGGGGGGATCGAACTGAGCCTAAGAACGAGGAACGAGAACTAGCCACCCGAATTTCAGGAGATTGGGGGGATCGTCAATTAATTTGCCTAGATACTGACTGGGAAACCATCGCCACCCACAGCAATGAAACTCCAAAAAGCAGCGTAACAGTAAATAACCTAGCTTACGTCATCTACACCTCTGGCTCGACCGGAAAACCGAAAGGAGTTCTCATAGAGCATCGAGGATTGTGTAACGTCGTCCAAGCTCAAATTCAAATATTCAAACTACAACCAAAAAATCGAATTCTGCAATTTAGCTCCCTCAGTTTTGATGCATCTGTCTTCGAGATGTTGCTGGCGTTTGGAGTTGGCGCTAGCCTTTACATCCCTCCGTCGTCAGCTCATCTACCTGGAGCCGAACTAGTTCAGTTCTTGCAAAACAAGGCGATCGATGCTGCTATTCTCTCTCCTGCGGTTCTGGCAGTTTTACCACCCGCAGAACTACCCACTCTTCAAACGGTAATTTCTGGCGGTGAAGCTGTTAAACGCGAAATTGCGCAGCAATGGGCTGTAGGTCGTCGCTTTTTTAACGCCTATGGACCAACAGAAGCAACAATCTGGGCAACGGTTGCTCAGTTAGGCGTTACTGGTAATAATGACAGCAAGCCATCCATTGGTCGTCCCATTGCTAACACCCAAATCTATCTTTTAGATTCTCACCTCCAGCCCGTACCAATTGGAGTAGTTGGCGAATTGTACATTGGCGGTGATGGGTTAGCACGAGGATATTTAAATCGTCCCCAGTTGACGGATGAACGGTTTGTCTGTTTAGGGAGCAGGGAGTCAGGAGTCGTAGGGGCGGGTTTTTTTGAAGATCCCTGTGAAAATCAAAGAGTTCTGCGATTAAACCCGCCCGTACAGGAGTCGGAAAGAAAGGGACAAGGAGACAAGGGGACAAGGGGGACAAGGGAGAAGGGGAGTAATAACCGATTACCAATTACCGATTCCCGCTTGTACAAAACTGGAGATCTCGCCCGCTATCTTCCCGATGGCAATCTTGAATTTGTCGATCGCATTGATAATCAGGTAAAAATTCGGGGCTTTCGGGTTGAGTTAGGCGAGATAGAGACGCTATTGCTTCAACACCCAACAGTGCAAGATGTTGTGGCGATCGCCTATGAGAATGCATCTACTGATAAGCGTATCGTCGCCTACATCGTACCGCATCGAGACAGCACTCAGGAACTCCCAAATTTGCAAGACGAGCAAGTTAAGCAATGGCAAAATCTTTACGACCAGACTTATCATCAGCCTGCTACAAACAGCGATGCTACTTTCAACATCGTAGGCTGGAATAGTAGCTATACAGATCGACCCATTCCAAAAGAGCAAATGCAACAATGGGTGAGCGATCGCACTCAGCAGATTTTGAGTTTGCAGCCTCAGCGGGTATTAGAAATTGGTTGCGGTACGGGTTTATTGCTGTTTCAAATTGCGCCACACTGTACTCAGTATTGGGGAACTGATTTCTCATCTGCATCCATTGAATACATCGAGCAACAGTTGGCAACTCAACCATTACCTCAAGTCAAGTTACTTCAAAGGATGGCGACTGACTTTGAAGGTATAGAGGCAAATAGCTTTGATGCAGTGATTCTCAATTCAGTCATACAATACTTTCCGAGTGTAGATTATCTCCTGCAAGTGCTCCAACAAGCAATTCACACCGTTGCCCCTGGTGGCTTTATCTTTATTGGAGATGTACGGAGTCTACCCTTGTTGTCAGCTTTTCATGCTGCGGTTGGATTGGAGCGGGCAGACAATACAGTAAGTCGAGAGCAGTTGCAACAGCAAGTACAGACGGCAATATTTCAGGAGACGGAACTGGCGATCGATCCTACTTTCTTTCATGCCTTGAAACAGCATTTGAAACGGATCGGTCATATCCAAATTCAGCTCACACGCGGTCGATATTGTAATGAATTAACTCAGTTTCGCTACAACGTAATTTTACATATCGAAAACTCAAATTGTCTCTCTTCTCATGGGCAGTCAGAAGGATCTTCATGCCCTCCTTTTCAAGGGGGGTTGGGGGGATCGTCCCAACTGAATTGGACTCAAGACAATTTAAACCTTGCCCAGGTGCGCCAGCATTTAGTTGAAAAGCCAACAATACTCAAGATTACAGGAATTCCTAATGCCCGTGTCATGGCAGCAGTCAAAACGGCTCAATGGCTAGAAGAAGAAACGCAAGCACCCAAAACCGCAGGTAAAATGCGCGAAGCATTAGAACAAGTGGCATCATCGGGTATTGAGCCTGAAGATTGGTGGAATTTAGCGGCAGAACTGTCTTACACTATTGACGTGAGTTGGTCAAATGCAGATAGTACGGGATGTTATGATGCTATCTTCCAGCACCCATCTGCGATCGCAAATGGTGCGTTACTGCTGTCTCAACAGCAGGTGAATCCAACTCGTCCTTGGAAAACTTACGCCAACGATCCTTTACAGACACAGTTTGCTCGTCACCTGATTCCCCAACTACGAAGTGACTTAGAGCAAAACTTACCCCAGTACGCGATCCCTTCTGCCTTTGTGGTATTGTCAGCACTACCACTGACACCGAATGGCAAAGTCAACCGTCGCGCTCTTCCTGCACCAGAGTTGATAAAACAATGGGGGGCTGACGATACGCCGCGATCGCCTATCGAGCAGAAACTAGCGAGTATTTGGGCTGAACTGCTAGGACTCAAGCGTGTAGGAATTCATGACAACTTCTTCCAGTTAGGAGGACATTCGCTGCTAGCAACTCAACTAACTTCCCGTATCCGAGATGCTTTCGGTGTAGAGTTACCTTTACGCAGCGTGTTTGAGTCACCAGAAGTCGCCCAACTTGCCCTCGCGATCGCCCATTTACAAAGTCAACAGCAGCAACAAGCACCCCAGATTGTTCCTCTTTCTCGCGATGCTCATCGCCGCCTGCGATCGTCCCTCAACCGCGATAATAGAGGAAGGTAATCCTTGAGTACCAATCCTGTCTCAAACGCTGAATTTGTCTTTCCGGCATCGTTCGCCCAACAGCGATTGTGGTTTCTCAACCAGTTAGTGCCTGGAAATCCTTTCTACAATATCTCCGCAGCTATTCGCTTGCGCGGACACCTCAATATTACAGCCTTAGAGCAAACATTTAACGAAATCGTGCGTCGTCACGAAGTTTTGCGGACAACATTTGAAATGGTAGAGGGACAACTGCATCAAGTTGTGGTCGAGCGTGTGACCGTGCCTCTGTCTATCGTAGACTTACGTAATTTACCTGCAAGCGATCGCGAAGCAGCAGCAAGACAACAGGCGATCGCTCTATCTCAACGTCCCTTTGACCTAAGTGCAGATTTGCTGCTACAGTTGACAATTTTTAAAATAGATGCATTTGAGCATATCCTATTATTGAATCTGCATCACATCATTGCTGATGGTTGGTCAATTGGCGTGCTAGTGCGAGAACTAGGCGTACTGTACGCTGCTTTCAACACTGGCAAACTTTCTCCATTACCAGAATTGTCCATCCAATATGCTGACTTTGCTCATTGGCAACGGCAATGGTTGCAAGGGGAAGTATTAGAGTCGCAACTATCCTACTGGCGATCGCAGTTAGCTAATCTTTCAGTTTTAAATCTTGCTACTGATAGGACTCGATCAGCTATCCAAAGCTATCAAGGTGCAACGCACAATTTTCAGCTATCAAAAAATTTCGCCCAGTCCCTAGAAGCTCTAAGTCAGCAAGCAGGTGTTACCCTGTTCATGACCTTGTTGGCAGCATTTCAAACTTTACTATATCGCTATACGGGGCAAGAAGATATTGCAGTCGGAACACCCATAGCTAACCGCAACCGCCCCGAAATAGAACCATTAATCGGCTTTTTTGTTAATAGCCTAGTGCTGCGAACTGATTTATCCGGCAATCCTACTTTTCGAGAATTATTGGGGCGAGTGCGGGAAGTAACGTTAGGAGCCTACGCCCATCAAGACTTACCTTTCGAGAAATTAGTACAGGAACTTCAGCCAGAACGGGACTTGAGCCGGCATCCTCTATTTTCTGTGGCGATCGCACTGCAAAACACGCCAATTACAGCTTTAGAATTACCTGAACTCGCTTTGAGTCAGTTTGAGTTTGACAGCGGTACGAGCAGATTAGATTTAGAATTTCATTTATGGCAAACTCCAGCAGGATTGCAAGGGCAGATAATTTATAGTACCGATCTATTCGATCGCAGTACGATCGTCCGAATGCTAGGACATTTTCAAACCTTACTCGAAGGAATTGTTGCCGATCCAGAGCAACGACTAGCAGATTTACCAATTTTGACAGCAGCAGAACGGCAGCAGCTATTAGTGGAATGGAATCTTACTCAGCAAGATTACCCGTCGCAGTGCATTCATCAATTATTTGAAGCTCAGGTAGATAAAACGCCAAATGCGATCGCTGTTGTTTATCAAGACAAGCAATTAACTTATCAAGAATTGAATTACCGTAGCAACCAACTTGCAAGCTATTTGCAAAAACTTGGAGTTGCGCCAGAAGTCAAAGTTGGTATTTGCGTAGAGCGATCGCTCTTAATGATAGTGGGCATTTTAGGCATTCTCAAAGCTGGAGGAGCCTATGTACCTTTAGATCCCACCTACCCCGCAGAACGCCTGAAATTTATGTTAGATGATGCCCAAATAACTATCCTACTAACACAACAATCCTTAGCCCCCCTTTTGAAGGGGGGTTGGGGGGATCTCCGATCGGTTTACCTCGATCGCGATTGGGAGATCGTCGCTCCACAGAGCAGGGAAAACATCAACAGCGGTTTAACTGCCGCAAATCTTGCCTATATAATTTACACTTCAGGCTCTACCGGACAACCCAAAGGGGTTGCGATCGAACATCGCGGACTGTGCAATCTAGCTCAAGCACAAATTCACACCTTCGATCTCAAACCAGAGCATCGAATTCTCCAATTTGCCTCCCTGAGCTTTGATGCTTCTATCTTCGAGATTGTCATGGCATGGGGAGTGGGCGCAACTTTATATTTAGTACCAGAAGTAGCACGTCTAGGGTCGGAGTTGATTTCGTATCTCAAACATCGCGCCATCACCCACGCTACCCTTCCGCCTGCTGTACTAAAAACTCTACCATCAACCCAATTGCCTGCCCTGCAAACTCTGATTTCTGCTGGTGAAGCTTGTTCGCCCGAAATTATAGCTCGTTGGGCAAGCGATCGCCATTTCTTCAATGCCTACGGGCTAACAGAAACAACTGTTTGGTCTACGATTGCTGAAATAACTGATCGTAAAAGTGCAATTATAGGTCGGGCGATCGCCAACACTCAAATTTACATCCTCAATACCCACCTCCAACCCCAGCCCATCGGTATTCCAGGCGAAATATACATTGGCGGAGTCGGTTTAGCACGAGGCTATTTAAATCGTCCTGATTTGACAGCCCAACGGTTTATTTGTCAAGGGAGCAGGGAGCACTTAGCACTTAGCAGGGAAGTAGAGAAGCTACTTCGGAGCAGAGGAGCAGGGGAGAGTAATAACCAATTACCAATTACCAATTACCAATTACCAATTACCAACCGCCTTTACAAAACCGGAGATATTGCTCGCTACCTGCCTGATGGTAATCTTGAATACCTCGGACGCATTGATGACCAAGTTAAAATTCGCGGCTACCGCATTGAATTAGGAGAAATTGAAAGCCTGTTATCCCAACATCCAGCAGTACGAGAAGCTGTAGTTGTGGTACAGGAAGATCGAACAAACAACCATCGTTTGGTTGCTTATATTGTCCCCAATGTAGAGACAAACTTATTAAATCCAAAATCTAAAATCCAAAATTCAAAATCGAATGACTTGCGCTACTTTCTCAAGCAAAAATTACCAGGCTACTCGATTCCTTCAGCTTTTGTAGTATTGCCATTCCTACCCTTGACTCCCAATGGTAAAGTAGATCGAAATGCCTTAATAAACTCTAATATCAGTAGTTCAGATCGTCCTTTTGTTGCTCCTAGAACTGCCACTGAAGCAACCTTAACAACACTTTGGGCAAAGATCCTGAAGCTTGAGCAAGTAGGTATTGAGGATAACTTTTTTGAATTAGGTGGAAATTCCCTGCTGGCAATCCAGTTACTGGAGCAGGTGAATCAACAATTTGAGCAAAATCTACCTTTGTCCGATTTCTTTGGTGCGCCAACTATTGAGCAATTCGCGCCTTTGATTGGGAAACAGGAGAAGCCTAAATGCAATCAAGCGCGATCGCTCCTTGTGCCACTCCAGCCTCTAGGTTCCAAACCGCCATTCTTCTGTATCCATCCCATTTTTGGGGTTGTTTTGCCCTATTACGAGTTGGCTCGTCATTTGGGAACCGAACAGCCATTCTACGGACTGCAACCTTTTGGTATGGATGGTTTGCACCCACCATTAACCAGTATTGAGGAGATGGCAGTTGGCTACATCGAGGCACTGCGTCAAGTTCAACCGCACGGTCCTTATCAGCTAGGTGGTTGGTCATTTGGCGGTTTAGTTGCCTATGAGATAGCGCAACAGTTACACCAAGCAGGAGAGCAAGTGAGTCTCTTGGCAATACTAGATACGACCGCTCCTATTTCTAGTAATCGAGTTTCCTTGGGCGATAGTTTAAAATTTCTCCTGACAACTGTACCCCGTTCTATTTATCCTTTTTTTCTGGATTATTGGTCGCTGATTCGCGAGCGCATTGCAGTTTCTAAAAATGATAATAGCGATCGCCTACGCACTTCAATTCCGATTTCTGCAACGAAAAAAATTATGACTTCTCATGCATGGCTATCCTCCCTAGAACGGGCAACCATTAGCCATTTGATGCCACAAGAAGCTGTTTTACGAATGCTGGACGAGTTGACTATCCATCGACTGATGAAGATTTTCTCTGCTAACAGTCGAGCTACCTTAAAGTATGTACCCCAACCTTACCCGCAGGCGATCGCCTTGTTTAGAACTAAATCGCAAAGGAAATCTCCCGATCTAACTTTAGGTTGGAGTCAATTGGCAACATCTGGCGTGCAAGTTCACTGCATTCCTGGCAATCACTTGACCATGCTGCAGAAACCTCACGTTCATGCGCTTGCCGAACACTTAGGTAGATATCTAGCATAAGCGCGAGATTGAGACTTGCCACACTTTTTGCCCCCAAAATTTTTAGCACCTAGTGAATAACGGTTAAATTTCTTCTGGAGCGCAGCAACATAGACGTGACGAATTTTCAGATTCTGTGCGATAGAAGTGCAACTTATGGGCAACAGTTTGCAACTTATGCGCGAACCTACAAAACCTAATTTTAGAATACATTTGCACCACTTTGAATTTAGTCGTAGTATAGCCGGATAAAAGATAATTGTCACTTATTTTATATAACGGGGGTGGTATACTGAATTGAAACCATAAGTTGACCAACGATGAGGCAGATTGCCGCTACTCAGCCATGTCCAATGAAACCGCGCTCGGACAGGAAAAGTACGAACAAGAGTGGACAGCGCCAGAACCCCCCAGCGATCTCGTTTTTGATGATGGAGAACCCTTGGAGACCAACCGCCACCGAATTGCCATGAACGTATTAATCGATTCGGTGCTATCGGCGTTGGCTGGGCGCTCGGACTTTTTTGCGGGTGGCAATATGTTTGTCTACTACAGCCGAAATCAAGCGATGAATCGCGATTTTCGCGGACCGGACTTTTTCGTAACGTTGGATGTAGACGGTAGCCGCGAGCGCCAGGGCTGGGTGGTGTGGGAAGAAGACGGTCGCTATCCCGATGTGATTGTCGAGTTGCTGTCACCCAGTACGGCAAATGTGGATCGCGGGGTGAAAAAAGATTTGTACGAACGGG
>ERZ1066120.488-NODE-488-length-36157-cov-37.786355_pt1 | contig 36157 bp, 39 predicted proteins | sample MGYA00382767_ERZ1066120 | MGnify/ENA primary metagenome ERZ1066120 (study PRJEB33369, sample SAMEA5778350) | biofilm metagenome | biome: Industrial cooling water; feature: Water cooling tower basin; material: Biofilm | place: United Arab Emirates | collected...
GCCCCCCTCCCCTGCGGCCAGGGGTCGCGCCCCGGCGCGCGGGCCTCTCCGCCCCTTCCGCCGCGCAGCACCCGGGCGCGCCGGGCGCCACCCGGTCCCGCAGGGCGGGGCTCCCCCCGCGCGCCCCGGGGGCCTCACCCCGCGGAACGCCCGAGCCCCGCAGGGCGTGGTTGACCCCGCCATCGCCCTCCCCGCGCGGGGGCGGGCCCTGTCGGACGCGGCCCCCCGCCCGGCGGGACGCGGCCGCCTTCCCGCGAGGCCAGGCCGTCATCCCGCCGCCTCCCGCCCGCCCCCCGGTGGCGGGGGGGCGCTGCCCCCCTCGGCCCTCCGGGCCTCACCCCCCGGGATGCTTGGGGCCAGAAGAGGGACAGCCCCCCGTCAGGCCTCGGCGCTCCATGGGCCCGCCCGCGGGATGGGTAGCCCCGCGCCGGCGGCGCGGCTTCGCCCACCATCCCCCGCCGCCGCCAGGCGGCCTCTCTCGCAGCGCCCAACCCATGCCCGAGGCCCCCCTCCTCTTCTGGCCCCAAGCATCCCGTGGGGAGCCGCAGGCGGGGGGCGGAGCCCCCCCCTCGCCCGCCACGGCGCGAGGCCCCCGTCGCGCGCCGCGCCCTCTCCTCCCGCCGCGCGAGCCCCCCCCGTTGCGCGAGGCCCCCCTGCAACGCGCGGTGCCGGAACGATCCGTGAACCATTCGGGCGCATCCTCACTCGCGAAAGGAGAGCCCCATGCCCGCCGCCGCCCTCGCCGCCCCCCCGCCCCTGCCCTCGCTCCGCGCCCTGGCCGCCCTGGCCTCGGCCCGCCCCCACGCCGGCTGGTGCGCCGTGCCCGCCCGCCTGCCCCGCAGGGCTCGCCTCGACGCCTTCGCGCTCCGCGCCCGCCGCGCCCAGGGCCGCGCCCCCGACCCCGTCCCCGAGGAGCCCCCGCCCTGCGTCATGCCCACCCTCGCGCGGATGCTGCGCGGCTTCGGCGTCTGGGCCGTGGACGCCCGCGAGGGCTGGCGCTGGCTCGACCGCCACCCCGAGGCCCGCCCCCAGGCCCTCGCCCTGCCCATGCCCGACTTTCCCAGCCGCCCGCTGAGCATCCCAGAGCCCGAGCCCGAGGAGCCCGAGGAGCCCCCCGGGCCCGACCTCCCCGAGCCCTCAGCCGAAGAGCCCCAGGACCTCCCGGCTCTGCCCCTCCAGGCTGCGCCGCATCTTGCCGAAGGCGGCCGCCTCCAGCTGCCAGAGCAGGGGCCGCCGGCGGCGGCGGCCGAGCCCGGCCCCCTCGCCGCCGCCCCGGAGGCGCGGGGCCCCCGAAACGCGAAGGGACCCCGCCGTCCCCGGCGGGGTCCCCCCTGGCCCGTCAGGCGGGGCTCAGCGCGCGCGGTCGCGCAGCGCCGCCCCCAGGATGTCGCCGAGCGAGGCGCCCGAGTCCGAGGACCCGTACTGCTCGACGGCCTCCTTCTCCTCGGCGATCTCGCGCGCCTTGATGCTCAGGCCGAGCTTGCGGGTCTTGCCGTCCACCGACACGACCCGCACGTCCACCTTGTCGCCCACCCCGAACCGCTCGGGGCGCTGCTCGGCGCGGTCGCGGCTGAGGTCCGAGCGGCGGATGAAGCTCTTCATGCCCTCGTAGTCCACCTCGATGCCGCCGTCCTCGATCTTGGACACCGTGACGGTGATGATCGAGCCCCGCTTCACGCCGCCGATGGCCTCGGCGAAGGGGTCGCCCTCCATGGCCTTGATCGAGAGCGAGATGCGCTCCTTCTCGACGTCCACCTCGGTGACCTTGGCCTTGACGTGGTCGCCCTTGCGGTAGTTGGCGATGGCCTCCTCGCCCCTCTGGTCCCAGGACAGGTCCGACAGGTGCACCATGCCGTCGATGTCGCCGGGCAGGCCCACGAAGAGCCCGAACTCGGTGATGTTCTTGACCTCGCCCTCGACGTCCGCGCCCTCGGGGTGGGTCTCGGCGAAGACCTCCCAGGGGTTGCGCATGACCTGCTTGAGCCCGAGGCTGACGCGGCGCTTGGAGCCGTCGATCTCGAGCACCATGACGTCCACCTCCTGGGAGGTGGAGACGATCTTGCCGGGATGGACGTTCTTCTTGGTCCAGGACATCTCCGAGACGTGCACGAGCCCCTCGATGCCCGGCTCCAGCTCCACGAAGGCGCCGTAGTCGGTGATGTTGGTCACGCGCCCGCGATGCACGGACCCGATCGGGAACTTGCGCTCCACGGAGTCCCAGGGGTCCTCCTGGAGCTGCTTCATGCCGAGCGAGATGCGGTGCGTCTCCTTGTTGATCTTGATGACCTGGACCTTGATGGTCTCGCCGATCGACAGGATCTCGCTGGGGTGGTTGACGCGGCGCCAGGCCATGTCGGTGACGTGCAGGAGCCCGTCCACGCCGCCCAGGTCCACGAAGGCCCCGTACTCCGTGATGTTCTTGACCACGCCGTCCACGACCTGGCCCTCGTAGAGGTTGCCGATCACCTCGGCGCGCTGCTCGGCGCGGCTCTCCTCGAGGATGGCGCGGCGCGACACCACGATGTTGCCGCGGCGGCGGTCCATCTTGAGGATCTGGAAGGGCTGCTTGAGGCCCATGAGGGGGCCGGCGTCGCGCACGGGGCGCACGTCCACCTGGCTCCCCGGCAGGAACGCCACGGCGCCGCCCAGGTCCACCGTGAAGCCGCCCTTGACGCGGCCGAAGATGGCGCCCTCGACGCGCTCCTCGCGCTCGTAGGCCTTCTCCAGCCGGTCCCAGGCCTCCTCGCGCTTGGCCATCTCGCGGCTGATCGTCGCCTCGCCGCGCGAGTTCTCGACGTTGCGCAGGAAGACCTCGACCTCGTCGCCGACCTTGATGCTGGGCTGCTCGCCGGGGGCGGCGAACTCCTTGAGGTCGACGCGGCCCTCCATCTTGTAGCCCACGTCGATGATCGCCTGCCCGGCCTCCACGGCGAGCACGCGGCCCTTGACCACGGTGCCCTCGGAGGGGGTGTCGATCTCGAAGCTTTCCTTGAGGAGTTCCTCGAACTCCGCCATGCTGGCGACTGCCAAGTGCCGATCCTTGCTTGCGGGCCGCGCGGTTGTGTCCGCGGGTCTGTGGATGGGGGGATCCCCACGGGGGGGACGCGGCCCCCTAGCGCAAGGGACCGCCCCTGGCAACCCTCAGCGGTCGAGCGCCGCCTGGAGCGCCGCGAAGAACTGGCCCACCTGGCGGCCGTCCACCAGCGCGTGGTGCACCTGGATGGCCACCGCCATGGCGTGCCGCCCGTCCCTCTCCACGATCCGGCCCCAGGACACGCGGGGGATGCAGTCCTCGGGGCCCGGCAAGGCGTTGTCGAGCGCGGTGAAGTCCATCCAGGGCAGGCAGGACAGGTAGGCGAGGTCGTCGCGCCCCCCCGCGTTGGCGTTGAGCCCGCCCGCCCGCGCCGCCTCGATGCGCTCGCGGCAGAGCGCGTCGAAGGCGGCCGCGTCGTCCAGCCAGGGCACGTAGGCGTAGCGGAAGTTGCCGTCCGGGAGAGGCACCGTGATGGACAGCTCCACGCGGTCGTGCTCCATGACGGTCCCGCCGCGCGCGCGCATCCGCAACTCCGGGACGGCGTGGAGGCCCGCCCCGACCGCGCGGATGCAGGCGCGGAAGGGCGAGTGGCCGGCGAGCTTCATCGCCGTCATCAGGTGCGTCACGTCCACCCGCGCGGTGGTGGCGAAGTGCGGCCGGGCATAGCGGCGGAAGAGGCGGAACTGGTCGGCGCGGGGCCAGGTGGCCAGGTCCACGATGCGCTCCATGCCTTCTCCTCCGCCACTCTTCGCGGCATCGTCTACCCGCAGCCCCGGGGGACCGCCATGCGCGCAGCCTGCCTCCTCGCCCTCCTCGCCGCCCCCTGGGCCGCGCCGGCCTCCGCCGACACCTTCGTGCTGGTGCACGGGGCCTGGGCGGGCGAATGGGCCTGGGACGGGGTGGCGCCGCTCCTGGAGGCGGAGGGCCACGAGGTCGTGGCCGTGGCGCTGAAGGGCACGGGGAGCCGCGCCGCCGAGGGCGGCCCGGGGGTGAGCGTCGAGGACAACGTGGCGGACGTGGAGGCGGCGATCCTGGCGGCGGCCGAGCCCGTCATCCTCGTGGGCCATTCCTGGGGCACGCGGCCGGCCGCCGGGGCCTGGGACCGCCAGCGCGACCGCGTGGCGGCCGTGGTCTGGGTGGAGGGCACGGCGCCGGTCGTGGACCCGCCCCCCGGCGCGCCGCTCCTGCGCGCGGACGCGCCCACGCTCGCCTTCCTCGTCGGCACCCAGCCCGACGTGGTGGCCTCGGGGATGCTGCCGCCGCCCCCCACGGCGCGCGACGCGGCCGGCCGGGCCTTCGCGCCGATGTCGCTCCGCCAGCTCTACGGCGCGGTCCCCGCGACGGGCGAGCCGCTGGCGGCCACGCCCTGCACCTACGTGCTGGCCGAGGAGTCGGAGCTGCCCATCCTGCGCCGCTACGGGGAGGCCCTGCGCGACCGTCGGGGCTGCGAGCTGATCGAGGTGGAGGGGGGCCACGACGTGCCCGCCGAGCAGCCGGAGGCGCTTGCCGCGATCCTGCTGGACGTGGCCGCCCCCCACTAGGCGGCGAGCAGGGCGTCGAGCGAGCGGCGCACCTCGTGGAGGCCGAAGGCGACCGCGTCGCGCGCGTGGTGGGGGCCGGCGGGGGCGGGGTCGCGCCCCAGCGCCGCCTCCACGGCGTCGAGCCCGCGGTCGAGCGGGGCGGCGTCGGGGCGCCGGCCCTCGGCCAGCGCCTGGAGCGCGGCGCAGGCCTCTCGCGCGAGCGCCTCGGCCTCGGGGCGCAGCGCGGCGCCGGGGGCGCGCTCGGCCTCGGCGGCGCGGTCGAGGATGACCACGGCCTCGTGGAGGCGGCGCAGGGCGTCGAGCCGTCGCGTCATCCCCTCGCGGTCGGCGAAGCGGGCCTGGCCCACGGACTCGCCCGCGAGCCAGACGGATTCGGACCAGCGCGCCGCGGCCTCCGGGCCGGCGGGCGTGCCGGCCACGGCGCGCACGGCCTCGGCCAGCCGGTCGGCGGTGGCGCGCAGGGCCATGCGGAAGTGGCGCTCGAAGCGGGCCTCGGCGGCGTCGGGCCAGACCAGGAAGGCGACGAGCGCCCCCAGCGCGGCGCCGGCGGCGATGGCGGCGCTGATGGTGGCGGCCGTCTCCAAGAGCGCGTCGGGATCGCCCAGCGACATGGCGACGGCCGGCAGCACCGCGAGGGCCCAGGCCGAGCGGAAGGTTGTGGCCGCGCCGATCGCGCCGAGCGAGAGGGCCAGCGCCGTCGCCGTGCCCCAGCCGGGGGGCAGGAGGGCGAGGCAGAGCAGGCCGATGAGGCTGCCGGCGGCGGCAGATTCGAGGCGCAGGAGGGCCTCGCCCCAGGTGCCGCCCACGGACCTCTGCAGGCTGGTGACGGCCATCATGACGATGGTGAAGGTGTCCAGGCCGCTGGCCTCGGCGAGCAGCCAGCCGCCGGCGCCCGCGACCGCCGATTGCAGCCCGAGGCGCGCGGCGTCGCGCAGGGCCGCTCGCGGCAGGTCCGGCATGGCGTCCTCCCCCGGGCGGCCAACGCCGTCAGGCGGGGCGCGGGTCCGGCAGGCGGGCGCGCACGGCGGCGAGGGCGGCCGCCGTGGCCTCCTCCACGCTGAGCTCGCTGGTGTCCAGGACGACGGCGTCGGGGGCGACGCGGAGGGGGGCCGCGATGCGGCCTTCGTCGCGGGCGTCGCGCGCCAGGATCTCGGCCAGGGTCTCCTGGTAGCCGAGCCCCAGCTCGGCCGCGCGGCGGCGCGCGCGGGCCTCCGGGCTGGCGGTCACGAAGAGCTTGGCCTCGGCCTCGGGGCAGACGGCGGTGCCCACGTCGCGGCCGTCCATGACGGCGCCGCCCTCCTGCCGGGCGAAGCGGCGCTGCCACAGGAGGAGGGCCCCGCGCACGTCCGGCAGGACGGCGACGCGGCTCGCCTCCTGGGCCACGGCCGCCGAGCGCAGCTCGGGGTCGGCGAGGTCGGCGGGCCGGAGGGCCTGGGCGGCCTCCAGGGGGTCGGCGCCCGCCAGCGTCCGCAGCGCCACGGCCCGGTAGAGGAGGCCCGTGTCGAGATGGGCGAAGCCGAGGGCGCCGGCGACGGCGCGGGCGATGGTGCCCTTGCCGGCGGCGGCCGGCCCGTCAATGGCGACGGTGAAGCGCAAGGGGGGGCGAGCCGCGCCCGGACGGCGGCCAGGGGGGCCGCCCCCGGCGGCGGGCGCACGCCGCTGGCGGCGGGCGGGGGGGGCCACCCGGTCCCCGGCCCTACCGGCCCGTCGAGCGCGAGCCGCGCGCGAAGGCCCGCGCCAGCGCCGCCGCCCCCAGCAGCCCGCCCACGAGCGCCTTGCGCCGCGAGGAGCGCTTGGCCTCCGGGGTCTGCTCCTGGGCCTGGTGCTTGGCGCGGGCCTCGCGCGCCTTGCGCATGGCCACGGCCTCGGGGGTGTTGTCGAGCATCTCCTCCAAGGTCCGCCCGTCGTCCTGCTGCTCGCTCATGCCGCCTCCACCGCCGCGCCGAGGCCCCCGAAGAGGGGCTCGAAGATGGGGAAGGATGTGGCGATGGCGCGGGCGTCGTCCACCCCCATCCCGTCGCGGGCGGCCATGCCGAGGATCAGGGCCGACATGGCGACGCGGTGGTCGAGCCGCGCCTCGGCCCTGGCGCCGCCGCGCACCCCGTCGGCGCCCCGCCCGTGGACGACCCACCAGTCGGGGCCCTCCTCGACCTCGACGCCGGCCAGGCGCAGGAGGCGGGCCATGGCGTCTATGCGGTCGCTCTCCTTGACGCGCAGCTCGCGCACGCCGCGCATGACGGTGGGGCCTTCCGCGAAGGCGGCGACGACCGACAGGATCGGGTACTCGTCTATCATGCTCGCGGCCCGCTCGGGTGGCACCTCGACGCCGCGCAGCGCGCCGGTGAAGCAGGCGCGCAGGTCGGCGACGGGCTCCCCGCCCTCCTCGCGGGGGCTCTCCAGGCGGAGGTCGGCGCCCATCTCGCGCAGCGTCTCGAAGAGCCCGGCGCGCGTGGGGTTGAGGCCGATGTTGGGGACCAGGACATCCGAGCCCGGCACCACGAGGCCCGCGCAGACCGGGAAGGCCGCCGAGGAGGGGTCGCGCGGCACGGCGATGCGCTGGGGGCGCAGCTCGGGCTCGCCGACGACGACGATGGCGCGGCCCTCGGGGGTGTCCTCCACCCGCACCTCGGCGCCGAAGCCACGCAGCATCCGCTCGGTGTGGTCGCGCGTGGCCTCCCGCTCGATCACGACCGTCTCGCCGGGGGCGTTCAGGCCGGCGAGCAGGATCGCCGACTTGACCTGCGCGGAGGGCACGGGGAGGGCGTAGCGGACGGGGACGGGCTCGCGCGCGCCCACGAGCGTGAGGGGGAGCCGGCCGCCCTCGCGCCCATGGGCGCGGGCGCCGAAGAGGGCGAGCGGCTCCGTCACCCTCCCCATGGGGCGCCGGCGGAGCGAGGCGTCGCCGGTGAAGGTCGCCGTGACGGGCGTGGTCGCCATGGCCCCCATGACGAGGCGCACGCCGGTGCCGGCGTTGCCGCAGTCCACCACGTCCTCGGGCTCGCGGAAGCCGCCGGTGCCGACGCCGTGGACCACCCAGTCGGCGCCCTCGCGCTCCACGGTGGCGCCGAAGGCCCGCATGGCCCTTGCGGTGTCGAGCACGTCCTCGCCCTCCAGGAGCCCCGAGACCCGGGTCTCGCCCACGGCGAGCGCCCCCAGGATGAGCGAGCGGTGCGAGATGCTCTTGTCGCCGGGCACCTGGGCCGTGCCGCGCAAGGGGCCGGCGGGGCGGCTCCAGAGGGGCTTCGCGTGTCCTTGGCCGGCCATGGCGCCTCCGTTTGCCGCCCCCTTACGCGGGGGGCGAAGGCGCCTCAAGCGCTTGCCGGACGGGGCCGCGACGCCCTAGGGTCGGGGCGCACCACCGGAGCCCCCCATGCGCGCCCTCCTCCTCGCCGCCCTCCTCCTCCCCGCCGCCGCGCCCGCCGCCTGGGCCGAGACCCGCTGCGGCTGGATCGTGAACCCCACGCCCGCCAACTGGTGGCTCGAGGACGCGGACGGCACCTGGCTGCTGATGACCCAAGGGGCGCCCGGGGTGCCGGGCATGGAGCTGATCCCGGACCTCACGGAGGGCGAATGGGTGCGCACCAACGGCTGGTACGGCTACGGCTGCGCCTGCATGGAGGTCGTCAGGCGGGGCGACAGCATCGCGCGCATCCTGAGCTTCGACCAGCTCCCGCTGCGCCGCTGCCTCGCGGACCCCGCCCTGCCCGCGCCCCCGGGCTGAGGCCCCCATGATCGCCGACCCCGACGCCTTCTTCGCCGACGGCTGCGGCCGCTGCGCGCGCTTCGCCACGCCGGACTGCTCGGCGCGGCTCTGGGCGGGGGGCCTCGCGGCCCTGCGGCGGCTCTGCCTGGGCGCGGGCCTGGCCGAGACGGCGAAGTGGGGGCATCCCGTGTACGTCCATGCGGGACGCAACGTCGCCATCCTCGGCGCCTTCCGCGACCATCTGCGCCTGAGCTTCTTCGAGGCGGGGCTCTTGTCGGATCCCTTGGGCGCGCTCGAGCGGCAGGGGCCCAACACCCGCCACCCCGACTGCCTGCGCTTCCGCTCCGAGGCGGAGGTGGCGGCGCGGGAGGGGCTGGCGCTCGGGCTCCTGCGGCAGGCCATGGGCCACGCCGAGCGCGGGGAGCGGGCGCCGCGCGAGGCGGGCGAGGCCCTCCTGCCGGAGGAGTTGCTGGCGGCGCTGGACGCGGACCCCGCGCTCGCGGAGGCGTTCCATGCGCTGACGCCGGGGCGGCGGCGCAGCCACGCCTTCGCGGTGGGCGGCGCCAAGAGGGCGCAGACGCGGGCCGCCCGCGTGGAGGCGCTGCGCCCGCTGATCCTCGCCGGCAAGGGCGCGCTGGAGCGCTAGGGGCGCGCCCAGACCTGGTAGCGGGGCCCGCGGCCCTCGCGCAGCGCCTTGGCCTCGTAGCGGGTGCGGGTCCATCCCTCCCAGGGCTCCGGCCCTTCCGACAGGAGGCGGAACCCCGTCGCCGCGCACGCCTCCCGGGCCTGGCGCGCGTAGTCCTCGATGTCGGTGGCGATCCGAAGCTCGGCTCCGGGCGCGAGGGCGCGGGCGAGCTGGCCCAGCGGCCCCGGCGTCACGAAGCGGCGCTTGTGGTGGCGCGCCTTGGGCCATGGGTCCGGGTAGAGGAGGAAGGCGCGGGAGACGGACCCCTCGGGCAGCACGTCGAGGAGGTCGCGCGCGTCGCCGGGGTGGAGGAGGACGTTGGGGAGGGGCTCGGCCGCCAGCTTGGCGAGCAGGGCGGCCACGCCGTTGACGAAGGGCTCGGCGCCCAGGTGGGTGACGTCGGGGTGGAGACGGGCGGAGTGGACGAGGTGCTCGCCCGAGCCGAAGCCGATCTCGAGCCAGAGGGGGGAGGGCACGGCGATCGTCTCCCGCGCCGGGTTCTCCCCTCGTGTGACGCCGCGCAGCGTCAGGTCCGGCAGGGCCCCGGCCAGGAGCGCCCTCTGCCCCTGGCGCAGGGTCTTGCCGTGGGTGCGGCCGTGGAAGTTGCGCCACTGCGTCATGCGGGGGGTCCGGGGGGGGGCCGCGGGCTCCTCCGGCCTTGCTTCCTACGCGGCCTTGCGCAGGGCGTCCGCGAGGTCCGTGCGCTCCCACGAGAAGCCCCCGTCCGCCTCGGGCTCGCGGCCGAAGTGGCCGTAGGCGGCGGTGCGGGCGTAGATGGGGCGGCTCAGGCCCAGGTGCTCGCGGATGCCGCGGGGCGTCAGGTCCATGACCTGAGGGATGGCCCGTTCGATGGCGGCCCCGTCCACGGCGCCCGTGCCGTGCAGGTCGGCGTAGATGGAGAGCGGGCGGGCCACGCCGATGGCGTAGGAGAGCTGGATCGTGCAGCGCTCGGCCAGGCCCGCCGCGACCACGTTCTTGGCGAGGTAGCGCGCGGCGTAGGCGGCCGAGCGGTCCACCTTGGTCGGGTCCTTGCCCGAGAAGGCGCCCCCGCCGTGGGGGGCCGCGCCGCCGTAGGTGTCCACGATGATCTTGCGCCCCGTGAGCCCGGTGTCCCCGTCCGGCCCGCCGATGACGAAGGCGCCCGTGGGGTTGACCCACCACTGGGTGGCCCCGGTGATCCAGCCTTCGGGGATGACCTCGCGCACGTAGGGCTCGACGATGGCGCGGATGTCGGCCGAGGTCTGCCTCTCGCTCTCGTGCTGGGTGCTGAGCACGATGCTCGTGACCTCCACGGGCCGCCCGCCCGCGTAGCGCAGCGTCACCTGGCTCTTGGCGTCGGGGCGCAGGAGCGGCTCGCGTCCGGCCTTGCGGGCCTCCGAGAGCCGGCGCAGGACCGCGTGGGCGTAGTGGATGGGGGCGGGCATGAAGGCCGGCGTCTCGCGCGTGGCGTAGCCGAACATGATGCCCTGGTCGCCCGCGCCCTCCTCGCCCCTCTCGCCCGTCACCCCTTGGGCGATGTGGGCGGACTGCTCGTGCAGCAGGTTGAGGACGTCGCAGGTGGCGTGGTGGAACTTGTCCTGCTCGTAGCCGATGTCGCGGATGGCGGCGCGGGCGATGTCGGGCACGCGGGCCTTGAAGTCGTGCAGCTTGGCCTGGTCGGTGAGGCCCACCTCGCCGCCGATGACGACCTGGTTGGTGGTGGCGAAGCATTCGCAGGCCACGCGGGCGAGGGGGTCCTCGGCGAGGAAGGCGTCCAGGACCGCGTCGCTGATGCGGTCGCAGAGCTTGTCGGGATGGCCCTCGGAGACGCTCTCCGAGGTGAAGACGTAGTCGAGCCGGGCGTGGTGGGACATCGAGAGGGGCGCTCCGTTGGGATTGAGCCCCTCCCGCCAGGAAGCCGTTGGGAGGGGACGCGCCCGCCTAGGGGCGGGCCCGGCGCCGGTCAACCCCCCAGGCCAGGAGCAGGACGAGCAGCGTGACGAGCAGCGCGGGCCAGCTGCCCCAGCGCGCGTAGGCCGTGGGCGCGCGCGCCGGCGGCAGGGGGGCGTTGATCGCGCCCGCCACCTGCAGCGGCAGGGATTCGAGAACGCGGCCGCGCGCGTCTATGACGGCCGAGATGCCGGTGTTGGCCGCGCGCAAGAGCGGGAGGCCCTGCTCGATGGCCCGGAAGCTGCCGATGGCCAGGTGCTGCTGGGGCCCGGCGCGTTCGCCGAACCAGGCGTCGTTGGTGACGAGCAGGAGCGCCCGGGGCCGTCCCGCCCCCGTCCAGTCGCCGCCCGCGACCTGCTCGGCGAAGATGCTCTCGTAGCAGATGAGCGGGCGCACGGGCCCGATGCCGGGGAGGTCCATGAGCGCGAAGCCCGGCCCGGGCGTGAAGGACGACCCCATGCGCGCGGCCAGCGCCGACAGCCCCAGGCGCGAGGCGAGGCCCTGGAGCGGCATGTATTCCCCGAAGGGGACCAGGTGCGCCTTGTCGTAGATGGCGGGGACGGCGCCGCCGGGCAGGGTCAGGGCGAGGGAGTTGAAGTAGCGCCCGCCCTCCTCGCGCACGATGCCGGTGGCGAGGGGGGCGCGCGCGGCCCCGGTGGCGGCGCGCAGGATCGGCCCGGCGTCGCTCAGGAGCACCGGCAGCGCCGTCTCCGGCCAGATGACCACGGCGGGCGGGGCCTCGCCGGCGGGGCTCGTCGAGAGGTCCACGAGGCGGCGGATGTGCTCGGGCTGGCGCGCGGGGTCCCACTTCTCCCGCTGCGGGACGTTGGGCTGCACGATCCGCACGAGGGGCGCCGCGGGGTCCGGCGGCGGCGGGGCGCCGGGGTCCAGCAGGACCCAGGCCCCGGCGAGGCCGAGGAGCGCGGGCGCCGCCCAGGGCCAGGGCCGCGAGAGGGCGGCGGCGAGCAGGAGCGTGAGCAGCGAGAGCCCCGGCGTGCCGATCGTGGCGACCGCCTGCGCGATCGGCGTGCCGACCCAGACATGGGCCGGCAGCGCCCAGGGGAACCCCGTCAGGACCACGGAGCGCAGCGCCTCGGAGAGCGCCCAGAGGGCCGCGAGGCCCCCCACCCCCAGGGCCAGCCGGCGCGCGGCCGCGAAGGCCAGCAGCGGGAAGAGGGCGAAGCCCGCCGCCGTGAAGATCAGGGCACCCGGCGCCATCCAGCCGTAGATCTCGGGCTCGACCAAGAAGGGCTCCACGATCCAGTGGAGCGCGAGGCCGAAGAAGCCCACGCCCCAGGCCCAGCCCTCGCGCCACCCCGCCCCGCCCTCGCGCCAGAGCGCGAAGGCGCAGGCCCAGGCGGGCAGCGCCACCCACCAGAGCCCCCAGGGCGTCTGGCCGAGCGCCGCGACGGCGCCGAGCCCCGCCCAGAGGGGGAGGCGCAGCCACCAGGGCCTGGACGCCTGGAAGGCGGGTGCGAGCAGGGCGGTCATCGGGGCTCCTGTGGGGGGTCGCGGAAGGGCAGGCGCACGCGCAGGCGACGCACGCGGCGCGAGTCCGCGTCCAGGACCTCGAAGAGAGGCCCATCGGGGTGCGCCACCACCTCGCCGGGCTGGGGCACGTGGCCCGAGAGCAGGAACACGAGGCCGCCCACGGTGTCAACGTCCTCGCCGTCTATGGTCTCGTGGGCCGTCAGGTCCATGCCGATGGCGCGCTCGAACTCCACGAGGTCGGCCGCCCCGTCCGCCACCCAGGACCCGTCGGCCTCGCGCGTGAAGGGGAGGGTCTCGGCCGTGTCGTGCTCGTCGGCGATGTCGCCCACCACCGTCTCCAGGAGGTCCTCGATGGTGGCCAGGCCGTCCGTGCCGCCGTACTCGTCTATGACCAGCGCCATGTGGATGCGCTCGGCCTGCATGCGCTGGAGGAGGTTTGCGAGGGGCATGGACGGCGGCACGTAGAGCAGAGGGCGCAGGAGCGCGCGCAGGTCGAAGGGCTCGGTGGACCCGAAGCCGTGCCGCAGCGCCACGTCCTTGAGGTTCACGACGCCCAGGGGGTGGTCGAGCGTGCCCTCGTGGACGGGGATGCGCGTGCGGCCCGTCTCGCGGAAGAGCCCGACCAGCGCGTCGAGGGGGACCGTGACGGGCACGGCCACGATGTCGGCCTTGGGCACGGCCACTTCCTCCACGCGCATCCGGCGGAGCGCGCCCAAGGACGGCGGCTCGCGCGGGGGGGGCGGGGCGGGGGCGGCGTCGTCGGGCTCGGAGGGGTTGAAGGCGCCGATGATGCGGCTGAGGAAGCCGCGCCCCTCGGGCTGGCCCCCGCCCCCGGCGTCGTCGCGGTCGCTCATGGTGCGCCCTCCAGGCCCGCCAGCACCTCGGCCTCCAGGCGCTCCATGAGGTCGCCGTCCCCGTCCCTCTCGTGGTCGAAGCCTAGGAGGTGCAGGGTGCCGTGCACCAGGAGGTGGCGCGCGTGGGCCTCCAGGGACTTGCCCTCGGCCCGCGCCTCGCTCTCGCAGGTCTCCCAGGCGATGGCCACGTCGCCCAAGGCGACGGGCTCGCCCGCGGGGTCGGGCGGGGGCAGGCGCGGCATGGCCCCCTCCTCGCGCGCGCCTCTCTCGGCGGAGGGCCAGGACAGCACGTTGGTGGGCTGGGGCACCCCCCGGAAGTCCGCGTTGAGGGCGCCGATGCGCCTGTCGTTGCAGCCCAGGAGGCTGATCTCGTAGCGGTCGGGGTCGAGCCCGAGGCGCCCGAGCGTCGCCCGCGCCGCCTTCTCGGCGAGGGCGTCGAGCGGGAGCGCGTCCCAGCGATGGTCCTCCGCGAGCGTCTCCACCAAGGCCAAGCCCGTCAGGCCTCCCGCGCCTCGCGCCCGAGCAGCGCCTCGGCCTCGCGGCGCTGCCGCTGGGCGTCGTCGGCCTCGTAGGCCTCGATGATCCGCTGGACCAGGGCGTGGCGCACCACGTCGCGCGCGGAGAAGCGCGTGAAGCTCACGCCCTTGACGTCGGCGAGCAGCCTCTCGGCCTCGATGAGCCCGGAGGGCACGCCGCGCGGCAGGTCGATCTGGGTGCGGTCGCCCGTGACCACCATGCGCGAGCCCTCGCCCAGGCGCGTCAGGAACATCTTCATCTGCATGGAGGTCGCGTTCTGCGCCTCGTCGAGCACCACGAAGGCGTGCGACAGGGTGCGTCCGCGCATGAAGGCCAGCGGCGCGATCTCGATGACCTTCTCCTCGATCATCTTCTGCACCTGGCGCGCGGGCAGGAAGTCGCCCAGCGCGTCGTAGAGGGGCTGCATGTAGGGGTCCACCTTCTCCTTGGCGTCCCCGGGCAGGAAGCCCAGCCTCTCGCCCGCCTCCACGGCCGGGCGCGCCAGGATCAGGCGGTCCACGTGGCCGCCCAGGAACATGCTGACGCCCACGGCGACGGCCAGGTAGGTCTTGCCGGTCCCCGCGGGGCCTATGCCGAAAGCGAGCTCGTGGTCGAAGAGCGCCTGCACGTAGGCCCTCTGGGCCTCGGTGCGCGGCTCCACGGTCTTGCGGCGCGTGCGCACCTCCAGGCGGTCGGACAGACCAGGCATGTCGATCTGGTCGCCCTCCTGCGGCCCCGGGGCACGGGCGGCGGGGCCGAGGCGCAGCTCGCGGTCCATGTCGCCAGCCTCCAGCCCCTTGCCCGATTCGAGCCTGGCGTAGAGCGCGCGCAGCACCTCGGCCGCCCTCTCGTGGGCCTCGCCCTGGACGGTGAGGCGGTTGCCGCGCCGCAGGACGCGCACGCCGAGCCTCTCCTCCAGGGCGGCGAGGTGGCGGTCGTGCTCGCCGCAGAGGTCTATGAGGAGGAAGTTGTCGGGGAACTCGAGGACGGTCTCGCCGAGGGGCGGGGCGGCCGACGCGGGCAGCGCGGTGACGGGCAGGGCCGTGTCTCCTGAAGGGGCGCCGCCAGGGTGGCGCGGATGGGGGCGCGGCGCAAGCCGCCGCCCCGTCAACGCGCCTCCCTCGGCCCGGGTTCGCCCGGCCGCCCGCTCAGCCCCGGGCGCGCGGCGTCTGGGCCATGAGCTCCTGGGTGAGCGCGGCCAGGCCCGCGCGGTCGTCCACCAGCGCGGGGTCGCGGCAGACCCGCTCGGCGATGGCCTGGGCCTGCGCCATGTCGTAGCCGGCCCGGCGCAGCGAGTCGGTGAAGGCGATCTCGGGGCGGTCCCAGATGACGTCCCGGAGGGGGCCGCGGTAGCAGGCCACGACGACGGCGCCGGCGGGGGCGGCCTCGGCCAGCTCCGCGCCGCGGGCGGCCCAGGTGCCGCCCTCGGCCAGCACCGGGGAGGCGAGGCCCAGGAGGGCCACGAGGACGGTCGGGGTCTTGCGCATGAGGGTCCTCCACCAGCCGCGACTCGGCGGCGCCGGGAGGGTGATGCCACCGCCTCGTGGCGACGGCATGGCGCGGCGGCGGCCCGGGCCGGCCCGTGGCGCGGCGGCCGCGCCTCCGGACGGGGGCGCGCGCTCAGGGGCGCGGGGCCTCGGCGATGATGCGCTCCATGGCGGCCTTGAGCGCGGCGTCGTCGCCCACCAGCGTGATGTCGCGGCAGATGCGGTTGGCGATGGCGAAGGCCGACGGGTAGTCGTAGCCCACGCCCACCAGCGACTCGATGAACTTGGCCTCGGGGCGGTCCCAGATGACCTCGCGCCAGGGGCCGCGGAAGCACTGCACGACCACCGTGCCGCCTTGCGTCCAGTAGTTGCCCGCCAGCGGCTCGAGCCGCTGGGCGAAGGCCGGGACGGCGAGGGCCGCCGCCAACGTGCCGAGAACGAGTGCCTTCATGGTCCAAACCCCTCCATGGGCCCGGGCCAGCCCCGGGGTCGCCCTCGGGGTCCGCCCCTCGGGCCGCGCAGTCCACCCATCCCCGGCCCGCCAGCAGCCGGCCCCGGGGATGCCCTTCCGGCGCCTTGATGCGGCCGATCCCTCAAGCTGTAAAGGCTCGGCTTGTCCTGGTCGCCCCCCTGGCGACGACCCGGGAGTGCGGACCCGCATTGTCCAGCCCCCGGCGACGACCAGGGGGCCGCGCGGCCTCAGCCCAGGGGCTCGGCCTCCAGCGAGCCCGCGCGGGCCAGGCGAATCCGGGCCGGCGCGATCCGGCCCAGGAGGTCGGCCGGCCCCTCCATGTGCACGGGCACCATGTGCTCGCTGCGCCCCGCCACCTGGCCCGGCCGCCGCCCGGGCCTCTCCCAGAGCACCCGCGCCACCGTGCCGACCTGCGCCGCCTGCGCCCGGGCCTGCTGGTCCGCGAGCAGGGCCTGGAGCCGCAGGAGCCGGCCGTGGGCCTCCTCGGGGTCCACCTGGGGGCGCGCGGCGGCGGGCGTGCCGGGGCGGGGCGAGTAGCGGAAGGCGAAGGCCCCCGCGAAGCCCACCGCCTCCACCAGCGCCAGCGTGTCCCGGAAGTCCGCCTCCGTCTCGCCGGGAAAGCCCGTGATGAAGTCCGACGACAGGTGCAGGTCGGGCCGCGCCAGCCGCAGGCGCCCCACCAGTGCGAGGTAGTCCTCGGCCGTGTGGCCCCGGTTCATGGCCTTGAGGATGCGGTCCGACCCCGACTGCACCGGCAGGTGCAGCTGCGGCATGAGCTGGGGGATCGCCCCATGCGCCGCCACCAGCGCCTCGTCCATGTCGCGCGGGTGGGACGTGGTGTAGCGGATGCGCTCGACCCCCTCGGCGGCCAGCGCCGCGACGAGGGCGGCGAGGCCGCCCTCGGCGCCGTGCCAGGCGTTGACGTTCTGGCCGAGCAGCGTGATCTCGCGCGCCCCGCCCGCCAGCAACGCGCGGGCCTCGGCCAGCACCGCCGCCAGGGGCCGGCTCGACTCGGCGCCGCGCGTGTAGGGCACCACGCAGAAGGTGCAGAACTTGTCGCAGCCCTCCTGGACCGTGAGGAAGGCCGAAGGCCCGCGCGCCCGGCGCGGCGGCAGGCGGTCGAACTTCGACTCGGCCGGCATGTCGGTGTCGAGCACGCGCCGGCCCCGGCGCGCCTCCTCGACCAGCGTCGGGAGGCGGTGGTAGGCGAGAGGCCCGACCACCACGTCCACCACCGCGCTCCTCTCCAGGACCAGCGCGCCCTCGGCCTGCGCCACGCAGCCCGCCACGGCCACTCGCATCCCCGGGCGCGCGGCCTTGAGGGGCCGCAGCCGGCCGAGGTCCGAGAAGACCTTCTCCTCGGCCTTCTCGCGGATGTGGCAGGTGTTGAGGACCACGAGGTCCGCGTCCTCCGCCCGGTCCGTGGCCTCCCAGCCCCCCTCGGCCATGAGCGCGGCCATGCGCTCGCCGTCGTGGGCGTTCATCTGGCAGCCGTAGCTCCTGACGTGCAGCTTGGGGGCCATGGCCCCCTCTAGCGCGGCCCGGCGCGGGCTTGCAATCGCCGCCCCCTTCACCGCTTCTTCAGACGGGGGACCCATCATGACGGCCATGCGCCACCCGAGCCTCGCCGCCTTCCTCAAGGGCCAGCGCGCCGTGCTGGGGCGCGGCCCGGTCGGGATCGTCCTGGCCGAGGACGGGGCGGAGCTGGGCTCGACGCTGCGCCACCACCTCGACCAGGGGTTCCGCGCGCTGCTCCTCCTGGGCCGCGCCGACCTCCCCCTGCCCCCCGAGGCCGGCGACCCCCGGGTCCACCCCGTCGCCCACGACATGCTGGCCGAGGGGGCGCTGGAGGCGGCCGTCAACCCCGTGGTCGCCGCCGCCCCCCCGGGCACCTGGCTCTGCTACCTCTACAACGCCGAGTACCTCTTCTACCCCTTCTGCGAGCACCGCACGGTGGGCGAGATGTGCCTCTTCGCCCAGGAGGAGCGGCGCGACTCGATCCTCGCCTACGTGGTGGACCTCTACGCGGGCGACCTCGACCGCCACCCCACGGCCGTGTCCCTGGAGGACGCGCACCTCGACCGCACGGGCTACTACGCGCTGGCCCGCCCCGGCGGCCCCCACGGGCACCCCATGGAGCGCCAGCTCGACTTCTTCGGGGGCCTGCGCTGGCGCTTCGAGGAGCACGTGCCGCCCCGGCGGCGGCGCATAGACCGCGTGGCGCTCTTCCGCGCGCGGCCTGGCCTGCGGCTCCTGCCGGACCACCGACTAAGCGAGGAGGAGATGAACACCTACGCCTGCCCCTGGCACAACTCGATCACGGCGGCGCTGTGCTCCTTCCGCACGGCCAAGGCGCTCAAGCGCAACCCCGGGTCGAGCTTCGACATCCCCACCTTCCGCTGGCGCAACTCGGCCCCCTTCGCTTGGCACAGCCAGCAGCTCCTGGACCTCGGGCTCATGGAGCCCGGGCAGTGGTTCTGAGGCGCGCTCCGGGACAGGGTGGCGCAGAGCGGCGGCCCAGACAGGCAAGCCCCCGACCACGATGGGCTTTCCCGCCCGGCAAGGCTCCGCCGGATCGGTGGACGCGGCGCCATGAGGCCCCAGGTGAGGGCGCGACCCGACGGGGTCCAGACCGCATGACCGCACACGGGGAACGCCCCGTGCTCTCCAGACTCGCCATCTCCGCCCTCGCGCGGGACGCGCCCGACCTGTCGGGCGTCAGCACCGCCGTGGACGCCGCCGCCACGGGCGGCGTCCTGGGCCAGCCCGACGCCGACCAGGCCGACCGGGTGCCCACGGACGACGCGGCGCCGGGCTCGCCGATCGCGGCCTACGTGATCCCGGGCAGCGTGCTCGCGGCCGACGCGGTCGCGCTCGTCACCGACGGCGGCGGCACGGCCACCCTGGACTCGCTGGCGGGCTCGCCCCTGACGCTCACGCTCGACGGCGAGACGCTGCTCGTCAACGGTCGGCCCCTCACCGGCGCCGACATCGCCTTGGGCAACGTCACCGTGCACGGGCTGGGCGCCGTCTTCCTGCCCGAGGCGGCGGCGCAGGAGGCGCCCCGGGGGCTTCCGCGCTCCGTCCGAACCCCCTAGCGTCCGGGGCCATGGCCCCGGACGATCCCTCCCCCGCCCTGGCGCGGGTCTACGCCGCCCGCGACGCGGCCGACCTGCGGGCCGCCTACGCCGACTGGGCGGGCGGCTACGACCGCGAGACCCTCTCGCTCGGCTACCACCTGCCCTTCGCCGTCGCGGCCTGGGTGGCGCGCCACGTCCCCCCGGGGGCGGGGCCCCTCCTCGACGTGGGCTGCGGCACGGGGCTCGCCGCCCCCCTCCTCGCCGCCCTCGGCCACGCCGAGGTGGAGGGGCTCGACGCCTCCCCCGAGATGCTGGAGGTCGCGGGCGGGCGCGGCTACGCGCGCCTCCATCGCGCCACCCTGGGCGAGCCCCTCCCCCTGCCCCCCGGCCGCTACGCCTGCGCCGTCTCGGCAGGCACCTACACGGAGGGCCACGCGCCGGCCGCGAGCCTGCGCGACGTGCTGCGCCTCGTGCGCCCGGGCGGGCTCGTGATCCTCAGCTTGCGCGACAGCATCGCCGGGAGCGACGGCTTCCTCGCGCTGTTCGAGGCGCTGGCGCGCGAGGGCCTCTGGCGCGAGAGGGAGCGCAGCGCCCCCTTCCGCGCCTTCCTCCTCGCCCATCCCGAGGTCTTGGTGCGGACCTGGGCCTTCGAGGCCCTCCAGGCGCCCGCCCCCTAGGCGCCCGCGCGGCGCAGGCGGATCACCACGTCCACGGAGGCCACCTCGGCCCCCTCGGGCGGGCGCGGCAGGCGGCGGATCTCCAGCTCGCAGGCCGGCGCGTCCGACAGGACGCCGCTGTCCTCCCAGAAGAAGTGGGGATGGTCGTCCACGCGCGTGTCGAAGATGCTGCGCGAGCCGTCCACCACGATCTCCCGCACGAGCCCGGCGGCGCAGAAGGCGCGCAGGGTGTTGTAGACGGTGGCCAGGCTCACGGGCTCGCCGGCGGCGCGGGCCGCCTCGTGCAGACCCTCGGCCGTCACGTGCCGGTCGCGCCCGTCGCCCACGAGGAGCCGCGCGAGCGCCAGGCGCTGGCGCGTGGGCCGCAGGGAGCCCCGCGCCAGCCACTCGCCCGCCCGCCCCTCGACCTCGCCCATGGCGCCCTCCGATCCCGGGGGACACTAAGGCAAGGGGGCCGTCCCTTTCAACCGCCCCCCCGCGGTGCTATCTGCCCCGCTCGGGGGCAACACGAGGACCCACATGGCCGACTTCCCGCGCCTCTTCGACCGGGAGGCCCTGCTCGCCTGCGCGCGCGGCGAGCTGTTCGGGCCGGGCAACGCGCAGCTCCCCGACGATCCCATGTTGATGATGGACCGCGTCACCGACGTGTCCGCCGACGGCGGCGCCCACGGCAAGGGGCACGTGACCGCCGAGCTCGACATCCGCCCCGACCTCTGGTTCTTCCCCTCCCACTTCATCGGCAACCCCGTCATGCCGGGCTGCCTCATGCTCGACGGCCTGTGGCAGCTCACCGGCTTCAACCTCGGCTGGCGCGGATGGCAGGGCCAGGGCTTCGCCCTGGGCGCGGGCGAGGTCAAGTTCACCGGCAAGGTCGGCCCCGACCGCCGCATCGTGCGCTACCTGGTGGACTTCACCCGCGTCATCGACCGCAAGCTCAAGCTCGGCGTCGCCGACGGCCGCGTCGAGGCCGACGGCGAGACGGTGGCCGAGGTGCGGGACATGCGCGTGGGCCTGGCGCAGGCCGCCGCATGAGGCGCGTCGTCGTCACGGGCCTGGGCGTCGTGTCCCCGATCGGCAACGACGCCGCCGAGGTGGAGACGAGCCTTCGCGCCGGCCGCTCCGGCATCGCCTTCGTCCCCGAGATGGCCGAGCACGGCTTCCGCTCCCAGGTCGCGGGCACCCTCAAGCTCGACCCGGCCTCCCGGCTCGACAAGCGCCGCCTGCGCTTCATGGGTCCCGGCGCCGCCTTTGCCGCCATCGCGCTCGAGCAGGCCGTGGCCGACGCCGGCCTCACCGAGGCCGAGGTCAGCCACGAGCGCACGGGCCTCATCGCGGGCTCGGGCGGCCCCTCGACCTCCGCGCTCTTCGCCGCCCACCAGAGCGTCATCGCGACGGGGGCCACCAAGCGCATCGGCCCCTTCGCCGTGCCCAAGGCCATGTGCTCGACGGTCTCCGCGAACCTTGCGACGGCCTACAGGATCAAGGGCCTGAGCTACTCGATCACCTCGGCCTGCTCCACGTCGCTCCACTGCATCGGCGCGGCCGCGGAGCAGATCATGTGGGGCAAGCAGGACGTGATGCTGGCGGGCGGCGCCGAGGAGCTGGACTGGACGCTCTCGTGCCTCTTCGACGCCATGGGCGCCATGTCCTCGAGGTTCAACGACCGGCCGGCGCAGGCCTCGCGCGCCTTCGACCGCGACCGCGACGGCTTCGTCATCGCCGGGGGCGCCGGCATGGTGGTCCTCGAGGACCGCGACCGGGCGCTGGCGCGCGGCGCCCGCGTCTGGGCCGAGGTGACGGGCTTCGGGGCGACCTCGGACGGCGCCGACATGGTCGCCCCCTCCGGCGAGGGCGGCGAAAGGGCCATGCGCCTGGCGCTCTCCACCCTGCCCTCCCACCGTCGCGTGGGCTACGTCAACGCGCACGGCACCTCGACCCCCGTGGGCGACGTGAGCGAGGTCCAGGCGGTCCGCCGCGCCATGGGCGAGGACCATCCCCCCATCTCCTCCACCAAGAGCATGACCGGCCACGCCCAGGGCGCCTGCGGCGCGCAGGAGGCCGTCTACTGCCTCCTGATGCTGCGGGGCGACTTCATCGCCCCCTCCATCAACGTGGACCACCTCGACCCCGAGATCCGGCCGGGCGAGGTCGCCACGACCCTCGTCGAGAGCGCCGGGCTCGACACCGTCATGACCAACAGCTTCGGCTTCGGCGGCACCAACGGCTCGATGCTCCTGAGCAGGCATGAGGCGTGAGATGGACCTGACGGGCAAGCGCGCGCTGGTGATGGGAGTGGCCAACGACCATTCCATCGCCTGGGGCATCGCGCGCGCCCTCCGGGACGGGGGCTGCCGGCTCGCCTTCACCCACCAGGGCGAGGCCTTCGGCAAGCGCGTGCGCCCCCTCGCGGAGCAGGCGGGCGCCGAGCTGCTGCTCGACGCCGACGTGATGGACGACGCCTCGCTCGACCGCCTCTTCGCCGCCCTCGACGACCGCTGGGGCGGGCTCGACATCCTCGTCCACGCGGTCGCCTACGCCGACAAGAGCGAGCTGACGGGCCGCTTCGTGGACACCGGGCGCGACAACTTCCGCACCTCGCTCATCATCTCCTGCCACTCGCTCATAGACCTCGCGCGGCGCGCGCGCCCCCTGATGATGCGGGCGGGCGGGGGCTCGATCGTCACGCTCACCTACCAGGGCAGCCAGCGCGTGACGCCCCACTACAACGTCATGGGCGTGGCCAAGGCCGCGCTCGAGGCCGCCGTGCGCTACCTCGCCGCCGACCTCGGCCCCGAGGGCATCCGCGTCAACGCCATCAGCCCCGGCCCCATGAAGACGCTGGCGGGCGCGGCCATCGGCGGGGCGCGCGCCACCTACCGCCACACCCAGGAGAACGCGCCGCTCCTGGCCAACGCCACCCTGGAGGCGATCGGGGGGACGGCCGTGTGGCTCTGCGGGCCGGGCGGCGCCTGCACGACGGGCGAGATCGTGCGCGTGGACGGGGGGTTCCACGTCATGGGGATGCCCAGGGCGGAGAACCTGTAGGGCGGCGGGACCCTCGACCAGCGCGCGACGGCTGCGCGATGGTCGCAGCCTACGCATACGGAGCCCTGTCGGATTCAAGCCACCGGCTGCCTGCCTCGAATCCTGCGCACCACGCCTTCGGCGAAGACGACGCAGGCCGTCCAGGAGCCCAGGAACACGACGTCGGCGACGAGGCCTGTCGGAGGCTCCCCCGTGATCGCGTAGATGGGGAGGAACACCGTCGTCACGGCCGTGGCCCCGATCCCGATCGCGTAGGCGCGGATCATCCAATCGCGGTGTCGGGCCAGGTCCCGCTGACGGATGGCCTGCATCGCGATGGCCAGGGCCACGCCCAACGCGATCCCGAACAGCAACCGCCCGCCGCTCACGGCCACCGAATACGCGCCGGGAAAGGTCCAGAACAGGCCCAGCGAACTCAGCGAGATCATCGCTCCCGCCGCCACGAACGCCCGCCCCATGATGCGGTGCAGGCGCCCATATCTGCGCATCAGAACGCGACCGAACTGGAGTGGCCCGAGGATGCCGAACGTGGCGCCGCCCAGCACGTGCATGAAGTGCCACACGGGGGCGGCGGTCAGGCGCCGGCTGTCCTCGGGCAGGGCGCCCAGCGGGATCTGCACCGCCTGCACCAACGCCAGGACGATCGCGAGCAGGGTGCCCAGGAGCAGGGCCGCAGGCACGACAACGGGCCTCGTGAGAAGACGAGCCATTCCAGTGATCCTTGTGCGCGGCGCCTTGCCGCTCGTCGGTGAGGGTTTCGCTCAGCGCTCCGAGCGACCTTGCGATTCGGAACGCGGGTTCCGGCATGGGAGACCGCCTTGCAGCCTCGATCGCAACGACCGTCTGTCGGCGGGGAGAATGGCCTGCATGGCCGATGTCCTTGTGCGTCAAGGGGTCGCCAGGACGGCCCCGGTGCAATACTTACTCTGTAAGCTCTCCATGAGCGGCTATCACTTACGCTGTAAGCATGTCAACCCGGATCGCGGACATGGGACCATGAGGACGTCCGACCCAGCCCGGAGACGCGGCCTGACCCGCGCCCGGATCACCGACGTCGCGCTGGCGCTGGCCGATGCGCGCGGCGTGGAGGGCCTAAGCATGCGCGCCCTGGCCAGGGAGCTGGGGGTGGAGGCGATGTCGCTCTACAACCACGTCAGCAACAAGGACGATCTCCTGGACGCGATGGTGGACGCGGTGGTGGGGCGCATCGACCTGCCGGGCGTAGGCGGCGACTGGCAGGAGGGGATGCGCCGCCGCGCGCACTCCATGCGGACCGTGTTCCTCGCGCACCCCTGGGCGCCGCCGCTGATCGTGGGGCGCATCAACGTGGGCCCCAACATGCTGGCGTTCATGGACGCCACGCTGGGCTGCCTGCGCGCGGCCGGGTTCAGCTACGTCCGGGCCGACCACGCGATGGTCGCTCTGGACAGCCTGATCTACGGCTTCCACCTGCGTGAGCGCGGCTTTCCCGTCCGACCCGAGAACTACGCCGAGGCCGCGCGCACGCATCTGCTCTCGATCGACGCGGCTCGATATCCCGACTTCTGCGCCCTGGGCCGGCTGGTGGCCGAGGGCTCCTATGACGGGGTGAACCATCTGGCGTTCGGGCTGGACCTGCTGTTGGAGGCGCTGGAAGCGCACCGCCAGGGATGACCGCCGCGCTTGGCTGGCGGGTGGGGGCGGTCACGTCATGGACGCCACATGACGGCGGAAGTCGTGATTTCGGCGCAGGTCGACGGACCCCGGCCTCTCGGCAGCTTGCCTCGCGCGCAGGACAGGCGCGCAGGGGGGCGGTTCGCCGCCGCGCCCGCCCCCTCACCTCACCAGCGGCACCGGCGCCCCGAACGCCCCCGCGAGCCGCCCCAGCGCCGCCTCGTCCCCCTCCACGCCCAAGCCCACGTCCTCCGGCGCCGCCCCTCCATAGAGGACCGCCAGCACCGCGTTCTGATCCCCTGTGACGGTCGCGTCGGCCGTCCCGCAGGCCCCCGCCTCCACGCTCAACTCCCCCTCGCGCACCACCACGCGGAACTCGCCTTCGGGGAACCTCATGTCCACCGCCACCGCCAGCCCCCGCGCCTTCCCCGCATCGAACATGGACCCCAGCGACAGCATCGCCGCCGCCGCGCTCAAGGGGTGGTCGAAGGCGAGCCGCGGGTTGCGCGACGCCCAGGCCCCCATGACGCGCAGGGGCTCGCGGAAGGCCAAGCCCCAGGGCGTCAGGGCATAGGCCCGCCCCCGCGCCGGGCGCGGCAGGTCCACCTGTTGCACGATCCCCGCGTCCTCCAGCCCCGCGAGCCGCTGCGACAGCACGTTGGTGGCGATCCCCGGCAGCGTGCGTTTCAGGTCCGAGAAGCGCCGCGCCCCGAACATCAGCTCGCGCACCACCAGGAGCGCCCAGCGCTCCCCCACCAGGTCCAAGGCCTGCGCGAAGGCGCAGCCGTCGTCGTAGCTCCGCTTGCGCTCCATGCCGCCCTCCCTTGCATTTCGCAACTCATTACTTGCAATCTAGGACCACGCAGCCCACACTGCAAGGGCGACTCGCCCCCGGGAGGCTCCCATGCCCGACTACCAGCAGATGATCTTCGTCGAGTTCCCCTCCAGCGACCTGGCCCGCTCGCGCGCCTACGACGCCGGCCTCGGCCTGAGCTTCGACGAACGCTTCTGCGGCCCCGACGGCCTCATGGTGCGCCTGTCGGACGCCATCCACCCGATGCTGCTGAGGCACGAGAGCTTCGCCCGCCAGGCGCCCGGCTCCATGGCCCCTCCCGGCACCCACAGCGCGCTCCACGCCATCTCCCAGCCCTCGCCCGAGGACGTGGACCTCCTCGGCGAGAGGGCCATCGCCCAAGGCGGCCGCGCCACCGACCGCGAGGCCGACGGCAGCGTCATGGTGCCGCGCGACGTCTTCGACCCGGACGGCAACGGGCTCGAGGCGATATGGATGGACGTGGAGGTCGCCACGCGCGCCCGGGGCACGGCCGCCTGAAGGAAGGCCCGGGGGCACGGGCGCCCCCGGACCCCCATCCGCGAGAACCGCATGACCGCCATCCCCCTTCCGCGCGACCGCGCCGCCCTGGCCGGCTGGGCGCTCCTCGCCCTCTTCGGGCTCTTCATGCTGGGCGCCTCGGTGCTCCCCAAGCCCGCCATGCCCCCCATGGTGACGGACGGCATGGCCGCCCTCGGCTGGCCCGGCTTCCCCGCCCGCCCCATCGGCCTCTTGGAGCTGACGCTCGCCTTCCTGGAGCTGTGGCAGCGCACCGGCCCCCTGGGCGGCGTCCTGACGACCGGCCTCCTCGGCGGCGCCGTCGCCACGCAGCTCCAGGCTGGCTCCCCCTGGATGACCCACACCCTCTTCGGCGTCTGGCTCGGCGCGCTCATGTGGGCCGGGCCACTCCTGCGCGACCCGCGCGTCAGGGCCGCCCCGTGATCGTCGAGGCCGAGGACGGCACCCCCCTCTGGGTCGCCGACGAGGGCGAGGGGCTCCCCCTCCTCGCCCTCCCCGGCCTCACCCGCAACGGGGGCGACTTCGACCACCTCGCCCCGCACCTCCCCGGCGTCCGCCTCATCCGCCTGGACTCGCGCGGGCGCGGCCGCTCGGGCCACGCCGACCCCGCCACCTACACCGTCGCCCAGGAGGCGGCGGACGCCTTGCGCGTCCTGGGCGCGCTAGGGCTCGACCGCGTGGCGATCCTCGGCACCTCGCGCGGCGGCTTCGTCGCCATGATGATGGCGCACAAGGCGCCCCACCGCCTCCTCGGCGCCTGCCTCAACGACATCGGCCCCGTCATCGAGGCCGAGGGCCTCCAGGCCATCGCCCTCACCCTCGGCCGCCGCCCCGCCCAGCGCACCCTCGAAGCCGCCGCCCGCGCCCGCCCCCACCACCTCCCCGCCTTCAGGGACGTGCCCCACGAACGCTGGCTCCACGAGGTCTCGAACTTCTACGAGGAGACGCCCCAGGGCCTCCGGCTCCGCTACGACCCCCGCCTGCGCGAGACGAACCTGCCGCAGCCCCCCCGCCCCCGCCCTCTGGCCCCTCTTCGACGCCCTCGCCGGCCTCCCCCTCGCCCTGATCCGGGGAGCCGGCTCCGACATCCTCTCGCGCGCCACCGCCGACGCCATGGCCCGCCGCCGCCCCGACATGATCCGCGCCGAGGTGCCGGGGCGCGGCCACGTCCCCTTCCTCGACGAGCCCGAGTCCCTCGCCGCGATCCGCGCCTGGCTGGACCTCTGCCACCGACGCCTCCAGGATGCCTCATGGACATCGCCCGGATCCGCGCCGCCGCCGCCCGCGCCGCCCGATACCCAGGGGGCGCCATCCGCCTGACGCCGCTGCTCTCGGACCCCGCCCTCGACCGCCTGGCGGGGCGCCGCGTGCTCGTGAAGGCCGAGTGCCTCCAGCACACCGGGAGCTTCAAGGCGCGCGGCGGCTGGGCCGCCGTCTCCGCGCTCCCCGCGGGCACGCGCGGCGTCCTGGCCGTGTCCTCGGGCAACCACGCGCAGGGCGTCGCCCGCGCCGCCGCCCTCCACGGCCTGCCCTGCGCCGTGGTCATGCCCGCCGACGCCCCCCGCGCCAAGCGCGAGGCGACGGCCGCCTGGGGCGCCGACGTCATCCCCTACGACCGCGCGCGCGAGGACCGCGAGGCCCTCGCCGCCCGCCTCGCCGCCGACCGCGGCCTCGCCCTCGTCCCCCCCTTCGACCACCCCGAGGTCGTCGCCGGCCAGGGCACCACGGGGCTGGAGATCGCAGCCCAGGCCGCCGAGGCGGGCGTCACGCGCGCCGACGTGCTGGTCTGCACCGGCGGCGGCGGCCTCGCCGCCGGCATCGCGCTCGCTCTCGCGGCCGAGGCACCCGCCTTGCGCGTCCGCACCGTCGAGCCCGAGGGCTTCGACGACGCCGCCCGCTCGCTCCTGGCCGGCCAGCGCCTCTCGAACCCTCCCGGCGCCGCCACCCTCTGCGACGCCATCATGACCCCCGCCCCGGGCCGCCTCACCTTCCCCGTCCTGCGGCGCCTTGCCGGCCCCGGCCTCGCCGTCACCGACGCCGAGGCCCTGCGCGCCATGGCGCTGGCCTTCCGCCACCTGCGCATCGTCCTGGAGCCCGGCGGCGCCGTGAGCCTCGCCGCCGCCCTCTTCCGCCCGATGACCGGCGAGGCGGTGATCTGCGTAGCCTCGGGCGGCAACGTGGACCCGGAGGTCTTCGCGCGCGCCCTGGCCGCCTGAGGCTCCGCGTCCTGCGACGTCCGCACGATCGACAACGCCGGAGACGACATCGGCGAGGTCTCGGGCGCCGGCGCCAACGGCGCGGGCGGCAAGGCGGGGCGCGACATCATCGCCCTCGTCGCGGACGCCGCCGCCGACACGCTCGTCATCCGCTCCGCCTCCGCCTCGCGCGGGGCCACGCGCGACGGGGTCTCGGGCCTCGACGCCAGCAAGGACCGCATGGATGCCTGCCTGTCGGGCAGCGACGTGGACCCCGTAGCCGTCGCCTCGGGCGGAGCCCTCGACGCGGCCAGCTTCGACGGCGACCTCCCCGCGCGGCTCGACTCGCTCCTCACGGCCGGGCGCGGCGTGCAGGCCTTCCTGTGGGGCCCGCCGGCGGGCGACGGGCACATCGCGGGCCACCGCCACCCGGTCATCGGGGGACGAGGGCCCCTGCTCGACCTCGACCGACATCGTCGTCCAGCCCGCGACCATGACCGGCACCCTCACCCTCTCGGACGTCGTCGCCCGCTAGGCGGCCCCGCCCCGGGCCTGTAGGGGGCGCCATGCGCGCCCTTCCGTTGCTCCTCGCCACCCTGGCGCTCGACGCCATGGGCATCGGGCTCGTCTACCCCGTCATGCCCGAGCTCATCGCCCAGGTGCGCGGCGCCGACGTCGCCGGGGCCGCGCTCTGGGGGGGCGGGCTGGCCACCGCCTACGCCGTCATGCAGTTCCTCTGCGCCCCCGTGCTGGGCGCCCTCTCGGACCGCTTCGGCCGCCGGCCCGTCCTGCTCGTCTCGCTCGCGGTCATGGCGCTCGACTATGCCGTCTCGGCGGTCGCGCAGTCCATCTGGCTCCTCCTGCTCCTGCGCCTCGTGGCGGGCGTCACCGCCGCCACCCACGCCACCTGCAACGCGGTGGCCGCCGACCTCGTCCCCCCCGGGCGCCGCTCGCAGACCTTCGGCCTCCTGGGCGCGGCCTTCATGCTGGGCTTCGTGGCCGGCCCCGTGATCGGCGGCGCCCTGGGCGAGATCGGCCCCCGCGCCCCCTTCGTGGCCGCCGCCCTCCTCGCCGCGCTCAACCTCGCGCTCGGCTGGCTCACCATGCCCGAGACCGTCGCCCCCGGCCGCCGCCGCCCGCTCGACCGGCGCCGCGCCAACCCCTTCGGGGCCTTCGCCCAGGTCGCGCGGCTCGGCGGCGCCGCGCGGCTCCTCGTCATCCTCTTCCTGCACGACGTGGCCATCATCGCCTACGTGGCCGTCTGGGCCTACTGGGGCACGGCCGCCTTTGGCTGGTCGCCCCTCCTCACCGGCGTCTCGCTCGCCGCCTTCGGGCTGGTCGCGGCCTTCACCCAAGGGTTCCTCCTGCCCCACTACCTGCGCCTCATGGGCGAGGAGGGCACGCTGGTCCTCGGCTTCCTCCTCACGGCCGGCTTCCTCGTGGCCTTCGCGCTCCTGCCGCCGACGCCCCTGGGCGGGCTCCTCGCCATCCTGCTCTGCCCCCTCTCCGCACTGGGCGAGGTCACGCTGCCCGCCCTCCAGGGCCGCATCTCGCGCCTCGCGCCCGCCGACGCCCAGGGCGAGGCCATGGGCGTCGCCGCCGCCGCGCGCTCGCTCTCGGCGGTCGTCGGCCCCTTCGCCATGACCGGCGCCTTCGCCTGGGGCGCGGGCCTCGCCCCGCCCTTCTACGGCACGGCCTACCTGCTGGGCGGCGCGCTCATGCTGCTCTGCTGCGCGCTCTTCCTCGCCCGTCCCTGGCCTCCCCCCGACGCGACGTGACGCGTCGCTTTCGCGCGCGCCCCGCGCGCGCGCCTGCGCCTATCTCGCGGGCATGAAGCTGCGCGACCTCGACGTCCTCGTCACCGCCCCCCCGGCCCCCGGCTGGGGCGGCCGCTACTGGATCCTCGTCAAGCTCACCTCCGACGACGGCATCACCGGCTGGGGCGAGTGCTACGCCGCCTCCGTCGGCCCCCGCGCCATGACGGCCGTGATCGAGGACGTCTTCGACCGCCACATGCGCGGCACCTCGGCCGAGGACGTGGAGCTGATGTTCCGCCGCGCCTACTCCGCGGGCTTCACCCAGCGCCCCGACCTCACCGTCATGGGCGCCTTCTCGGGGCTCGAGATCGCCGCCTGGGACGTCCTGGGCAAGGCCCGCGGCCGCCCCGTCCACGCGCTCATGGGCGGCCGCGTCAACGACCGCGTCCGCGCCTACACCTACCTCTACCCCACCCGCCCCCACCACGCGCTCCCCGCCTTCTGGGGCGACGCCGCCCAGCACGCGGAGGCCGCCGGGGACACGGTGGCCAGGGGCTACACGGCGGTGAAGTTCGACCCCGCCGGCCCCTACACGATCCGCGGCGGCCACATGCCCCCCCTCCCCGACCTCGCCCGCTCGGTCGAGTTCTGCCGGGCCATCCGCGAGGCGGTCGGCACGCGCGCCGACCTCCTCCTCGGCACCCACGGCCAGTTCTCGACGGGGGGCGCCGTCCGCCTCGGCCGCGCGGTCGAGCCCCACGACCCCCTCTGGTTCGAGGAGCCCGTCCCCCCCGACAACATGGCCTCCCTCGCCGAGGTCGCCCGCGCCGTCCGCATCCCCGTCGCCGTGGGCGAGCGCCTGACCACCATGGCGGAGTTCCTGGGGGCGCTGCGCGCCGGCGCCACGATCCTCCAGCCGGCCTTGGGCCGCTCCGGCGGCCTGTGGCAGACGCGCAAGGTCGCCGCGCTGGCCGAGGCCCACAACGCCCTCCTCGCCCCCCACCTCTACGCCGGTCCCATCGAGTGGGCGGCCAACCTCCAGCTCTGCGCGGCCATCCCCAACTGCCTCATGGCCGAGACCATCGAGACCCCCTTCCACGATGGGCTCATCAAGGGGACCCTCCGCGTCGAGGACGGCTTCATCGAGGTCCCCCGGGCCCCTGGCCTCGGCATCGAGGTGGACGAGGCGCTCGCCCGCGCCCATCCCTTCACGGGCGACGGCCTCCACCTCCAGATGCAAGAGGCCCCGCTCGACGTCCGAGGCGGCACCGTCTTCGCAGGGGGCGCCCCACGGGACTAGCCCGGCGTCCCGTCCCGGGCCATTCTCTGCCCATGGACCCCCGCCGCGCCCTCCGCCGCGCCCTGGCTTCCCTCACGGGCCAGGCCATCGTCCTCGTCTGCAAGGGCGTCACCGCCGTGCGCGCCGACTGGCGCGGCATCAGCCCTGTGGACCGCCAGCGCGTCTACTACGCCAACCACACCAGCAACGCCGACATGCCCATGATCTGGTCGGCCCTGCCCCCCGGCTTGCGCGCCCGCACCCGCCCCGTGGCCGCCGCCGACTACTGGCTCAGGAACCGGCTGCGCGCCTTCGCGGGCGCGGAGGTCTTCCGCGCCGTCCTCATAGACCGCCGGCGCGAGATGCGCACCGAGGACCCCGTGGAGGCCATGGCGCGCGCGCTCGACGACGGCGCCTCCCTCATCCTCTTCCCCGAGGGCAACCGCAACATGACCCCCGCCCCCCTCCTGCCCTTCAAGTCCGGCCTCTACCACCTGGCCCGCGCCCGCCCCGACGTGGACCTCGTGCCCACCTGGATCGCCAACCTCAACGCCATCATGCCGAAAGGGGAGGTCATCCCCCTTCCGCTCATCGCCACCGTCACCTTCGGCGCCCCCCTCCACGTGGAGGAGGGCGAGCCCAAGGACCTCTTCCTCGACCGCGCCTCCGCCGCCCTCGCGGCCCTCGCCGAGCCCCGCCCATGATCTCCACCGCCGCCGAGGTCGCGCTCCTGGCCCTGGGCGTCTTCGCCGTCCTCACCGCGCTCACCGCCCTGGCCGAGGGCTTCCGCGCGCGCGTCCCCCCCGGCCGCACCGTGCCGGGCGTCGAGACCTTCGCCGCCCGCGTGCGCTCCTGGTGGACGCTGGCGATCCTGCTGGCCCTCGCGCTGCTGCTGGGCCGCTGGGGCGTCACGGTCCTCTTCGCGCTCTTCTCCTTCGTGGCCCTGCGCGAGTTCGCCACGCTGACCACCAAGGCCCGCGCCGACCACCTGTCGCTCGCGCTCGGCTTCTTCCTCGTCCTGCCGCTCCAGTTCCTGCTCGTGGCCCTCGACCGCCCGGGGCTCTTCACCGTCCTCATCCCCGTCCACGTCTTCCTCTTCCTGCCGGTCCTGTCGGCGCTCAGGGGCTCGCCCTCCCGCTTCCTCGCCCGCGTGGCCGAGACGCAGTGGGCGCTCATGATCTGCGTCTACTGCGCCAGCCACGTGCCGGCCCTCCTGACGCTCGACATCCCCGCCATGGGCGACCGCGGCGTCCTGCTCATCGCCTTCCTGGTCATCGCCGCCCAAGGCGCGGACGTCTTGGACGTCGTGGCCGGCCGCCGCTGGGGCCGGACCCCCATCGCCCCCGACCTCTCCCCCCGCACCTGGGAGGGCGTGGGCGCGGCCGTGGGGGGCGCGGCCCTCATCGGCGCGGCGCTGGCCTGGCTCACGCCCTTCGGGCCGCTTGGCGCCATGCTCATGGCCGCCTTCGCCGCCGCCACCGCGCTGGCCGGCACGATCGTGCTCGCCGCCATCAAGCGCGAGAGGGGCGTGAGGGACTGGAGCCACCTGATCCCCGGCCAGGGGGGCCTGCTCGACACCTCCGGCGGCGTCCTCTTCGCCGCCCCCCTCTTCTACCACCTGGCGGCCTGGGGCTGGGCCGCGCCCTGACGGCCCGCCCGGGACCCCGCCGGCGAGGGGCCGGGCGGCTGGCGATCCCGGAGGGACTCGAACCCCCGACATGCTGCTTAGAAGGCAGCCGCTCTATCCGGCTGAGCTACGGGACCGCGCGCGCCCTCCTAGCGGCGAACTCGGCCCGGGGGAACGGCCATGTGAACCGCCAGGCCCGCGGCCGCGGCTACAGAGGGCCCGCGGGCGCGTCGTCCCGCGTCCCCAAGCCCCGGAGCGCCCCATGAGACCCCTCGCCGCGACCGCCCTTCTCGCCCTCGCCGCCCTGCCCCTCCCGGCCCTCGCCCAGGAGGAGCAGCCCGCCGAGGGAACCGCCGCCGCCGCCGCCACCGACGAGGCCATGGCCGACGCCAGCCAGTCGCGCGGCGCCACCGGCGCGCTCGTCAACGCGGAGGGCGCGGAGATCGGCAACGTCTCCATCTCCTTCCTGCCCTCCGGCATCGCGCTCGTGACCGCCAACGCCGAGGGCGTCCCCGAGGGCGTGCACGGCTGGCACGTCCACGCGGTCGGCGCCTGCGAGGGCCCCGGCTTCGAGAGCGCGGGCCCCCACATCGCCGGCGACCGCCAGCACGGCGTGGCCTCCGAGGAGGGGCCGCACCCCGGCGACCTGCCCAACGTGACGGTGCAATCCGACGGCGTGCTCGCCGCCGACGGCTTCGCCGTGGGCCTCACCATGGACATGGTCTTCGACGGCGACGGCACCGCCGTGGTCCTGCACGCCGAGCCCGACGACTACACCACCCAGCCCGGCGGCGCCTCGGGCGCCCGCATCGCCTGCGCCGTCATCCAGACGCCGCCCAACCCCGAGGAGGGCCAGAGCGGCGGCTGACGCCCCTCAGTGCGACCACGGCTCGCGCCGAGCCGTGGAGAAGTTCTCCCCGTAGCCGCCCGGACGGATGTTCGGGCGGCGCCCCTGGGGCGGCTGCACCACCACCTCGATGCCATGCTTCTCGGCATAGGCCAGCGCCTCCTCCTTGCTGGCGAAGCTGAGCCGCACCTGGCTCTGGGTGTCCGCCGACGACGTCCATCCCATGAGCGGGTCGATGTCCTTGTCCTCGGGCAGCCATTCGAGCTCCCACTCGTCCGTCTTGCCGGTCCCGGATTGGGTGGCGGGCTTGGCGGGCTTGAAGATGCGGGCGCGCATGGGGACCTCCCTGGTCAGGGCGCTTCTCCCCTCCCCTCCCGGGCCCGTCAAGCGCCGCTTGCGGGTGGAACGAAAGAGGACCATCTAGGGGTCCCAGCCGACGCGAGGGAAGCCCATGCACAACAACGCGCCCGACGCGATGCCGATGCTCTTCGGCCCCAAGAAGCCCTTGCGCGCCAAGCTGGAGGGGGGCCGCAGGTTCGTCCTCAAGACCGACTTCGAGCCCGCCGGCGACCAGCCCGCGGCCATCAGGGAGCTCGCGGACGGCGTGCGGGAGGGCGAGCGCAACCAGGTCCTCCTGGGCGCCACCGGCACCGGCAAGACCTTCACCATGGCCAAGGTCATCGAGGAAACGCAGCGCCCCGCCATCATCCTCGCGCCCAACAAGACCCTCGCGGCCCAGCTCTACGGCGAGTTCAAGGGCTTCTTCCCCGACAACGCCGTCGAGTACTTCGTCAGCTACTACGACTACTACCAGCCCGAGGCCTACGTGCCGCGCACGGACACCTTCATCGAGAAGGAGTCCCAGATCAACGAGCAGATCGACCGCATGAGGCACTCGGCCACGCGCGCGCTCCTGGAGCGCGACGACGTGGTCATCGTGGCCTCCGTGAGCTGCATCTACGGCATCGGCAGCGTCGAGACCTACAGCGCCATGGTGTCGGACTTCCACAAGGGCCACGCTTACGACCAGCGCCGCGTGATCGCCGACTGGGTGGCCCAGCAGTATCGGAGGAACGACCAGGCGTTCCAACGGGGATCGTTCAGGGTGCGCGGCGACTCCCTGGAGATCTGGCCCGCCCACCTGGAGGACCGCGCCTGGAAGCTCTCCTTCTTCGGCGAGGAGCTGGAGAGCATCACCGAGTTCGACCCCCTCACCGGGGCGAAGACCGACGCGTTCGACCGCATCCGCGTCTACGCCAACAGCCACTACGTGACGCCCCGCCCCACCATGCAGCAGGCCGTGGCCGGCATCCGCCAGGAGCTGCGCAACCGCCTCGACCAGCTCGTCAACGAGGGCAAGCTCCTCGAAGCCCAGCGCCTCGAGCAGCGCACGTCCTTCGACATCGAGATGCTGGAGGCCACGGGCGTCTGCAACGGCATCGAGAACTACTCGCGCTACCTGACGGGCCGAAAGCCCGGCGAGCCCCCGCCCACGCTCTTCGAGTTCATCCCCGACAACGCCATCGTCTTCGCCGACGAATCCCACGTTTCGGTCCCCCAGATCGGCGGCATGTACCGCGGCGACTACCGCCGCAAGTTCACCCTCGCCGAGCACGGCTTCCGCCTGCCCTCCTGCATGGACAACCGCCCCCTCAAGTTCGAGGAATGGGACGCCATGCGCCCCCAGTCGGTGTTCGTCTCCGCCACCCCCGCCGCCTGGGAGCTGGAGCAGGCCGGCGGCGCCTTCACCGAGCAGGTCATCCGCCCCACCGGATTGCTCGACCCCGTCATCGAGGTCCGCCCCGTGTCGATGCAGGTGGATGACCTGCTCGACGAGGTGCGGAAAGTGGCCGCCAACGGCATGCGCACCCTCGTCACCACGCTGACGAAGCGCATGGCCGAGGACCTGACCGAATACCTGCACGAGCAGGGCATCAAGGTCCGCTACATGCACAGCGACATCGACACCATCGAGCGCATCGAGATCCTGCGCGACCTGCGGCTCGGCGCCTTCGACGTGCTCGTCGGCATCAACCTGTTGCGCGAGGGCCTCGACATCCCCGAATGCGGCCTCGTGGCGATCCTGGACGCCGACAAGGAGGGCTTCCTGCGCAGCGAGACCTCCCTCATCCAGACCATCGGGAGGGCCGCGCGCAACGTGGACGGCCGCGTCATCCTCTACGCCGACTCGATCACCGGCTCGATGGAGCGCGCCATGCGCGAGACCGAGCGCCGGCGCGACAAGCAGCGCGCCTACAACGAGGCCCACGGCATCACGCCGCAGACCGTGCGCAAGAACGTCGAGGACGTGCTCGCCGGCCTCTGGAAGGGCGACACCGACCAGGCCCGGGTCACGGCGACGGTCGAGAAGGCGATGGTGGGGTCCAACCTCCAGGCCGTCCTGGAGGGCCTGCGCGCCGACATGCGCAAGGCCGCCGAGAACCTGGAGTTCGAGGAGGCCGCGAGGTTGCGCGACGAGGTGAAGCGCCTGGAGGCGGTGGACTTGGCGGTGAGCGACGACCCGCTCGCGCGGCAGGAGGCGGTGGAGCGGGCCGTGGAGGAGGGGGTGAAGGCGAGCGGCAGGAGCACGGCCGGGCGGCCGGGGCAGAGGGGCGGGGTGAAGAGGCGGGGGAGGAGGTGATGCGGCTATGCGATTAGCACATCATTGCCTATGACTGTCGCCTTGAGAAGCCTGATGCCGACAATCTCAGCGGCACGATCCTTGAATTGATCGTTTGAGAGGATCGCTGCGTCTCTTTCTCGCGCAAACTTGATCAAGAATGGGTCAGCCTGCGACCCGCTTGGGACAATCGTTACGTGGGACCTTTCTACGCCGAGATGTTCGGAAAGTGTCGTCTCGTCGGTTGCCCTGTCAAACAGTCTAGGGTCAGGACTCACTTCGGCAGCCAGAAGAGCACGGTCGCGGCGAGGCAG
>ERZ1066120.489-NODE-489-length-36150-cov-9.240366_pt1 | contig 36150 bp, 37 predicted proteins | sample MGYA00382767_ERZ1066120 | MGnify/ENA primary metagenome ERZ1066120 (study PRJEB33369, sample SAMEA5778350) | biofilm metagenome | biome: Industrial cooling water; feature: Water cooling tower basin; material: Biofilm | place: United Arab Emirates | collected...
TGGTTTGATACTCACAGTCGTTTGGTAGAACGACAAGGAAAAGCGACTGTAACATTACCATTTTCTCCAAAAGAAACAGTACAGTTTCAAACTAGAAAAAATCGCTTTATAGCTACGACTTTACCGATTATTGGTAGCGACGATCAAAAACTGATTGGGTATGTAAGAGTCAGTCAATCTCTAGAAGAGTATGACGAAACCCTAAGTAAACTAGACTGGGGATTAGGCGGTGGAATCCTCGTCGCTTTGGCTTTGAGTGGAATTGGTGGAGTATGGTTAACTCGTCAAGCCATGCAACCGATCGAGCAGAGTTTTCAAAGGTTAAAGCAGTTTACGGCTGATGCTTCCCACGAACTTCGCAGTCCTTTAATGGCAGTAAAAAGTAATGCAACAGTAGCGTTAAAATATCCAGAGGGAATGCGGGAAACAGACAAAGATAAGTTCCAGGCGATCGCTAGCGCAACTAATCAAATGTCTCGCTTGACAGAAGACTTATTATTTTTAGCTCGTAACGATAAAATTCCTCACCGTAATCGAGATATTATCAATTTGACAGAACTTTTAGAGAATTTGGTGCAGTTATATAAACCTCAAGCTGAAGCCAAGCAAATTAAACTAAGTATACAAGTAACTAAGAATCTGAGATTGCTGGGTGATTCGGATCAACTAAGGCGATTATTTGGCAATTTAATTGAGAATGCCATTAATTATACGCCAAATGAAGGTATAGTTGAAATTAAGGATCGCCGCGTCGGTTCTCAGTGGTATATCGACGTAAGAGATACAGGTGTAGGAATTGCACCAGAGCAGCTTAAACAGGTATTTGACAGATTTTGGCGAGCCGATCGCTCTCGTTCTTATAATTCTGGTGGTTCTGGATTGGGATTGGAGATCGCTCAAGCGATTGCTCAGAATCACGGTGGATTCATTACTGTTACCAGTCAAGTAGAAGTTGGCAGTTGTTTTACAGTGCGTCTACCCACTAGCGCGACTTCAGTACTATAGGTATTTGGTTAGAATGAGTCTCGTTATTCGTACTTCTCATTAGATCTTCAACGTTACGGAGTATAGTACGACAAATTTCATCCAGAGGTAGGTCGTTAGGATCGCGTCCGAAAGGATTTTCTAGTTCGGAACCAAGCTCTTCAATTCCAAATAATGTAAAGCTCATCAAAGCCATTACTGGGATAGTCCACCAGTGTAAGTTTTCAACTAACTCTACAGGTAGTATCAAACAGTATAGGATTAATAATTGTTTGAGAAAAATGGCATACAGCAAGGGCATAGGAGTTTTTATAATTCGTTCGCATCCGCCTAAAATGTCCACTAGCTCGTCTACTAACTTCTGTAAGGCAGTGAGTTGGTATACATTTAAAAGACTGTACCTGTACCTAGATTGTAAATATTCTCCCAGCCACAAAGCAATCTCTAGAGGTGGGTGATTTATCTCTTTAAGTTTTAAATATTGTGAGGGAGACATTAATGCTTTTAATTCCTTATTCACGGAGTTATGGCGTAAATGTAGTTTCATGGCAACTGCAAAAGCGATCGCTAATCGCAATGCTGCCTCTTTTTCTACTCGATCGCTCATTCCCCTTTCTTCGACTACTACGCAAATTCCGCGAGCCAAGTTACGAACTGTATTAACTAAGGAACCCCAGAGTTTACGACCTTCCCAAAATCGTTCGTGAGCCGTGTTCGTGCGAAAAATTAACAGCAAACTCAAGATGAGATTCAAACTCAAGACAACATTAGGAACGCCACTACTAATCTTTGGCAAAGGTATATGTTTATCGTGATACTCAAGTAAAGCAATGAAAAAACTGTATCCACTGAAGAAAAGTAACCAAGGAATGATGCTTTTAATCACTGAACCTTGTAATCGAAAAATAACTTGAAAGAAAGTGAGTTTTTCACCAGTATATTCATGAAACTTTCTTTTCCACGATCTTAGAGATGTATTTTTTTTAAATCTTGCTTTGTTTCTCAATTTCTCAGTACGACTTGGTGGTGTCATTTGTAACTCCAGTAGAGAACATATACAGTGTCATCGTTGTATCGACTTGAGCAAATTACAAAAATAGAGAGAAGACGCTGCGATGTTAGGTAATAAATGTCAAGAACTCGGAAAGATTTATCTGACTTTGTAAAATCTTGCCAACAGAGACATGATATTTTTGTTCCAAAATTTAATTAAAAAATCTGCCCCTTGAGTACCGCTCGGCAAATTCGCGATCGCGAAGTTAAGGAACTTTCCTAGTTCTTGACAATCTTGCAATAGCTTTGGGGTGCAAACTTGCAGCCATTTCTAACTTGGCTCAGAACAGATGCATCACCGATACAGAATACGGCTGAACAATATTATGACTGGACATCTGATACCTAAAATCTTCAATCCAAACGTACCATCGCTCAGGAGATATATAATAGGAGCCTTAGCTTTGGATCGCCGTTATGTTTCGGCAGTTATAGCCGTCCTACCCATAGTAGAATATATGGCTTTCCAAAACCATCGGTGGGTATGGATCGTGTTAGTTATTGGCTTACTTTGTACTGGTATTCTTGCTTTTTGCTTATTGACGCTAGAGCGCATGGCTCATGTTGAACGGCTGGTGCAAGAACGCACGGCAGAACTATCGAATCTCAATGCTGAATTAAACTTACTCAATGAAATGAACGGTTTACTTCAAGCTTGCCTTACGGTTGAGGAAGCTTATACGGTAATCGCTCAGGTAGTACCTCGATTATTCCCCCAAGCTTCCGGCGGAGTCTTCGCGATCGCTGGCGATCGCACTTTTGTAGAAAGCATTGCAGCTTGGGGAACGGCATTCAGCAGCCAAAAGGTATTCGCCTTAGATGAATGCTTTGCACTACGGCGCGGACAGATGTATCTAGCAGAAAACGCTCGTTGTCTGTTGTGCCAACACTTACTTCTCTCATTGCCTGTTGAGTATCTTTGCGTTCCCATGATGGCACAGGGAGAAGCCCTTGGCTTACTGCACTTGAGTTACTTGGAAAAAGGAAAATTAACTCCCGCCAAACAAAGGTTAGCAGTTAAAGTTGCTGCAAATCTCGCTCTTGCATTAGCCAACTTAAAACTACGCGAGATCTTGCAAAGCCAAAGCGTGCGCGATCCGCTGACAGATTTATTCAATCGTCGTTATTTGGAAGCAACACTAGAACGGGAGATACATCGAGCCGAGCGCGAGCAAAAACCAGTAGGAATTATTATGCTCGATGTTGACCGCTTTAAGCAAATTAATGACACTTTCGGTCATCCAACTGGTGACACGATATTACGAGAATTAGGCAACTTCTTAAAAGGGCAAGTTCGAGTAGGAGATATCGCTTGTCGATATGGGGGCGAAGAGTTTATGTTAATTTTGCCAGATGCGCCTTTAGAAACAGTTCAACAAAGAGCCGAAGAAATTAGGGAAGCAATCAAGTGCCTTCAATTAATCCACCAGGATCGCTTACTCGCTCCTATTACTCTTTCGTTAGGAGTAGCGGTATTTCCGTACCACGGATTGACAACTCAAAAGCTAATTCAAGCAGCTGATGTAGCTTTATATCGAGCTAAAACAGAGGGACGCGATCGCGTCATAACTGCTGCGAAATTCAGCTAGAAGAGCAAGTTAACTTTACCTTCCGTGTTTGGGAAAATGACGCAGTAAATACCAGAAAACCGCTGCGTTCGCGATAAACACCACCAGCTTAAGTATGGTTATCCCTTTGATTAACTCAAATATTTCTGGTGGAATACTGATGCCAACTAGTACCAATACTAAAATTCTTGCCCAAGCTTTTTCGTACCATAAGCCAACTGCTTCAATTGCAGTGACAGCAGCATAAGTTCCAGTTGCTATGCCACTAAATTGAAGAGTTTGTTGTTTGATATTTGTAACTTTTTCTATCAGCCACTCAATAATACTTAATTTCCCCTCTAAAATATAAGCTTCAGATAAACTCGTAAAAGATTGATAGTTCTGTAAAGCTAAAAGTATGGCGGTGGCTGCGATCGCTAGAATTATTGCCACAAAAGTTTTATAAATAACTATAGCTACTAAACCAGGCGGGCGGTTATTTCGCATATTGGCTTTTATAGTATTTTTTCTATAGTTAATTATCCTTCGATATGACATAGTTACTCGCTAAAATTCTAACTTGTAAGTTTGGGACTGCTAATGAGCATCTTCAACAGTCCCAGTCGAGCTTTTATTCGTTTATAGCTAGCAGATTAGTTTTTGCTAATAAACTAAAAGATTATGTAGATTTCAGCCTCTCTACCGTTTTGTACCATCATCGTTAGCTTCACCATCATTATCTGGAACTTGAATGCTACTCTTAGGGCGAGAAGCCTCGCTCTGCTCATTCTCTTGATTTTTATCCTCAGTGTAGAGGACTGTGCCATTACCAGCGTCTACATAAACTTCTGTTTGTCCAATCGTTACCTCGTAGACTAAGTTACCATTTTCATTTTCTAACTCTACACTACTCGCCTTACCACCTTTAGCAGTTTCAGCAGCTTGTATGGCTTGTTGAGCAGTTATCTTGGCTAGAGATTGCAGTTGAGCTTCTTCCTGTTGCTCTTTTTCATCTTCTTTAGCCTCACTATCGCGATCTCTATCTTGAGCAACTAGGATGCTAGATTCAGGTTGAGCCGCATAGACATTTGGTGCTAATCCCCCAAATCCAAAACTACCTACTATGGCGGTTGCTATGATAATTTTTTTTGGAGTTTTCATAGATTGAAACCTCTATTTTCTGAGTTGGTGGTTTTACTGTAAGTTCCAAAAGTAAAGAACTAGAAAAGATTTTAGAAATCGGGCAATTTCCAATGAAATTCGCTCGGATTCGGAGCGAGCGCGTATAACTTTTTCTAGTTTCAGTCAATCTTTCCAAGTTCTTGATATTTAATGCATAGAGTGAAGTCTGTTCCTCAAGTCAAAGAGATTCGATCCTATGAATGCTAAGCGATCGCCAGTATAAAGACTCGGAAAAGCATTGCTTCACAAAAGTGACATTTATTTGTCAAGACGTTGCCATATTCAACCACTACAATAACTAAGCAATCTAAGATTTACTTAACGTTATAACTAAGAGTGCGGAGAGAAAGATGAAAGAATTAACTGACTTAAGCAACTTAACCGCTCGGCAATCAATAAAAATTGATCGCATGACAATTCCCGCAAATGACCTAACCCCGACCAAACAGTTCTGTGTAGATGTTATTGGAGATAAGAATATTTTTTGTACGTTTAACGGTTTAGTAACAAAGAAACAACAGCCAATTTCTTATTTTCCAATTGCCTATTTTTCAAATGCGATCGCTAATAGCCCAAGAACAGATTTATGCTTGCAAGTATGGGGACTACCAATTGCCATACAGCAGCAAACAGCAGCGATCGACATCACCTCTTTGAACTTTTTTCGCCAACGCTGGGAGCAGGAGATATACAATCGTTTTCGGGAAGCTAGGCAGCGTTTTCCAGAATTCTTTCCCTGCTTCGAGATAAAGGAAGATCCGCTGGCAGGATTACAATATTCAATTTACTTTAAGCCATTAACTAAATCCGCTCAAAAACTGGCGTGCAATGCTCCGCTTTTCCCATACCAAGAAGAGTTTAAACCAATTAAGCAGTTGTGGAACGAAAATGGACAGAGTGAATTGGAAATTATTTTCGATCGCTTTCCCACTCAGTCAGCATTGAAGCCATCTCAAGCAGGGTGGAGATGGGGGTGGAAATCATTTTTAGGACTGATTAACCAAGGACGCGAATTAATACACAGCAATGGGCTGTTAGCTCAGAAGAATGCTTGAATTTGTTGTGGTAATGAAATTGATGAATATTGTCAAGATCTCATGAAAAAAAATTTATTGGAGATTATTTTAGGTTGGCGCGACCGCAGAGTTTTTTTCAAAGACGTTAGCGATCGGTCGATCCATCGTACAAATTGCTCTGTTATAGTTTTAAAAGACCAAAAATCCTCGTAATGCCCACTCTCCACTACACCTCGAACAGCATTTTCTCAGTCGTTAAAGCGTCATTGGTGCAGTATGTGGCAATCTCTAGTGTCTTTCATGGTTGGAACGCTTGCAGCTTTGTTTCCGATTGCCAATCCGATTGGAGCGATTCCTATTTTTTACAGCCTCACTGCCCAAGACACACCAAAGTATCGGCTTCGACAGGCTCAGAAAACAACATTCAATGTGTTTGTTGTCTTGGCTGCTTCCTTCCTCATCGGTAGGCTAATTCTGAGTTTCTTCGGCATTTCACTAGGTGTATTACGCATCGCCGGAGGGCTAATCGTGGCGCATACAGCTTGGGAAATGGTAACGGCTCGGAAACGGCTGACTGCTCAAGAGCATCAAGAAGCGATCGACAAAGATGATATTTCATTTACGCCGATGGCGGTTCCGATGATTAGCGGTCCTGGTGCAATCGGTGTCGCGATCGGCTTTGCAACTCAAGTTCGTCAGTGGAGCGATTATCTTGGCTGTCTGCTGGGGATCGGATTGTTTAGTGTTTTATTATACCTATGTTTAGTTTTGGGAGAACCGTTGATTGAGAAATTTGGTGTAACTGGTATGGGGGCGCTAAATCGAATTTTAGGATTTTTGATTTTGGCGATCGCCATTCAACTGATTGCTAATGGAGTATTAGAAATCTTAAGAATGAATCTGCCTCATCTATTTCAGTAGAACTTTTCGATGTAAAACCCGTGTCAAGCATGAAGTTAACCCTATTTTTGAACTATCTTTCTGTAGACTCCTATTAGTAGATCCAGAAGTAGGCTAAAGCCAAAGTAATTACAGTCAAAGGGAAGCCAAAGCATAAATGCTCCCAAAAAGTTAATTTTAGTCCCCGCTTTGCTACTGCTTCCGCCACAATCAAATTTGCCACAGAACCTAAAAGTGTTAGATTTCCTGCTAGTGTAGATCCTGCTGCTAGTAGTAACCAAGTGCGCGTATCTGGATGTGAAATTAAATTATGTAAGAGTAAAACTGCTGGAACGTTAGAAACCAAATTTGATAGTAACACTGTCACCCATAAGATATTTACAGGTGTGTTAACGAAGCTAGAAAATAAGCTCAACTCCCCTAGCTTTTGTACGCCTTGGGTGAGAATAAACAATCCAGAAAACATCACGAGTAGATCCCAGTCAACTTTCTGTAAAATTCGTTCCGGTTTAATTCTCCTAGTAATCAATAACAAACCTGCTGCAATCAGTGTTGCTTCTGCTGGCGGAACGCCAATTATGAAGGCAATTAGCAAACCGCCTGTAATTATCAAACTTTTGACTAGAAGCGGTTTTAAAAGTTGATATTGTCTTGAAGGAGGAGTTAAGGAAGACTTGAGCGATCGCACCTCTGGATATAACCACCATAGTAAGCCAATCTGGAGCGCCAAGCCGATCAGTGCTACAGGCGCAAGCACCTTGGCAAAATCTAGATAGCCGATGCCAGAGAAGGAACCGATAAGAATATTCTGAGGATTACCGCTCAAAGTTGCTACAGAACCGAGGTTGGTTGCTCCCGCTAGCGCCAGTAAATAAGGAATTGGGTTGAGATTGAGCGATCCAGTTAAGTCTAGAACAAGGGGTGTCAGGATCAGGGCAATTGTGTCATTGAGAAATAGAGCCGAGAGAAGACCTGCACCACAAGTCAGTACTACCAGCAACCCCAAAGGACTGCGAGTGAAGCGCGTAACACGATCGAGGGCTAACTGGAAAAAGCCGGATACAGCCAAGTTAGCACTAATTACCATCATGCTGAATAGGAAAATCAGCGTTTTGTAATCGATCGCCTGCCACGCCGATTTTAAATCCAGTACCCCCAACGCTAGCAGTAGAGCTGCTCCCGCCACGGCGATCGTTGCCCGATTCATTCGCAGTCCAGGGAGATATCCTAAACCTAAACCAATGTATGTCAGCGCGATCGCAATATGGCGAAGAATCGTCACTTGATGCTTTATCCTTTAATGTTAGCAACCAACCTCGACGTAATGAAGCGAACCACAATAGGGATTTTAAAAAACTGTTGCTACGTCTTGTTGAATTTTGGTTTTGAGTTTAATTTAATTTAAGTTTTCTGCCATTTACCTATAGATAGATGTTAATACTTAATTTTATTGATTTAATCCAATCTAGTTTTCAATCTAAATTGAAAACCCATCTGATACTTTACCAGTTGTTAATCGTTGCTCTACCACCTGTTAATAAAGCAAACTTATTCTTTGAACCAGAAAGAAGATTGAATTGCAATTGATTAAATATAGCAATCCAATTGCGCGTTGAGTCACAAACCCCGCACTGAGACAGGAGCAGCGATCGCGTGAATATCTTGGAATTTACTCTGATAGTTGGGTTAGGCTCCTTACTAGCGGGATTTCTAGGAGCCTTGACTGGCTTAGGTGGTGGTGTGGTCATCGTACCCCTTTTAACATTAGCGTTCAAGGTAGATATTCGCTACGCGATCGGGGCATCTCTAGTTTCAGTCATTGCCACTTCTTCAGGTGCGGCGGCTGCCTATGTTAAAGAAGGCTTTACGAATGTCCGCATCGGCATGTTTTTAGAGGTTGCTACTACCATAGGGGCGTTGGTTGGCGCTTTCCTGACTGCAAAACTACCAACTTCTACTGTTGCTGTCATCTTCGGTTTGGTTCTACTTTATTCTGCTTTTTCCTCCAACCGCTCTCGGCAAGAGCATCAACTCAATACTCAGCCCGATCCCCTGGCTACCCGCTTAAAACTCGATAGTAGCTATCCTACAGCGGAGGGAGAGCAAATTTACCACGTCCAAAATGTGACTGTGGGTTTTAGTTTAATGTTTTTAGCTGGAATTTTGTCGGGTTTACTGGGGATCGGATCGGGAGCAGTGAAGGTGCTAGCAATGGATCGGGCAATGCAACTGCCGTTTAAGGTTTCTACCACGACTAGTAATTTTATGATTGGCGTGACAGCGGCAGCAGGGGCAGGAGTCTATCTCAGTCGAGGCTACATCGATCCAGGGCTGGCAATGCCCGTGATGTTGGGGGTACTTACAGGTTCTCTCATCGGTGCGCGGACGCTAGTTAAGGTTAAACCTCGGCTTCTACGCCAGATCTTCAGCGTTGTCATTCTGCTGCTGGCAATTCAGATGATTTACAACGGTTTAACGGGACGGATTTGAAATGCCAAATTCTAGGGCTAGATGGACAGAGCATCAAATCGAGCAGATTGTTGGCAACCTTTTGCGGCTGGGAGTGATTGTATCTGCCTCAGTTGTGCTGTTAGGTGGAATTCTCTATTTGAGCCGCTACGGGATGGACTCTCCCAACTACCAAGTGTTTCGTGGTGAACCGTCAGATTTACGCACGCTTCCTGGGATTGTGAAGTTTGCGCTATCGCTCAGACGGCGAGGTTTGATCCAATTTGGTCTGTTGTTACTAATTGCTACTCCAATTGTCAGAGTTGCTTTCTTGACATTTGCTTTTGCTAAGCAAGGCGATCGCATCTACGTCATTATTACACTCATAGTCCTGTCAACTTTGCTATACAGCCTAGTTAATTCCGTGTAGTAAAACCGAAGAAAATTGCATGAAAAATTGAATTCAACTGACGATCTCTTGCTCAACATCTTAACGAATGCGAGCGGTTTGCTCGGCTGATTCTGAAGTAGCATTCCGGTTACGAACGGAGACCACATCCGGTAAAGCACCGAACCAATACTGTTAGAGCAAAACCACTACTACTATAGCAATTCCTACACCAAAAGATCGATCGTTATTTAGATAAGAGATGTGTTATAAATTCTATATGGCAATGGAGCTTGCCAAAACTGCCGCTTCAGTTCGTGCTAAATGTTTTACCAGTCAAGGCTGTAAAACAAAGGCTTGTAAACATCTGAAAGGCTAATGGCTCCTACTTTCCAAGCTAGTGTTGGGAGAGTAGGAGTAATTACTATTCCTAATTCTCCCGATCGCCAGCACCTATAGAAAACTAAACTCTTTGGAATCAAGGAGATGCTAAGTAGTCTATTTCATCATTTGTGGTATGGATTAGGTAAAACTCTCAGTGTTCTGACTACAGTAAATCCAGAGATTCGCGCTCCCATTGCGATTGTTTTAGGAGCAATTCCTGGTGCTTTGAGTCGCTACTACCTGACTTTGTTATTTGTTCGCTGGTTGGGAACGGGTTTTCCCTACGGCACGTTTGCAATTAACATTACAGGAGCTTTGATAATGGGCTTTTTTGTCACTCTCAGTCTAGAGCGAACCATTACCTCTCCAGATCTGCGCTTATTAATTACTGTGGGTTTTCTGGGTTCTTTTACTACTTTTTCTACCTACGCTTTGGATAGTTCTATGCTCGTGCGATCGGGTAATAAAACAATGGCTCTGTTTTATTGGTTGGGTAGTGCCGTTATTGGGTACGTCAGTTTAGAAATCGGTAGTTTTCTAGCAAGGAAAATAACATAAATGCCTGGAAGCAACTAACTATTTATGTTGGCGAGTCCGATTGCTGGCGTAAACCCGTCTACCTGGCTTTAGTAGAAGTAGCCCGCCAGCAAAGTCTCGCTGGAGCCACTGCTACCAGAGGAATAGCAGGCTTTGGCGAACGTCAACATCACAGAATTCATACAGCTCAAATTCTGGAGCTGTCTTCAGATTTGCCAATAGTCGTAACAGTTATCGAACGAGCTGAGGCGATCGCAAATTTTCTCCCTCTTATTCGAGAAATGGTGAAAAATGGCTTAGTTACCCAGCAAAGTGTTACAGTCGTGCATCATGCTTCCAATGGTTCTGCTAGTTAGCTTGAAATCGTTTTGAACGGGAAAATCTTCATGCAATCTCAACCGCCACCTGCCAACAGAGACAGAAAACCTGCAATTTCCAAAGGCTCTGCACTGAAATTTGTCGTTTTACTGGGGATTGTCAGTCTATGTGCAGACATGACTTATGAAGGAGCGCGTAGCATTACGGGTCCGTATCTTGCCGTTCTGGGTGCAAGTGCAAGTGTAGTGGGAATTGTTTCGGGGTTAGGAGAGTTAATCGGTTATAGCCTGCGCCTTGCCTCTGGGTACATGAGCGATCGCACGCAAAAATATTGGGCGATTACACTGTTTGGTTACGCTCTAAATTTATTAGTCGTACCATTCCTGGCGTTGGCTGGGCAGTGGGAAATCGCTGCGTTTCTGATGATTACCGAGCGAATTGGCAAAGGAATTCGTACCCCTGCGCGTGATGTCATTCTTTCTAGTGCTACTAAACAAGTAGGTAGAGGCTGGGGTTTTGGCTTACACGAAGCTTTAGACCAAATTGGTGCAGTACTCGGACCGCTTTTGGTTGCAGCAGCTCTCTATTTTAAAGGAGGATATCGTACTGGCTTCGCCCTGTTACTCGTCCCCGCAATTTTAGCACTGGCTATTTTAATCGCAGCGCGATTGCTTTATCCACGCCCTCAGAGGTTTGAAGGTACTAGTTCATCCGCTCTAGACCAAACGCAGGGTTTTCCCAGAGTATATTGGCTTTACTTGGCTGCTATGGCACTCGTTGCCGCAGGCTTTGCAGATTTCCCCTTAATTGCCTATCACTTTCAAAAAGCGTTCGTTGTACCGAGCGACTGGATTCCGATCTTTTACGCGATCGCGATGGGTGTAGATGCTCTCGCCGCACTGACTTTAGGACATCTGTTCGATCGCCAAGGCATTTTCGCCGTAGTCGTTGCCGTCCTCTTCTCTGCTTTATTCGCACCGCTTGTTTTCTTAGGCAAGTCTTATCTTGCCCTATTGGGCATGGCTTTATGGGGAATAGGTATGGGAGCGCAAGAATCGATTATGCGAGCTGTAATTGCCGAGATCGTTCCTGCCAATAGACGTGGTGTGGCGTATGGAATTTTCAATACAGGATATGGCGTATTTTGGTTTTTAGGTAGTGCCTTAATTGGCGTTCTTTACGATACTTCTATTACAGCCCTAATTATCTTCTCAATTGGAACGCAACTTGCCTCTATTCCCTTACTTTTAAAGGTGAGCCAGGAGTTTAGACATCAGAGTTAATAGTCTACCGCGATCGCCAAAAAGATAACAACTCAATATCAGCTATCTTGCTTGCTGAGAAATTCCTGCCTGTTTCAGGAAAAAATTGCCAGCTGCATTATTCTGATAAACACAATCAATTTTGGGTGACTCTTCCAGAGTTCCAGTGAAACCAAAAGTGTTCATACTATTTTTACACTCTTGTTCTTGAGTCGCACTCACCAGTTTCTTTTGCTCCAAAATTGCCCAGTCGTTTCTGCGGATTACACATCCTGGTTGCATTTTAGGCTGAGAAATATACACGCTAAAAGGCTTGAGCGTCACGAATAGACGTGCATCCAGTGCCATAGCACTAGCTCCATATTGCACGCAGACTTGTGGATCTGGTGCAGCAAGATCGATAGATTGGCTGCTAGCGACGTTTTCGGGACTGAAACTGACAGAAGAACTCAAGCCAACCCCCAGCGCGATTCCTACCATCACCGCCGCCGCCACAATTGCCAAAGATGTGTAGTTCCAAATTGCAGGTAAAGATTTGATAGGAGCTTTCAGTTGCTTAGATTTCATAGGAATGGTACTCAGATAAACAAAACCTTATTAATGGAACTTTTTGAAACAGTTTCCCTGCCAACCCATTCTCTATCTACCTTGGCAGCTAGCTCTGCTCGATCGCGCAGTTGTTGCAAACCTACTTTGTCAATTAGTTGACCGCTGACGATCGCAGTGGCTGCCTTTAGCGTATTGTCAATCTGCTCGACTGGACGAGTACCTGATTTAACTATCGCGATCTCAGCACTAGCAGCGACATGAATACTGTTGCGGCAATTATTAGCGAGACAAGTACTACAGGTGTAAGCGTTATTGTTACATGACGCAGAAGCTACCTTTGAAACATTCAATTGAAGTACATTCCGCCGTTGACATTGATTGTTTGCCCCGTAATATAGCCATTACTAGCCAACATTACAGCAGCTTCAGCAACTTCTTTAGCAGTACCGAAGCGACCAACAGGAGTCTGTTCGGGGTGTACCTGAAAATTGGCGCTGACTGTTTCGGTTTCAATCAGGGCGGGGGCAAGCGCGTTAACTGTAATTCCCTCTCCAATAAGTTGTGCGGCATAAGCATGGGTCAGTCCTAGAATGCCTGCCTTGGCAGCAGCATAGTGGAGACCCACTATTCCTCCAGTCTGAGCAGCGATAGACGAGAGATTGATAATGCGTCCCCAACCTTGCTTTCGCATTCTTGGTAAAGTGGCTTGGGTGACCAAGAAGACTGATTTAAGGTTGACGGCAATGGCTTCATCCCAATCTCTTTCTTGAATTTCCTCAATTGCTTTAGGACGGACAAGCCCAACGTTATTCACCAAGATGGACACAGTTCCTAACTGTTGCTCTACAACCTCAATCATTCGAGCTACATCAGCCGCAACCGAGACATCAGCTCGAACCGCGATCGCGCGGCATCCCTGTTGTTTTACTAGACGACAAGTTTCCTGGGCAGCCTGCTTCTGAGTTTGGTAATTGACAGCAACATCTCCACCCGCTTGAGCAATTGCGAGGGCGATCGCTCGTCCTAATCCTCGCCCTGCTCCTGTCACCAAAGCAACCTTGCCTGATAATTCACCCTTACTCTGGGTAGTCTTTTCCTGAATCTGACAATTTGCTACAACATCTACATTAGTTCGCGTGCTGGTGAAGGTAAGCGATCGCCCTACTTGTCTCTCTAACTCCGCTACCAAAGTGGTTTTGCCTGATAATTCACTCATAATTTTGTCTCCTGGACATAACTTTGAAAGTCGTATATGACTGGCGAACATCTTACTAGCGATCGCAGTCGGTTCGGAAAGCAGAAAACTGTCACAACAGATGAGTACAAAGTGGTACGTCCTGACTTGGGAACTTGGCACAGGCTTTGTAGGCTGTTATTGGGAAGCAACATAAACGGGACGATTCAATTCGCCAATTCGGTTGAAAGGAAAAAAGCGGAACACCGCCCGACCGATGATGTCGTGACGCGGCACAAATCCCCAGTAGTGACTGTCATAGCTGTCGTTACGATTGTCTCCCAATACCAAGTAGGAGTTAGATGGAACGATTACCGGACCCCATTGATAGTCTGGTCGGGCGGCAATATAGTTTTCCTTTAAGGGAGAGCCATTGATATATACACGCCCAGATTTCACCTCAACCCTTTCTCCTGGTAAACCAATGACTCGCTTAATAAATGCATCGTGAAAATGTTGTTGCCTCAAAGTTTTGGTAGGTTTGAACACAACTACATCGCCGCGTTGGGGCGATCTGAAATCATAACTAAGCTTGTCAATAATTAAGCGATCGTTCACCTGAAGCGTTGGCTTCATTGAAGCGGAAGGAATATATTTAGCCTCTGCTACAAAGGTATGAATGCCAAGGGAAAGTAACAGGCTGAAACTAAGAATCTTAGCAGTTTCGCTCCAAGGATGTTCAAAATAAGGTGGCGCTGGTTGAGTCATAGAACTTATTCGCTCCAGTTATCTCTAGCAAAATGCCAATCCAAAGCTTTTTACTGCGATCGCTGTTGCCCCAAAACAGGCATTGCAGCAGTTTGGACGGATAAATTTAGCGATCGCCCGTGGCGATTGAGTTCTAATTCCAAACTGCTACCAACTTGGTTTTCCTCTACTATCTGTTGTAGATCGCTAGCACTCGGAACTAACTGCCCGTTAATTTTTTGAATGACATCCCCAGCCCGCAGCCCAGCGCGAGCGGCTGGAGAATTGGGCAACACTTTCGCTACTAATACGCCCTGGTTTGTATCTACTGTTATTCCGCTGTTGGGGTCATTGTTCAAGCTTTGCTGAATATCTGGATTTAGCGTTACCATCTGAATGCCCAAATAAGGATGCTTGACCTTACCATTAGCGATTAACTGCTGGGCAATACTCTTAGCTTGATTAATCGGAATAGCAAAGCCGATGCCTTGAGCATCTTGAATTATAGCTGTATTCATGCCGATTGCTTGTCCCTGAGAATTAAGTAAAGGTCCACCAGAGTTGCCTGGGTTAATCGCCGCATCAGTTTGAATAAAGTTGACTCGCTCGTTAGCATCACCAATGTTACCGCGACCTGTCGCACTAATAATTCCAGAGGTAACGGTGTTGTCAAGTCCTAACGGATTGCCGATCGCGATCGCCAAATCTCCTGGCTTGAGTTGGCTAGAATCTCCCAACGCAACTGTCGGTAAATTATTTGCCTGAATTTTAACTACGGCAATATCTGTAACTGGATCTGCACCCATCACTGAACCCTTAAAGGAACGACCATTTTTTAGGGTGACGGTAACGGTATCTGCTCCCTTAACAACATGGGCATTTGTCAAAATCTCTCCATTAGGATTAATGATAAAACCAGAACCGATACCGCGTTCAATTTGTTTAGTAGGTGGAGTTGGAATTTCCGAACCAAAAAACTGGCGAAAGAACGGATCTTGGAAGATAGCTGGGGCAGGATTAGTTACAGTCTGAGTCGAATCAATTCTGACTACCGCTGAACCTACACTTTGAACCACAGTAGCAATAAAGTTAGGGTCTGTAGAGTTTGTCAATTTACCAACAGGAGTTGAGGTAGTTGGTGTAGAAATGAGTGGTTGGCTCTGCTGAGCGACACCAGTACGATCGTTTTTGAAAGCATAACTACCTGCAACAATTGCGGCAAGTGTAGCTAGTCCTAATGTTAAATAAGTGGCGCTATTTTTATTGGTAGAACTACGATTAGTATAAGCTTTTGAGCCTGGGCGTTCGAGGTTAGGATCGTTGATGTTCTCTGAATCGCTTGGGAATTCAGGAAGGTCTGTTTTCATAGGTATCACCTGAGATAATTGTCTAAAGATTTTTGAGGATGTTCGGTGCAGCGATCCTCTAAACTTTTTTAAAGGAGATCTATCTCCAATCTGTTTATTAATGTTAAACATTTTGTATGACGCATCTATGGCAGAAGTATTGCATTTATGTGGAGTTGCTTCAATCGTCTAGCCAAAATCATTGCCTTGAGTGTTAAGCAATTTTTAAGTATAAAAACTTATACAGTCTGGGAGTAGCAGAAATTGTGCTACGTCACCTCCTGGCGTTAGAGGCAAGAGCTGAAATTGAGAGTTATAATTTTCATATTGTTCTCATAATTTGATAACGAGTAAATATAGCTCAGCTAAAATCAAGCCTTTTATTGAAAAGCAAAGAGAATAATTCATATGAGTAAGATCGTTAATTTAAATATGTCTGATGAGGAGTATTTAAGCCTGCTCAGCCAGAAAAGCCCTTCAGATGAGGAACGGGCTTACGTAAAGCTGCTGATTAGCTGGGGAGCATCTCCTAGGAAGGCTGAACGAGTGGCTCGCATATTAACTAGTCCAATCGCGCTTTGGTTGAGAAAAAATTTAGGATGAAAGTTCAAACACTTGAAGTACGCTACTTTTAGTAGATGCGTCTTCCCAGACTAGCCGCTTACACACCTTCAAATAATGATACGGCTGCAAAAATGAGGAAAAGACATCCTCCGATTGCCGTGACTGTGCGTTCTGAAATTCTGCCTGCAATCAGTCGCCCACCTACTACAGCGATCGCAGTACAAATTCCATGTCCTAAAATTGCTCCTGCTGTTACTCCTAATGAGTTATTCGACGCTGCCAGAGTAATAGTAGCAATTTGCGTGCGATCGCCCCACTCTGCTAAGAAAGTCAAAACAAATGCTTCTATTAAAACTCCGATTGCAGTGCGGTTTTGAGAGCGATCGAGTAAAGCTGCTGTTGCTTGTGCCTCACTGCGATCGGATTTATTTGGCATTTGGCTTGCTTCATACAATAGCTTTAGTCCAAAGCCAACAAATAAAATAATTGCAACGTAATGAATATAACTGCGGGGTAATAGCGATACGACTTGCCCTACTAAAACAGAAATAACAGTCATTGCTGTTAAAGCAGCCATGACTCCGCCAAATACTAGTTTTCGAGAATATTTAATTGCAAGTATGACAGCAATAAAAAAGGTTTTATCGCCTAATTCTGATACTGTAATTAGTAACAAACCCGCAGTGAATGCTTGTAGCACTGACTCAAACTCCTCATAATTTTTTGCAATTTGAGTGAGCTTGAGGAGCGATAAAACACTTCACCAAGCTCGCTAGAAAACGAACTCAGTGAAGGTCTCGCTTACAAGATACTCACAGCCCAAATCAATCGGCATGGGCTGTGAGTTAGGTCTTGCCACTTGAACCAGGCTAAACGCCAGTATGTTGATTCAAGCGTACTAACTAAATTTAGCTAGCTGCTACTCCCCTTCAACTTTCAGTTATTATACACATTTTTCAATAAAAATTGAAGTAGATTTAATGGTGAGAGATTTAGCTCGTTAGGAGTAAATAAATTTCATTTTTGTTTCATATTTTTCAGCTACTTTCATATTTCAAATAGTTTTGGTTTGCATCGTAACTTAGCGACTCTCATAGCGTGCTAGTATCCATAAAGCAAAGCGTTCCAATCCAATTAGCGTTGCAGTAATACCCACTGCCAATGCAAACAAAATGAGATTACTTTCATTACCAGAGCGCAAGGAAAAGCTTAGGGATGTGGAAACAGCTGGAGGATGTACTACATCCAACAGAATCATCATGATAATAGTTACAACCATTGCGATTCCACTGGAAACATACCCAGAACCAATTAACAGGTAAGTCATTAAGCCGATAGTTGCAGCCATAATTTGTGAAAATAACAGCGTTCGCACTGTGTTTGTGCCATGCTGCGGATCGAGATAAATTAGGAACGCACTGGATGCGAGAGAAGCAAACAGCAAGCGTTGCCGACTGAGTACTTCTACTAAAGCTAGTACGGCTAGTATTGTTACGGTTGGGGCTGTTGCTAACGCTAACTCACCCTTCAGATCCAGTCTGCGCCGGAGCGAGCGATTTGCGCCCTGAATCGGTTTTAAGCTAGAACGCTTTTGATTCATGAGTTCCTGTTCTGGTTCTTCTTAACCTTTTGTCCTACCACTAGTAGGATCGCTGGCTACTGCACGATACGAGTTTTCTCTCGTTTCCGATTGGGAAGATCGAGTATGCTCTCCTTGTTGGATCTCGCGTTCCAAGAAATAGTTCAGCAGCGTTCGCAAAAGAACAATTGCCCCTAGATTTAAAATATCCTGACGGCTTGGGGCTACTGCCGTGCGTAAAATGTCGCTAGCAACTGTAAACTCCAATCCCAGAGCGAGTACTCGCCCTAATTGGAGCCGGATCGACTCCGTTGAATTGAGGTGTTGTTTCGATCGCGAAAATAGTTGGCGCAAATAAAGAATAATTCCCCGAATAATTGCACCTCCAATGACCAAAGCTGCCGCAATTTCTGCTCCAGCAGCTAAATATCCCACAATTAGCTTCAACCATGACTCTAGCGGACTACTCGCCACTTCTGCTTTACCCGCTCCGACGTTGATGCTTAGCAATAAGATCAGACCGAAGATCAATGCGATTGGCAGCAAAATCTCGGTAAAAGAATTTCGTGATGGTTCTCGTTGCATATTTTTTCAGCAAAAGCTATTTGTTCTGAGAGCGATCTTCGTTTGGCGATCGCTCCGATAGTGCTTGTAAGCGATCGACAGTACAAGTCAGGCGGGGACGATCGGGATCTGTCAAATCCAGCTTGTCCCAGGGGACTTTGAAGCCACCGCGAATCTTGCGCGCGCCTAGTCGATGTAAAATTGCTAACCCAATCGTCCAGGCAGAAAATTGAGCGAGGATTTCCTCGATCCGTCCCATAGGTTTACCATCAGCGTCTACTACCTGCTTGCCAATTAATAATTCCAAATGAATTTCGCGCTTCATTACCGCCCTCCTGGAATGCGGGCGATCGCGTCCCGCAACCAAAGCTCGTAAGCCAAAGCTGGCGTTGCTTCTGCATCTAGGTTTACGTCCACATTGATGCCGACATCGCACACTTTTGACCAAGGAATTCGATAAGATTCTCCGCGTTTAGCGCCCCATTTCCGTTCCAAAGCACCGATCCAACTTGCTAATCGCGGATGCAATCTGCGGGCGAGTGTGGGCAGCCCAGTTTCGATATAAACTAATCGCGGCGGCTCTCCATCCCTTAGCTCTACTACAATGCCATCTACTTTACCCATTTTCCGCCCATTGCGATCGACCAACTGATTGTCAAGTACGTCTCGAATCAAGTCCATTTTTTATCACTTCCGATCGTCTAGAATTTAAAATTTACAATCAATTTCAGCCTCCTAAAATTTCTAAGGGAATCGCCACGATCGCCAAGACAAACGCGAGCGCGATCGTGAAAATCACAACTGTATTGCTAATCCAACCATTGCGGTGTCGCCCTACATAGCGGTCGTCATTCATCAACACCAAAAACGGCAAAATGGCGACCGGTAAGATGACTGCTGTTAATGCCATTGAAAACAGAGTCAGTTGCAGCGGATCGATACCTGCTACCATCAGTAACGAGGCAAGAAAGACAAACACTGTATAGACAAAACTGAATCGAGCCGCATCTTTTGGGCGTAAACTTTCCCCCCAATTCCAACCCAAAGCCTGAGCCACAATATAGGCGGTGTCGAGAGTGACTTCCAACGCCGCACCAAAGCAGGCAATACCGAGAGACGCTGCAAATAAGATGATACCCCAATAGCCAAAAGATTGAGTCAACATCAGGGCTGCTTGTTCGTAGCTATCAACTTGAATACCTCTAGGATGTAACACCATTGCTGCTACGATCGGAACTCCTAGCGATACAATACTGCCAAAACCCATACCCAGACTGGCAACCGCTTGATTAATCGATAAATGTCCCTCATCCCATTTATCTTCAACTGCTCCAGAAGAGTAGAAGTAAAACAAATAAGGACTGATCGACGCTCCCAAAATACTTACGGCAATGAAGCAGTAGTGAACGGAATTTTGACGGGGCAAAGTTGGTATTATTCCTGCTGTTAATGCGGGTAAGGGAGGATGGAGTTTGAAACTCGCTACTACAAATACGAGGGTAATGAGTCCTAATAGAGAAACGCCGTTTTCAATCAAGCCGAAGTTGCCTTTCCAAAGCATCAGCCAAATTGCGAAGGCAACGGGTAGCGCCCACCAACGAAAAGCTATACCCGTGACCAATTGTAGGGTAATGCAAACTCCGCCGATCTCGGCTCCCAATACCAAAAAGTCTACAATAATTTCTGACAGCAGCGGCAGGACGTAGAAGTTGAATCCAAACCGTTCTCGCACGGCATCTGCTAGGGTGTGTTTGCTAGCATCTGCTAAGCGACCGGACATTTCTACCAAAAAGATGACGCAGATGGTTCCGAGTACTATTGCCCAATTTAACCCAAAGCCGAAACTCGATCCAGCTTCAGCTGAGGTGGCGATCGCCCCAACATCCAAAAAGCCGCCGATACTGGTGACAATACCTAAAGCAATTTCTAACAACTTGCTCATGGTTGCGCCTCCAAACTGTTTGTAAGGCGGTGGAGTTCTTGTTCTTGTGCGATCGGTTGTTGTACTTTTTGAGTAACTGTAGCTCGGTTTCCCTGCGCGATCGCCGCCGACAGTAGATGCACGCTTTGCTGAAGCTGCTGTAGCTGAGTTGGTAGATCGGGGTATTGGCGAACTAGATCCGCTTTGGTCAAGGTATTTGCTTCTTGCTGAAGGTTTTGCTCTACTTTCTGAAGTGTTTGCCGAGTATAAACATTTGGCACTGCACCTTGCAGCCACTTATCGGCGAGTAAGTGTGCTGTCGCCGTCCACGAGTTGATCGTTTGAAGTTCTTTTTTAGCATTAATGCTAGAGAACTGGCTGTTACAAGCGGTAAGGATTGCTACTAGCAGGAAAAAATCAGGAAACCGAAGTAAATGCATAGAATTTGACAAACTCCTAGTTATGAGGAGTTAGCATTATTGTTTCCAATCTCAAAATCGGGTTTAAGTACCTTGGGGAAGATTTTAACTGTGTAGGAAGATAAGAACGATATGAAGCGAACTGAAGATAAAATTAGTCTCTAAATTTTGCGCTCGATCAGATTGGCGATCGCTGTAATTAACTCGGTTGTCTCTACTGGCTTGGCTAAATGCTTTTGAAAACCCGCACAGAGTGCTTGTTGCCGATCGCGATCGCTAGCATATGCAGTTAAAGCGATCGCGGGAATCTGCTTGATTTGCTCTACCTCGCTGGTTCTAATCTGATGTATTAACATACAGCCATCTACGTCTGGCATTCCAATATCGCTCAACATGATGTCTGGCTCCGAATCTACTAATGCTCGTAGTGCCTGTTTTGCAGAAGTTACTGTTGTGACGGTTGCCCCGTATCTTTGGAGTACGAAAGTCATCAGCTCTAGCATATTTGGGTCATCATCCACAACCAATACTTTTACGCCTTCTAGTAAATCATCAGTGCTAATTTCTCCTCTAGTTTCCTCTATGTCTCCAGCTTTATTTACTATTTCCAGAAGAGGGATTTTAACGGTAAACATTGCCCCTTTCCCTTCTCCTTGACTTTCTGCTTCAACAGTTCCACCATGTAGTTCTACCAAGTGGCGGACAATTGCTAATCCTAAGCCCAACCCGCCAAATTTTCTTGTAGTAGTGTTATCTGCCTGTTGAAATGACTCAAATACATGGGGGAGAAAATCAGGATCGATGCCTTTGCCCGTGTCAACAACTCGAATTTGAGCATAGCTGTTGTTTGTTAGTTGTTCTCGATCGCTAACCGTTGAAACTTGACTGCCGAGGGTTGATAATTGCACTTCAACTTGCCCTCCTTTAGGCGTAAATTTAATAGCATTAGACAGCAAGTTCCACATAATCTGCTGCAAGCGTTTAGGATCGCCTGCAATCAGAATTTCTTGACCGGATATTTTAGGATAATTCAATTGATGGTAAGCCAAAAATTCTAAACTTTTGCGTGTCGTATTCTCGCCTTCGTAATCTAAAATAGAAAATTTCAGCTCAATCGCTTTTACTTCTGCTGACAAACGCACGGCTTCTATTGCTGCTTCAATTGTAGAAATAAGATCGACTGGACGAATTTCTAGACTAAGTTTGCCCCGTAAAATTCGAGAAACATCGAACAAATCTTCAATTAGTTGAGTTTGTAATTTAGCATTGTACTCAACGATCGCCAAAGCACGGCGAGTAGTGGCTCGATCTAGGTTTTGGTTTTGTAGTATTTGTACCCATCCGAGAATTGGACTGAGGGGCGATCGCAATTCGTGGGAAAGCACCGCCAGAAATTCGTCTTTGATCCGGTTTGCCGCTTCAGCTTCCGCCCGTGCTACCTGCTCTCGCTCCAGTAGTTGAATTCGTTCTGCTTCTACCTGCTGGCGATCTGTAATATCAGTTAACATGGCGAGTACGCCGTTGAACTTGCCCGATAAAGTGAGAATTGGTGCCGAGGAGACAATTACCCAGATCTGAGAGCCATCTCTACAGCGAAAACAAGAGTCAAACTGCTCTTTCAGACCTTGCTGCCATCGCTGGGCGACGATCTCAACGTCAGTTTGAAGCGCTCTGTCGATAAAGTCATAAAAAGAGCGATCGCGGATTTCTTCAACATCGTAACCTAACATTTCAGCTAGTTTCTGATTAGCGTATTCAGTTTGCAAATTTACATTCAACAACCAGATACCTTCATAAGCTGTATCGATAATCCGGCGATAGCGTTCTTCACTTATCTGAAGTTTAACTAAGTTGCTTTGAACTCGCTGTTTGGCAGACCTAAGTTCTGCATTTAACGAACTAACTAATAAAGCAACTATAGTGAATAAAACTAGGTGTAAAAGATTTGCTCCGTGCCACAACTGAAAGGTACGAGCTAGAGAATTTAAAAAGTAGTTACTGCCTACAAGAGACAAAACAGTTGCTAGCAGTCCAGCTTCCAATCCACCGTACCAAGCACTAAAAGCTACAGCAGCAAAAAATAGGGAAAAGACTGTCGAGCTGAGCAGAGGTTGTAGTAGTAGAGTTATTAGTAGGGCAACTGCAACAGATAGAGCTGCAACAATATAGCGAGTCACGCGAAAGTTGCTCAAGTCGCTCAAGTGCTGCCTTGATAAGAAATTCCTCAAATAGCCCATATCCATCTCTTCCTGATACTAAAACAGCCTGTCAAGGTATTTTTTCAAGGAGGAGAGTTTTTCAATCTACCCTCATTGAAAACTTAAAATAGATTTGTTACTAGTAGTAAGTAGGCAAATCTAAGGTAATTTGCACGTTATGGTGAAATCTCTGCTGAGTTATTGAGAAATACCTTAACTGCACTCAACAGCAGTATCACTGCAAAAAGTTTTCCCAAAATACTGCTAGGCAAAGCTGTGCCAATTTTAGCTCCTAAGAATCCACCGAAAAAGAATCCCAGGCAAATCAAAGCTGCTATTTTTAGGTCTGTATATCCCTGTTTGTAGTACACCCAAGCAGCAAGGAAATCGATTGGAGGAACTAACACAGCTAAAGTAGTGCCTTGAGCCTGACTTTGGGAAAAGCCGAGCAAAAAAATTAGGGCAGGTAGAATAATTATGCCACCGCCGATTCCGGTTATACCGCTAATAATTCCGGCAGTTAAACCAAGAATTAAAGCTATGATAATATCGTTCATTCTTCTTCTTAAAACCTGAAAAATTGTAGTTTATATTGACGAACGATGGAGTAGTCTCAAACTAAACTAATTTTGATATTTCTCCTCGCTCTAGGAAGGTAGGATTACCTTCCTAGAGCGTTAATCTGCTGAGGTTGCGAATTTAGGCAGCTTTACTTTCCGATCTGCTGACTTCAAGGAGGTCTAAACCTGAAACAACTTACGCAAATTTTTCACTTCTCCTAATATAGGAGTAGCGAGTAAGCTGTATTCAGTGGGGGAGCTGGCTTTCTCTACCAAAGCAATTAGAGTATCTTCAAAGTTTTCGAGTTGAGTAGAACCACCGCGAGACTGGATGGAGGGGCGCAAAGCTTCCCAAGTTTGTCGAAGCTTTTCAACTGCCGTTCTTAACTTAGTTGTATTCTCAGTTGCCGTCCAAATTTCTAGCTCGCGACCATAGTAATCAAGCATCGCAACCTCAATAGGTACTTTAGGATCGAAATGCTTTGCCAATTTAGCGGTGGTAAGCGTCATCTGATTGGCATCACACATTGCTTGATGGCTGTTGGCAGCAACACTACTTTTGAGTGCGGTTATGTTTGAGTAGAGTTGAGCTAATTCTGCATTGGACATATTCATCTCATTTTTTAGTTGCTGAAATGAGGTTTGCAGCCGAGCTATATCTGGCTCGGCTTCTCGCCATTTTTTTAGTTTTACTATGTTGTAGATCGAGGTAGCGTAATCGCTAATTTTGTTAAGCATAGTTGCTCGATCGCTACTAACTTCTTTGATGCGATCGCTCGTCAAATCTAACGCTTTTGTAGTAGTATCCCCTTCGTTAAGATCGCTAACTTCGATCGTCTCGTCGCTGACTGGTGATGCGGTTGCGTATGGCATCGGCACTGATATACTCAGACTCAAGGCTGCAACTAAACTTGTCGTTAAAATCAGTTTTGTTGTTAGTTTCATCGTGAGAATCTCCTTATCAGGTAGGTTTTTGATTTCACTTTGTATTTCTCGGTAGCAAAGAGTTTTAAAAGTTTTCAATCAAGACTGTATCTGATAGGTGTGACAAAATCGTGGCGAAAATGTTGCAAAAGCTTAACATGACATATTTATCAAACTTTATCGTAGATAGAAAAAGTAAAAAAAATTGAAGAGGTTGCTAGTTTTTTACTTTAGTTAATTTTAAATTAATTCCCAATTTACTAAACAACAAGAGACATTACGCTCTGTCTCGTGCTTCGCGATCGTCAACCTAAAATTATGAGGCTCTGCACTGTACGAGAATGGATAACAAACGCTCAAACGAGAAACCTAAAATATTATGACAGAACAAAGTGAAATCAAAATGAAATTCTTCTATTCCTAAAGAAATAGACCCTTATTTGTCTAATTAAAAATTTGCTGCATTGATATAAAATAGTTTTAATTTCTTAAAGGAAGTCGTACTGTAAAAATACTGCCTTGTCCGAGTTGGCTTTGAACAGAGATACTGCCATGATGTGCCTGAGCGATCGCAACTGCGATCGGCAATCCTAATCCAGAACCCCCCGTACGTCGAGAACGGTCTTGCTGGACTCGATAAAAACGATGAAAAATCTGAATTTGTTCTTCTGGAGCAATCCCAACTCCTGTATCTTGGATCTGAATAAAGGCTTCGCGTTCGTTATAAGTTAGCAACAGCGTCACCTTGCCTCCGCTAGGAGTAGCTTGAATGGCATTGACAATCAGATTGGAAATCATGCGATAAAGCTGTTCTTCATTGCCCTTAACATACAAAGGTTCCCGTGGCTGCAATTGCATTACCAGCGTTACATCCGCCTCAACTGCAACAAATGCCAGTTCCTCAATTAAGTCGCTCAGCAAATCGTTCAGACAGCACGATGAAAATTCTCCTACCAGTCGTCCATCTATCCGTGCCAGTAGCAACAAATCTCCTACTAACTGGGAAAGCCGTTTACTCTGGCGTTTGAGTACTGCTAGCTTATCCCCAATTTCTGACCCTTCGAGTTGTCCGTGTAGTGTCAGTATAGCTTCAACATTAGACTGAATTGCCGCCAAAGGCGTGCGAAACTCATGGGCTGCATCGGCGGTAAACTGCTGCATTTGTTGGTAAGACCGATATACTGGTCGCATTGCCAAACCAGCCAGCCACCAACTCGACCAAACAACTAAAAGCACTGTAGCTAGCCATCCTAACAACAGTATTAACCTCAAAGCCGTGAGATGCCGATCTACGTCACTCAGAGATCGCCCAACTTGCAAGTAACCCCATAGATTATTCTTGAGATATAGCGGCTGTTCGATTTGTCGATAGCGGGTTCCAGAAGAATTGGTTAGCGTTTGCCAATTTTCGAGCTGTATAGTCTTCGGTAGTTGGTCGAGTTGCAATCCACCCAAGGCAAGTAGTTTTCCTTGACGATTCAACAAACGCATGTAGTAACTAACTGGTTCAACCGTCGTTGGATTAGTTGCTGTGGTTTGAGTTAAACAATTTACTCGCTCCGCACAAAGTTTTAATGAGAGATGGCGGGCTACATGCTGTAAGCTTCCAGATTCTTGTAGAACGGGTTCAAGGCTGCGATCGAGTGTTTCTGCTACTGATTCCAAGCCTTCGTCAATACTCTCTCGATAAGCATGGGCAACCACTTGATAAACGCCCAGACTACTTAAACCTAGAATACAGCTCATCACTCCGGCATACCAACAAGCCAGCCGCAAGCGAGAGAGGTTAAAAAGTCGGTTTTGTTCCATGCTTCCGATTCGCGATCGCCAGCAACCACCAATTACCAACTACCAATTAACAATGAGTATTGAGCCGATAACCCACGCCGTAAATTGTTTCAACTAGTGGATCGCTGCTATCGTCACCCAGCTTACGCCTGAGCAGACGAATTTGTGCTGCTACTGCGTTACTAGTAGGTTCTGTACCCATTTCCCATAACTGATTGACAATTCGATCGCGAGTAATCACCTGGTCGGAATGTTGCATGAAATATTCTAGCAGTTGAAATTCCTTTGCAGTTAGCAAGATGACTTGTTTATTTCCATTTGGGTGTTGACGGGTAACTGCATGAGTACTGTAGTTTAAAGTTAAGTTTCCTGCTTGCAGGTGCTGGGGTCGAAGTTGGGGCGATCGCCTCTGTAATGCCCGCAATCTTGCTAGGAGTTCTGGCATATCAAAAGGCTTCACCAGATAATCATCTGCTCCAGCATCAAGCCCGATAATTTTTTCTTCCATCCGGTCTTTCGCCGTCAGCATTAAAACAGGTAAAGAACTATTTTGCGATCGCATTCGTTTACATAACTCTAGCCCCGATAATCCTGGTAGCATCCAATCGATTACTGCTAGGGTGTAGTGCATCCACTCAGTTTTTACATAACTCCATGCCTGAGTGCCATCGAGAAACCAGTCAACTACGTAAGCCTGATGGTGAAGGACTTGCTTAATTGCTGTCCCTAGATCTGGCTCATCCTCAACTAATAATAATCGCATAACAATCTATTTACCCTGTTGTTGTGAGTTTCCTACGATCGAGCTTTTGCTCAAAAGTGAAATAAGGATGAATTATTTCTATTCCTTTAGGTAGAGAAACCTCTAGCCTCGATCGCCAAGGCTTTCATCTAAAAATGAAATTAGCATGAAAACCTTATAGCTCTTACGCTATGAGTGATTTTATGTCATTAGATAGAAGTACTCCCTGCCAATTTATTTTTAACGGAGGCAACCATGCCTGATGAAATTCATCACTACTAGAATTCATCACTAATATTAGTAAAGGTGGCATTACAAATTCGCGTCCGTCACCTTAAAAAAGTGTAATGGCAAGCTTCAAAGAAAAAGAAAGTGGATGGTCGCAGTTAACTCGTGGCGCACCGCTGGCAGTACTGGTAGCAGCAGCACTCTACACGCTCTACCAACTATTGCCAGTTTGGAAATTAGTAGCCTTAGCAACACTAATTGCTGTTATCTTACGAACTTTATTGCGTTGGCTGTACAAGCTAGTCAAGATACGTTGGGTTGCTGTCTTCTTGTTAGTTGGACTAATAGTGGGGTTCAGCGTGCTGCTTGCTGCTGTTATCGTGCCCAGCATAATTTTTGAGACTCAAACGCTTCTCTTGACGTTGCCAAATTACCTAAATGCGCTGAGTGCAAGACTCGAACAACTTCATAATAATTTCAGCTTGATTCCAGATTTTTCCAAGAGCTTAAACCAGTTAAGAAACTTTACCACCCAAATTCTCGCTACATTCCCTATTTTAGTGAGCCAAGTTTTAGGGGTAACACTTGACACAGTAGCAACGTTAATTCTGGCGGTCTACATGGCTTATAATCCCAATACATTAATTAGCGGTATTCTGCGGCTAGTGCCGCGCCAACACCATCAGCGAGTTAAGCGAATACTTAAGGCTACTGAGGTGAGATTGCGCGGGTGGATTTTTGGCACGGGTATTGCCATGCTGTTTCTGGGCGTAGGAGCGACTCTGGGACTTGGAGTGTTGGGAATTCCGTTATCCCTCTCTTTTGGAATAATTGCAGGCATATTTGAGATCGTTCCTTACTTTGGCTCGATCGCTGGTACGTTTTTACCTGCATTAGTCGCCTTCACTATCTCACCATTAAAATTGTTACTAGTCTTAGGGTTATTTTTAATCCTCAATCAGATAGATGCTCACATCGTTCAGCCATTGGTAATGGGTCGGCAAGTCAACATTCATCCGGTAATGGTGATTTTGACATTCCTTGTCATGGGCAAGTTATTTGGATTTGTTGGCGTACTTCTGGCTGTTCCAGCCGCTGCTGTTATCGTGACGCTAATTGACGAGTTCGTACCAGCAAGCGATCGCTTTGGTGCGGTAGATGTGTCAAATAATCACGAGCCTTAAGTTTCCTAAAATTATATCTAGCTGATGGAGAACGCCTTTTCAAGTTCTTAACAATTAGCGTTTAAGCTAGAAAGTTATTGTTTAGATAACATCAAATGATTCGGAAAATTTCAGTTTTCTGGTTGCGTCACGTACATCCTCGTTTAGTTACGTTAATTGCCACAATTGGTACTGTTGGGCTTGCAGTTTGCTTGCTGATAATTTTTGTATTAGGTTGGCTGTTTGAAGAGGTGCTAGAGCGAGAAGCTTTTTCCTTCGATACTTCTTTACTATTGTGGTTGCACGGACAAGCCAACCCCATACTCGATCGCCTGATGCTGACAATAACTCAGTTTGGCAATCCTCGCACGGTCGTGTTTGTTGTCATAGTCAGTTTAGTTATTCTCTGGTGGCGCAATCGACAGGAAGCGAAAATATTTGCCCTTGCTTGTTTGGGAGCTGTGATTTTAAACACGGGATTAAAGTTAGCCTTTAGCAAACCCCGTCCTCATCTTTGGCAGCTATTAATTTCAGAAAAATCTTTCAGCTTCCCTAGCGGTCATGCTTTAGGGTCTTTAGTTTTATATGGATTTCTTGCCTACTTGTTAGCAACTCATTATCCCAAATCTACCAAGATTTCTTACAGTTTGGCAGCGATCGCGATCGCTGCGATTGGGTTAAGCCGCTTGTATTTAGGCGTTCATTGGCCCACTGATGTCATTGCAGGTTACGGAGTAGGTTTTCTTTGGCTCATGCTCTGTGTCACGATGCTAAAACTGCAAAAAACAAGCGATCGATCTCTACGCCAGCACGAGCGGCATAACGGTAGGTTTGATTTTTAAAGTCAAGCGCGATCGAATCGCTTCAGTAAAACAATTCCGTCTTGCTTTAAAGGAGCAAATCGACGCAGAATCCAGTTGAAGGGGGGATCGCGGTTAAGCTCGTGCGCCGCTTCCAGTAACGAGCAAAATTTCCCGACTTCCCAACCACACGTCAGGAAAAAATTAGTTCCTGCTTTGGGGGCAAATTGTTGGATAGAATTAGCAACTGTGAGTTCTTTAACATACTTATTTTGAGCCAGTTTCAACTCCAGGGGCGATGCTACGTCTAAAATCCACCCATGAAAGTTAGTCTGTCGGTGTAAAGCGATCGCCAGTATTGCAACCTGTTCGGAAGTTAGATAAACTATCAGTCCTTCAGTAATTACTAGCACTTTTTTTGCTGTAGCATTCACTTCAGCGAACAAAGCATGACTGGCAGCGAGATCGGTAAGATCTAACTTTACCAATTCAAGAGAGCAGGTTGGAGACTCGCCAGCTAATTTTTGTTGCTTGTATTCAAGAATAGCTGGTAAGTCCACTTCAATCCAGCTAAGTGATGCAGGAAGTGAGAGTCGGTACGGTCGCGTATCGAGTCCTGCACCTAAATTTAGTACGGTATCAATTCCTTCTCGCTCTATGCTTTGTAATATCAACCGATCGATAATGCAGGTACGCACGACTAGTACCCATCCAGCCGATCGACCGCCACCGAGCTGCATAATTTGTTCTCCTCGCTCTCCAGCTAAGGTACGAGCAAAGCGATCGCAAAAAAGAGCGTCTGGACGTTCGGATTCTATAGCGCGGTAGATCGCTACGCCGTAGGCAGTATCGGAAATGTGCTGAATTGGAAAGGATGCATTCATGGGCGATCGCCATTCATGACTGTTAAAGCGGCGGCTGATGTTTGTAGTACGCCTTGCCACTCCGGACAACTAATGTATTCGCGATCGGCAGCCTCAATTCCTACTGCCGTAAACACTCGTTCGATTGCGTCGATGACAGCCATAACTAACTGCACTTCGCGATCGTCTTTGAGAAAAACGCCAATCGCACCTTCAGGGTTTTTAATCAAACTCGTGTCATCGTAAACAAAGTCAAATGCTAACTCGAAATAAATTAAGTGAACGGCAAAGTCATCCCAGCAGTCATCGTCAATTTCAGATGTCAACTCCCGTTCCAGCAGCATTTGACGTTGATATTCTGCGTCAGCCAAAACAATCAGATGCCCAAGTAACTGTTCTCTTAGTTCTGGAGATCTCAGCAAAACTCGATCTTCGGACATGGAATTCATATTTCTTGTCAGTTTTAGGATTACTTCGTACTCTAGACAGCAAGTGTTAAGGACTCGGAAAGATTTCCTCGTGCTGAAAAAATTCCGCTCGACAAGACTAACAAGCAGGCAATTTCTTGTATGTGTTAGATTGCACGTCCAAGATCTCCTCGAACAAAAGCTCCGCCCCTTCAAGCTGGAGCCGTAAGTTTTCCGTAACGCTCTAGATGTCACGCAGAATCTCTACTCCTACGCGACTAGATGCTTCTTGTGCGCCAATTACGGCAACTGCGGTAGAAGCGATCGCCGCTCCAGCCAACAGCACCAAATAAACCCAAGGTACTGAAAGAAGTTCTGGCGGCGGATCGAAGACTCCAGTTAGCACTTTAACCAACATCTGCGCTACGCCGAAGCCCAGCCCTGTGCCGATAACACCACCAACAACTAGAATCAGTAGTCCTTCACTGTAGAGGAACTTTCCTATTTGGTTGTCCTTAGCCCCTAACGCAGCCAAGATCGCAAAATTACGTTTTCGCTCAGCCATCCCAAGTGCCATCACCAGACCTGTTGCCCCAGTTAGCAACAGCACTGCGAAAATCAGTTCTAAGCGGGTCAAACCGCGTAAATCCACAGCAGTGAGACTGGAACTGATAGTATGTTGCGTCGAACCAATGTCAGTCACTTTGGCTCCAGCCAAGGAAGTGACTATGCCACGCGCTCGATCGGCGACTTGGGCAGCACTGCCTCTGGTACGCATTAACACGATCTCTGCTGCGTCATTATTCGTTTGCCGAGCGACGTAACTGGCGTTAGCGACAAGGAAAGAATCTTTCGGTGCTGTAGGAAATTCTTTGACAATACCGACGAAATGAAAAGGCACGATGCGATACTGCTTGTCTTTAGCATTTTGCAGCCGGAGATTCAGGCGATCGCCCTTTTTCAACTGATAGTCTTTAACCGTTTCCTCAGAAACTAATACGCCATCGGGACGAGTTGCGAGTGCTGCTAACGTCGCTCGGGCATTTCCGCCAGCAAAGTATGCATCCACCAATTTAGTTGCTTCAGTCAAATGCACCGGATCGATGCCGTAAAGATCTTGTAAGTCCGTACCGACGTAAGCAAACCGATGCAGCATGGGTTGAGTGCTAACAACATCAGGTATAGCTGACAGTTGACTTTGTATAGAGGTGGGGATTCCACCCGAACCAGGAGGTTGTATGACCGTAACATCAGAACCGTTGGTAAGTTCGGCATCCACTCGCGATTGAGCGTTATAAGTCGTGTTGAAAACTGCTGTAGAGATGGCAAAAGAAAAGGCAAGTGCTACCAATACTATCCCACGAGTCATCAGCACCCGCTGGCGACTTAAAGCAGATGCAACGACACCGGAAAGAGAACCCAAGGCTGGATGTAGTATCCGAGCAATCGGATATCGACCCCGATTGAGTATCGCGTCCCAAAACCGCATGGTTAATAATCCTGCACCCAGCCACAAACAGATAGGTGCAATAAATGACTCATACGACACCGATGTTTGCGGTACTCCTTCAGGTGCTAAGACCACCTGATAACCCGTACTTGCCGTTTGCCAAAATAAGATCGCCGCAGCGGTTAAACAGAAGAAATCTAGATAAACCTGTTGCCATAAAGGTTTTCGCCTGCTACCGATCGCTGCTCGTGCTGCCGTGACTGTAGAACTACGAGCTTGTTGCCAAGCGGGAAACAGCACTGCCAATAGCGCCAGCACCAATCCGAGCGAGGCTGCACCTGCAATCCAGAAAAATGTCGCCCGCCCAGCTAGCATTCTAACTGGGGCAATCGTGCTAGCGGCTACGTAGGTGAGTCCGATCCCCAGAATTATGCCTCCAATTGCCACAGTCAAAGCTTCCATACTTGCAAGCTGGAGAATTTGTGACGTGCTTGCCCCACGAGCGCGTAGTAGTGCCTGCTCTTGACGGCGACGATCTTTGCCAGTAGCGGCAACAGCAAGAGTGAGTAGCACCGCCAAGATCGCTCCTGGCAGCCCCAAGAACAAAAAGAGGACTTGCGAATAAAGGGCATCGGCACGCACTCCATCCAATCGCGCTGCCAAATTGTTACCGACGATGCCACTACCAGCAATTCGCGCTTCCAGGTTTTTTGCTAGTTGCTGCACGTAGATGTAGGCAGCACTGGGATCGTTAGGTAGTTTATGGGCGATGCTGACGTGAAGTTGAGTGCGTATAGAGTCGGGTCTGACTGCGGCTTGCGGGTCAAAAAACTGATGCCATCGGTCTAGGGGTAGCAATATGACATTATCTGGAGGAGCCTGCGGAGCTACGCCTGCTGGCACTCCCACAGCCTGGAAGAGAGAATCGGCGTAGGGTAAATCGACGACACCATCAACTCGAACGGCGATCGCAGGTAAGCCAACTCGTTTGATATTAACGGTATCGCCTACGGTGACTTGCAAATTAGCTGCCGTTTGCTGGGCTACGAGTACCCCATCGAGCGAGCCAATCAAAGGGCGTAACTGAGCCGGAAAATCTTGGCGGTATTGTGGGGTGATGCCTAGAACTTTACCAGCTCCTGTAGTCTGGACAGTACCATGCGTGTTGGCGACGAAGCCCTCGCTGTCTGCATAGCCTACCTGCTGTAATGCCGTGTAGGATGTGGACTGACCGACTGCGGCGATCGCGGTTTTGGCATTGGTGGTGGATGCCAGTTGGATTTGCCAGTCTACAGGTACGGAGGAGATCGCCCGTTGGGTCATCGAAGCCGCACTGGAAACTGTAAACGCACCAATCGATGCTAGTATAGCTACGGTCAGGGCAACGCCAACTATTGCCCCTAATAGACGAGCGGGACGACTCGAAAGCAAACCTCTCAGCCAAAGTAGAAAAATCATTGCTAATTGCCAAGTGCTAATTGTTTGTTACTGCTCGTTAAGAGATTTCCATGTCGGACGTACCACAAGCTATCGAGACGCTCTGCCACTGTTCGATCGTGGGTAGCGACGACTAGCGCCGTGTCCGTACCTTCTAGAGTTGCCAGTAACACATCAAGTAATAGCTTGGCAGTGGGGCGATCGAGTTGACCAGTGGGTTCGTCTGCTAGAATCAGTCGAGGACGATAGACTAAAGCCCTTGCCACTGCTACCCGCTGTGCCTGTCCGCCAGAAAGTTCTTCCGGCAATTTGTCAGCGATCGCGCTTAGTCCTATGCGCTCCAACACTTCCATTGCTGCTTTTCGGGCGACATAAGGCTCTGCGTTCCCCAATAGCAGTGGCAGTGCGACATTTTCCACTACACTGAGAGGAGCTAAAAGACTGGGCATCTGAAAGACGAAGGCAATCTTTTGAGGACGCAAAGACTTGCGATCGCCAAGAGCCGTCCAAGCAATTTTTCCAGATGTGGGAGTATCGAGACCTCCCATTAAATAGAGTAGTGTGGATTTGCCGCTACCTGACGGTCCCATTAAGGCAATCCGCGCACCTGACGTGACTGCGAAGGTAGCAGAGTCAACAGCTACCACAGAATTCTCGCCCCGCTGATAAACGCGCCTGAGATTTTGCGCTTCAACCAGTATTTTAACCATGAATAACTCTCCCATCTTGTAGCTGTATAATGCGATCGGCGTGGGCAGCCAACAAATTACTGTGCGTGGCAATCAGGGTCGCGCCCCCTTCTTGACGACGCGCTTTGAAAAGATTCAGCAGTTTTAGTTCGGTTTCGGCATCGACTTCTCCAGTCGGTTCGTCTGCCAGTAACAAGCTGGGATTAGTCGCCAGTGCTACGGCTAAACCAGCTCGCGCCGCCTCACCTCCTGACAACTGAGATGGACGGGCTTTAGATCGCTCTTGCAGACCAACCCAAGCGATTAAATCTTTCACCCGCCGCTCGTCTGACTTTCTTGTCAGGTGCATCTTGAGTCGGATGTTGTCTTCCACGGAAAGATATTCAAACAAATTGCCTGACTGGAGCAGAATCCCGATATTTGCAGCGCGCATTCTCGCCCTTTCAAACTCTGGGCGACGGCTCAGACGTTTTCCCATCAACTCCACGTATCCGCCGTCAGGTTCGTCGAGTCCGGCAAGGCAAGCAAGTAGAGTAGACTTACCACTGCCAGATGCCCCCATGACAACGACAATTTCGCCCTTGGCAATTTGAATGCTCGTGCCGCGCAGTGCCAAAGTTTCTTCTTCCCTAGCGTGGTAAAAGCGATAAAGCTCAAAGGCTTCTAAAATCGGCATAGTTTACATCCACTTAAAGCTATGGGAGATTCGTTGCCATTGATCTACGTTGTCTGCACCTTGCGGAGCATAGAGCCTGAGTGTGGCTAGCTTGTTATGTTGAAAAAACAGATAATAGTTGTTTTCTAGACGTACCTGCTTGCCTGTAACTGGATCGGGGTCGGAGTTGGATGTGTATTCGATCAGAACAGCCCGTCCGCTAGGAAGCGTCACATCCTTGACACTTGCCACTTTTACAGCTCTGCTAGACTTTTCTAATTGGGATATTTGTTGAGTTTTGACGGTATTAGCAGTAGTTGCAGTAGTTGCATTGGCGATCGCTATCTGCACGCCATCTAGTTTGTCAATAAAGCTGACATCGCTACCCTTTGTCTGACGCGCCCAACCTTCCGGTACTTCTAACTGATAGCCCCCGATTGTGGATCTGTAATTCACAAAAACCTGCGTATCTGGGATATCACCTGGGGGATTTTTCTCTGGCGCTACGGCTGGCTCGTTCGCCGCGATCGCGCTACCTGAATTTGCGTTGAGAGATACTGGTAATGCCGCGATCGCGTTACGAGTTGCAGCGTTACGATCTAGGGCGCTGCTGGAAGTTTGAGGCATAATTGCTACCGGAGTTTGCTGTTTTCCATATACAGTCCGTGCTAGCCCCGCAGCAACCAGAGTACCTGCAAAAGCTGCCGTCAGAGCAATTTTAGTGAAAGTTTTCATAGTGCGACTCTATCTGGGACGGTGATTTCACTCTAGAAGGCAAACGTCAAGAACTTGGAAAGAATTTGCTTGCCGATTAATAGAAAAATTCCCAGCTAGAAGCAGGGAATGGGCAGGTATGAGGAGAGGCACATCTCATACTCAAAAGCTCGCGCTCTTATGGAGCGATCGATTGCTCTACAAGAGACATTGCAGAATATGGATGCTCTCGTCGCATTAGCTTAGGTAATAAATGTTAAGAACTCAGAAAGATTTGGGTAAATAAATAAAATTCTATAGCGATTTAGAATCGTTCTCCGATGCCAAAGTTGATTCGGTTGTCTCCTCGATCGCTCAAACCATAGTCGATCCGAATCAATCCTAGCGGAGACTGTACTCGCACACCCAAGCCGTAGCCAAAACCACTACCTGGTTTTTCCCGTTCTCCAGCAGGATTACCTGGTACGCTGCTGGCACTGCCCAAATCACTCGCAGCATCAACAAATAGCGCACCATTCAGAATGGAGAAAATGGGGAAACGATACTCAGCCGCTGCCTGCACGAAGCTGCGACCGCTACCTAGTTCTCCTTCTCCATAACCCCGAACGGAGTTACTGCCACCCAGCGAAAAAGCTTCGTAAGGTGGGAGA
>ERZ1066120.490-NODE-490-length-36137-cov-14.838008_pt1 | contig 36137 bp, 34 predicted proteins | sample MGYA00382767_ERZ1066120 | MGnify/ENA primary metagenome ERZ1066120 (study PRJEB33369, sample SAMEA5778350) | biofilm metagenome | biome: Industrial cooling water; feature: Water cooling tower basin; material: Biofilm | place: United Arab Emirates | collected...
TTATGATTTACTCCAACGCTGGGTAGCTTCAGCAATCCGCTTACCGAATAAAACAGAGGTCAAGCGATCGCCTGGCTCTAACTCTGGTGGTTTCCCGCTCATATCGAGATTTGATTGCCCCATGACTCCCAAAAACGCTCCTAAGCGATTGACGCCATCATCTTTACCGAAGTAGACGCTTGGCATCTCTGTAGGAGTCACCCAAACCATACCATGCTGAGCCGCATTAGTTGCCAGATACAACAGCGTTCCTTGCTTATCACCACTTAGGGCACTGGAGTGGGTAAAGCCACCTGCAATCTTATCTTTCCATCCCTGCTGAAACCAAACTTCGCTAGCAGCGTCCACGAACGCTTTAAATTGTGCCGCTACACCACCCATATACGTAGGCGAACCAAACACGATCGCATCTGCTTGGCTCAGCTTTTCCATTGTCGCTCCATCTTTCCAACGACCGTCAACTATTTGTTCTCCCGTAATTCGCAACATTTCCACTATTGTGCCTGCGACCTGAGACGCACCCTCAGCCACTGCTTCCGCCATTAAATGAGTATGACCGGAGCCGGAGAAATAGACAACCGCAACATTTGTCACGACCAACCTCGCGCTATAAGTTCAATCACCGAAGTTAATACTAAAAGCGATCGCCCGAGAAAGTCAAAATCGCGTCTCAGCACTCCCGTTTTCTTGCTGGCTTTTGCCTTTTACCGACTTTTTTATTTAGCTGCTGCCGTACTTCATAAATGCCAAGCAAGACGATCGCCACAATTAATGGGAAAAAGTAATAAATCCCTCGATAAGCTAGCAATGCACCAAACAATTCGGGTGACGAAATTTGTCCTGAGAGTGACAGTAAAAGTACGGTTTCAAATACGCCTAAACCGCCTGGAACATTACTAATAACTCCTGCCAACTGCCCTAAGATATAGATACCAAAAAAACTCGGATAGGATAGGGGAGCGTTGGCTAGTAGCAAAACATAAAGCACGCCACCTGCGACCGCCCAATCGAGTGTCGCGATCGCCGCTTGATATAGAGAAATTTTCACGGGAAGGCGAGGAATTGCCCACTTGCCGAGTTTCATTGGCTTGTGGCTCCAAACATTCCACAATAAATATCCTGCTACTAAAAATAGAAATATCGTACCGAGCGGATATAAAGAATTTGAGGGAATGCGGAGTAAGGAGGGAACAAATACAGGTTCGGCGATCAATACTAAGCCAGCCACGGCAAAAAAACCCAACCAAAAGCTGACGTGACAAAAGGTAATTACTTTGGCAATTTCTAAAGTCGATAATCCCCAACCAGAATAGAATCGATAGCGGATCGCACTTCCAGTTAAGAGTTCTAATCCCGCAGTGTTGGTAATCGCTTGACTGACGATCGCCGTCAGTGCAATTTTCCGAAAAGGTATGGAGCGGCGAATATATCGCATCGCTAAGGTGTCATACCCCGTCAGCATCAAGTAGTTGAGAGCAGTGCAGGCACATGCTAGTAGCAGATAGACTTTGGGAATCCCTGCCATGCTCTGAAAGATATCTCGATAGTCAAACTCTCGCAATTGAGCTGCGATCGCCCACAAGGACACCCCAAATAGGAGTAAACCTAATATTGGAGAGCCAAACTGAGATAAGCGTTTGAGATTCATTTAGCAATCTTAATATTTTTTACAAAAAAGCTAAATTTGTACTATTGTCTCGTAACAAGTTACCCAAAGTCATGAATCTAATGTGGTATATGTGCTGTCGATTGCCAATTTTTGTCAATTGTTATTAAATATACAAAAATATCAAACAAATACTGACCCGCTAGCGACAAGAATCACAACTGTCACAGCTACAGCGTTCGTACAGGGGGTTTGGAATAGGCGAGATAGTATACTGTTGGCGTGTTATTTGATTGTGAAATAGATTGTGAAATAAATACGCTAGCTGTCGATCCTCAGCCAAAAATTGCTCAACTAAGTTAATTTTCTTCCTGAGCAACAGCTTTTTCTACTCTCACTGCGGCGATAACTTAATACTTTACGAAGAAGGAGCCAGGAGTCAGGAGTCAGGAGCTTTTGAGTGGTAAGTTTTTAACTTCAGTTATGGGTTTAATGCTTAGTTTTAAACAAGCAATTCGGGGAATCGCTACTAGTACGAAACCGAATCAATCAATATTTCAATCCCATGTATTTATCAGCAGCGAAATTGGAGGTTTCCTCCAATTTATTAGCTGCATACGTGAGTTATTCTGACTCCTGACTCCTGACTCCTGACTCCTTTGAATAATAGTTCAAAACTAATAGTTCAAAAACAGCAACCAGACTTAATTATTCCAGAGTTGATTTTGTTTGGTTTGGATGGCTAAGAGATTTGCGCGATGATTCGCCAAAAACTAGGTGTAAAAGCTGCTTATATTCCAATGTCGACGGTATTAGGAAAAGAAATAGATCGCGTTATCGATCTATTGACTGTTGCAGATGCATTGTTCTAAACAGCCAAGCTTGACTCAGTTGTTAAGCTTATAAAAGTCTTAACTTACAAAAGCCGATCGGTCAAGCTAAATTTTTTATTAAGTTTTGGGAATACTAGAGTATAGGTATTGCCATAAATCGATAAAGGAGTGTTTTTATGACCCTGTTCGTTAATAACTTACCGCAGCAAGTAGCACAAGCAGATATTTTAGACCTCTTTGGTAATTATGGCTCTATCAAACATATTTTTTATCCCACGCATGGGAGTACGGGTGAAGGGTTAGGATTTGCATTCATCCAAATGACAGCAAAGCCTCAAGAAGAAATCGCCAAGTTTCAGCTTCACGGTGCTGAATGGATGGGGAATTCTTTACAAATTAGAGAGGTTAGTTCGGATTAACTTGAGTTGGCAAACTAAAAATCATAAAATCGGGATAGTTTGCCTGCTTTACTATCCCGATTTCTGTTAATTGTTAGACTTTAACTAGGCTTTTATCAACAACCTATACAGCACTACGACGGTTCAGCGCATTCCAAATAAAGATAGCAATAATTGCACCGAGAACTGCTAAAGCAATCCCAGGAATACTAAAAGCTGTTGCTGTTAGTTGCAAGGTTCCGGTACTGAGGAAAGTTCCTAAAGTTCCACCAATAAACGCACCTACAATTCCTAGTAAAAGGGTTCCCAGAATACCACCACCTTGACGACCGGGATAAATAGCTTTAGCGATCGCACCAGCAATTAGACCTAAAACTATCCAAGCAAGAATATTCACTGCTCAAACTCCTTTGAATAATTTGTTTCAATGATTTTATAGTATCGATATATACAACAAAATCGATCTATCGCACGGAAGAATTTTGAGAATCGTAGGATATATTCGGTTTGTACGACAATGAAAGTGGAACAGTCAAAGTAAAAAATCCAACCGTACTGTGGATCTCAAACAACGCTTGCAGGATCGCTTAACGGAAATAGTACGCGATCGCGATCCTTTCCTATCAACAGCAGGACATTTCTTCGTCCGGCAATACATTCATGCAGAACTCAGCCGATGGGGAAAGGTAGACATTCATGAATTTCAAGTACGAGGACAATCTTTTGAGAACTTAATTCTCAATCTTCCTTGCTGGCAAAAAAGCGGTAAGAAAGAACTTCCACCAATTTTAATTGGCGCGCATTACGATACCGTTCCAGGTACGCCTGGGGCAGATGATAATGCTACAGGTGTATCGGTACTATTAGAATTAGCAAAAACTTTTGCTACTCAACCAGCGAAATACCCCATCCAACTCGCAGCATTCGATCTAGAAGAATACGGATTTACCGGAAAAGACGGTATTGCTGTAGGTTCGGGTGCGTCTGCATATGCCGATTTATTGCGCCAGCAGCAGCAACCGCTACGCCTGATGATTTCTCTAGAAATGTTGGGTTATTGCGATCCTACGCCCGGTTCGCAACGCTATCCGAGTCCCTTAGAACGCTTTTATCCTAATCGCGGCGATTTCATTGCTTTAATCGGTAATTTATCGATCGTTCCAGATTTAATTCATCTCAGTCGGAGTATGCGCCAGGTAGGAGTTCCTAGCGAGTGGCTTCCCGTTCCCAACCGAGGTAAAAGCGTTCCCCAAACGCGACTAAGCGATCACGCCCCCTTTTGGGATCGAGGATATCGGGCGATGATGGTCACAGATACAGCGATGCTACGCAACCCTCACTATCACAAACCGAGCGATCGCCTGGAAACCTTAAATTTAGACTTTCTCACGGGTGTTTGTCGGGGATTGATTCAAGGAATTTATCAATTACGCTAGGGCGAGCGTGTCATGCAACCATACCCAAGCTACTGCTAACTTACAAATAGCTCTTGTACTGAGGAATGAGTGATGACAGTAGCCGATCGCTCAATTGGACGTTGGCAATTTTGGATCGATCGCGGTGGTACTTTTACCGATATCGTGGCAAAGCATCCTGACGGACGGACGGTCGTTCACAAACTACTGTCAGAAAATCCAGAACGCTATACCGATGCAGCAATTCAGGGTATACGAGAAATTCTGGACGTTGCTGCCGACGCACCCCTACCAGCAGCAAAAATTGGCGTGGTGAAGATGGGAACCACTGTAGCGACAAATGCACTGTTAGAACGCAAGGGCGATCGCACTGTCTTAGTGGTGACAAAAGGCTTTCGGGATGCCTTACGCATCGGCTACCAAAATCGCCCTAACATCTTTGCACGGCAGATCGTTTTACCAGAAATGCTGTACGAACGGGTCGTTGAGGTGGAAGAACGCTACAGCGCTCAAGGCGAAGAACTCATTTCTGTTAATCCGGCTTACACTTCAGAATTGCAAGCAGCTTACGATACTGGGATTCGTTCCTGCGCGATCGTCTTCATGCACGGCTATCGCTATCCTCAACACGAAAAACAAGTTGCAGCCGTAGCCCGAAAAATCGGTTTTAGCCAAATTTCAGTTTCCCACGCAGTCAGTCCCTTGATGAAACTCATCAGCCGAGGTGACACCACTGTAGTTGATGCCTATTTGTCTCCCATCTTGCGACGATATGTAAACCAAGTGGCGAGTCAGTTGACAGGAATTGGGAGTGGGAGAGTGGGAGTCGGGGAAGAAAGCAGAGGAGTAGAGGAGCAGCCAATAACCGTCAACCGTCAACTGTCTTCACGCAGTGTAGCGCTAGCGTCTACAACCAATAACCAACAACTCACCCCCGACTCCCACTCTCCCACTCCCGACTCCCCCAAATTAATGTTCATGCAATCCAACGGTGGGTTAGCAGATGCCCAGAGGTTTCAGGGGAAAGATAGCATTCTATCGGGACCATCTGGGGGAATTGTCGGGGCAGTTCAGACAAGTTTGATGGCGGGGTTTAATAAGATTATCAGCTTCGATATGGGTGGAACGTCTACTGATGTTGCCCATTATGCAGGTGAATATGAGAGAACTTTAGAAACAGAAGTGGCGGGGGTGCGACTGCGAACGCCGATGATGGCAATTCATACGGTAGCGGCGGGTGGCGGTTCGATCGCCCAATTTGACGGAGCGCGGTATCGTGTCGGACCCGAATCAGCGGGGGCAAACCCAGGACCGGCTTGTTATCGTCAAGGAGGACCGCTGACGGTAACGGACTGCAACATCATGGTCGGCAAGTTGCAACCGGATTTGTTTCCCAAGGTATTTGGATCGAGTGGAGATTTACCCTTAGATGCAGAAGTGGTGCAACGCAAGTTTAGCCAACTAGCAGCAGAAATTGGAGATGGGCGATCGCCCGAACGAGTCGCAACGGGATTTTTAGCGATCGCCGTGGAAAAAATGGCAAATGCAATTAAGAAGATCTCTCTCCAGCGCGGTTATGACGTGTCGGAATACACTCTTTGCTGTTTTGGCGGTGCAGGCGGACAACACGCTTGTTTAATTGCTGATGCTCTAGGAATGCGGCAGATTTTTATCCATTCTTATGCTGGGGTGCTATCGGCTTACGGTATGGGTTTGGCAGATGAACGGGCGTTGCGAGAACGGGCTGTAGAGAGAGTTTTAGATGTGGGATTGGTGGCTGAATTAGAGGAAATCTTATCCCAATTAGAGTTAGAAGCAAAAGCAGAACTAAACCTTGCAGACAAGGATAGCCGCACGGATAGGGTTGAGGTGATGTGGCGGGCGCATTTGCGTTACGAGGGGACAGATTCGCCTTTGGTAGTCCGATATGAAGATATAGCAAGAATGCGGCAGCAGTTTGAGGCAGCGCACCGCCAGCTGTACGGTTTTATTGCTGCGGATCGACGGTTAATTGTCGAGGCTGTAGCGGTGGAGGCGATCTTAACAACAGAGGTTGCAACAGAACCAATTGTGACACGGCGCACCGATGCATCTCCCGTACCAGTGAAGACAGTACGAATGTATACAGCTGATGCTTGGCACGACACGCCCGTATACAGAAGAGAAGATTTACAACCAGGAGATTGTATTGTCAGTCCCGCGATCGTGGCTGAAGCCACGGGGACGAATATCGTCGAACCTGGCTGGCAAGCAGAGGTAACGGAGAGAAATTATTTGGTTTTGAGAAGGCGGGAGTCGGCAGTCGGCAGTCGGCAGTCGGCAGTCGGAAGACAAGGGAACAATTACCAATTACCAATTACCGATTACCAACAACCAGATCCGGTCATGTTGGAAATTTTCAATAATTTATTTCGGGCGATCGCGGAACAAATGGGTATAACGCTACAAAATACAAGTTCTTCGGTCAATATCAAAGAAAGGTTGGATTTTTCCTGTGCTATTTTCGATGCTTGCGGGCAATTGGTAGCAAACGCGCCTCATATTCCGGTTCATTTAGGTTCTATGAGTGAAAGCGTCACGGCGTTAATTGCCCAGAAAGGAAATATCCTGCAACCTGGCGATGTCTACGTATCGAATAATCCCTACAATGGCGGGACTCACCTGCCCGATATTACCGTTATCACTCCAGTCTTCCCCGACTCCCCTGTACGGGCGGGTTTTGAACCAAGATTTACAGTAGAGACTGACAATCTATTTGCTAAACCCGCCCCTACACCCATTTTCTACGTCGCTTCCAGGGGACACCATGCCGACATTGGCGGTATTACTCCTGGTTCGATGCCACCAAATAGCATGACTGTAGAACAGGAAGGGGTACTCATTGATAATTTCTTGCTGGTATCTCAAGGAGAGTTTCGCGAACCGCAGTTAATGCAATTTCTGTGCGGTGGCACGTATCCTGTTCGCAACCCGATGCAAAATCTTGCCGATCTCAGAGCCCAGATTGCGGCAAACGAACGTGGCGTACAAGAACTCCACAAAATGGTAGAACACTACAGCTTAGAAACAGTACAAGCCTACATGGGTTTTGTCCAAGATAACGCTGCCGAGTCAGTCCGAAAAGTTATAGAAGTACTTAATAGTGGAGATTTCACTTATCAACTGGACAATGGCAGCGTCATTCAAGTCGCAATTGCGATCGACAAATCTACCCGTAGCGCTCGCATCGATTTTACTGGCACTTCGCCCCAACTGAAAACCAATTTTAATGCTCCTGCTGCGGTGTGCAAAGCTGCGGTGTTGTATGTCTTCCGCACGCTGGTAGATGATGATATTCCTCTCAATGCTGGCTGTCTCGAGCCTTTGGAAATTATTATTCCTGAAGGTTGTATGTTGAATCCCTGCTATCCAGCTGCAGTAGTGGCGGGAAATGTAGAGACTTCTCAAGCGATTACCGATGCTTTATATGGTGCTTTGGGTGTGATGGCAGCGGCACAGGGTACGATGAATAATTTTACGTTTGGCAGCGATCGCCATCAATATTACGAGACGATCTGCGGCGGTTCGGGCGCGGGTGCTGATTTTGACGGCACGGATGCAGTGCATACTCACATGACAAATTCCCGCCTTACCGATCCTGAAGTCCTAGAATGGCGATTTCCAGTCTTGTTAGAAAGTTTTAGCATTCGTCCCCACAGTGGCGGTGAAGGTTTGTATCGCGGTGGTAACGGTACAATTCGTCGGCTCCAGTTTCTCGAACCAATGACAGCTGCAATTCTCTCTGGACGTAGGGTTGTACCTCCCTTTGGCTTGCACGGCGGTCAGCCTGGGGCAGTGGGGAGAAATTATATTCAACGCCAAGATGGTACGGTGGAGGAACTAGGAAGTACGGCGATCGCGCAGATGCAAGCTGGAGATGTTTTTGTTATTGAAACGCCAGGTGGTGGTGGTTTTGGTGCTTCTAGTCCAGCTTGAGTTTGAATTTTTAGAGAAATCTTCCTTTATCAGGCTACTGAAAACTCAACCACTAACAAAAGTAAGATTTAGAGTCAAAAGCAGATAATTCCTAATCTGTAAATAGATTGATGGCTGCTTGCTTAATCGTCAAGATAATAAAAAACTAACTAAGTAAAGAAAGTTTAAGCAGGAGTAATATTTGACTCATGACTGAAGACTTAAAAAAAGGAGATAAAGTCGAGTGGAAAACTTCTCAAGGTAAAACTTCTGGTGAAGTCGAAAAGAAGCTCACTTCTCCTACAGAAATCAAAGGACACCACGTTGCTGCGTCGAAAGATAATCCTGAATATCTAGTCAAAAGCGAAAAGTCTGGAAAAGAAGCAGCTCACAAGCTAGATGCTTTAGAAAAGGTAGAGGAGTAAAATTGAGCTATGAGTCAAGATGTAAAATCTGCGATCGACGAGTTTTATAAAGTCGTCAATATGTCCCTTAAAGAGCTTGAATCTTGGTTAGAAACTGAGGAGTCGCAAGCAGTAGGACAAAAAAAGGATGATGACGAGTCAACCGGACATAAATCTGGCGAGCGAATTATAAAACTTTTGCAAAAAAAAGAGGATGACTATACCGATGACGATATCTCTCACATGAAAAAAGTTATCAGTTACGTCCATCGTCATAGCGCGCAAAAGCCGTCACGCAATATTGAAAATTCGCGCTGGTATTATTCGCTGAAAAACTGGGGACACGATCCGCTGAAGAAGTAATGCGTGTTATAGGGTGCATTACTAGCGCACCCTACATCATTTTCACCGTTAAAAATTCGCCAGTTAGTAATTTACTTAAGCATTAGCAGAAAGGAAAGGAATATTTTCAGCTAGAGCATCCTTAACGATCGTTCCTTGTTTACCTGCCCAGTATTGACTCAAAAAGTGAATTTGTCTGAAACCTACAATTAAATTCAACCCAGGAACAAATATCCACCAAACTACCAACGGTTCTTTCATTCCTGCTTCTTGATAGAGCGCATTCACAGTTTTATATAGCTTGAACTGTACGATATAAATCCAAACTACTCCTAGCAGTGAAAACCAACCAAACCATCCAGGTACATCAGGATCGTAAATCCGTAATAACTGAGGAACTAAGATTCCTAAGACAAAAGGCACTAAGCACAGCGTCCCAGACCAGCCATAACCGTTGTAGCGTCGTAATTCCTCTTGAATAATCCATTTATACCAGCCGTAGTACAGCATCAAAGTTGCAACAGACAGCAAAATGACGCGCCAAAGCGGACGGGGTTTACCGATGAATTGTTCGGACATATCAGAGTAAAGCTTTTTATTTACATTTCTTCATAATAAAGGGAAAGATGCTATGCCGCTCTGGTACTCTGAGGCGATCTGGGATTCTGCGATATCCTTGACGAGTTTTTGCCTGTCGCAACAGAGAATATACTGAATACAACCCTTTCAGGAGAAGTCTGCTAGCTAAATTTTTCCGTGCAATTACGGTTGGTCTACTTGTAGGCGTGCGGTATTACTATCTATCAACACGGCGACCAACCCCGCTAATCTGCTATCAACTCCGTCGTGCTAGCAACCACTCGCAACACGGATTCTCAGTAGATCTAAGGTTTCGAGTGGTTTTGTCTTGAGGAGTTCGCTCGCACAAAAAAAGCGTTTCCTACACTCTACGAAGCACGACGCACGAAAGGTAAAAGATCTTGTAAAATATCTTCGGCAAAATGTTCTTGAGGATAATGCCCAGCTTTTTCAAGTTTGACAATCTCCGCTTGGGGTAGGTTGCTGGCGAATTTCTGTGCTGTCTCTACAGGAAGCCAGGGATCTTCGATCCCCCAGACAATTAAAAGTGGTTTCTTCCAGTTTTGAAAACCATCAGTAATTTCTGTCATAGACGGGGACATTTTAAGATTGCGTACCGTCGTCATGAGCGATCGCCGCGCTTTTGAACTCTTTAAAAAGGGCTTGCGAAATACGTCTAAATCTGCTTCCGAAATCTGGTAACGGCTACCACCTTCTAGGGTGCGATCCACCAACAAAGGATCTTGCGTTGCCATATCTCCCGCAAATGGTAGTCCCCACTGTTGCATTTGCCAAGGTAATTTAGCGGCAGTCGTCAAGGGAGTATTGAGAATGGCAATATTTTCGACGCGATCGCTGTGGCGTAGGGCATACTGCAACCCGACAGAACCCAAAAATCCTTGCACGACCAAACAAAAGCGATCGATTTCCAAAGCTTGAACAAATTCAGCTAATGCCTTGACAAAAGCATCGGGAGTGTAACTAAAGTCTCGTGCTTGGGGTTTCGCTGACGAGCCAAAACCAATCAAATCGGGAGCGATCGCTCTAGTTCCCTGGTTCCCCAAAGCAGGTATAACGTGTCGCCAACCATAGCTATGGGAAGGTAATCCATGTAGTAACACCACTGGTAGTAAATCGCTCATCCCAATGGGTGTAACCTCGCGGTAAAACCACTCTAGAGAACCAACTTGAATTTGATGTTCTGTAATAGACACGATACTTTATGGGTAATGGGTAATGGGTAATGGTTGATAGCAACCAACAACCAACAACCAACAACCACTCTTAACCAGAAGATAATATCATTTTGCGGATCGCTTGTGCGGTGGCGGGCGCGAGTAACACACCGTTACGATAGTGTCCTGTCGCTAGGAGGATATTGCTAAATCCTGGCAGGTAGTCAATTATAGGGGCGGAACGACCTTCAGGACGGGGACGCAAACCAGACCAAGCTTTGATAATATTTGCTGTAGCTAGGTCGGGACAAAAAGCGATCGCCTGTTGCATCACTTCATCTAACAAGGCTGGTGCTGCCTCGATTTCTCGTCCAATGGCAGGAAATTCCACCGTTGCTCCCACCCAATATTCAGTAGCTTGCTGACCTCCATTTAAGGGGATAATATGCACGTCGTTACCTGTAATGACAGGTTGAAAATCTATATTACCTAAAGGGCGATCGAGCTTGAGGTGGATGGCTTGACCTAGTACGGGTATGATGTCGAATTTGAGTTGGAGTGCAGTTGTACGTGGTAGAGATGGTAAAGAACCTAACCCAGCCGATACAACTAGCCAATCGACATCCAAGCGCGATGGTTCTCCAGAAATTGCGATCTGCTTGATGTGACGATCGCCAGGTGATTCACCTTCGACATCGCTAGCATCCGAACTGAAGTTATATTCTTCTATCTGTGTTTCAAAGTAGAATTTGACACCGTTGCGTTTTGCCCCCTCAACTAAAGCCAAAGTTAAACTTACCGGATCGACTTGTCGATCTTGGGGCGAGTAAATTGCCCCGATCGAGGGATTGCAGTTAATTTGCGGACAATAAGACTTGACTTTTGCCCCATCCCAAACTTCTAAAGTCAAGCCTTGGGAGGCGCGAGTCGCGACGAGTTTCTCCCAAGATCCAAGGTCTTCTGCCAAGCACAACATCAAAATTCCCTGACGATTAAAGGGAATGCGATGTCCTGTCAGTGACTCTAATTCTGGAATTAGGGTTTCATAGCGTTGCATACTTGCCTGTCGCAACTGCCACGCCCTACCCTTCGTTTTGTGGCTGATAACACCCATCAGAACGCCCAGCGCCGCTTTGGTTGCTGCTTGTGCTGGAGGTTGGCGATCGAGGACAGCAACCTTTAACCCTGGAACTTGGCTTAGTTCGTAGGCGATCGCTGCCCCCACTACGCCGCACCCGATAATTACTACTTGAGTCATGTTTAATGTCAGTAGTTGACAGTTGACAGTTGACCGTTAACTGTCAACCGTCAACCGTCAACCTTCACTAGCTTGAGGAAGCAACTGAAGAAAGTTGTCGATATCTGCTATGGCTTCTCTGGCGTTGAGCAAGACTTTTTTCGCATCGCCTTGTTGAGCAGCTTGATCGACCCCTACTAGGTTGTTGAAGAAATTGCGCGTAATCTGCTTTGCTTTAGATTGATCTTGCGGTAGCAGGTTGCGCGTCATGTAGTTCATGGTCAGTCGCAGTTCTCCTAAGGGTCCGTGGACGAAATTACCGACATCAATCCAATCTTTTCTTTGTACCAAAGACGGAATTTCTCTACTGGCGCGATCGCGCAAGCTTTGGATATCGGGAACGTACTGCTGGATCTGCTGAATTTGAGTCGAGCTATAAGTCGGGGGTACTGTAGCAGTGCTGGGACTGCTACAGCCGATGAGAAATGTTGCCAAAACTACCAAAATTAGGGATAAGAACGATCGATGGCGCAACATAGAATCAATTGCTTGTAACTGCTACTAATCAGTGTCATTTTAGATCGCTAATGGTAACAATCAATCCTAGCTATGGGGGTGAATTCAAAGATTTTAGATTTAAGGCAGAAGGCGAGAGGTGAGAGGTAGAGAGGCAGTCAATCCGAGCTGGAGGGGCGTTGACTTAGCTGTAGTGCCAGCTCTGCCATGCAGCGCCAAGTATCTGACTGTCATCTTTGCTGGTTCTCGAAGCGGCATCCAGTTGTCATTGGCTCCAGGGTCGTCAATTCCAGTAAGGTGAGGAGCGTGAATTTTGTTTTGCCGGAGAGGAAAACTAGTAAAAAATAATTATAAATTACGTCAATTGCAGTCAATTGTACTTTTTAAGAGAGTCGTGTTGAGTGCAGTCAAGCAGCTTTTTGTGTCGAGAATCAAAAAAATGCGATCGCAGTATAAGACTCATATTTAATTTTTGAAATCTACGTAGGATGCGTTACGCCAAAGGCTAACACACCCTACCCATACTGAGATTTTTTCAACAACCAAACCAGATTCCTATATAACCTTCGCTGTAAATGAATGTTGGTGGTTTTTGTCAGTACTTTTCTATATGTACCATAGAATAGCTTTATGACAAAGATCGGTTTTTTGTACCCATAATTTGGTAAATTTCCTAATCGTTAGGCTCTGTTGCTTGATAGATTTTTTGCAAGTTAGTTTGTTTTAATTTTGCAGATTTTCACGTCAAAACGAAATTAGGTCGTGCGACTACAAACGCAGCAAGCATAGAGGTTTACTGTGCTGATTTTTCCTGTTTTCTAAGGAAGAAATCAGCAAATAATTTTGATTGAGGTGCGGTGATGACTCGAAAAAATGGATTTGTTGGACGACGCAATTTGCTCAAATTGGTGGGTGTAGGAGGAGCTAGTTTAGCTGCTACGAGTGCTGCTGGTAACTTTATTTGGGGCACACAATCTGCCGTAGCGCAACCCGCCAAAATTGAGGACAAGCCTCAGCCAGTCGATCCTAATACGGCTTTGCAAAAGCTGTTAGAAGGTAACAAACGATTTGTAAATGGCAAGCGCCAAAATCCTAACCAATCTCACCTGCGGTTGCAAGAAACAGCCGTAGCACAGTATCCTTTTGCATCTATACTTGGCTGTGCTGATTCGCGGGTTCCGGCAGAAATTGTTTTCGACCAAGGGTTGGGAGATTTATTTGTCGTGCGCGTGGCTGGTAACGTTGCCAGTCAAACGGCTATTGGTAGCTTGGAATTTTCCACAGCCGTATTAGGTTGTCAACTGATTGTAGTTCTAGGACACAGCAAATGCGGTGCGGTACAAGCAGCAATTAAAGGCAATCCATTACCCGGTAGAATCGGGATTTTTGTCGAGGAAATTAAACCATCTGTAGAATTAGTCAGGCACAAAACAGGGGATATGGAAAAGAATGCCATCATCGCTAATGCACAATATCAAGCACAACAGCTGCGGGAGTCATCAACAATTTTAGCTGGATTGATGAAGGAAGGTAAATTAAAAATTGTTCCCGGTCGCTACGATCTAGCAACTGGAAAAGTTACTCTTCTGACTTAATTAGAAAAGAAAGCGATCGCCTACTTGATTTTTGACATACACTTCTACAGCGATAGCGATAGAGATGTTTATTCAAAAATGGCGATCGCTCTTAGTGAACCAAGTGAGAGATATTCAAGTAGAGCGCTCTAATTGACTTTGAGTGTTTGTTTTGAATGACTGCGATCGAAAATTACTGAGGCTTAAGTTAGCTACATATTACATATCGCCACTAGTATATTTAATAACATTTATGCGAGGCGTGCTTCAAATATTATTATATTATAGATACCAGTATATTTCGTAACATATATTTCGGACGTACTTAAAATATTAAAAAATTTTTACCTGTTGCTATTTTAAGAATAATTATGGTATAAGATTACGCATTACTCTATATAAAAATTTTATGATTCATCCGAACACGGAACTACGTTTTGTCAATGAACTTATTGGTTACGGTGTATTTGCTACCAAGTTTATTCCTAAAGGAACGATAATTTGGGTATTAGATGAACTAGATCGAAAACTCGACGAGACTTACGTATTGTCTCTAGATCGACTTCAGCAAAAGCACATACTCAAATATTCTTTTCGCGAAAAAGATGGTAACTACATATTTTGCTGGGATATTGCTAGATATATCAACCATAGTTTTTATGCTAATTGTATATCTACTGCTTACGAGTTTGAAATAGCTGTTAGAGACATTTATCCTGGTGAAGAATTAACAGATGACTATGCTTGTTTTAATTTAGACGAACCTTTTGAATGCCTTCCAGAACCAGGTATTGCTAAAACCAAAGTCATGCCTGATGATTTTTTGCTACTGTATCCAGAGTGGGATAGACAAGTTTCTGAAGCCATGAATTATTTCAATCAAGTTGAACAGCCGCTTAAAAAGTTTATCTCCAGTAAATTCATAGATAAAGTCAATGCAGTTGCCGCTGGAAAAGAACGACTCGACTCCGTACTTAATTGCTACTATAACCGTCAGCAGACACTATTAACTGCATAGAATTCATCAAGTAGTTGCGTTGTTTTCTATGTTGAAAAGAAATATAAGAATTCTGCTTTACAGTAGTAATATCTGGTATCTAGGTGAGGGAATGTTCGCCCCTATCTTTGGGATATTCACTCAAAAAATTGGAGGTAACATTCTTGATATTAGTGGCATTTGGGCTGCATACCTGATTGCTACAGGAATTTTCACCATACTAGTTGGAAGGCTATCAGATCGCAATATAAGTAAAGCCAAGCTAATGGTAATTGGCTATGCTTTAAATGCCTTTTTTACATTTTGCTACCTATTTGTATCTTCTCAACTAAGTTTGTTCCTCGTTCAAGTGGGGTTGGGAATTGCTTCTGCTCTAGCAACTCCTACTTGGAATGCTTTGTATGCACAATATGAAGATCGAAGTAAAGCAGGGCAAATCTGGGGCATGGCTGACGGGCAATCAAAAGTAATGACTGGTGTTGCGGTAGTTCTTGGCGGAGTTATTGTTAATTGGTTGTCTTTCAATACTTTATTTTTCGCAATGGGAATAATTCAAGTTATTGCTACTTTGTATTCTGTTCAACTGTTAACACAGCAAAAAAATGCAGCAAAGCTCTCTAGCAAAAAAGGTGTGGCGAGAAGAGAACGGCTGAATGCGAGCAACTGAATAAAAGCAAAAGATAATAGTTTTTAGATGAACTAAAACTCATGCCACACGCCATAAATTGCCCAAATTGCCATTGCCCGTAAATAATAACTGGCTCGAAAAGTACCGACTGAGGTAATTGCTTCTGGCGTGCGAAATTGCAAACCATTTTCGTAGATTTGACTGACAACTGTTTCTGTCAATCGTAATGCCTCATTTTGCAGTCCCATTTGCAAAAGAAAAGCCGCCAATCCGAAATTAATTCCCGTCCATACTTCTAAAGGATGGGTGGCATTGGGATTTTCAGGAGAACCATCAAGTTTTAAACCATTAGCTACTCCAACTTCTCCTTGATGAAATTTCAAAAAGCAGGCATCGTAGATAGTTTTAAGTGCAGACAAAGCACGTTCTTGCGGCACAATGTCAGGTAATTTTAATAAACGAGCATAAAATTGTCCGCAAAGTTGATCTGCCATGACGACATCAGAACCGCTATCGCTATCTAACCGATAATATTGTCCATTCCAAAGTTTTTCTTGGTAGATCGGGCGCGATTGTTCTAACCAAGATTGATAGGTATTAATTGTTTCTTGTAGAGACGTTACATGTAAGGTTTCTACATTGAGTAAAATGTTACCAATGGCGATCGCAGCTTCTAAAGCAGCCAACCATAATCCACCGCAATAAGCGCTAACTCCCTGTAACTTCCAATCATCAAAAGTTTGATCGGGCGCGCCAGAATTTTCGGGAATTCCATCCCCATCTTTATCGAAAGTTTTTAAATAGTCGAGGGCTTGAACGATCGCCTGCCAACATGATGCTAAAAACTCGACATCAGTCGCACCTGTAAGTAAATAATCTCGATACACTTGCAAGACAAAATCACTGGGTAAATCTTTCCATAAATTACAATCTTGATACGCCGTGTAATTTGTTTTTTCCCAAACGTGTTCGTTAGGTGCGCCTAAATCATGGGGTGTTGCACCTGCAACTTTGCGCGGTGCGAGGGGCATTTCTGCGCCAATGGTCAGGTAGTATCCAATTAAGCGGCGATTGTCGTCACTAGCAGGAATAGCCCGGGCAAAAGCCCGCATCACTGCCTTTTCTAACTCTGGAAATAACATCAACAGGGCAAACGAACCGTAAAGCCGCACGTCGAGGCTTTCATACCAGCGATAATCAATACATTCTAAAATGGCAAACTGACCGACTGGATCGCTTTCTGTCGCCGCACTCCAGAGTGTCCCGCCACTGGTAAGATCGTAAAGTTCGTTAAACAGTGCCATCTTGAACCAATCGGGGAGATCGGTTTTATCTAGAATTGGTTGCTGCCAAGCTTGAATTTGGGCTTGCCAACTTTGATATGCTTGTAAAGCTGTACGAGCGATCGCCCAAGCATTTTTACCCGTGCGATCGAAGAAATCTGTATATCGACGGTAATACTTGACACCAGCGGCAAATTCTGTAACGGGAAAATCCCAGGTAAGAACGAAGGGAATTGCGCGAGTTTCCCCTGGTTGAAGCGTAAAACGAATAGCGATCGCACCTGCGATTTGTTCTCCGGCTGCAGCTGGCGTCTCATCTTGGCAGTTAGGTAAAACACCAGATTCAGCAAAGCTTGCCCATATATCTTCCCCCGTACCAATCGGGTTCCAACGGGTGTGATGAAAGACTTCTACACCAGGTTGTTTTACCGTAGCAATGCACCACTGTCCGTCCCCTTCCTCTACATCCTTGTTGTTGCTATCTCTTCCTAATACGCAGCCGACATACTCGGAGTCTTCCACCAACTGATTAAAATTTCCTTGGCTTTCTCCCCAGCGCGGTTTGTATTCATACACTGGGCTACCATCGTCCCTAATTTCCACTTCAGAAGATTTACTGGCATTCGTAAACCAACCCGTCATATTCTGCCAGGACAGCATAATACTGAGGATTATAGGCGTATCTGTGGGGTTACAGACAGTCCAGACAAATACCCCTACTGGATAGCTGCTTTCTTGATAATTATTTGCCCAAATTGGCGAAAACTGTTCGCAGGTTAACTGGGATTGAAACACATCCTCATATATAAACCAGCTGCGAGGATACAACGCATGATACACCCCAGATCGCCTCTTGCCTCTCGCCTCTTGCCTCTCGCCTTCTTTCGGATACCACTGCCAATTCTGCAAATTCCCATTTTCAGGTGCTTCCGTACACAAAGCGCAAGCCTGACGAGATGCACTCTGTTCAAACGCGCTTTCAAACGCGCTTTCAAACACGCTAAACTGACAAGCAGGCATCGGCTGAAAAATATGCTCGCCGCCGTCCACCTGCCACAAGTTAAAATCACCCCTAGAAGACCGACCGATACAACCCGCACCAAAACCTCCCAAAGGCATACCGTGCCAGGGACCATCATCTAAATTGCTTGCGGTACGGACAGTATAAGGCTTGTCCCAGCCCAGACCGATAGGACGCTGCCAGGTACAGTTAGGAATGTTAATCATAAGGTGCTGAATTTGCATCCCATCGATTTTACTCTGAGATTTGGTAATTAGTTAGTGGTGCGTGGGGTGTTGCGGGCGGTTGGCGAAGCGTCTTCGCGCCTTTTAGCCGCGTCGTGGTGCGTGAATTAATTTCTTAAATTCCGACTTACGACTTATAGTCCTGCATACCACTCATAGCCTTGGTCTTCCCAGTAACCTTTGACAGGTAGGAGGCGATCGCTGAGGATAATATTAGTGACCCACTTGCTTTGCTTGTAACCCAGTTTAATTGGCGAGGCGAGACGTAAAGGCGCACCGTTATCTATCGGTAAAGGTTCCCCGTTTTTCTGATACGCCATCAGCGTTTGCGGGTGCATACACGAAGCTAAATCCCAGCTTTCGTAGTAGCCATCAGCGGATTTGAAATAAACGTATTTTGCCTCGGGTTGAGGTTGGGCAAGATTAATAATATCCCGCAATCGAACTCCACCCCATTGCACGATCGCCGCCCATCCTTCAACGCAAACGTGACGAATTACCATTGAAGTTAGGGGCATTTGCTCAATTTCTGCCATGCTGAGGCTGAGAGATTTATTGACTGCCCCATCGACGACGAGGCGAAATTTGCTTGGATCGATTTGGGGAGTAAAGTTAAACGAATTAATTATTAGTGCTTCTGGTTCAATCGCACTAATCGGAAATTCCGGTGCGAGTTTTTCAGGGTTAAAGATTAAAGTTTCAACTTTTTGGTTCAATGGTTCGGAAACTTTACCGACTATATCTTCAAATAAAGGCGTGCCGCATCCACCTAATAATAAACTAACGCTAGAAAGTCCAGAGACTTTGAGAAATTGACGGCGTAATAGTTTACGCTGCGGTAGATACATTTGATTCATACTAAGAAAGTCAAAAGTTAAAAGTTAAAAGGCAAAAGACTGAAAGCTATACTACGCCGATTCTTTAGTTAACTGCACGTTACAAATTAGATGCGTAAAGGCTTATAACTCTCACCAAAACATCGATTCTAAGAGGCGATCGCCACCAACTTTTCGTCCTAGCAAGGCGTGAATTGCGGCAAAAATAATCACGATTGGTACTGTACTAAAGTGAACGATTCGCAACGCTTGCCAATCGCCAAAACAATCGACAATCCAGTGGAATTGAGCGGGTTTGTACATTCCCAAGCCGCTAAATATAGCAAGTAATAAAATCGGAACGATCGCCGTGTAAGCGATCCGATGCCATGCATAAGTAAGACGCTGTTGATTTTGACTCAATTTCAGAGCTTTGATGTCTTTATCGCTGACAAATCGATGTTTCCAACGGCGGGTAACGAGGACATAAACCCCATAAAATACCAAGTTAAGCGAAAACAACCACATTGCAGCAAAATGCCAGTGTCTGCCGCCAGCTAGCCAGCCTCCAAGAGTAAAAATTGGTGGGATATGCCAGCCAGCACGTCCGCCAAATACAGGGTTAGCATTGTAGATTTGCAGTCCGCTAGCGAGCATGATAAACAAGCTAACAATATTTACCCAATGAAAAATTTTTGCTGCAATAGCTTGCCTTGGGAGTCGAGACGGAGATTTCATGTCAGTTATCAGTAGAAAGTGGTGCGCTCTTGTGTTGCGGGCGGAAGCGCGGTACACCTGCGGATTCGAGCCGCGCGATCGAGCCGCGTCGTGGTACGTGAAAATACCTCTTGCAAGAGTGCCTCTCGCGAATGACCGATTACCAATTACCAAAATTATGACTCTTCATCTGCCAACAGATTTCATTAGCTCAGATTGGATCGCTAGTGACTCATCTATTACTTATTGGTATGAAGGCTATTGTCCCCAGACGGGTGAATTATTGAGATTACCCCGTACTCCTTTTGTAGAAGCGATCGCCGATGGGTTGATGCAACAGCTTGCTACTGACGCGCGGTATTCTCATGAGGGGAAAATGTATGGCGTGTTGCTTGTCGAGACTGCTACTGGGGAACAGCGAGTGCTGAAAGCATTTTCTGGGCTTTTGCATAGTCGTAGCACGGTTGCAGGTTGGGTTGGAGCGATCGAGGGACGAGAGCTTGCTTTAGAAGAAGCGCGCACCTTGGCTATATTAGCAGCCATGAAGCAAGAGTTAATTGCATGGCAACAAATACCAGAACGCCAACAGTATGCAGCATTATTACTGAAGTTGGAAACGCGCTGGCAGCAACTTACTATCCAACATCGCGATCGCAAGCAACAGCGACAATCTCAGCGCCAAGTATACCAAAATACCCTCACAGGTGTTGCTTTAGTAGAGGCGTTAGCGCAACTAGATGAACAAAGCCGTCAGGATGGGATCGATCGCAGGCAGTTTAAGCGTCAACGAGATGCTCGGCTGCAACCGCTCAAACAGGCGATCGAGCAAGCAGATAACCGGATTTACGAGTTAAAACAACAGCGAAAATGTTTATCTAGGCAACTTCAAGCACAGATGCACGCTAGCTATAAGTTGAGCAATTTTGCAGGGAAATCTCTGCCACTTCAGCAGTTGATGGCGGGTTCGCTGCCAACTGGAACTGGAGCGTGTTGCGCGCCAAAATTGTTGCACTATGCCGCAACTCACGACTTAAAGCCATTAGCAATGGCAGAGTTTTGGTGGGGACCATCCTCAATTAATGGCGAGAAAGTGCAGGGAGAGTTCTATGGAGCCTGTGCGGAGCGTTGTCAGCCGTTGATGGGGTTTTTGTTGTCAGGTTTACAGCAGTGCCGATCCCCCCAACCCCCCTTAAAAAGGGGGGCAATGAGATCCTTAACAAAGGAAGCGCAGAATGGCTCTGTCTCCCCCTTGACAAGGGGGATTAAGGGGGATCTCCAAGGACTATGCATCCAAACCGAGAAATCTTTATTACACGATTTCTACAAACAATCCGTGCTTTACGAAGATGAATGGCTGATTGCCATAAATAAACCGCCAGGACTGCTCTCTGTGCCCGGTCGTTGCAGCGATCGCTACGATAGCATCCTGTCTCGTTTGCGTTACTTGCTGCCCGATGGCATGGCGATCGCAGCTTCACATCGTCTCGATTTAGAAACGTCGGGCATTCTCCTATTAACCCGCGATCGCGACTCTTATCGTCACCTGAACCAGCAATTTCAACAACGGCGAGTGCGTAAAGTTTATGAAGCGGTACTTGCCGGATGCTTGACGCAAGAAAGCGGTACGATTCAACTGCCACTATGGGGAGATCCTGGCGATCGCCCTTATCAGAAAGTCGATGCACGGGGTAAGCCCAGCATTACCCAGTTTCAAGTTATATCCAGAGCGGAAGATTCTACTCGAATTCAATTCTTTCCTTTAACAGGACGGACTCATCAGCTCAGGGTTCATGCTGCCGATCGCCAAGGGTTAGGAATACCTATATTAGGCGATCGATTGTACGGTTGTCGCGCCCAAGTAGAGCGTTTACACTTACACGCGAGAGAACTTTGTTTCGAGCATCCAAACTCAGGCAAAAGTATTTCTCTACAAGTAGAAACTCCATTTTGACAGTTATTCAGCTATCAGTATGATTCGACCGATCGCACCCGATGATACGACCGCACTGATTGCTTTAGCTAATGCGACTGGACTGTTCGAGCCGAACCAACTTGAGGAGCTTGGCGAAATACTGTCCGATTATTTCGAGGGTAACAGCGATAGCGATCGCTTTTGGCTCGTCGACGAAGACAATGGACTGGTTGGGGTCGCTTATTGCGAGACGGAGCGGATGACCGATAGGACGTGGAACTTACAGTTGATTGCTATTCGACCGGATCGCCAAGGACAAGGACGTGGTACAGCCCTGCTACGCTATGTTGAACAAACGTTAGTAGAGCGTGGTGGGCGTATGCTACTGGTGGAAACGTCTGGTACGCCAGAATTCGAGCATACGCGAGCATTCTACCGTAAGTGCGGTTATGACGAGGAAGCGCGGATACGAGACTTTTATACAGAGGGCGCTGACAAGATTGTTTACTGTAAGGCGCTATCCGTTCAGGGGTAGTAAGCTTGTGCGGCGGTCTCCCTCCACCTCGCTCCTCATTTTTTACGCTTTATCCCGCTAAATACTAGCAGGACTGCAAGTCCGATCGCTGCTCCTACTGCGGTTATTGAAATGGCAGGATTATTTAAATACAAATGACGAACTGCGATCGCGATATATGCCCAAATAAATACGAGTATAAAGGCGATGTCTGCCCGTTGAACGGCAATTATAGAGGCGATCGCTGCACCAATAAGTAACATAATTACAGTCCATCCGACTGCACTTATACCCCAACCATCCCAACCAGAGATATAGAGGGCAGAGGCAATATTGACAATCGTTGCAACAGAGATCCAACTTAAATAAACACTCAACGGCGCGTGTACCAACCATTTGAATTCTCGCGATGCCCTTTTGCCAATTTCTAATTGCAAATAAGCACTAATTAAGGGTATTAGAATTGCTAGCATTGCTACTACTGAAAGCCAAAACAAACGCAGCGTGAAGAGATATACCCAAGCAATTTGAGCTAGACAAGCAATAATTAGCAAGACATCGACTCGATGCAGAGTTGGGTTATGGCGTTGGGTAGGAAGAAGCTGATAAATGCCATATGCAATCAGCCCGAGATAAATTAATCCCCAAATGGCGAAGGCATAATTTGCTGGAGTAATTTGCACCCCTTGAAGAATGGTATTGGCAATTTCACCAATATTTAATCCTTGAATGGGGAAGAAATTTGACAGGATGTTAACGCTCAGAGTTACCAAGATAGCAAATAACGTTGCCAAAGGCAGTACAATTCCTCTGCTAGAACCTCGTGTGGATGCTTTCATAATCCTCAATTGCAGATGCACGCTTTTATATTGGCTTGATATCTGGAAAAGATTGCCCCTCTATGGTTGGATCGCTCGATCCTGCTTCAGGTTGAATAGTGAGGTAAGTACTAGTAGCAGCGACACGAGCTACAACTTCTTCTACCACATCCGCTCGGGCAGAGGAGACAATTGTAGAAGGATAAACCGCTTTTCCCCAAATTGGATGGACGATTGCGGCACACTGACCGCTGCGATCGATTGTGTAGCCCAGGGTAGCACCAACAACTTTCACATCGCTGAGCTGCACTTGACCGGGCGGAGAAGCCATGGGGAAACCAGTGCGCGGGTCGAACATATCTGCTAAGTATCCCATTGTTCCCAGTTGGGCAACGACTTGGCTACCAAATTCTAAAAACTGTTGCCGAAATTCATTCTTATAAATTTCTGTCTCAACTGTCCGTTCCAAAAAAGCAAATTGACACAGTTGTAAAACCACAACTACTGACAAAACTGGCAACGACCAACTGGGTAAAAGCCGATTTAAATGAGTGCGAATGAATCTAGGAGCTGGGTGAACTGAGTATTGCAGCATTCAATTAATTAATATGCTTGTTAATATGCTTGCTGAATATCTTCTAGAGCTTTTTGTAAATCTGGTGCGTGCAGCCAACCAACAAAGCCTGCATACAAACATTCTCCGTTAGGGGAAGCAACAAAGACACAATCGATCCCAAAAAAATTTTTGTAAGTGCGAACAGTAGCCCCATTTGGTAGCGCGATCGCAATTTGGGCTTTACTAAAATCGCGGCGATGACCATCTGTCATTCCCGGTACTGCCTGCAACCTTTGCACGATATCGTCATAAACGATCGCTTCACCTAGATTAGCATCCATCCAAAAATCTTGAATGACAGTGGCAACCGTAGGATAATTGCGCAATACATCATGAGCCAGCCCTGGCAAGCAGATAAACCGAGCATTTTGAAACTTTGTCGATTCTACTGGCACTGTGCCATCGCTACCACCATCTATGTCTCCAGCAATAACTAATGTAGGAATCGCAGCTGCGATCGCAGCTGCAATTGATTTACGATTTTTTCCCAAATCGCCAGCAATTCCAATTCCCCAATTTAAAGGATCGATCGTCCGTGCCAAATCTGCGCCACCTACTGGCGATGCAATCAAAACCAGCGAGTGAACTCTAGACCACCATTCGGGATGACGGTGCAACACTTCTAACCAGATCAAACCACCCATCGAATGACCGATAATCTTCAGCGGTGCGTCTGAATATTTGGCGATTTGTGCGCTAGCTAGTTTTTCCACTGCTTGAATCAAAGGCTCAATTCTCACCCAGGTTTGAGCGTAACCCAGACTAGGCGCAAACACCGGAATTGTATCTGTTACCAATCGACGCGCCAGCAGCATCATGGCACGGTTATCATCAGCCCAGCCGTGCTGTACAAATAAAATAAATGCCGGATTTATCAAGTAGGTTTGTTAGGACACTCCGTGAGCCATCAATATTTTAGATAAATTTTAGATAAATCTGCCCCTACTAACCACGGCTTGTTGAATAATTGCAGCCTCCATCTCTGCTAGTTTAGCTCCGGCGATCGCGAGATTGTAGGGGAAAGGACGGGGACGAGGAATATAGTCTCGCGGCTGCGTCGGACGATAGCGCAGAACGGCATTAACGATCGTGCATGGTTCGGAGTCTAGATTAATTGCACCGTGCAACACGCCTGGAGGAATTTTTACCATTTGAGGCAGGCGATCGCTCAATGGAGTATAGCGATATTGCTTGTTTTCTAAGGTAACGAGGACTAAACGCCCTCTCACAACTAAAATCTGGTCTGTCTGAGATTTGTGAACGAAAAGATCGTCTATCGTGTGGGACGGAATCTGCACCAGCATTGTCTCGTGGCTGGATTGGGGAGTATAAAACTGAGCCATTCCCCCTTGAATTGAAGCTAGCGGATAGACCTCAATACCTCGATGACGATGAGCAGTCATACCAGACCCGTTTAGACTAAGTGATTCGTTCTTAATCTAACCCAGCTTTCTGTAAAAAAGTGTTGCGCTAGCAACAGAATGTAACCAAATGTGGTAGAGAAATAACTATCAAGAGACAAGGGAGATAAGGAAGTAGAGGAGCTTCAGGTGCAGAGGGAGAATTAAATCCTCACGCACCACTTATTTCCGACTCCCAACTCCCAACTCCCAATTAACCTAAGGAAAACGTCAAACTACCAGGTTGAGCGAGATCTCCTTGCATCGTTACCCCTCTCCGATTTGCTTGGAGGTGGCGCAAGATCTTATAAACTGCCTCAATCTGGTCTGTGGCTGTAGCTTTCTCAGCAATTTGCGCCAGAGATAGGGGGGTTTTAGCCTCTTGCAGGACTTGCAAGACTTGTTTTTGCAAATCTAACACGACGGCAGCTGCTTTTTTCCCTGCTTCTACGCCAGGTTGATGGTAGGCATTAACATTCACTAGCGAACCATAAAAACCTACCGCTCTTTCGTAAAGGGCAATTAATGCCCCTACTGTACGAGGGTTAACTTGGGGAATGGTAATGGTAATAGAGTCTCGCTGGTTTTCATACAAAGCCTGGCGGGTTCCTTGGAGAAAGCCAGAGAGGTAATCTCCAGCAGTTGTGCCTGGATCGATCTCTGGTGAGGAACCTAAACGGTCTTCCAAAACTTCGATAAAGGTAGCAAAGAAGTTAGGTACGCCTTCGCGTAATTGCTGCACGTAAGCGTGTTGGTCGGTCGAGCCTTTGTTACCGTAGACGGCGATTCCTTGATGGACGATGTTACCGTCAAGATCTTTTTCTTTGCCCAAAGATTCCATGACCAATTGCTGTAAGTAACGAGAAAACAACAAGAGGCTGTCTTTATAAGGCAGCACTACCATATCTTTTTCACCCCGTCCGTTACCAGAGTAATACCAACTGAGAGCAAGCAAGGCAGCGGGATTGGTTTTGAGATCGGCAACGCGGGTAGCTGCATCCATTTCTTTTGCTCCAGCCAGCATAGCGCGGATGTCAATGCCTTGCAAAGCGGCTGGCAGCAAGCCGACGGCAGACAGTTCTGAAGTGCGTCCCCCCACCCAATCAAACATGGGGAAAGTGGCTAACCAGCCTTCTGATTTCGCCTGTTGGTCGAGTTTGCTATCGGGGGTAGTGATAGCGATCGCGTGTTTGGTAAATTCCAAATTGTGACCGGCATAGGCTGCTTTGAGTTCAATCGTACCGTTACGCGGTTCTGGCGTGCCTCCAGATTTGGAAATGACAATAACTAAAGTACTATTGAGGCGATTTCTCACTCGCGTTAACACGCGATCGATCCCCGCCGGATCGGTGTTGTCAATGAAGTGAATCGCTAGTGGGGGAAAATCAGGAGCTAAAGCTTCGGCAACAAATTCGGGACCGAGTGCCGAGCCACCAATACCAATAGAAATAATATCGGTGAAGCGGGATGCTTGGGGTGAATGAATTGCGCCGCTATGAATTTTTTTGGCAAAGGTTTCAATCTGGTCTACACTGTCAGCGATCGCTTGTTTAATCTCAGGAGTTGGGGCAAGATTGGGATCGCGCAGCCAGTAATGTCCTACCATACGGTTTTCGTCAGGATTGGCGATCGCCCCCCCTTCTAAAGCCGCCATATCCGCAAATGCCTTCTCTAACTTAGGCTGCAACCCCTCTACAAATGCATCGTCAAATCGCATCCGACTGATATCCACGTAAAATCCGAGTCCGGCGTGATAATAAAGCCAGTCTTGATAGCGTTGCCAAAGTGCCGCAGCATCCATAACAATTCTCTACTTACTGTTTGCGCTTATAACAAGTTTTAGTTTAAGGGAAGCTGTTGCTTGCGTTTTGCAGTCTTATATAGTTTTTAGTGTTGACTAGATGGCTGGCTGACCGCTTACTCCTTTAGTTTGATTTCCCATCGCTACCAAAGTACTCTCGGTAGCTGCAAATTTTGTCACCCCGCACGTCAAACGAAACCGCTACTCGATTCTTATATGGCTCTCCCCGCATCAGTCCTTCATCGCGAAATTCAAACACCACTGTTGTTTCGTTACTCGTAACGCGATCGAGGGTGAGAGTTAGTCCTTGCTCAAACGCTTGAGAGACATACTCAAAAAAAGCGATCGCCCGTTCCTTACCCGTATTTAAGCCGTGATATTCTCCCATCGGAAACCAGAAACTAAAATCATCTGTTAGCAGATCGATAAATTGCTGCCACTCTCCCGTTGCTAGTCCGTGTTGGAAATGCTTAAATGCTTCCCGGGCAACTTCTAAAGTGCAATTCGTTTCTTTTATCCTTTTCATCTTTTCTACATCAAGCTTAATTTTTTATCAAAACACCAACATCTGCACATTGTTTGCTGCAATCTACGTTTGCTTCTATATCAACTTTATCTTTACAACGATCTTTTGGTTTTAATCGTGCTATGAAACACTTTTGCAGCGATCGCTAATACTTACCTTCGTAAAGATATATACTGCATCTACTACAGAAATTACGTACAGAAAGTGCTTTTTTACACATAGCGATCGCTCAAATTCAAAGCACTATTATCTACTCTTGAAAAATCTCTATCCATACCACAAATAACTAATTAAGCTTTGATAAAGTTTGTTTGAAGTTGTCAAACAAGATAGGAAAGTGTGCGACTATATTTTTCGATAACCTAAAAATAGATAAAAAAATGCTGCTCAAACAAATTGGAAAATTATTGTTGGGAACCTCAGTTATTACTGGTACGTATTTGTTAGCTAACGTTCCCGCAAAAGCTGCTACATTCTCGAATATTCCTCTGGATGCTGTAACTATTCAATACGAAGAACCGCCACTTTCTACAGAGCCGCTGACTTTAGGCTTTCAAGTCAGCGTTGCCAACACCCCAGAGATAGATCCTAGCGTGAAGTTAACCCGTTTTACAGCTGCTATTACCTACTCATCTGGTAATATTTTTGAGGGCAATTTTAGGTTGTGGACAGGATTTGCTGCACCAGGTTGGCAAGCATTTGCAAGCGTACCAGAAAATGGATGGGTTTTCGAGGCGCTAAATCCTGAAAATGGCATTGCACCTGGAGATACTCTGAGTGGTTTTGTTGCTAGAAGTTCGGCAGCTTCAATCGATAATTCGAGTTTAAGAGTTACGTCTGTATCTTCTACCTCTGCTGTGCCAGAACCAAACTATGGGCTATTAACCACACTGGCATTTAGTGCTTTTTTTGGTACGAGAGTAGCACTAAAGCGCAAATGTAAACAATAGAAATTGAGCGATCGCGCTAGCTATTTACACTAAGGAATCTATCGCATTACAAAGTAGTCTGGATTGATTGTTTAAGAGCTAGAACAATCTTGTTTGATTTCTGAATAATTCGTAGGGTGCGTTATTAACGCACTTTACTAGCTCCACTCGCAAATCATTTACAAACTGCTATATAAGTATTTTCATTAGCTGAAACAGAATTAGGAGAAAGCAGGCAATAAATCACTAAATAACTTCCAAAATTATCCAAATCTATGCTCGGCTACTTGCACAACCATCGGAGCAGAACCGATTAAAGATGTATCTGATACTGACTCTTGCCGAGACTAGGTTAAAATCAAATCGCAATAACACCAGGGATAACGTTTCCTACGGTGGCGATTCGGTTTAGCAACGCTTATGTTAGATTTAAGTGCCCTGATGAACGACCCAACAATTATTGGTTGGGTTGCCTATATCTTGTTTCTGACTGTTTCTACAGCAATCTTTGCCCTGTTCAGTTTGGGGTTAAACTTGCAGTGGGGTTTAACAGGGTTAATTAACTTCGGTCTGGTTGCTTTCATGACTTTGGGAGCATATACGACTGTATTATTAAGTATGTATGGCGTCCCTCTAGCGATCGCAACGCTAGCCGGAGCTTTGGTTGCTGCTGTACTAGGATGGTTAATTGGTTTATCAACACTAAGGTTGCGAGAAGACTACTTAGCAATTGTCACGATTGGGGTATCGGAACTGATTCGCTTGGTGGTAAACAATCAGGATTTACCGACACCTAATACTCCCACGCCTGGGGCATTTGGATTGCAAGGATATCCTCTACCCTTAACAGATTTTACCCCCGACACGCTGATGAAATGGATAATGGTAGGTCTACTAACATTAGTTGTCGGCGCGTGTTACTGGAAGCTTTGGAAATGGGTAATTAAGGGAGAAGCTAGGCGCGGCGGGCAAGAGAAGAAGAAATTTTCGCTGCTAAAATTATTCTGGAGGCTAGTTGTCGGTACTTTTACAACGCTGTTAATTTTTGTTCCCTATGCGGCGGGAGCCGTAGCGCTGTATAATTTCGCTGACTACGAAAAAGCAGGGTTGATGCTGATATCAGTGTTGGTGTTGGCTTTTGTAGTGTGGCGGTTGGAAGTGCTAGCGCGATCGCCTTGGGGAAGGGTATTAAAAGCAATTCGCGAAGATGAAGAAGTTGCCCGCGCTTTGGGAAAAAATGTCTTTTGGTATAAGCTCCAAGCTTTAATGTTAGGTGGGGCGATCGCGGGAATTTCTGGTGCGTTGTATGCATGGCAGCAAACTTCCGTTTATCCAAATGATTTCCAGCCTCAGACAACTTTCGATGCTTGGATTATGGTGATCTTAGGCGGTGCGGGTAACAACTTCGGCACGATCCTCGGCGCAGTCATTTTCTTTGCTTACGATAGCGCCACCCGTTTTGTCTTACCAAAAATCGTACCCCTCGATGACGTACGCCTGAGTGCTTTTCGGATTATGGTTATCGGCTTACTACTAATGGTACTGATGATTTGGCGACCTCAAGGCATATTGGGCAAAAAAGAAGAATTGACACTTGGAAAATAGTCAGTTGTCAGTTATCAGTTATTAGTAGGAGCCAGGAGTCAGAAGCCAGGAGCCAGAAGCCAGGAGTCAGGAGTTAGAAGTATTTCACGCACCACGTACCACGCACCACTCACCCCACACCCTTTCTTCACTACTCACTTCAATGGAACCAAAAGATCTGCAATCCCAACCAATGCCATTACTATCAGCTAGCGGTCTTACCAAAAGTTTTGGCGGGATTAAAGCTGTAGATAATGCTGACTTAGAAGTAGCCAAAGGTAGTATTACGGGGTTAATTGGTCCCAACGGTGCGGGTAAGACGACTCTGTTTAACTTACTGTCTAACTTTATTCGCCCCGATCGCGGCTGGGTGATTTTTGATGGCGCACCAATCCAGCACTTATTACCCTATCAAATTGCGCTTCAGGGGATGGTACGCACGTTTCAAGTAGCGCGGACGCTTTCGCGGCTGACAGTGTTAGAAAATATGATGCTGGGGGCGCAAAAGCAAGATGGAGAAGACTTTTGGCGATTGCAATTTCAACCTTGGGCGATCGCCAAAGAACAGCAAATACTGCGAGACCAGGCGATGACGCTACTGGAGTCGGTGGGATTAGCGCATATGGCACACGAGTACGCGGGGGCGCTATCAGGAGGACAGCGCAAGCTGTTGGAAATGGCAAGGGCGTTAATGACGCAACCCAAGTTAATCTTATTGGACGAACCTGCGGCGGGGGTAAATCCCAAGTTAATCGAGCAAATTTGCGATCGTATTCTGACTTGGAACCGCGAAGGTATGACATTTTTGATTATCGAACATAATATGGACGTCATTATGTCCCTGTGCGATCGCGTTTGGGTGATGGCAGAGGGGCGCAACCTAACTCATGGTATTCCTGCGGAAATCCAGCACCATCCTCAAGTTCTAGAAGCCTATCTAGGACAATAGTTCGACACCACGATAATTCAACACGGGTGTCAGATAGTCGAGCGAAATGCAAAATCTACGCCTCTTCAGCCAATCTCTGTCCTAGGGAGTATTCCCATCGAATATTGAGATTTGTTAATGGTATTTGAGGTGGAAGGTTAATTTGAGCCACATTCTAGTCTCTGGCGCTCTAACTGCAACAATCAGCTTTAGCCAGCGCCAGCTAACTTTTCTTATCAAGTTAAGAGTTTGTGTGTTTCGACACAAAAAATCGATCGAGCAACAACATACAGTATGCACCCAGTAGTAGCTAAATTTAGGTGCAAAAGGCAGCTTTCAAGTCGTTAGGGTAACAAGTCTGACTGACGCTTGTTAGCAACTTCCTCAATATTGATAAGAAAGATAACTGGGTGGAGACAGCAAAAGAATGAGCAGCGATACAGATCGATTAGAACTACAGCAACCACCTACGCCGCAGTATACAGGTTGGCAAGCAGCGATCGCTCGTTTTTTTAAATTTGACCGGTACAGAACTAACTTTCGGATCGAGACTCTAGCAGGATTGACTACCTTTATGACGATGGCATACATCCTCGTCGTCAATCCTTTAATTTTGTCGGATGCAATTTTTCTACAACAGCCAAAAGACTTATTTGCCGAACAAGTCTTTGCTACCGCAGTATCAGCAGCAATTGGAACGCTAGTGATGGCATTTGTTGCCAACTATCCCTTTGCCCTCGCCCCGGGTATGGGATTAAATGCTTTTTTTGCCTATTCTGTCGTTCTAACCTTAAAAATCGATTGGCGTTTGGCGCTGGCGGCTGTATTTGCTGAAGGATTGATTTTTATCGCTCTCACCCTTACTAACGTTCGCAGTCAAATTGTCAATGCCATTCCCATGTCACTGAAAACAGCAACATCAGTAGGGATTGGTTTATTTATTGCCTATATTGGGATATCTGGCGATCCGACAACTGGAGGTGCTGGGCTGATCGTTGCTAGCGAAGTGACGAAAACGACGCTTGGTAGCTTCAGAGAACCCAATACTCTGCTAGCTGTTGCCGGAATTATTATTACTACAGCTTTTTTAGTGCGCCGCGTTAAGGGAGCGCTACTCTGGGGAGTACTTGCCACCGCCTTACTTGGTTGGATTTTAGGCGTTACACCTCCACCTAAAGGAATTTTTCAGATCCCTACCCTACCGACAGATCTCATCGGACAAGGCATTTTCGGATTATCGCGATTAACTGCAAACAACTTCCTCGACTTTATTGCCGTACTCTTGGTGTTCTTGTTTGTTGATATTTTCGATACCGTTGGCACTCTGTCTGGAGTGGGCATGAAGGCAGGATATATTAAAGAGGACGGAAAACTGCCGCGAGTTAACCAAGCCTTGTTTGCCGATGCGATCGGCACAACTGCTGGAGCGCTAATCGGTACGTCTACAGTTACCACATATGCTGAATCAGCCGCAGGTGTATCGGAAGGAGGGCGCACGGGCTTCACAGCCGCGATCGTGGGCGTATTATTTGTCCTGGCGATCTTCTTAGTTCCTTTATTTGAGGCGATTCCCGCCTATGCCACTACTCCAGCCCTAGTCATTACAGGCGTGTTGATGATGACAGGTGTATCAGATATTCGTTGGGGTGACGTAGCTGAAGCTGTTCCGGCATTTTTGACAATTCTCTTTATGCCTCTTTCTTACTCAATTGCTACTGGGTTATCGGTTGGTTTTATTACATATCCGATCGCTAAAGCACTGCAAGGCAAAGCCCATGAAGTTACAATTGCAACCTGGATTTTAGCCGCAGTCTTCGTGATTCGATTCGTCTTTATGACACTACGTTTTGGCACATCTGAGTAAACTAGGGAAATCAAAAGGCAAAAGGTAAAAGTCAAAAGGCAAAATTAGTCCTTGCTCATGACAAATGACATAATGACAAATTCTTCACTATGAATTCATTCTTTTGCCAGATTCCTAAAGCCGAGTTACACATTCATATTGAAGGTTCCCTCGAACCAGATATGATGTTTGCGCTAGCCGATCGCAATGATATCCAAATACCCTATAAATCGGTAGAAGAGATTCGCGCTGCTTACAACTTTCAAAACCTGCAATCCTTTCTCGATCTCTACTATGCGGGAATGAGCGTGTTGCAGACAGAACAGGATTTCTACGATTTGACTTGGGCATATATGCAAAAAGCAGCAGCCCAAAACGTGCGTCACACCGAAATCTTTTTCGATCCTCAAGGTCATACTTCTAGAGGCATTTCGTTTGAAACGGTTCATAGCGGAATTTATCGCGCTTTACAAGCAGCAAAACAACAATTTGGCATTTCTTCTTATCTGATTCTCTGTTTTTTGCGCCATTTAAGTGCTGAAGCAGCAATGGAGGCTTTAGCACAAGCTTTACCTTATAAAGATACAATTCCAGCAGTAGGTCTGGACTCTTCAGAAGTAGAAAATCCGCCTTCAAAGTTTCAAAAAGTGTTTGAAAAAGCGCGAGAAGAGGGATTTCTCACCGTCGCTCATGCAGGCGAAGAAGGACCGCCAGAATATATTTGGGAAGCAATAAATCTTTTGGGCGTGTCTCGTATCGATCACGGTGTACGCTGTATCGACGACCCGAAATTATTAGAATACTTAATTGAACAACAAATTCCTCTCACGGTCTGTCCCCTATCTAATATTAAACTTTGCGTTTTCGATTCGATGGCGAAGCACAATATCAAACAATTATTGGATATGGGATTGTGCGTGACAGTCAACTCAGACGATCCGTCTTATTTTGGCGGCTATGTGGCTGAGAATTTACAAGAAATAGAATCGGCTTTACATCTGAGCGAGCAAGATATTTATAAATTGGTGAAAAATTCCTTTCAAGCAACGTTTCTGAGTGCAGAAGAGAAACAAGATTTGATTGCTGAATTAGATGAGTTTATGATGAAGTAAAAAAGCTATGGATAAACAGCTCGTTCCACTCATTTCTCAGATAGAAATAGAAACAACAGTACAGCAATTAGCACGAGAGTTGGATCGAGATTATCAAAATTGCTCTCCAATTGTTATTGGTGTTTTGAAAGGTTCTTTTATCTTTCTTGCCGATCTGATCCGCCAAATGCAAACTCCGATTAGAAATGTCGAACTGATCCGATTATCTAGCTATGGTTGTTCGACTACCAGTTCGGGGGACGTAAAAATATTGATGGGATTATCTGAGGGCATTATGAACAACCAGGATGTTATTTTAGTTGAAGATATTGTCGATACTGGACTTTCGACTACAAAAGCAATAGAAATATTGAAAACTCATAATCCATCCTCGCTCAAACTTTGTGCTTTACTCGATAAACCCTCTCGCCGCAAAGTTCCAGTGCAAATTGATTATTTAGGAATCGAAATTCCCGATCGCTTTATTGTCGGTTACGGCATCGATATGGATGAAAGGTATCGCCAATTGCCAGCAATTTATTCGATCGAGGAATAGATAAACAGCAATCGAGCGGCGATCGCCGGTCATTATAACTGTTGTGCAGCAATTGGCAAACAAACTGTAAAACAAGTTTTTCCAGGTTGCGATGCAAATGTAATTGTCCCTTGGTGGCGGTTCTCGACAATCCGCCGGACTGCATCTAAACCCAAACCCGAACCTTTACCTACAGGCTTTGTCGTATAAAAAGGCTCGAAAATTCGCGATTGAATTTCTACAGGAATGCCTGCACCAGAATCGGTAATTTGGACTTGAATATAGTCGCCACTTTGAGTAGTAGCTAACTCAATGATGCCTTTACTCGCAATTGCATCGACTGCATTATCAATTAAGTTCGTCCAAACTTGATTCAACTCGCTCCCAAAGGCGAGAATTTTGGGCAAAGAGCGATCGTAAACGCGGCGAATTTCAATTCCTTGCTTGAGTTTGTAAGCAAATAATTGCAATGTATCTTCAATGCCATCGTGAATGTCAATAATTTGCTGCGCGCCCCGATCCATATAGGAATAGGATTTCATTGACTGGACGAGCTGAGAAATTCGTTGTGCCCCCCGCAAGCCACTCGAAACCGTACACATAACATCAAAAGAAAGTGCCAGCCAGCGCAACCCCATACCTTTTAGTTCTGTCGGATCGTCTTTCCAGCGTTGAGTCAACTGAGCTAAAGTCTCAACTTCTACGCCTCCAGCCGCTAGCGGTTCGGCGAGTTTCCAAGCATCTTCTACGCCATAGTCTTCCAGCCATTCTAATAGTTGTTCCTCGCGATCGCTTAATTCAATTGCATTCATGCGACGGGTGACAACCGTATCCCAGCCATCGTCACGCACTTTCAGCCATTTTTCTGTATGTTCTGCCTCAACTTGGCGCTGTCCGTAAACAAAATTCATCCGTTGGAGTTCGAGCAGCGCTGGGGTGATATCTTGCAAAGCCCGAATCACAGCCGCCGCCGGATTGTTCAGTTCGTGTGCTAAGCCAGCCGCCAGCGTGCCTAGAGCTGCCATTTTCTCGCGATTTTGAATAAAAGACTCTAATCCGCGCAGGCGCTGCTGTACGGCTCGAAATATCAAACGCTCGAAGCCTCGACAACTGTGTAGTAGGGTACGAAAGTCATCGCTGGAGATTTCGTAGAGGCGACAGTCAGAAAGAGCGCGTAACGTCACGGGGACTGGTTCGTCGGTTAAGACTTGGATTTCGCCAAAAAAAGCGGGTGCGTGGTGCTGTCCGAGCGGCATTTCGATCCCTTCGCTGATGCGAGTAATGCTAACCCGACCTGCTAGCATGACATAAAAGCCGCGTGGCGGATCTCCTTGTTTAACGAAGACTTCGCCGCTAGCCAGCTCCATTTCTTTGGCGCGATCGCAAACCCAGTAAATTTGCTCTTGAGAAAGCTGTTGAAACAACTCCAGCGTTAAAAGTTCGTCTACACACAGCATGACTGGATCTTCTCCACGCAAGTCGTACTGTTACTGTATCTGAGGATTTATAGAGAAGGGAAGCAAGGGAATCATGATTTGTTTGCTGTATTGAAAGATACTTTTTGTCGCGAGATGGATGAGATTCTTGTTGATGCAATCCGATCGCAGTGGGATGGGCGATCGTAGTAGCTTTAGTAAATAAATGGAGAACAGAACCATGCCAGAAAGCGAGCGACAGCAACAGAAAGCGGAACAGGAACGACAAAATGCCGAACAACATCGGCGCGAGTCGGAAAGACAGCGCGAGATAAGTGCCGAGCAGCAGAAGCAAGCTGCATTGCGCCAATCTGCTGCTGAAGAACAGCGCATCCAGTCGGAGAAAGACCGTCAGACTTCTGAGGAGAGCCGAGAATTCGCGGAGGAGATGCGGCAGACAAACGAGGCAATGCGGCAGGAGGCTGAAGAGTTACGGCGTGCTGCCGA
>ERZ1066120.496-NODE-496-length-35791-cov-40.230020_pt1 | contig 35791 bp, 42 predicted proteins | sample MGYA00382767_ERZ1066120 | MGnify/ENA primary metagenome ERZ1066120 (study PRJEB33369, sample SAMEA5778350) | biofilm metagenome | biome: Industrial cooling water; feature: Water cooling tower basin; material: Biofilm | place: United Arab Emirates | collected...
TGGTTTATGTTTAATCATCCTGATTGGTTATCCTGTGATTAAGCCTTAAATTACCAGCCCTTTCAACGCGAACTAACGAACTACGTTTGGCGGCGCCTGAAACCCCCATTCTTACGTTACCTAAAAATTAGGCTTTTTAGTCATCCACCTGATTTACTCACGAGAGCATATTAATTTTGGTCGAGATGGCGCCGCATGTATTGTTCATTCTTTGAACGATATCCCGCAAAGCTTATTATTGGGAAGTTAATTGAACATGTATTTTAGGTAATTTTTTTAGTACTATTGTTCACGTTGAAAGGGCTGGCCTTAAATTACCTACTCGTATAATTATGATTATCCACGATTTGTTTGTCTTTCAATTTACTTCCCCAGGTTCTACAGCTTTGCAACTAGGACCGTTTGTAATCCGGTGGTATGGTTTATTGATGGCATTGGCTGTTTTAATTGGTGTAAGCTTGTCTCGCTATCTCGCGCGCTCCCGTGGTGTTAAGCCAGAATTAATAGAATCTTTGGTAATTTGGCTCGTTATTGCAGCAATTCCTTGTGCCCGTCTTTACTACGTGCTATTTGAATGGCGCCAGTATGCTCAAAATCCTCTACTAATATTCCAGATTTGGAAAGGTGGAATTGCAATTCACGGAGCAATCTTAGGAGGATTAGTTGCAGGGGTAATTTTTGCGAAAATCAAACGAGTTTCTTTTTGGCAACTGGCAGATATAGTTGCTCCCTCGTTAATTTTAGGACAAGCAATTGGGCGTTGGGGTAACTTTTTCAACTCAGAGGCGTTTGGTAGTCCCACTAATTTACCGTGGAAGCTTTTTATCCCTCTGGAACGTCGTCCACCCGGTTATGAGCAATTCGCCTATTTTCATCCTACTTTTCTTTATGAATCGTTATGGAATTTGATGGTGCTTGGATTACTGTTGGCTTTGTTTTTCCAGGTGATTAAGGTAAAACCACAGTTAAAATTAGGAACTATTTTTTTAGTATACTGGGTTGGTTATGGTTTAGGTCGGTTCTGGATTGAAGGTTTACGTACTGATAGTTTATGGATTGGACCGCTACGAATTGCTCAAATTGTTAGTTTGGTTGGTATAGCTTTGGGTTTGTTTGGATTATATTTGCTTTACTGGCGCCAACAATCTTTACCAGATGTTGTAGTACAGCAGGAAGTAAGTCAAGAAGTCGAGCATTGATAAAAATACTATCTCATGAATGCACATCTTTAACTTTTATAGTAAATATTGCAATCTTCTGGTATTTAATTCACCACTTCTCTAAGCATTAATTGAGCAAATGCACAAGGTAAACTTACAGTAAAGCAACTTCCAACTCCGACTTGACTTGTAACAAAAATTGACCCTCCATGATTTTTTACAATAGTTTGAGCAATGGCTAAACCCAGACCAGAACCACCATCATAAGAACGCGATTTATCTGCTCGCCAAAACCGTTCAAAAATTTTCTCTAAATGTTCTTGGGCTATTCCAATACCTGTATCTTTGATATTAATATTTATATTAGAAGCAGTAAAATTGCTTCTAATTTCAATTATTCCTTCATTTGATGTATAGTGTATAGCATTTTGAATCAAATTTGTAAATAATCGTGTTATTTGAGTTAAATCTCCTAATACATAGAGATTATCATGTAATTGATATTTTAGAGTAATTTTTTTTACTTCTGCTTGTGGTTTATACAACTGCACTAAGTTAGTAAGAATAGTGTTTAAATTAATAGTTTCTTTGCTTCGAGTCGGCGCCTTATCGTTACGAGCTAAAAATAGTAAGTCTTCTGTGAGGTAAGTCATTTGATTAGTTGCGCTGATAATTGCTTGAAATTTTTCTGAATCCTTTTCTCGCATTCCTTCAGGATATTTTAGTGCTACTGCTGTATTACTTTTAATCGCCATTAAAGGACTGCGAAGTTCATGAGAAGCATCAGCAGTAAACTGTTTTAACCGCTCAAAACTTTCCTCAATAGGTTGCATTGCTTGATGAGTTAACCAAACTCCACCTACACTACTAATCGCCAAAGCTATAATAATTCCACCACTCAAACCCCAATCAAGTTTTTTTAATGTTTCATCAAATTCTTCTAAAGATTGGCTCGCCCTCACATATCCGATAAATTTCTTATCATCGCTACCAATAATTGGTAAAGTTACTGACTGAACTCGATTTTTACTAATTTGCAAAGTTTCTACTCTCTTTGTTCTTGAAACAGGTAGAATTGAAAGTGGTTCTCCCTCTCTTCCAACTAAAACACCGTTTTTATCAAACCAATGCAATTCTTGATGATTTTGAAAAAAATTATCTTTAGGCAGGTCATTTTCAATTTTGATGCGACCATTTTCAAATTCTGTATTTGCTGCTGCAAATTGTGCTATTTCAGTTAGTTTTTCTGTTCGCTTTTCAAAGAGGCTATGAACAAAAACAATTCGCACTGCAATTGCAAATCCTCCCAAAATAGCCGCTAGTACTAGTAGGTAAGATAACAGTAAACGGTGTCTAATTTTTTGAAACATAACATAATATAATATAAATTATAATATCTATTTATTTTGAAGATAAGCGATAACCGACGCCATAAACAGTTTCTATAAAATTATCCGGACTTCCTGCCGCTTTTAATTTTTTTCTTAAATTCGTCAAATGAGTTTTAACAGTTTCTTCGCCAGATAATTTGTCAAACTCCCACAATTTATCTAATATTGCCGCGCGAGTTAAAACTTGAGTAGGATTTCGTAGAAAGCATTCTAATATCATATACTCTCGATGAGTTAAATATATTGCCTTACCTGCATAAGTAACATTACAACTACTAGGGTCTAACTGTAAATCGCCATGAGTTAAAGTTGCCTGTCTTATTTCTTGACTTCTTCTAGATAAAGCTCTAATTCGTGCTTCTAACTCTTCTAGTTCAAAGGGTTTAACTAAATAATCATCAGCACCTGCATCGAGTCCAATGACTTTATCTGCGGTTGTATCGCGCGCGGTCAGCATTAAAATATAAGCATTACATTTAATTTCTCTTAGCCGCTTGCATAAAGCAATTCCATCAAGTTTCGGGAGCATTAAATCGAGTAAAATTAAATCATAATTAGCTGCTTGTGCATATTCCCAACCTTCAATACCATCACGAGCTATATCAACAGCATGATTTTGATGTTTCAAATCTTCGGCTAAGGGTTGACTAATCCGGTCATCATCTTCAACTATTAAGATTCTCATAGATTTACACCGTTAGATATCCTTTAAGCTTTATTCGCAGTTTGACGAATTACAGACTTGCTTGTCTCATACGTTGTAATTTCAGCATTGTAATACATATAGTCAACCATAAAAATCCAACTCCATAGCCTGCTATAACATCCGTGGGCCAGTGAACTCCCAGATATAAGCGACTAAAACCAATCGCTCCAATTAAAATTACAGCTAAAGTATAAATTAGTGTAGAAAATTTAGGATAGTAGAAAGCTAATAAATGAGCAACAAAACCATATAGCACCATTGAACCTATTGCATGACCGCTAGGGAAGCTAAAAGATTTCTCTGTAATCAGTTGATTCCAAAGCTGCGGACGAGGTTTTGAAAAAAATAACTTTAATCCTGTATTTAAAATTACTCCACCTAAACAAGTAAGTGTAAATACCATTATTTCTAATCGGTAACGGCGCCACCATAGAATAGCTAAAGTCATAAAGGCAACTATTACTACTGTAGTTGGATTACCAAGATTAGTTATAAATAACATCAATTTATCGAGACTAAAATTATTATATTGATGCAGCCATAGTAAAAAACTTGTATCAAATGCAAAAGCCTCTTTTTCTAAAACTTCTTCCGCTAGCTTGGCTACAATAAATAAAATGACAAGACAAATAGCAAGCCCAAATGTACCAAGAGTAGCGATTAAAGTAATTAAACGAGGATGTATATAGCGCAACCAAAAACGGGAGATATTTCTGAGCATAGTTGATATTGTTAAAGCCAGCTACGATTAACAACTTATTGAATAATAGTCAAGAAGTTGGAAAGATAATTCATAATTCAATTCTTCTATAGCATTGACAACTATTCCTTTATTTTTAAGGTTAACTATGTAAATAACTGCGTATTTTATCTTGATGTTTTTTTAAAGCAATAATAGCTTGCTGCTCTAACTGTCGTACACGTTCTCTACTAACACCCATACGTTGACCCACCTGTGCTAAACTAAGCTCATTTCCATCGACTAAACCGAATCGTAAGCTTAATGCTTCTCGTTGTTGAGGAGTTAGCTTTAACAACAATTCATTAATGTCATTACGCAAGAACTCTCGGTCTGTGTAAAATTCTGGAAGAGGCGCTTCATCTTCTAGCATATCTCGTAATGCAGTGTCTTTTTCCGACCCAATTCGTATATCTAGAGAAATTGGTTTATATGCAAACTGCAAACACTCTCGAATTTGTTGAGGGTCTAAAGATAATGCTTGAGCTATTTCTGCCACGTTTGGAGTATGCCCTAACTCTTGTGATAATTCTCGCTGAATACGCTTAATTTTATTCAACTTTTCAGTCATGTGGATAGGCAAACGAATAGTTCGCGCTTGATGAGCAATCGCACGTGTAATAGCTTGACGAATCCACCAATAAGCATAGGTCGAGAACTTATATCCAAGAGTTGGATCGAATTTTTCTACCCCACGCTCCAATCCTAATGTTCCTTCCTGAATTAAATCTAATAATTCAACATTGCGTTTTTGGTATTTTTTAGCGATAGAGACCACCAATTTTAAATTAGCTTGAATCATCTTCTGCTTGGCAAGATGTCCTTGATTCAACTGTTGTAGTAGTGTTTCTTGACTCAACTGCACTCTTAATGCCCATACTTCCATAGTTGGTTTGTACTTTAATTCATGCTCCAGCTTTTCTTTGGCTTCTAGCAAAATCATCATCTGTTGAACTTGTTGAGCATAAAAAATTTCTTGTTCTCTTGTTAATAAAGGGATACGACCAATCTCGTGTAGATAAAGTCGTACCATATCTACTGTGGAAACAAGTTTTTCTTGATTATCGCCTTTAATAACTGCTAAATCTAAGTTTTGCATGGTTGTATATCCTTATTTCACTTGTATTTAGTCTTATCGGCTAGTTCTGCTTAGACTTCGATGTGCTTTTGCGAAATAAACTAGTCATACTTAACCCAGTTACTAACAGCCCTAACAATCCTAGTCCATTTAGAATAGGGTAAATTCCTTGTAAACCAAAAATTTCACCACGATGTATAGAAAGTAGTACACTGCGCGGAATTCCAATATTAGCAGACCATTCACCCACGAGTGTTGCTGCTATACCTGTAGTTAATGTTATTAAAAGCGGTAAAGCCAGAATAACTGCTAAAGTACGATGGTACTTGCGAAATGAACGTATCATAGTCATAGCTCTTGATTTTAGCTCTTTGAAACCGCAGTAATATTTGTATTCAGTATATTCAGCCCTTCTTGCGCCTTTGCTTTATCTTTTGCTTTGAGCGCACTCTTAACCTGGGTTGCAGCATCCTCTATTACTCCATAAGTTTGGGACGATTTAGTTTTTACACCATCCTCAACTTTGACCCAGGCGCTTTCAAACTTGTCGAATTCTTGTGTCGCTTGATTAAAATCTCCAGTTTCAACTGCGGCTTTTGTATTTGAAATTACATTAGCCAAAGCATCAAAACCTCCCTGTGCAGAAGTGGTTCCTGTCGTTTCCGTAACGGTAGGGTTCTGGCTAGTGGGTTGTTGAGCATTGTTACAGCCGACCAAGGTTAGTAAAACAATTGCAGCCACAGGAATGGTAAAGATTAAACGTTTCATCATATCTATTTTGTGCTATCCGCTCTTTAAAGTGAGATTAAATACTACTTTATTTAGTTTTTCATATCAAAATGAAATCAGGATGAAATTTGCTCCTATACTAATAATGTAAAGAAACTTAATCTTTGGTTGACATCTAACTATTGTAAATAATTCCTAATTAGAATACTATAGAGTAATATTTAATCAAAAATTAATGAGAATGATTTTTGTGTTTATATAGCAAATCTATATTTACAATCTCAATATAGATATTAATTGTAAAGAACTCGGAAAGATTTATGTCATATCTCTACTTTTCTCACTCCCATTTATTAAGTACATCCTTGACCAAGATTTCTTTTACCCACACCTGGGTGACAACTACCAACGGTAGAGCCAAAAATAAACCCAAGAAACCAAAAAAGCTAGCAAAAATTACTTGTGATGCTAAAGTAACTGCGGGCGCCAGAGATACTTGTTTTTCCATAACCAACGGTGTGAGAATATTGCTCTCGATCTGCTGAATAGCAATATACAGTACAAGCACAGCTACAGCTTTCCAAGGTGCGTCCAGTAGAGCTAATGCCATTGGTGGTATAACACTTAAAGTTGGACCCAGGTTAGGAATAAATGTTAGTACACCAGCTAGAATAGCATTAGCCAAAGCTAGGGGTACTTGCAAAATCCATAGACCAATGCCACTGAAAATAGTAATTACAGCTATATTGAAAAGAATGCCCGTAGCCCAGCCACCTAGAGCAACTTCACATTTTTGAAGAATATCATTCATCCGCTGGCGGTAAAAAGCAGGAATTAGCAGTACAAATCCTCGGTGATAGCGGCTAGGATCAACCAATAACATAATTGTTAAAGATAGCATCAACAATAAGTTGAGAACTACCCCAAGCGAGTTGGAAAATAGAGTCAAAAAGTTCCCAAATAAGCGAGATGCTATTGATTGTAGTTGCTGGGTAAACCCTTTTAAACTACGAATATCTTCTAATACTTGCTCTGGTAACAGATTTTGTAACCAGTCTGTCCAATTGCGTAGCCGTCCTAAGCTGGTTGGTACAAGGTCAACCAATTCTTGTAACTGTTTAATAAAAGGCGGTACGATAACAGCGAAAAAGCCTACTGACATAATAATTAAAAAACCAATTGACACAGCAATTGCAATACCTCGTTTAATACCAAATCTTTGAATAAACCGTGCAAGTCTATTTAACGTAGTTGCTAATACTACAGCCGCAAATATCAGTAAAAGAACCTGTCGGATTTGCCACAAAATGTAAAGAGAAATAACAAAAACAATTAAGCCTATCCATTGTCCTATCACGGTATTACTATCCTTTAGGCTGCTGTATGCTGTTCTGTTTTGGTAACTTACTAAACTATCAAGGCTGTATTCATCCTGCTTGAGAACTAAAATATTTAATTTTTTAAATTTAATTTTTCTTTCTCCAGTATATAGACATCCGTAGCTCATTACTCTATTGTCTGAGCAAGAACAATAAACTATAAACTAAACTAAACGCCAAATTAGGCAAATTTAACTATTTTGGTTTGTAACACAGGCATTAGTGGGGTAGTACAAGTGTGAGGCAGATAACTAGAACAGCAAATATGATTCGCTCAAATAAACTGGCACGTTCCAGCGTGACTTGGCTGCTGTTACTTATGCTTTTAATTGTTATAAACATAATTAGCCCTGATTCTGTTGCAGCACAAGATGAACGGGTAACAGTGCGTTTGGATGGTCGTGCAGTGTTTCGTGTCAGCGCAATAGATAACACGAATGCATCAGACCGAGCAAGGCAAATTGAGCGGCGCCTAAACCGATTACTAGAAAATCCAACGGCAATTTCTACGCCTCGTATTGAAACTTCAAAAAATAATCAAGAACGTATTATTACTAGTGCAGGAGTGCCAGTAGTTACTATATCCACAGCAGATGCTCAAGATAATTTAACAACCGTTGATGCACTAGCTGTTCAATGGTCACAGGCAATCGACGCGACTTTGAAACGAGCTAGTCAACGGCGCCTCTCACCTTGGAGTCGATTTGTGGCATCAGTACAGGCATCGATAGAGACTGCTTTTGGGAGACTAATAGAATCCGCTATCACAATTATTCCGCGCGCGCTCGCTGCCCTTTTAGTTATTGGTTTGTTCTGGGCGATAGCATCATTTGTACGGTGGTTAATGCGAATAATTTTTCGCCACATTATCGAAGATTTAACAGTCGAAAACTTGATTAAGCAGGTAGCATACTACGCTGTTTGGATATTGGGTTTTATTGTTGCCCTAGATGCTTTTGGTTTTGATCCCCAAACTGTAGCCACAGGATTGGGATTAACTAGCCTTGCTCTAGGATTCGCGCTCAAAGATATCCTCTCCAATTTTATCAGTGGGATATTAATTCTCATCCTGCGTCCCTTTGAATTAGGCGACCAAATTATTATTGGGGAAACTGAAGGAAACGTTGAGCGTATAGAATTACGGGCAACTCAACTTCGTACATACGACGGTCGCGTGGTACTTATCCCTAATGGTGAAGTTTTTACCTCTCGAATTATTAACAACACAGCGGCGCCTATTCGTCGTAGTGGCGCCAAGTTATTTATGGGTTACGATAGTGACCTTGAGCAAGTAGTTAATGTATTAAAAAATGCAGTAAAAACAACCGAAGGAGTACTCTCTGAACCTGAAGTTTCTGTGCGGATACAAGACTTAGGACAAGATGATGTTGTAGTGGAAGTCCGCTTTTGGACTGACTCGCGACGCTCTGACTTTGTAGCTACAACATCAGCGGTAAGACAAGCGATAGTTGCCGCTTTGAAACAAGCTGGTATTGGATTGCCAGACCCCGATGTGCGAATTTTAGTGCCACGTTATCCTAAAAGTAGCTAATAACTAATTTTCCTGCTGTGAATTATCTTTTTTCTCACCCAGGTATGTACCCGACAAACTAGGCTGCTTATGATTATCAACATACACTTCAGTTGTTATATAAGATTAAAACGATAGCGAGAGCCTTGTAGAGTTTCAATTGGGTTACTACAACCACAATTAGTTAATTTTTGCCGCAGCGCGCGTACCTGAGTTGCCACTACACAACTACAACTCTCTGAGTTCATCTTCTGTAACTGGGCACGAATTTCATCGCCAGTAACAATCTGATTAGGATGGTTCATCAAATATTCCAGTACGTAAAATTCTTTGTTCGTTAGAGGAATCTCTTGTTTTTCAAAAGCACAGTCATGACTAATAACTGTAGTGTTATTGTAATTTAGAGTTAAATTACTAACAGTTTTTTGCGGCTGTTGAAATAAGCCATAACGTCGCTGCAATGCCTGCAAGCGTGCTACTAGTTCTGCCATAGTACAGAACTTAAATAAATAATCATCGGCGCCTACATCCAGACCTATAATTTTATCTTCTATCCTATCTTTAGCGGTTAGCATTAAGACGGGCAAACGATTATTAGTTTCTCGTAACCGCTTGCACAACTCCAAACCTGTGACACCAGGTAGCGTCCAATCGAAAATAGCTAGTGTGTATTGATTGTGCTGATTTTCTAAAAGTTGATTTTCTAGAAGTGTCCAAGCTTCAGTTCCATCTGTCACCCAATTCACTAAATAGTTATGCTGCTTTAATGCCCGCTTGACGGCGGCGCCAAAATCGAGGTCATCTTCTGCTAATAGTATTTTTATATTATTTTTATCTTTTTGTGTTGATTGGTTAGGGTGTTGTGAAATAAGCATGATTTCTTAACTAAGAAGGTTATCCCTAATACTACGTTGACAAAAATTAATGAAATTTGGATGAAATTTGTGCTTATAAAAAAAATTTATAGCTTAATCTGCCCGCAGGTAGAAGTTATATTTAGTAATCTTTTGCAAGAGAAAATTATACTATTAAGTTATTATTGCATAATTTTATCAAATTATTGTTAAATTTTAGTATATTTTAATGCTTAAAGACATCTAAGTAATATTTTCATATTTCTTTCCAAATATGTATAGGCAAGCATTACAGCGATAGCTCCTCAGTAGCTGAAGAAGGTAATCGTACAATAAAATTACTACCTTTACCCAGTTGACTTTGGACTTCAATACTTCCTTTATGCGCTTCAACAATAGCTTTAGCTATAGCTAATCCCAACCCGGAACCGCCATTGCTACGGGAACGGGCGGTATCAATACGGTAAAATCTGTCAAAAATTCGCACTTTTTCCTGTGGTGCAATGCCAATACCTGTATCTTTAACTTCAATTACTGCATCACTGGCACTACGTTTAAGGGTTATATGTACATAACCGCCTGCTGGGGTGTACTTAATCGCATTTGCAATTAAGTTAGAAAATAATCGTAAAATTTGGTCTTCATCTGCAAGCACATATAAAGGTTGTGGATGTTCTAACGATGAGCTTATTTGTAAATCAGCATTACTTGCCAATGCTGAAAACTCTTCCATCAAATCAATAATTAAATCGTTGAGACAACAAGACTGTCTGTCTGTAACCTGGGTTTTCTGGTCAAATCGTGACAACAATAATAAATCTTGCACTAAACAAGCAAGTCGATTGTTTTGGCGCCTGATTGATATTAAGGTATCACGCGCCTCTTGTTCGGATAAATGTTCTAAATCAAGTATAGTTTCAACGGTAGCATTTATTGCAGCTAAAGGAGTCCGTAGTTCATGGGAAGCATCAGAGGTAAACTGTTGCATCTGTTTATATGACCTGTCAATTGGTCGCATCGCTAACCCAGCTAACCACCAACTCGAAGCACCAACTAAAAGTATTGAAGTTGGCAACCCAAAAGCCAAGGTTAGCTTTAACGCAAAAAGACGATTATCTAATTCTTTCAGGCTGCGTCCAACTTGTATATATCCCCATGTTTGGTTATCTTGAATGTGCAATTCTAAGGACTTTTGGCTATAGCGGTTGCCTTGTGCGTCTTTAAGTGTTTGCCATACATCTGTTCTTATAGTTGATGGTAGCTCGTTTGGCTTCAGACCAGCTACAGCAATTATTTTAAAAGAATTATCAACAAAGCGAATATAGTACTCTTTATCCTTATATACCGCACTGAATATTCCATGACGATTGTGAGCCAGTTGACTGTGGCTGAGAATTTGTTGATTAGGACAACCTGAGTTAGCTAAACAAAGATTAGGTAAAACCAACTGAAAAACAGGCTCTATACGACCGGGCTGTCTTAAATTTGGCTCAATCACACTATGTAATGTGCCAGTCACAGATTCTAATTCCAGGTCAATTGATACTAAGTAAGCACGAATCATCACTTGGTAAACAATAAGACCACATAATCCCAAAATTATAGCCATTACCACTGCGTACCAGGCAGCTAGGCGCCAGCGAGTTTTAGTGAAAAGCTTAATTTGCATTGCTAGGATTAAAACGGTAGCCCATACTTGGAACAGTTTCGATTAGCCCCTCGCAGTTGTACTCTGATAATTTGCGTCGTAGCAGTCGAACTTGTGCAGCTACGACATTACTAACCCGTTCGGTGCTAAAACTATAAATATGATTCAAGATTTGGTCGCGTGTGACTATACTGTTGGGACGTTTCATAAAATATTCTAGAAGGTGAAACTCTTTCTTTGTTAAATTAATTGTCGCCTTATCACCATTTACCTTTTGATAGTAAAGTGCATAATTCGCATAGTCTAAAATTAAATTCCCAACTTGTAACTCTTGCGCTTGAAAACTAGGACAACGTCTTTGTAAAGCCCGTAGTCTTGCTAGTAATTCCGCCATTCCAAACGGTTTTGTTAAATAATCATCGGCGCCTGCATCTAAGCCAGTTACCTTGTCAGCCATACTATCTTTCGCTGTCAACATTAAAACAGGTAAAGAATTACTACGAAGTCGCAAGCGTTTACACAGTTCGATACCAGATATTCCAGGTAGCAACCAATCAAATATTGCCACTGTATACTCAGTCCATTTAGCATCTAGGCAACACCAAGCTTCTTCTCCATCTTGAATCCAATCAACGATGTATTTTTCCTGATGCAATTTTCGTACTATCGATGCACCTAAGTCCGGCTCGTCTTCAACCAGTAATATTTTCATACTTGCCTCAACCTAATGTAATTGGCATACGTACCATAGATTAATATCAATCGTTTATATTAGTTAAATAGATTAACCTCATATTTACCTAGCAGCCTAAGTGTTATCAAGTTAATGAGTAGCGTTATATATTCTTTCTACTAGCATGGCAGAACTGGATGAAATCAGGATGAAATTTTTGTGGAAGCACAAAAATAGCTTAATTTTTATCTTTAATGAGTTAAATTCTCATTTAGCAGCAATGTTTGTGAGTTTGTAGGCGCCTGAACACTCATTCGATGGTAGTGATGTTGCAACTCCTATCGGTGTAGCGAGATTTAGATTTAAGTATTTCTATATAAATGCTGCCTAAATTACTTGCTTTAAAAGTGAGAGGCAGCATTTATACTTATAAGATAATTCTTGTGAATATTAATATACCAAATTTCCAGTACCCTTTAGTTGACGCAAAGAATTTATGCAATAAGGACAATCACAACCAAATAACTGAATTGCAGCATCACTTTCTTCATCAGTAAAGTTGAGTGCTAGCACATTCACATCAGATTGTCCTGTTGCAATAGTCTGCGACCTTACTGGAGGAGCGTCTGCTACTCTCTGAGAGTCACGGATACATATAAAATTATGATGACCGTGAGGGTTAGTTATGCAGGTTCTATTATCTTGCGTGTGAATTAGTTGCTGTTCTGATGCGTGAGCAGGGTTAACAATTGTTAGCGTTGTCATTAATGAAGTAAAAATCGTCGAACTAGATAACAGAGTGAGAATGAGTTTCTTGTTCATAGCTTTCCTTAAAAAAATAAGCCTGACCATTTAGGGTATTCGATTACCTCACCCAGGTCAAGCCAATAATTAACAGAATACTCGCTCTGACATTTACTATATTAGAAAAGTTTCTCCATTTTTTGACATTTTTATAAAAATAGGGTGAGGAATTACTGACTCACCCAACGCTCAATAAACTGAGATTAACCTTCTTTTTACTGCTGAACTCGTTGGAGCAAAACTTGTGTTTGCTGATGTGCTTGGACATTTCCCTGTTGTTGAAATAAACCTGCTGCTTTTTGTAAATCTGCGACTGCGCTGCTTTTATTTCCTAAAGCATATTGTGCAAGTCCTCGATTACCGTAAGCATCAGCGAGTTTAGGATTAATATTCAATGCTAAGTTAAATTGGGATATTGCTTGGTTATGGTTTCCTTCTCTGTAGCTGAGAAGTCCTAAATTGTAGTAACCATCGACGTATTTAGGGTCAACTTTAATTGACTGCTCAAAGTCTTTTTTTGCTGTATTGACCTGACCGAGTTCCGCATTAATCATTCCCCGACCATTGTAAGCGTCCGCATGTCTGGGGTTCAGCTTTAATGATTGATTATAGTCAACTAATGCAGCTTGAAAATCTCTTAATTGTGCCTTTGCCAGTCCCCGCAGGCAATACGCTTCTGCATTTATTGGGTTTAATTGTACTACTCTATCAAAATCTGCCACTGCACCATCAAAGTTACCTTGAGCTAACTTTTGCAAGCCTTGATTATAATATTGTCGTAAATTCCCTTGTTCTGTTCGAGATACAGGCGCCTGTGCGTAAACGTTTGTACTGACTCCAGGTAGTACAGTCGTTATTCCTAATAAGGTGAGCGATATGAGCATTTTCATGTTTGTACCTCCAAGGGTAACTTTCGCTTTACCACCATTTTAATCAATTAAGTTTGTAGCAACTATCCGAAAATCGTTTGCACTAACAGCCAAGCATTTAAACCTACTATTATTAGCGTGACGAACCAAGATATAATTTTTAGCCACCAAGGATTAACAAATTCATTTTCTTTTCAGAATTTATCTCTATGATATATTTCTTATACGTGCTAATCTAGCTTAATCGGTTCTAGTGGGGTTCAGCTACTAGAGGTAACGGGGAAAGTCCGGTTTAAATCCGGCGCTGTCCCGCAACTGTGTTCAAGGATTTCCTTGTTAGTCAGAATACCCGCCGTTTACTAAAATTACTCATCTACGAGGTATAGGTGAAAATCCAATGTCAAATATTTATCAGTACTACTTGTATTATTGATAGAAAGCAAGTGGTGTGTGGCTTTAAGAAATTACTCCATCTGTTGCAAAATTCCTAAGCGCGCTTGATATTTAGGCTAAAAGTACAAGCGTTTTGAAACATGAGGATATATCATTGAGGTAGCAAAATGTTAAGTAATATTTCGATATCTAAACGAAAATCACGCTTATTTAATTTGGGTTTAATGGCATTTTTAAGCTTCTATCTAATTGTTGGCAGTGATGCAAAAGCTCACGCTATGCACATTATGGAAGGCTTTTTACCTATAGGTTGGGCAATTTTCTGGTATATAATCGCATTACCATTTTTTATTTTGGGTTTACGCAGTCTTACGCGCGTTACTAAAGAAAAACCTGAGTTAAAGCTGTTAATTGCATTAGCTGGGGCTTTTAGTTTTGTATTATCAGCATTAAAATTACCTTCTGTAACAGGAAGTAGCTCCCATCCCACAGGTACAGGTTTGGGAGCAGTGTTATTTGGTCCTTTGGCAATGTCAGTCCTTGGTACTTTGGTATTAGTGTTCCAAGCTTTGCTTTTAGCTCATGGTGGTTTAACAACGCTAGGAGCGAACGCATTTTCAATGGCAATTGTTGGACCAATCGTTGCTTTTTGGATTTATCGCAGCTTGGCGCCAACTGGTAATCAAAAGTTAGCGATATTCCTTGCATCTGCTGTAGCTGATTTAGTTACATATATCGTTACTTCCATACAGTTAGCTCTAGCATTCCCTGCTGCAACAGGCGGGTTTATGGCTTCGTTTATCAAATTCGCAGGGATTTTTGCAGTGACGCAGATTCCTTTAGCGATTAGTGAGGGATTATTAACTGTTTTAGTATGGAATTGGCTTTCTAGCTATGGGCGCCAAGAGTTGCAAATGCTGAATTTAATTAAAGCAGATTAGATAATAAATATATAAATCAATAAGCTGATAAAAGGAGCGAATAACACATGGCAAATAAAAAATCTCATAATTGGCTGTTGGTATTAGGAGTAATTGTATTAGCAGTTGCACCACTATTATTTGTGAAAGGTGAGTTTGCCGGTGCTGATGGTCAAGCAGAAAAAGCAATCACAGAATTACATCCGCAATATAAACCTTGGTTCAATTCATTAGTTGAATTACCAAGTGGAGAAGTTGAAAGTTTGCTGTTTGCTGTACAAGCTGGATTAGGTGCTGGTGTGATTGGCTATGTGATTGGGCTTTACAAAGGACGTAGCGAACAGCGACAAAAACAAAATGAAAATTCAGATAGACACCGTAGCATACACTAATCGTTTGCGGTGGTTGCCCCCAGAACATAAGCTTACATTTGCAACCACCCTTTTTTTGATTACTTTTGTTTCTCACCCAACTGTACAAATATTAATTGCAGTCTGGATGAGTATTTGGATAGTGGTTTATGCAGGCATTTCTGCTAAAGTTTATTTGAAACTACTATATGTTGCGCTATTATTTTGGTTGACTAGTTTATTCGCTTTAGCTTTTAATATAGTTGCTAGTGACAGCGTAGCTAATATACAAAACGATGCACTAGCTGGTTTAACTATTGGTTTTTTTCATATATATATTAGCTTCAACGGAATCTTACAAGGCTTAAGCATTTTAACGCGCGCATTAGCTTCCCTCTCCTGCTTATATTTTGTAATGCTAACTATTCCTTTTTCTGAGTTATTAGAAGTTTTACGTCGCATTGGTTTACCAGAACTGCTATGCGAAATTTTATTATTAATGTATCGTTTCATTTTTGTTTTATTGAATACAGCTAGCCAGCTATGGACAGCTCAACAAGCGCGTTTTGGTTATCGTACTTTTAATACCTCAATAAAAAGTTTAGGACTATTGGTTGGTCAATTATTTAAGCGAACTCTAGAGAATTATCGCCAAGTATCTCTAAGTGTTGAATCGCGAGGTTTCAACGGGCAATTTCGTGTTTGGCATCCTTACCGATATAGACCATCAAAACGGTATACGGTAGAAGCAATTATTGGTTCTACAATATTACTAGGACTAGAACTATTAAATCATGCAAGAATTTATACTAGAGTTTGAGCAGGTAGATTACAATTACCCCAATACCAAGAATAAAGCATTAAATGGATTAACCTTGAAAATACCAACAGGTAAAAAATGTGCTTTAATTGGTCAAAATGGTTGTGGAAAGACTACTTTCTTTTTATTATGTAATGGACTTTATCAACGTAATAGTGGTCGAATACTATGGAAAAAAAGACCTATAGATTATAACCGCAAATCATTGATACAGCTACGTCAAAAAGTAGGGTTGATATTTCAAGACCCAGAGCAACAATTAGTTGCTTCTACGGTGGAGGAAGATATTTCTTATGGTTTGTGTAACTTAGGTTTACCTGAAACCGAGATCAAAGCACGAGTCGAACAAGCTTTAGTCGAATTTGGATTAACAGAACTTGCCCAAAGACCAGTACATCACATGAGTTTGGGACAGAAAAAGCGAGTTTCTATTGCGGATGTCATGGTTTTACAGCCTGAATTACTTTTACTTGATGAACCAACAGCTTATTTGGATAAGCTGCATACTCATAACTTAATGACAACTCTCAAAAAGATTCATTCGTCTGGAACAACAATACTTATGGCATCCCATGACCTTGATTTAGTTTACCGTTGGGCAGATTGGGTTTTTGTGATGGGTGATGGAAGACTTTTGTTGGAAGGAAAGCCAGCGGAGATTTTTAACCAACGGGAAATAATTGAAGAGTTACGTTTGGAAATACCTTTAATACATGAAATTGTGTCTACTCTTGAATTAATTGATGAAAAAGCAGTTTTACAAAAGTTAAAACAACAAATATCTAATCAGTTTCAATTTTAAAGCGGGAGCATCCTTATTTAGAGTTCCGCATTCTGAAGCTTTAGGACTGCTTTTATTAAATTTCCTTATTTTACTGGGTTTTTCAGACTTCTGTCAGGCAGTCAGGGCGCCGTCGTCTTGAATACTTGTTTACGTTTTTTTTAGAAACAGCTTTTTTTCACCGCTTACCTTGGTTTTAAAGAATGATTATCACTCTATGATATAGAGTCTTTTATAAATAAATGTAATACTTGAACAGTTATTCAACTTTTGTGATAAAGTTTTGATAAGTAAATATCTTTTTGTTAAAATTTCTCAAAAGCTTATGAGTCAAACACCTTCCCTTAAATCCCAACAATTTCGAGTCACTGGCATGGACTGCGGAAGCTGCGCGAAAACGATAGAAGTCGGTTTACAGCAGTTGAACGGAGTCGCATCCGCTTCTGTGAGCTTCGCTACAGAAAAAGTCAAGGTTTCCTACGACTCTACTAAAGTTAGCCAAGAAGCTATTTATAGCCGGATTAAAGCTTTGGGTTTTACGGTTGAGCAGAGTAGTACAGTTGATAAAGACGTACATTCTAATGTTCATGACCATAAGCATGAACACACTGATAGTGATACTTGCTGCGACCATGAACATCATGAACCAAACCATAAGCACGTTCATAGTGAAGCCTGCGACCATAACCACGAGCATAATCAAGTCAAAGTGGCTGGGGCAAAAACTTTTAGTGCATTGATTCATGGAATGGACTGCGGAAGTTGTGCAAAAACTGTAGAAGCTGGTTTGCAGCAACTTGCGGGTGTTTTGGATGTATCGGTTAGCTTTGCCACTGAACGATTACAATTATCTTATGAACCGAGCTTAATTCAGGAAGAAACGATTTGCGAACGGATTAAGCATTTAGGTTACACGGTTGAGCAATCTGTTGATATAAATTATCATCATCATAGTCATCACTCACACAACCATTCTCACAAAAATTCCAAACCTACACCACAAAATGCAACAAACTGGCAATTCTTTCTTCATAACCGTCGCGCGCAAAGTGTAATTTTGGCAGGAGCGGGATTAGTTTTGGGTTTGATTGCTCAAAAACTAGCATTACCGATTTGGATAGCACGTGCGTTTTATGGGATTGGAATTATTGTTGCTGGTTATCCTGTAGCACGCGCGGGTTTGTTTGAATTACGTTTACGGCGTGCTGACATGAATTTACTAATGAGTATTTCGGTTATCGGCGCCATTATTCTTGGAGACTGGTTTGAGGCGGCTCTAGTAGTGTTTTTATTTTCCTTGGGTAGTACACTGCAACTTTTTAGTATTGGTCGTACCCGCAACGCAATTCGCGCTTTAATGGACTTGACGCCACCAACAGCGACTGTTAAACGTAATGGTAAAGAACAAACAGTCAGTATTGAAAGCGTTCAAATTAACGAGATTATTACAATTCGACCGGGACAGCGCATTGCATTAGATGGTTTGGTTGTTTCTGGTAGTAGTGCCGTTGACCAGTCACCAATTACAGGAGAATCAATTCCTGAAGATAAAGAGATTGGTGATACAGTTTATGCGGGGACGATGAATCAAACAGGATTTTTAGAAGCAAAAGTTACCCATGCAGCAAGCGATACTACGGTGGCAAAAATTATTCATTTAGTTGAAGAAGCACAAGAAAGTCGGGCGCCTTCGCAACAATGGATAGATAAATTTGCAGCAATTTATACACCGATTGTGATTGTAATAGCGCTTGCCATTGCTTTTATTCCACCCTTGGCATTCGCTCAACCTTCAGACGTTTGGGTATATCGGGCGTTGGTAATGTTGGTAATTGCTTGTCCGTGTTCGTTAGTAATTTCTACACCAGTTTCTATTGTAAGTGCAATCGGCGCCGCAACTCGTAATGGTGTCTTATTTAAAGGTGGTCATGCGCTTGAAACAGCTGGAAGGTTGCAAACTCTTGCATTTGATAAAACAGGTACAATTACACGGGGATTGCCAATTGTACAAGGAATTTATAAAACTGATAAAATTAGTGCGGAAATGGTGCTATTAATTGCTGCATCGTTAGAGGTACAATCTGAACATCCTTTAGCAAAAGCAATAGTAACAGAAGCAAAAAATAAAGGGATGGATTTAGCGACACCCGATAACTTTAAGTCATTTACAGGACAGGGAATTTGGGCAAGCTTGGGAGAACGAATTTACGTAGTCGGCAACCGTCGTCTGTTTAAAGAAGTTGGTATTCCAATTTCAGGTGAAGCCGAATCTATATTAATTAAAATTGAAACTCTTGGACAAACTCCTGTATTAGTAGGGAACGATAAGGAATTTTTAGGCGCCATTGCATTGGCTGATGGATTAAGATTAGAAGCAAGCGAAGCATTACGACAACTCAAACAAGTTGGGCTAAAAAATTTGGTGATGCTAACAGGAGACAGAAATGCAGTAGCTCAACAAATTGCTCAATCTGTAGGAATTAATGAGTATCGCGCGGAACTACTACCGCAAGATAAATTAAATGAAATTCAACAGCTACGACGTACCGGAGTTGTTGGGATGGTTGGTGATGGAATAAATGATGCTCCTGCGTTAGCTGCCGCTGATATTAGTTTTGCACTTGGTACGATTGATATCGCGTTGGAAACTGCCGATGTCGTGCTTGCGGGAAGTGATTTAAGAAAACTTCCTTACGCGGTTGAATTAAGTCGTCGTACAGTATCTGTAATTAAACAAAATGTTGTGTTTTCGCTTGTTACCAAAGGGTTATTTTTACTGTTTGGTACTTTTGGTTTTGTTGGGTTAGCAGTTGCAGTCTTGGCAGATACCGGAAGCTCTTTACTAGTGACCGCAAATGGAATGCGACTGTTTAAGGTTAAGGATAATAAGTTAAACGCTTAGATAATTCGGCGCCAGTCATGAATAGTGTCAGCATCAATTCTAATTCTGATACTAATGTTAATAATTGTGATGTTGTTCTGTGTTAGTACAAAAATATAATTATTTATTGAGTAGCTATGGTTGGATTCGCTTGAGTCAAAAATAAGTTACCAGCAGCATCATTTGGGTAAACACAAGATATTTGTGGTGAATTTTCTAACTTTCCTGTAAAAGCAAAAGTATTTAAACGATTTTTACATTCGTTTACTTGTCCAGATGAAATCAAATTTCTTTGCTGTAAAACTGCCCAGTCACTACTACGCAATACACACCCTGGTTGCATATGTGGTTGCGTAACGTAAACTTTAAATGGATTAAGGGTAACAAATATACGAGCATCTCTAACTATTGTACTTGCTCCATACTGATGGTATGAAGTCATGGGAGATGAATTTATCAAAGTTCCACGGATGTCGCGCATCTATTACAAAGGTAAATTTTTTAACTACCCCCTGACTTTGTTTAATACGCTTCACAATATTGGTATTATCCAGAGTGCTTTAATATTACTAAGCTATTTAAAAGCAAAGTTACAAGCAAAGATGCGACGTGACTGGGAAGCAGAAAACTTTGAAGAATGGGTGACAGACCGCTTTGGTAGGCGCCTTTATGAGACTTTCTTCAAAACCTATACCGAAAAAGTTTGGGGAATTCCTTGCACCCAAATACGAGCAGACTGGGCGGCACAACGAATTCAGGGCATGTCGCTCAAAAGGGCTATTATCAACGCTTTATTTGGCAGCCAAAATGCTAAAAGCTTAATCAAATAATTCGATTACCCGCTCTTTGGTCCTGGGATGATGTGGGAGCGATTTCAGGAAAAAGTCGAAAGTTATGGTTCACCTATATTAATGCAAACACAGGTAACTCGTATTGAACATGACAAAAATCGAATTAAAGGCATCACCGCACTGCAAGCAGATAAAACCATCCAAATTACAGGCGCCGACTTCATTTCGACTATGCCAGTAACTACATTGCTGCGTCGGTTAGACCCTCAACCCCCTGAGCATGTGTTGATGGCAGCACGAGGTCTAAAATATCGAGACTTCCTAATTGTGTCGTTAGTCATTGATGACAAAGATTTATTCCCTGATAATTGGATTTACATCCATAGTCCGGAGTTCAAAGTTGGAAGAATTCAAAACTTTAAGAATTGGAGTCCGGCAATGGTTCCCGATGTAAATAAGACGTGTTTAAAGATATAGTTATTACCTTCTCCAGCGTAGAAAGTATCATTATCTGCTCCACCATAGAAGTATCACCAAGCTGAGGCAAAAAATACTTCTTTTAAGTCAAATGACCCATTTGTAATCTACTCAGCATATGTAATGATTTATACACGTAGTTAATCCCAATAGAAGTGCCGGGGCTTTTCATCAATGTCCGCACGCCAACATTTTGTACATGTTTGAACTATTGCTCAATTTGATGAGCGTAAATTTGTTTTGCTAGTAAAAACTCTACTAATCCATCTAGTCCACGTCGGTTGTAAGCACTAGCGTACCCTTTTATTTTGCTATTTCGGCAAAAATCTCGGAGTTTACGGATGCCCAACGCTTTCAGGTTTTGGCGCCCAGTATCAACGTTATATAGCTCGGTTTTAGTTTTATACTCATCAGTTGTTGTTGCCATATTGACCAGCGAGTTTTTAAGAGTATGGCTATCTTCAGGTTCTTGAGGAGTGGTATCTTTATCAGTTTTAATTTGGGCAATACCATTGCTAAACTCTTCATCTACAGGTAGATTGCCTTCAACTACAACATCGATTAAAAAAATCTCACACATGAGCCGAAAAATAACTATAAACAGGACAACCGGAAACAAAATATCGTTGATAGCTTGAACTGAAGTAGAAGTTTCAAATGCAGAACAGTCTAACAAGTTAAACATGGTAGTTCCTCCAAATATTATTAGGTGACTATAAATAATTCACCCAGTAGTGGGGGAAATTCCCCCGTGCTGAATGAACTATTCACAAACCACTAACAAAACAGAAGGAATATTGGTACTACTACGGTGTAGCAGATAAACCAAATTGCATTCTTATTTGAGGTTGTTTCAAAGGAATATGTAAGTCAATAGAAATCTTTACCTCTGATACTTGGCTCTAGGTATTTTCAGTAAATCCGCGTCTCTAGAAAACTCGATTCATTTTCCAACCCTAGATTTTTTAGCTTTCAACCATCCAATAAAGGTAACTAAATTGTAATTATAGGGTTGAAGAAAAAGCTTTACCTACAAGCTTATCTTGGTCACAATCGGCGTTAAATATTTCCATTAGCATGTCAATATCGAACGAACCCAACTCATCGTAGATAACAACTTTTCTGTTTAGTTCATCTTCTATTCTCCCGACAATTAACTTACCATCAAGCGCACGACAACCATTAAGATTCATCAACTGATATAGATATAAAGAATCAGTTAGTTCTTTTTGTACGCTATCGCTTGGCTTAAATACCACACGATGATTATCAGAAGTCCGAGATTCCTCCGACTGTACCTTATCAACTGCATCTAGAAGGTTTGCAGCACCAGCAGCAGCAACAACCGCACCAGCAAATCCAACTCCACCGAATAAGCAAAGACCCATACCAAAACTAGTTAGGCTTTGGGCACGTTCTTCTGGAACTATCTCAACTCCACCTTTTGTAATTAAGCTCAGTCCCAAACCAGTAAAAGTTGAAACGGCGCCGATAGCAATTGTAGTTAGAGAAATAAATCCCAGTGCTACATTAACCGTCTCAAATACTTGACCACAAACTTTCCTCAACATGGTTTATCCCTCTTTAAATACAGGTTTACAAGAACAAAAATTACTCTTGCCCCGGCATCTTTTTAATTGGGATTTGGAGAGAAACAATTAACCTACACCTTACTCTCTTAAATCATCCAGAACCGTAAAATTATCCTGTACTAGTTAATTTTCAGTATCGGCAAACTGCTTAATCCCCAATTGTGATAGTAAGAATCGAAACTTACTTTATTGTCTAAAACAATAATCCACCAATTGGAATATCACTTAATATTAAGTTTCAACATCATCACCAGACTCTGACTCTAAACTAGTTATAAAACCGTACACTATATCACGTACTCGTTTATATTGCCTGCCATCCGCGCGCGATAATTTAAATACTTCTTGAATGATTTGATGCAGTTCGTAACCCCTACTGAGTAGAGAAATAATCTGAGACTTGCTTAAATCATCAAGAGAAAAACTAGAAAAAGAGTCTTGTGCTTCTTGATTCCCTAATGATTTAGTAATAGCTTTATTTAACCGATTGCGTAATTGTTCATTACTGGCGCCACTATTACTACTATTTAGAGTATTAAAGCTAGAAAAATCTAACCCTGAATTCCAACAAGGGGTATCAGTATGGGCAGTCATGCATGTGTCGAGCAATGCTTGAAAGTCAGCTTTGGCGCCTAAGTATAAACCTTGGAGACGCATAACCCCTTTGGGAGATTTGTAAAGCATGTCTCCACCTCCCAACAAGCTAGCTGCACGGTCATCATCAGGATTACCTAAAATAATCCCGCTATCTTCAGGACGAGACACCATAAAAGCAATCTTACCCGAACAGTTTGACCGAATCAGGGGTTTGATTACATCCTTATCGGGACGCTGGGTAAAAAGAAAAATATTAATTCCCGCTGCGCCCGCTTTTGCTAGCAGTTTCATTAAAGCCATTTCCATAGAGTCTTTATAAGTGGTATCCGAGAGCAAGTCAAAACATTCGTCAGTCACAGAAACGATTCGAGGTATGGGGCAGTTAGAAAACATTTGGTTGTACTCGTTAATATTTTCAACTCCCACCCGTTTAAATTCTTGGTAGCGGAGTTCCTGTTCTGCCACCAGGTAATTGAAAATTTGTAGCGTGAAGAAGGCATCTTCGGCAACAGGCGCCAGCAAATGAGGAAGTCCGTTAAAGCAAGTAAGCGAAACTAGCTTTACATCGCTAAGGGCAAGTTTAACTATACTTGGGGGATAGCGTAGCGCTAGATATAAAACCATTGCCTTTTCGTACTGACTCTTACCCCCGCCAGTCATTCCACCACCCAAGGTGTGGTAAACATTTGAGTCACATAAGGAGATTTCAATATATTTACCGTCAACATCCACCCCACCAGGAATAACTATCCGGCTAATATCAATCTCACTTGTCAGGTCAACATAGTCAGAAAAACAAGCTACCTGCCTGTCAAGTCTGGGAATATCAAATACAACTGCCCCTGGCACAACAGATATCATGGGTGGGTTTGCTAAACCCAGTTCTTCACCAAGCTGCTGCACCAAGTCATTACCCAAGCCCTGAACTTTTTTAAAACTAACTCCCTTACCCAACTTAATCTTGACTCGCTTAAAAGTTGGACCAGTCTTGGTATTAACGTAATTACAGTTAATACCAAAGTCATTTAAAGTTTCAACTAAGATATCACCAACTTTATTTTCAAAATCTGTCTTAATTATACTAACATCCTCATCAAAATTATCTGATGCTATTAAAGAGTTTTTCGTTACATTTTGTAATGATAGTGATGAGGCTTCGCCTGTTTTCTTAGCAACAAGCTCTGCCGTTTTATGAACTAACTGCTTCAAATAAAGATTTTTAGTTAAATCAGCCACTTTAACTAACTCTTTATAAGATTTAACCTCTTGATAAACTTTATATAAGTCAAGTATAAAAGCATCTCGCTCGCATTTACTGATATACCTATTAATTAAAATATATTCCAAGGCTAATTTAGAAAAAGCCAAATTCTCTAGACTTAATTCTGACTGACAAATTTCAATTATCTCATTTTCAGTAGTACCACTAATAACTGCTTGGTAAATCATCTCAAACAGATAGTTATGGTCATATGTTTTGATAGGACGAATAATTTTACTACCGAAGTCTGACTCTTGAAGAAGATTCAAAACATATAGTTGCTGGCTAAAGTCGAATAAGTTTTCGGCTTCTTTCAAAATCTCCTGATTTGATAAGCCTGCTTGTCGAAGACACGTAATTGCTTGATAAATTTCTTCATTGGAGTAGTTTGCTTGCATATTACTGACCTCCATAAACCAATAATTGCTGCTGATAGTAAGTTCTCAGTTGTTTTAAGGTTTTCGCATTTTGATTGTAGTTATTATAAGGTATACTCGCCCAAACTCTTCCTATTTTTTGAAGAGCAGCATCAAAATTACCTGCTTCAACGTCAGCTATAGCTTGATTACGACGAATATACTCTACTGCCATTTTATCTTGGGAAGCGGGAGAAAAATTAGTTAAGTTTAGTTTTGGCTGGAGGTCATACCAAGATTTATCTAGCATCTGGTAAGCACCAGCAGCAGTAGAACAAACGCGCTTTCTATTAATTGGCGCACATTGTTTAATTAACGGATGAGTGGAAAAATCATTAAAAGTGCCATTAAAAACTAATTTACGATAACTTTCATGATTAGAAGTACCAGTTTCAGCCCAGCGAATTGTTGCCAAAAAAGCTTGCATTCGAGGAGAGTAAGAAGAATTAGCAGCAGAAGTATTATTACTCTTGGTTCTTAAGCCAAAAGTTTGCTCCCCTAGCATGTAAATTCCTAAGCATAAAACTGAAGCTACCGAAACGTGACTAGGTTGCAAGCAAGATACAAGACGCGAATTTCTTCCCCTTAGTAACCCCACTAAGGAACCAGTAATAAAACCAAATTTCCAACTGTCAAGTGACTGTGACTCTTCGCTCGTATGACATACAGTATCAGCGCCATGAGAACCTGACCGACATGGAACTGAAGCTGCACCATAAGAAAAAGCAATAGAACTAGCAGCACCAATTAAACCAGAAATCAAAATTCTTAACAGCATAATTATCGCTTTGCTAAATACTGCTGCAAATAAGGGCGTGGGTTAACTGGTTTATCGTTAATCCTCACCTCAAAGTGTAAATGTGGTCCGGTTGAAAATCCTGTACTCCCTACTAATGCAATCAATTGTCCTGGTGCCACAGAAGCACCTTCGTTTACATAAAGCTTGCTTACATGTGCATATAAGGTAGAAAGATTATCGTTATGCTCAATAATTACAGCATTCCCATACCCACCTTTCTCACCTGAAAACTCGACCTTACCACCTGCTACCGCATAAATCGGTGTGCCAAATTGGGCGCCAAAGTCTATTCCTGTATGTAATTTCCTCTCTCCTGTAATCGGATGCAGGCGCCAACCAAACTCGGAAGTAACAGATGTACTTTTAAGGGTGGGGAAAACAAATCTAACAGTAGAAACTTTCTTCGATGTGTTACCTGCAATCGGTATTTGTACTAAATTTTGAAGAGCTACTACTAGTTTTTGCGATTGTACCCAATTAGAAATATCAGGAATAGTGATTGCTGCAACTAGCACAACCAATGCAAATGCATAACCTAATTCATTACTTTCTACTTGTCTACGAACGTTTTTCCTAGTACCACCATCAGTAGTGATGACAATTCGCATGTTTTAAATATCACTAACATCCAAGATTGTTGTAGTTAAGACAAAATTCTTATCCCGACGGTAGCGAGGGTCTGACATCACAAGTTTCATAAATTTATTCAGGTGTGCATTTTGAGATTGGGCAGCAAGACAAGCATAAGAAGCTTTATTTACGTACTGTTGGTCACTACCTGAATGTTGGTTTAATCCAATCATTCCCGACTGCACAGGCTGGTCACTTACATCGCCACTGCCCTTAACATCACGACGAAACTTTACAGGCGCCACTTGCACCAAACCCAACTCTACACGCCCAAATATTCCGTAATGAGTACCAACCCGCCATGCCGAATATTGCCCTGGTTCAATAAAAGCGGCGCCTTGATTATTAGTCGGATTCTTAATGGCAGGCAATCCTGGCTTAACAGTAGCAGCCCAATTACCTACAACAGTGGGTTGACCGCGAAACATCAAAACAAGCCGACGGTCAGACCATTCGTTGATACGATTGCCGTTCGAGTTACCATATTGGTCGGCGCCACGCAGGTAGATAATATTTACCTCCGAAGGATTAGTTGATAATTGATAACCCTTGCGCTGCATTGCTTTGACAATCCGATTCGCCAAATTGTCACTACGGTTATTTAAAACACTGGTACTAACTAAGGTTTGTAGATATTGAGTTGGAGGAAGCGAATCTATAAAACTAGATAGTGGAGGAATTACCATTACGGCAACTAAAAAAGCTGTTGCAATCGCATAACCCCAGTTGTTTTCAGGTGCGTCAACTTCATTGTGGCTATTGATTAGTTCAGGAGAGGGAACTATTACATCTTCTTCCTTACCTCCTTTATTAATCTCAAAAACTACCCGCATTCAATTTTCTCCAGTTGATTTACAACCAACTAATTGAGTATTCAGTATCTCTTCAAAATCATTCTTCGCTTCTCGACACTTTGCACCTTGAGTTATTGAACTATTAGGTTTACTCTCCGCAGTATCAGTGGAAAACGCAGTAGTAGAATTAAGCGCAGGTGATCTAACCCTTTGTGCCATTGTTGCAAAATTACGTAAGTCATAAAATTGTAAATACCCTGGTTGCAAGATATCCAAAACCCACACTAGGAAAACTACCCAAAAAGTAATCTTTACCCACATAGCTATTCCAATTGCTTAAACACAGGTGAAAACTGAGGTATTTCCTTGGGCACTACTTCAATTTTCTTACCATTAGCGTATCCGGGTCCTGTGTAGCTTCCATTTAGAAGAAAGTTTAGTGCAAGATAAATCAGCCATAATCCGACGGCGCCAACTCCAATCGGAGATTTTATACAATCACCTAGAAAATAAGCAGGATACCATACAAATCGCCAAGGGTTCTGGGGATGTAACCTATGAGCTTTCCAAGTTTCGACGTAAGGAATTTCGATGCGTGGAACTACTGGTTTATACGGTGCAGGTGCAGTAATATGCCTGACTTCAACTGGTTGTGTATCAATTACAGTTGGATAATTCGATTGTGGGTTAGTTGTTGTCCCACCTTGTTGCTGCACTTGCTGTAGCATATTTTGCAAGCGATTAGCAGGAACAATGGCGCCTGCTTCAGCATAATCAACATCAAATCCACGACGATTTTTATTCATATTTAAACTTCCTTAATTTACGCAGAGTGATTGTCTTTCGATTCGTCGTCCCAGTAGTCCTCGTCCTGAAGTTGGGAGAAAAATTCTTCTCTTGAAAGTTCTGGGGGTTTATTTGGCTGCTGTAACAAAGATGGAAATGAAGAAACAGCGCGCGGAGCAAACTGGACTATATTATGAGGATTATTTGCGGGAATATTAGGATTTGTTGGGACATTGTTCTGTGTATCCTCACTTTGCTGTTGTTTACGGTTGGGTAAATTTTCTTGAGCTAATTCATCCGAATCTAAAGATTTGTTGTAATCAGCAAGTCCCCAACTTAAAAAGCAAGCAAATGTTGCAGCAAACATCACAGCGCTTGTCCATTGCACAGCAGACGATGGTGATTCCATCATTTCAACAGTAGGACGAGAGGAACCAGACATTACAGTACGCACTGGTGTACGACGCACTGCCGCTACGACATTAACTGTAGCCAAAACTATACAAACTATCGCAGCAGCAAATTTAGCGTACATAAGATCACCCCCTAAGATTTGGGTTGTTTTTTATCTGTGTAAACAGGTTTGACTGTTTCCTTCATCCCTTGTAAATACTGGCGCCGTTCTTCAGAAAGCTGTTTTATCTTGGCTCTAATATCTCCCAGTTGCGCCATCTGCTTTACTGGGTCAGAGTACCCGCGCGCTCGTAATAACTGAGCTTGAGCTAAAGAATATGGCTCACTTGCGCTACGAATTTGAACCAGCATCTGGTTTAAATCAACCGACGGTTGTGATTCTAAATTCTGTGCATAGTCAATTGCCTCTAACTTACCTAACAAGAAAACGGCTGCGGCGCCTGTTGGTATTTTCTCTTCCACTTTTGTACCATCGGTTCGGCGGTATCCCCAGTAAAATGTATTATTACCAGATGCAGCTTCTAACAAAATATCCAAGGCGTTAAATTTAACTATCTCTAAAGCTGGCATATAGTGCAGACGGTAAAATCCTGAAGTTTCGTCACTTTGCATCTTAGATATCTCACTACGCAATTGCTGCGACCACAACGCTGCTGAATTTTGGCGCCATCCTGTAAGCGTTGGTACACCTTCAACTGAGGAGTTATTGGAAAGATTATCCATGTTGTAATCAGTTCGAGATAGCTTCTCAAGATAAACTTCCCTAACTTGCTTGACTTGCCCTTTAGCTTGCTGTACTTCAGATGGCTGGTTGTTTGGAAGTTGCTGGCGCCAACCTACCATCAAAGCAACCGAACCAATTACACATAGGGCGCCAATAGTAGAACAAGCTGTCCACAAACCAACACTTACTTTCTTCTTTTTACGACTGAACAGCTTGGTTCGTACAGAAGTAGGAGTAAACATACTAACTCCTTTCTAAGTATTATCTACAACCAAATGTAGTTGTGGACGTTTGTTTAACTCGCGTGCAATTGCAATACTGGCGCCACCAACTACTATCCCGGTTAGTAGTAACAGTGGGTGGAGAGCAAGAGTGGCGCCTACTCCAATTAAATTACCCACGATTCCAGAAACTCCCAAATTCATTAATAATCCACCTGCTGTATTAATCAAAAAATCAAATGCTGCGTTCATGTCCACCCCGTATCCAAATTAGTAAAAGTGCTAAAACTAACCCAACTAATCCACCTATACCAACACCAATTAAAATTGGTTCAATTGACGAAATTTCCTGTTTCTCTTGAGTTGGAGGGATTGCTATCCAAGTTCCAACTACTGTACCAGCAATAACTGAAAGACAATTTATACTAACTGCTAGGGTCGATGTTTTTCTTGAAGAAAGTAAACTCTCGTCGCGCAGTTGATAACAAACCGGAAGCATTTGCTCAATTATTTCTTCTGAGATTGCCCGGTTTTCGGCTGCAACGGTTTCAACTGTTTCTGAGAATGTGTCAATGAACCGACCAGCAGCGGGTGACTCCCTTCCCCCCAGTTTACCTTCGCAAAAAAATCGTTATCAATGCGAGATTGAATCCGCTCCTGAGCTGAGTTGTAATCACTGTTGTCTATATTGCTACTGCCATTAAAGACAAATTCTTCTAAAGCAAGGGTCGAAGTTTCTAACACGACTTTATGACGCAATTGTCCTAGCTGAACACCTCTGTCAGCGTCGTGATAAAGCATTCCCACAAAACTATCAGGCGCCGCAATTTCTGGGTCAATGCCAAAACGTTGCTTAATATATTCACGCTTATCAAATTTGTGGGCGCCTGTTTCTGCTTCCACCTTACGGTCACGCATCTCAACCAAATGACGAGCTGCTTCTTCTAAAGAAATACCCTCGCGCTCTGCAACCTCTTTTAATTGAACTAGCTGTCTTTCAACTGTTTCATCAACTGTATCGTTCGGTTTTAAAGGCAAACCTAATAAATTACAGGTTGAACGTACTAGCTCAGGCGACACTTGCAACTGTTGTGCTAGCTGATTTATATGCTTCATTGCGCTCAATCCTCTTAATTACTGCTTGGACAATATAGTTCTCTCGTTCAGTATCAGAAATATGTTTAGTCAAAAAGTCATAGAGACTAATGCCGTTGACTTTTTGCATGAAGGCATCCAACCCACCCGCAGGAATCACCTGCTGTAAGTACTCCTCACAAGTTAAGCGTCGAATTTTGATAGCAACATAGAAGGTATCAGCTATCTCAATAGTCGAAGCATCAAAATATCCCCCACGTTTTCTTGGTTTGACTATTCCTGCAAAAGGATACCACCGCTGCAAAGCTGCAATCGATATGTCATATCTCTGGGCAAGAGTTTTCTGGGTGTACATAACATCGTCACATACCATCTCAATTCCAACTAAATAGGACTATTACTCGAAAAAATGAGAAACTAAAGATTTACCAAAGAAATTGTCAATTATTTTTTAATTTATAATTTCTGTGGCTTGAGTTTGGGTTTAACTTAACTGAAGTACAACTAAAAGTCAGTTAACAATGAGTTTAATTCAACAATAGTCAGGTTATAGATTATTTTTAGGTATTGCAAGCTTGTTTCTATATGATATTCGCTCTTCAATAAAAACTTTTTTTAAATATATGATGCTGAAGTATAGAAATTGTATGCAAAAGAAGAAACGTTCGTAATTTATACAAATGGGCTGACAAGCAAAAAAGTGTTACAATTCGTAGAAGTATATAGATTGTATTAGGAAATTTAAGTTAAAATAGCTCAAAGCGAATATTTATGTAGTCAAAATGGAAGTTGAATCGAATAAATCTCCTTTAATTCAGTCGGACGTTTGCAAAACAGCTGTAGTAATGGCTGCTAAACGAGCCATTGAGACAGAAAGACCGGACAGATTATTTGATGACCACTTTGCCGCACAATTAGCTGGTGAGGCTGCAATTACTCTACAAAAAGAATATTTGTCTCAACTACCAGACAAGAGGAGTGAGATAAAAGTACAGTTTGTGGCAGTACGTACTCGTTATTTTGATGATTTCCTTATGGAATCGGTACAATCCGCTTCTCAAGTTGTTATTCTTGGGTCAGGTTTGGATACACGAGCTTTTAGACTACCACTGGCGCCAGCAACAAATTTATACGAAATTGATTTACCAGAAATTATTGATTACAAATTAAACATACTTAATGGAGTTAAGCCAAAGTGTAATTACCATGCAATTGCGAATGATTTAAAGCAGGAATGGGTGGAAAAACTTTTAGCATCAGGGTATGATGCCAGAAAACCAACAGTTTGGCTGCTGGAAGGTTTGTTGATGTACCTCCAGGAGACAGAGGTTCATCAGCTTTTGAAAACAATTAGCTCCTTAAGCGCTTCTAATAGTTTCTTAGGAGCAGATTTAGTTAGCGTTCAATCATGGCAAGTAGGCACTCAAAATAGTAAAGCTGTTATTAGTGGTCATTGGAAGTCAGGATGTGATGAACCAGAACAATTGTTTGCTAGTCACGGTTGGGAAGTATCTGTTGTTCAACCAGGTGATATCCGTGCTAGTTACGGACGATATACAGTGGAATTGGCGCCCCTGAAAATTCCAGGTAAAAGACGTTCCTATTTAGTAGTAGGAAAGAAAAATTAATTTAGCGCGAAGTTGGAAGACGTACAATTTCAAAATCTTCTTTGCGAGAGATACCAAATCGTGTAGGTTCTCCCATATAGTCAATTAAATAAAAATCTGTCGAGTAACGACACCTCGAACCATCCGGTCGAATTCCCTCATACTCATAGCCAAAAACATGTTTGTCTCTTGCTAAAATCTGCTGCAAAGTCTCTAGTTGAGGAAGAGTCTGGCGCCAAAACTCTAGATAGTTGTAACCAATAAACCGAGTTGGACTCCAAATAGCCCTACCCTGCTCCAGATTTGGATTAGTGTGAAGACAAACGTTAGTGATATTACTCACAGCACAGGCTATTAACCCAAGAGAAGTGTACTGTATAATTTTTTCCTGAAAACGCATGTAATCTAGACCTAGAATATCTTCTAGAACTTGAGTCGAATTAGTCATAGATAGCACCTGCCGTCTTTGTAAAAAAGGATTTCGAGTTGATTTGTGCTTAAAAATACAATCTGGAGATACGCAAGTCTCCACATCAAGAAAATCCCAAATACCCTCTCCGTACTTGATAATTGCCGAGCTTAAACCAAAGCGTGTAGCCCACGACTTTAAAACGGGACTAAAATTTTTCAAGATATAAGCAGCAAAGCAGTAATTATTGACTTTGACTATCAACGCATCAATAGTAAAGTCGGGAGTGCAATTCCAACCATAATGCTGCAACTCCTTCCAAAACATTAAAGATGAATCAGATAATTCCATTGCTGCAAGTCAAAAAAATTATTAGAGGCTGTGCAAATTCCTTACTGCTGTTGAAATTGGAATTTGTAAATTCTAATGGTGATACTACAACATCTGGTACAAATTATCAAACTCTTCAAACGGATTTTCGGATAATCTCGCTTATGTAAAGCTGTATTAAGCTCTATTTGCAATTACTCTAGTATACAGTCGATAATATAAAAACAGAAAATCCGATTCTGCTTGTATATCTGTTAAAAGCGCGCTTATCATGACAAACCCAGCCCAGAAGCCACAAAAACCCGTAACTCTTGAAGAACTGGAGGCAGATCAAAAAGCTCATCCAGAGAGGGGGCTGATAAATGGGATACCAGTAGTTGAAAGAGGGTCTGTGGAATTGAGGGGCTATATTCCTAAACCTTTGTACGACGAAATGATTTACATTACCCGTGCTTTTTCGTTAGGCAAAGCAGAAGCTGCACAGTACGGTGCTTGGGAAGCAATAGATCAGATGTGCGTCCATGAAAGCGGGCTAGATTTTCTTAAGTGGAAAACTGTTAAATACGATGGGGCGTACAGATTGTTTAGAGGAGGTATATCTATTGGCTTATATGAATCACTGACATCTACGCTGTTAGAAAAAGGCTATGCTCCGGAAGATATGGCAATAATAGTAATTAGTTGCTTTGTTAGTAAATGTAATAAAGCCTATCAAAAACGATTAAACCAACTTGCAGAAAAATTTCAAGTTAGCGTTGCAGAAATTCTTGACGCATTTGCTCTAGATGCGAAAAAAATAGCAAGAGATAAGAAAATTGAAAAATTGAAATCAGGAGGAGAACTTACTGAAATTGACAAAGAGAAAATGGACTAAACATCAATGACAATCGCATTTATCATCATTTTTACTTTCACCGTCACAGCCAGAATGTTCTGTACTACAACCGTGCATGAGGTAATAAATTTTATATAACTGTCTAGTCCGTACCTTATATTTATTAGCTAAAAACGTCATTTCTTCTTGGTTTGGAAGAGTATCCATATTCAGCAGGAGTTCTAGTAAATCATGACAGAGATTAGAATCAGAACAATATTTTTTAACCCAACCCTCAGTATCTGAAACACTAGGCTCAGGTACTTTTAACCTTGCTAAATTAGCTAGAAGCTGCTGATAAGCAAAGTAACCAGCAGCTAATTTTTTTATTAATACAGAAATACCTTCTTTTCTATAGGGCTTAATAACTTCTAATTCATCGGTTTCAAAAATTTCTATTAAGTCACGCCCAAGCTGAGTTTCATAAGAAATTGATTCATGCTTATCTTGAACCATTTCATTAATTGTAGTATTTGGCAGCAAGTCAGTTTTCTCTGACCTATAAATAGCCCAGCCAGACGTTGCAAAAAACTTGTCAAATGCTCCTGGGCTAGGTACATGTATACCATTAGATACTAAATAATCCAAAAAAGCAAAGGCAAAGTCCACCAAATTACGCAAGCGTTTGCTTTCTGGTTTATTACCTCTAGATTTATTACCCACAGCTTTCTCCCAAGCTGCCGGCAATGACATCAGCTTTTGTTCCATCTCCTCACTTAGAGGAATATCAATGTATTTGTACTGCTTACTTTTATCAGGATTAGAAGTATCACTCATATTTACCAGTCTACAGCTACAGCATAAAACTAGTTCTCTGCCCAACCGCAAAGGCTTATGGCGCCAAGCTTGTGTAAAGCAGATGTAGTCAGACAAGCGAGAAATTTCCTAAATATATTAAATTTTGTAAACTATTTAGGAATTTAAAACGATTTTTTTGTACATTTTTAGAAAGAAGCGAGGATTAACAAAAATGAAAAAAGGCATCTAAGCACAAAATTGTCTTCAAGGTAAGAATTTGGTTGTTTAAGTCCCAAGAGTAGATGGGAAAGTCAGTGTTTGTGATACACCAATAAAATCATGAACTTAGAGTCTTGTTTTTTATTGTCATCCAAAATCGATAGTTTTTATGTTCTATATCTATTTTCCCTTCTGCTTTAACCATTCGTTCATAGCCTGCTCAATCAATAAGTTGCATAAGTTGCTGACTGTCCGCTTTTCCTCTTTGGCTCGTTCCTCAAGGGCTTGCATCAGTTCAGGTTCAAGATAAATTGTTGTTCTAGGTTTTTTTGTAGGCACGTTATGACATAAAGATTGGTTATAGTTCATTATTTTTGCGCCATAACCAATATTTGTCACTCAAGTGCATTACTACTTGACATAGTTCATTACTAGTCGTACCATAACAGTATTGGTCAAAAACTTCTACAAATTCCATAAATACGTAAATATGGAAAACTGCGAAATCCTGAAAGACTTACCTAAAAGAGGTTTAGAACCTCGACAGTTTCTACGCCATTGCTTCGGTATTGCTTCCCTTAGTACCGAAAGTCTTCTAGAAGAAGAAACTGACTCTCAGTACCGCAAAAAATGTATCTCTGTACTGAGTTGCATTTTTGATATAGAAAGAGCAACAGTTCGCAACTGGGGAACTGACCTCAATTTTGAGGGAATGCCTAACTACTGCAAGATTGCTCTCGCTTACTTTTTTACTACTGGCATTAAATCAAACACAGTTGAAAGTATTCTTATAGGTGAATATGTACCACCAATAATAGAACCTCAAGCTTTCTTAGAGAAGATTTTGCTTGATGGTTTAACTGAGCAGCAAAGAGTACAAACTATATCTCATACTGGGTTTCACGCAAGCTGTATCAAAACTTTCGCACAAGTCTTACATGTTGGCGCCAGGTCTGTTCAAAAGTGGGGTCAGGACATCACTTTCAGCAAAATGCCCCGCATCCACAAACACACCTTGGGTTATGCACTCGCTGCTATTTCAAAATCTCAGCCTCAACAAGGGCACAACTGGAACAAAAAAGCGGCTTGATTCATAGCATTATTCAATAGAGCGCCAATAGAGAAAGAGTCTTTCTAGACCAAGAAAAGGGTCTATCAAGACCAAAAAATAATAAAACCAGAGGTATCTTAGCATGACTGCTACTTTTGCATCCGCTACTTATGCTCAACAGCATCAATTAAACCCAAATCCTACCGTACACATCGAAACCAGCACTCTCGAATACCTTCATACAGCTTTCTTGCTATACG
>ERZ1066120.500-NODE-500-length-35571-cov-8.378111_pt1 | contig 35571 bp, 25 predicted proteins | sample MGYA00382767_ERZ1066120 | MGnify/ENA primary metagenome ERZ1066120 (study PRJEB33369, sample SAMEA5778350) | biofilm metagenome | biome: Industrial cooling water; feature: Water cooling tower basin; material: Biofilm | place: United Arab Emirates | collected...
GCTCGAGGCCATGGGCCTGTCGACCACCGTTGCCGACCTGCGCTTTGCCAAGCCGCTGGACGAGGCGCTGATCCGGCGGCTCCTCACCAGCCATGAGGTGGCGGTGACCGTGGAGGAAGCTGCAGTCGGTGGCTTCGGCGCCCATGTCCTGACGCTCGCCAGCGACGAGGGACTGATCGACGCCGGCCTCAAGCTTCGCACCATGCGCCTGCCCGACACCTTCCAGGACCAGGATTCGCCCGCCAAGCAGTATGACGAGGCCCGCCTCAACGCGCCGCATATCGTCGATACGGTCCTGAAGGCACTTCGCCGCAACAGCGTCGGGGTCGAGACCGGGGCACGGGCCTGAGTCCGTTCGCGCGAAGACGCGAAGGCGCGAAGAAGGCAGAGGGGTTGTTCGCGCAGAGGCGCAGAGGCGCTAAGGGGTTGCGCCAGCTTCTCCGCCGCGCGTCGCATCCGCGCAATCCTGATCGGACGACCGAGCTAGTGCTGGCCTCGCCTCGCACCGCGAGGCTCGTGCAAGCACAACGCCTCTGCGCCTCTGCGCCTCTGCGCGAACCCTCGTACTTTTTCCTCTTCCCGTCTTCGCGGCTTCGCGCGCACCCATGAAGCAGCGCGTCGATCAGGCGCTGGTCGACCGCGGCCTCGCCGAGTCCCGGTCGCGGGCTCAGGCCCTCATCATGGCCGGCCTCGTCTTCGCTGGTGAGCGCAAGGTCGCCAAGGCTGGGGAAACGATCGCCGCCGACGCACCGTTGGATGTTCGCGGCAAGGACCATCCCTGGGTCAGTCGCGGCGGGCTGAAGCTGGTCGGCGGCCTCGATCATTTCGGGATCGACCCCGAGGGCGCGACCTGCCTTGACGTGGGTTCCTCGACCGGCGGCTTCACCGACGTCCTGCTCAGCCGAGGCGCGGCCCGCGTTTATGCGGTGGACGTCGGCACCAACCAGCTCGCCTGGAAGCTCCGCCAGGACCCCCGTGTGGTCGTTCTCGAACAGACCAACGCCCGCCACCTCACCGCCGACCACATTCCCGAGCCGATCGACCTTCTCGTCTGCGACGCGAGCTTCATTGCGTTGTCCAAGGTGCTGGAGAAGGCGGTCGGCTTTGTCCGTCCGGGCGGCCAGGCTTTGCTGCTGGTCAAACCGCAGTTCGAGGCGGGGCGCGGGGAAGTCGGCAAGGGCGGGGTCGTGCGCGACGAGGCCGTCCACGAGCGCGTCTGCCGCGCGGCAGAGCAGTGGATTGCCTCGCTCGGCTGGGAGGTGCTGGGCTTGACTCCAAGTCCGATCAAGGGCCCCGAAGGCAATGTCGAGTTCTTGCTTGCGGCGCGGAAGGGGTCTTGAGGATGGCAACACTGACAGCCGGTGGCAAAGCCTGGTGGAAGGTGGCGCTGGTCACCGTGCCGCTGATCGTCGCCGCCGGAAGCCTGTCCGGCACCCTCTCCAACTCGGGCTTCGGCAATCCCTGGTTCGACGCGGTGGAGAAGCCTGGCTTCATGCCGCCGGGCTGGGTGTTCGGCGCGGCCTGGACCATCCTTTATGCGCTGATGGGCATCGCGCTCGCGATTGTCCTGACCGCTCCGTCCAGCACGGCCCGGCGGCGCGGGCTACTCTTCTTCGCTCTCCAGTTGGCGCTCAACTTCGCCTGGTCGCCGATCTTCTTCGGCGCAGGGGCGATCGACTGGGCCTTTCTGGCCATCATCGGCCTGAACCTGCTTGTCACCTGCACCATCATCGCCTTTGCGCGGACAAGAAGGGTGGCAGGGCTGCTGCTTCTGCCGTATCTGGCATGGTTGTGCCTGGCGACCGCCCTCAATTGGGAGATCGGCCGCCTCAATCCGGGTGCCGACCGGGCACCGCTGGGGATCACGGGGGTAAGGTGATGCAGTCTCAGAACCGTTTCTTCGAGGATTTTGTGAAGATCATGAACGGGGCCGCGGGGACGGTCGCGGGCATGACCCGCGAAGCGCAGGACGGCATGCGCGAGCGGATGAAGGAATGGGTTGCCGGCATGGACTTCGTGTCCCGCGACGAGTTCGAGGCGGTGAAGGCCATGGCTGCCACTGCCCGTGAGGAGGTCAAGGAGCTCCAGGCCCGCCTGGCCGCGATCGAGGGCGGCAAGAACCGCAAGGCAGCGACCGGCGAGGTCAAGTCGCCGCCCGCCGGAGTCACGGGTCTCGAGAACCCCGAGGAGTGAGCATCCTGGAACGCGACGAGGAACAAGCCGAGGAGCATGACGACGGCGCTCCGATCGAGGTGCTCGAAGCTTATTTCGAGGCCCGGGGCTGGTCGTGCGAGCGCTCGGGCGACGGCGAGATCATCGCATCGGCGCCTGGCAGCTGGACCCAATATGAGCTGCGCGGCGTCTGGCGCCCGGAAGACCAGGTCCTCCAGTTTCTCGCCTTTCCCGACGTCAAGGTTGGGGCTGACAAGAAGGCGGCGATCTACGAGACCCTTGGCCTCGTCAACGAGCAGCTCTGGCTCGGCCATTTCGAGCTCTGGTCGTCGAGCGGCCTGATCGTCTTCCGCTACGCGGCGCTGATGGACTCGGGCGAGGAGGCGCTGAGCTTCGAACAGGCCGAGGCCATCTCCGAAGCTGCGCTGGAGGAGTGCGAGCGCTTCTACCCGGTATTCCAGTTCGTCCTGTGGGGCGGCAAGAGCCCGAGCGAAGCCATCAGCGCGGCCCTGATCGAGACGGCGGGGGAGGCTTAGGACTGCCGTGCTCCAGCGGAGGCCGAGGCCCGGTGCTTTAGATCGTTCGTGCTGAGCGAAGTCGAAGCACGTCAGCACCAAGGCCCTTCGACTTCGCTCAGGGCGAACGAGAGTTGATCATGTCACAACACACCCTCTTCATCGGCTGCGGCAACATGGGCCAGGCAATGGTCGCCGGCTGGCTCCTCGCCGGAGAAGATCCCGCAGGTTTCACCGCCGTTCGCCCGAGCGGCCGCGAAGTGCCCGGCATCCGCACCGTCCGCAGCATCGGCGAGGCGGACCTCATTCCCGACCGGATCGTCCTCGGGTTCAAGCCCCAGCAGCTCCGCGCTCTTGCACCGGAGGTCGCCCGCTGGGTGACCTCGCGCACCACGCTCATCTCCATGCTGGCAGGCGCCGACACCGCCATCCTCCGATCGCTCTTTCCCAAGGCGAGAGCGATCGTCCGGGTCATGCCCAACCTTCCCGTTGCCGTCCGCCGCGGGGTGCTCCCGCTCTACAGCCCCGGCAGCAGCAGCGAGGAACTGCGCCACGAGCTCCAGCCCTGGTTCACCCTGCTCGGCTTCGCGCCCTGGTGCGGGTCGGAGGAGGAGTTCGGCGCGATCGGCTTCGTCGCCGGGTCCACTCCGGCCTATGTCGCCCGCTTCATTGCCGCCTTCGCCGCAGCGGGCGAGGGCAGGGGCCTCGACCCCGGTCAGGCCCTTACCGCCGCCCGCGAGGCGGTGCTCGGCTCCGCCTGGCTCGCTGCTTCGACCGGCGAGCCGATGGCGGAGCTCGCCCGCCGCGTCACCAGTCCCAACGGCACCACCGAGGCCGGGCTGAAGGTGCTGGATCCCGAACTCGCCTCCCTTATCGACCGCACGCTGGCTGCAGCGACGAAGCGGTCGGGTGAGCTGGCAGCGGAGGTCAAGGGCTGATGCTCCCCGGCGGAAGCAGGGGCCCTGTCACTCTGCAAAGGCGACTGGGCTCCGGCTTTCGCCGGAGAACGGATGGGGCAAGTTGCTAAGACTCGCGCGCCGACCTAAGCGCTCACCGAACCTAGAGGGGGCAAGGACGTGAGCTTCGACGACCGCGACGGTTTCATCTGGCTGGACGGCAAGCTCGTGCCCTGGCGCGAGGCGAATGTGCACGTCCTCACCCATGCGCTCCATTATGCCTCCAGCGTGTTCGAAGGCCAGCGTGCTTACGGCGGCCGCATCTTCAAGCTCCGCCAGCATAGCGAGCGCCTGCGCCGCTCCGCCGAGCTGATCGGCTTCGACATCCCCTGGACCGCCGAAGAAATCGACGCGGCTTGCATCGAGGTGCTGGAGGCCAATGGCCTGACCGATGCTTACCTCCGCCCCGTTGCGTGGCGCGGGTCGGAGTCGATGGGCGTCAACCCGATCGGCACCAAGCCGCACCTTGCGATCGCCGCGTGGAATTGGGGAAAATATTACCCGCCGGAGAAGGCCGCCAAGGGCATTCGCCTCGACATTGCCCCCTGGCGTCGGCCGGCCCCTTACACGGCGCCGGTCCATGCCAAGGCGTCGGGCCTGTACATGATCGCCAGCATGTCAAAGGCTCATGCCGACGGCCGCGGCTATGATGACGCGCTGATGTTCGACTATCGTGGCCAGGTGGCCGAAGCGACCGGGGCCAATGCGTTCTTCATCAAGGACGGCGTGCTCCACACCCCGACCCCCGACTGCTTCCTGAATGGCATCACCCGCCAGACGGTGATCGAGCTTGCCCTGAAGCGCGGCATCGAGGTCCAGGAACGGGCGATCTGGCCCGAGGAGCTGGAGGGCTTTGAAAGCTTCTTCGTCACCGGCTCGGCGGCGGAAGTGACCTTTGTCCAGTCGGCGGGCCCATGGAGCTTCGAGATTGGCGCCCTTCAGCAGCAGCTGGCCAGGGATTACGACGACCTGGTGAACGGAAGGCAGGCCTGACCTCACTTCCCCTCCCGCTTGCGGTCGGCGACAGAGGGGTAGGCGCGACAGGCGAGTTCGGGTCCAACCTCTCGCATGAGCCCACCCCCAACCCCTCCCGCAAGCGGGAGGGGAGTTGTCTGCTGCCACAATGCTTTTAAGGTCGGGCTCAGGGGGAACACACACGCATGGCCACGACCGCCACGTCATCGAGCACGCACATCGTTGATCCCAAGCGCGACCGGCTGGTCATCACCGCCTCGGCGCTCGGCACCGTGTTCGAATGGTATGACTTCTTCCTCTACGGCATCCTTGCCGCCTTGCTCGGCAAGCTCTTCTTCCCGGCCGATGACCCCACCGCCGCCACCCTCGCCAGCCTGGCCGCCTTTGGCGCCGGCTTCGGAGTCCGGCCGCTGGGCGCCCTCCTGTTCGGCTGGTTCGGCGACAAGATCGGGCGCAAATACACCTTCCTCGTCACTATCACTCTGATGGGCGGGGCAACCGCGGCGATCGGCCTGCTTCCGACCTATGCCGCCGCCGGCCTGCTCGCGCCTGCGCTGCTGGTCCTTCTCCGCCTGCTCCAGGGTCTGGCGCTCGGCGGCGAATATGGCGGCGCTGCCATCTATGTCGCCGAGCATGCTCCGCCGGGCAAGCGCGGTCAGTACACCAGCTGGATCCAGGTCAGCGTGGTCGGCGGCTTCCTCCTCTGCCTGGTCGTAGTGCTGGCCTGCCGCTGGTCGATGACCCCCGAGCAGTTCGAGGCCTGGGGTTGGCGCGTCCCCTTCCTCCTCTCGATCCTGCTCCTCGCCATCTCGCTCTACATCCGCCTCAAGCTTTCCGAGAGCCCCGTGTTCAAGGCGATGAAGGAAGCCGGCCAGGTCAGCCGCAATCCGTTCAAGGACAGCCTGACTTACCCCGGCAACATGAAGCGCGTGTTCGTCGCTCTGTTCGGCGTCGCGGCAGGCCTGACGGTCATCTACTACACCAGCCAGTTCGGGACTCTCTACTTCCTCCAGGGTACGGCCCGGGTGGGGGAGACCGAAGCCCTGCTCTACATGGCGGTGGGCGCCTTCCTGGCCGCGCCGCTCTATGTCGGCTTCGGCGCACTGTCCGACCGGATCGGCCGCAAGAAGCTGCTGCTTGCCGGCTACGGGCTTACCCTTGTGCTGCTCTTTCCCTTGTTCCACCTGATGGCCGACGGCGCCAATCCGGCGCTCGGCCGCGCGACCCTGGAAAGCCCGGTGACCCTGACCGTCAGCGCGGACTGCGACTATAGCGTGTTCGCCCCCAGGCAGGAGCAGCAATGCGCCCGCGCCCAGGCCTTCCTCGCCAAGCGCGGCATCTCCTACTCCAAGCAGTTCGACAACCGTTCCAGCGACCGCGCCGCGCTTCAGGTCGGCCAGACCCGCCTCGAGACCTTCGATGAGAAGGCCTGGGTCGCCGCGCTGCAGGCCGCCGGCTACCCAGACAAGGCCGATCCTGCGCAGAAGGAGCGCTGGAAGATCATCCTCGCCATCGCCGTCATGGTCGCCTTGTCGGCCATGACCTACGGCCAGGTCGCGGCAATCCTCGTGGAGCTCTTCCCGGCCCGCATCCGCTACACGTCGATGAGCGTGCCCTACCATATCGGCACCGGCTACTTCGGCGGCTTTCTGCCCTTCATCAGCCAGCTGATCGTGGTCCGCACCGGCGATGCCTATGCGGGCCTGTGGTATACGACCGCGGTTGTCGCCATGGCCTTCGTGGTGAGCGCGATCTGGCTGCCCGAAACCTATGACAAGGAGCTCGACTGATCCAAGGCGGATGAGAGTCCGCGCGCTGTCAGCTCCGATCTTCATGGATCGTTCGCAATTGCCGCGCTAACGCTGCTGACCGTGGCGGACCAGGATACCAGGGGCATCAGGCGACATCAGCAGCTTCTCCGCGCCGCCCTGCACCGTTTGCTGCAGCTTTGCTTCATCGGTCCTCCCGAGAACGGCGTGGCTGCGCGCGTGCGCGAAGGGCAGGTGGCCGCGCTGGTGCGGATGGTGCCGCTCACCGTCACGGTCAACGTCGCCGCAGTCCTGCTCCTGACCGCATGCCTGTGGCGCGACCTCCCTCGTGCCGAGCTGGCCGCCTGTGGGTGCTGCCCGTCTACCTCTGGTTCGACGAGGCTCCGCCCGCCGACCGCATGCTCATGATCGTGGTCCTGTTCGGCATGGCGAGCGGCGCCAGCGTTTCCCTTTCCACCGTGCCGCCGGCTGCCTTTCTCTACGTCGGGGCGATTACCTTTGCCGCCTTGGTGAGCCTCGCGCAGCTCGATCCAGTCATCGTTCCCTTGCTGCTGCCCCTGTTTGGCGGCGTGCTGACCTACACCGTGCTGTGGAACGCCCGGCAGTTCACCGGCCACCTCGCCGCTTCCCTCGAGCTTGAGGAAAAGGCCGAGCTCATCAACCTGCTACGCGAATTCGACGCGTCCGGCAGCGAGTGGCTGTGGGAGCTGGCGCCGGATCTTACCGTTCGCCACCTTTCCACCGGCCTCGCCGACGCGCTCGGCAAGCCTGCCCGGGCCTTGATCGGAATGCCGGCGGCCGATCTCCTCGACCCGCACCGCGAAGTCTCCTCGGTCTCGGTCGGCATGCAGTCGATCCTGGAAGCCTTCCGGACCGGTCGCCCGTTCCGCGACGTCGCCATTCCCGCCAAGGGCGGCCGCGCATGGTGGTCCCTTTCCGGCAAGCCGATGTTCGATCAAGGAGGCCGGCTGATGGGCTGGCGCGGGGTGGGGTCGGACATCACCGCCTCCCGCCTTACCGGTGACGACAGCGTCACCGCCGCCCGGCACGACCCGATGACCGGCCTCGCCAACCGCCTGCTCATCCGCGAGCTGCTTGAAGAAGCGCTGCTTCGCCGGCGGCTCGGGCGGGGCGGCTGCGCGCTCATGCTGGTCGATCTCGACCGGTTCAAGCTGGTCAACGACACTCTCGGCCATTCGGTCGGCGACGAGCTCCTGTGCGAGGTTGCCCGCCGGCTGCAGGCGACGGCCCCGTCGCCGCGGGTCGGCCGGCTCGGCGGCGACGAGTTCGCGCTGGTCCTCACCGGGGATCATGACCGGGGCGAGCTTGCCCGGCTCGCCGAGGAGATCGTCGCCGCTTTGTCCGCGCCCTACCGGATCGGCTCGGCCGAGCTCAACATCGGCGCCACCATCGGCGTGTCGGTCGCGCCCTGCGACGGCGCCAGCCAGGAAGAGCTGATCCGAAGCGCCGACCTCGCCCTCTACAGCGCCAAGAAGGAGGGAAGGGGAAGCTTCAACTTCTTTGCCCCCTGGATGGCTGAGCAGGCCGCCGCAAACCGCGCCCTCGAAAGCGACCTCCGCTCGGCGCTGAAGGGCGGGGAACTCAGCCTCGCCTACCAGCCGATCGTTCACGCCCGCAACCACAAGGTCATCGTCCGCGAGGCGCTGCTTCGCTGGACCCACCCTGTGCGCGGCGAGGTGCCGCCCGACCTGTTCGTGCCCGTGATCGAGGACATCGGGCTGATCGGTCAGGTCGGCAATTGGGTACTCCGTGAGGCGTGCCGGGAAGCCGCCCGCTGGTCCGACGGTGCCCGCATTGCCGTCAACGTGTCGAGCGCGCAGCTCGCCTCTGGCCTCGGCCTCGTCGACCATGTCACGGAGGCGCTCGCCGCAAGCGGCCTTGCCGCCGAGCGGCTGGAGCTGGAGTTCACCGAAAGCATCTTCCTTGCCGGCGATTCGACGACCCGGGCGACGCTCGACCAGCTGCGGGCGCTCGGTGTCCGGCTGGTGCTGGACGATTTCGGCATGGGCTATTCAAGCTACAATTGCCTCGTCAACGGCGCCTTCAGCAAGATCAAGATCGACCGGGGCTTCACCGCAGCGGCCGTCCGCCCGGGCCCGACCCCCGAACTGGCGATCGTGAAGTCGATCCTCACGCTTGCCCGGGGCCTCGGGATCGAGGTCACGGCCGAGGGAATCGAGACCGCGGAACAGGCCGCCCTCATGGTCGCGCTCGGCTGCGGGCAGCTGCAGGGCTTCCTGTTCGGCCGGCCCATGGCCCCGGCCAGCGCCACCTCTAACCAGGGCGAACCTGCCTCGCTTCCCGCCCATCGCCGCCCCAAGGCAGCCTGAGGCTTCACTCCGCGCTTCATCCCGCTATAAGCCCCCCGCGCACTGGGGCGTCGCCAAGCGGTAAGGCACCGGTTTTTGGTACCGGCATGCGCAGGTTCGAATCCTGCCGCCCCAGCCAAGCCTCCGATTAAGCTCGGCCGCCGCACGGCCGTGGCGCGGACCCAAACATATTTTGACATCCTTGATCAGCCTACTCACACTCGCTGACTGGCTTCGGCGAGTCGAAGGGGCATGCGGATCGACCCGGAGGTGGGACACGGGCGCAGTGGCGTTCCGGAGCAGGGAGCTATCGATGGGGGTAAGCGATCGCGCCATTAGCGGGGTGCTGGGGCTGCTGCTTGGTGGAGCGGCCCTGTTCCCGACCGAGGTCCGGGCCTTCCAAGCCGCGCCGCCTGCACCTCCCCAGGCGCAGCCTTCGGTGCCGACGCGCGAGCAGATCGAGCAGCGCCGGCAGCAAGAGGCGCCACCCCGTCCTCGCGCCTCGGTCGATACCCGCCGCGCCATTGTCCAGACGCCCTGCGCGCTTGAAGATTCGCCGCTCAAGGTGACGCTCACCTCCGTGACGTTCCAGCGTCCGGACGGCACGCCGATCCATCCCGAACTGCAGCAACTCCTGTCCTCGGTTGGTACCGGACCGGCGGGGGAGCAGTCGATCGCGGTCGTCTGCCGAATCCGCGACCAGGCCAATCAGCTGCTCGAAGACGCCGGCTACGTCGCGCTCGCTCAGATCCTCGCTCAGGAGATCGCCGGTGGGCAGCTCAAGGTGACCATCGTCACCGCCCGGATCGTCGAGGTGCGGGTGCTCGGCGACGGCGGCCCCTTTCAGAAGGGGATCGAACGGCGCATCGAGGCGATCCGCGCGCTCGATCCGCTCAACCGCCGCGATGCCGAGCGGATCCTCCTCATGACCGGCGACGTGCCCGGCGTCGACGTTCAGCTGTCGCTGCGCTCGGCCGGTACGAGGCCGGGCGAGGTGATCGGCGAGCTTTCGGTGGAGACCAGCCGCTCGCAGGTCCTGGCCAAGGTGCAGAACTACGGCTCGGTCCAGCTTGGTCCGGTGATCGCGTCGGTCCAGGCGGATGCCTATGGCCTGACCGGCCTGTCCGACCGCACCTCCATCGCTTACTCGAACTCCACCGATTTCGACGAGATCAGGGTCCTGCAGGGCGGCCACGACTTCGCCTTGAACGATCGCGGCCTGCGCGCCGGCCTGCGCGGGAGCCTCGCCTTTTCCAACCCGGACATCGACGATCTCGATCTGCGCTCCCGTTCGTCCATCGTCGGCGTCGAGCTCAGCCAGCTGCTGATCCGAACCCTCGCCGAGCAGCTTGGCGTCGGAGTGGGCTTCGAAGCCGTGGAGCAGCGCACCCGCATTCACCAGGGTTCATCGCCGATCCCGTTCACGCGCGACCGCTTGCGCATCGCTTATGCCCGGCTCGACGGGCGGATCGGCACGGCGCTCGGGTCGGCTGGCCAGGCGGCCGCGGTGACCGGCTACGCCGAAGCCCGCAAGGGGCTCGACATCCTCGGTGCTTCGGAGATCGGGGTCACACAGGGTGGCTTCGCGCCCAGCCGCTTTGAAGGCAATCCCGAAGCTTGGGTGCTGCGCTCCGAGCTGGTGGCCGATGTTCGTCCGTTCCCGGCCCTTGCCATCGGTGCCCAGCTGTTCGGCCAATGGGCGAACGACCCGCTGCTGAACCTCGAGGAATTCTCGATCGGCAACTTCAGCTACGGGCGCGGCTACGACCCCGGTTCGAACGGCGGCGACCGCGCACTCGCATTCCGGATCGAGCCGAGCCTTCGTCTGCCGCTGACGCCGGAATCGATGAGCTTGTGGGTGCTCGGCTTCTACGACCACATCAAACTCTACAATCTGGACACTGGCTCCACCGAGCGCGAGCGACGCATCCGCTCGATCGGCGGAGGCCTGCGCATGCTGCAGTCCCGGCGCTTCGTCCTCGACCTCCTTTACGCTCGCCCGCTCGATCGGGTTCTCGCGACCGAGGAAAGCAGACCCAAGGAGCGCTTCCTGGCTTCGTTCACGATCCAACTGCAACCCTGGGGAGTGCGCTGATGTCCGCCACCACCGCCGCGAGCGCTGCCACCCGTCCGGTTCGCGCCTTGAGGCGAGCGCTGATGCGCGGCTCGGCCATCGCCGCAGGTGCCTTCGTGACGGTGCCCGCCGCCGCTCAGCTTGCTCCCGGGACCCTGCCGCAGGTTCGGGATCCCGGCGGCGCCACGATCGAGACGACCGGCACCAGATTGTTGGTCAATCTGAATGCCCGCAACCGGGTCATCACCTACGACAGTTTCAACGTCGCCGCCGACTCCCGGGTCAGCTTCGTCGATGGTGTTGACGAGGCGCCGCTTCTTTCGGTCCTGAATCGGCTCGATGCCAACCGCGGTGCTTCCCTGATCGAAGGGGGCATCGACAGCGATCCAAATATCACGGTCTGGCTGATCAATCCGGATGGGATCACCTTTGGGCCGACAGGCTCCTTTGCCGGCGGCAGCCTCCTCGTCTCGACGCTTCCGCTCGACGAGGGGCAGCAGTCAGGCTTCCTTGCTGGAACGCTGACCAGTCCGCGGCTGATGGGTTCCTCGGCGGGAGGGATCACCTTTGTCAGCGGGTCGGGCCTGATCGCCGCCTCAGGGTCGGTGATCGCGGTCGCCCAGACCATCGACGTCGGCAAGGAGATCAGGTCTTCAAGCGGCTCGATTGCTCTCGTCGCCGCCACCGACGTCACCTTCACGACCGGGGTGAACAGCCCGCTGGGGATCACCATCAACAAGGGCACCACGCTGGCCGCGGTGGAGGGCGGGGGGCCCGATGCCGGCATTGACATCAGCGGCAAGCTGACCGGACAGTCGCTTCGGGTCGTCGGCGGTGTCGACCAGGCCATCACCGCCGCCTTGCTCAACGTCCGGGATGGCGCCGAGCTGACGGCAACGGCCGCGAACGGTTCCATCATCCTGGCGACCACCAGCACGACCGCCGACAATGGCGACGTCGTCATTACGAACGGCCTGTCCTCCACCGGCTCGCCGCTGCGCCCCGGCATCGTCTCGCGCGGCACGGTATCTGCCAGTGCCCGCGACGAGAGCGGGAATGTCATCGTTCCTCCAGGCGTGGACATCAGGATGGCAAGCGCCGGCGAACTGGCGCTTGGCGGAACGATCGCCGCAAGCAGGCACCTCGTGCTGACGGCAGGTGGCAACGTCTCGAGCGGCGGATCGCTCGTCGCCCGCTCCAACAGCGATGGGCTTGGCGGTGGCGACCTGACGATCGACGCCGGCCAGGGGCTCGGCAACATTACGCTGGACGGGGCGAGCCAGCTGATCGCCGGGACGGAAGGTGAACGAGCGGATGTGCGCGTACGAGGGCAGGCCATCGCTCTCGGCAACGTCACGGCGCGCTCGCTGGCCAGCATCGGCATGGACACACTGACAGGCAGTTCGATCAGGCTTGGTGATGTGACGCTCACCGACGCGATCAATGTCGTCAGCTCGAGCGGCGACCTGACGACCGGAAGCATCCGTGTCGGCGGCGACATCCGGCTGACGGCTCAGGGCGGGGCCGACATCAGGACCGGGGCGCTCCAGTCCGCTGGCTTGGTCCGCGTTGCAGGCGACGTGGTCAACATCGCGTCGGCGACTTCTTCCGGCGCCGGGATCAATGTCATCGCCCGTGAGCTCTCGCTGGCAGCGGGCACCGCCTCCGCGGCTGCAGGGAGGATCGATCTTCAAGTCGGCGAGCTTGCCACCATCGGAACGCTGCTGGCGGGCGACGCGGCGGGCCCGGATCTGAGGGGCGAGCAGATCACCATCCGTGCCGGCCGGCTTGTCCTCGGGAGTGCCATCGCCCGCAATGGTCACGTGGCCCTTACCAGCAGCGGCGATCTCAGGGCTGGCACGCTGAGGGCCGGTTCTGGCACGTCGGCCAGCGATGTCCTTGTCTCCGCCGCCGGAGCGGTCGCGATCGAGGGGGACGTCACGGCCTCCCGGACCTATGCGGTGACCGGCGCTAACGTGATCCTCGGCACGGCCGAGGCAAGCGCGACGCAGGTTGCAGCCGGCGAGACCCGCATCACCGCGACCAGCGGCAGCATCGCCGGGCGAGGCAATCTGACGCTCGCGTCCGACGGCGATGCGACCGGCGGCGAGGCGTTGACGCTGCGCCTGTCCGCGCCCGGCCAGATGGTCGATTTCGCTCCCACCACCATTCTCAACGGGGGAAGTCGGGAGGGCCCCGCCGGCCGCGAGCCGAGCTACTCGGCTGACGTCATCGTTGATGGGGCGGGAACGGTGACGCTGGGGCAGGTCAACGCTCGGCGGCTGCGGACCGGGGACAGTGCCACCGACTTCGTGGTGCCGGGCGCGGTGCGGCTCGGTAACGTGCAAGTGGCGCGTGGTCTTACCGTCACCTCAGCCAACGGCTCGATCATCACCGGAACCGTGACCGTGCGGGACAATGGCGAGGGCATTGCCCTGAACGCGGGGGGCGACGGAAGCGACATCAGCACGCAGGCCCTCCGGACTTCTGCGGGCGACATCCGGCTCAGCGCGCGCGACTCGCTGTCGCTTGCGCCGGTGGACGGCGATGCGGCGACGGGCCGAACGGTTGCACTCCTTGCCGGGGGTGCGATCAGCGCGGGCGGCAGGATCGTCGCTTCGGAGGACATCGCGCTTCGATCGGGAACGACGGCGACCCTTGCCGCCCTCGAGGCTGGCGACGACATCGACCTTCAGGCCGGCGGCGACCTCTTCCTTGTCTCCGCGCGGACGACCGGCACCGGCGAGAATGGGCGGGCTACTCTGTTCGACCCGTCGCAGAGTGGCGCTTCCGCCGCAATCGACATCCGCGGCGATACGGCGTCCGGCAGCAACATCACCATCACCGCCGCGTCGCTTTCGGGCCCACCGATCGGCGGCGATACCGATGCGGGCCTGGTGATCGGCGACCTTACCGCAGGTAGCCTCGAGCGGTCCGATGGCAGTGCCGCGATCATCGCTGATGCAGGCGACATCCGCATTGGGCGGGTTACGGCGCGATCGGGTGACATCACGGTCACGGCTGGCCTTGGCTCCGTCAGCGGGCTCCGCTCGAACTGGTCCGCGGCCAGCGGTGGCGGCTCCAACATCAGCGCCGTCGGCGACGTGCGGTTCAACGTTTCCGGAGCGCTGACTGCCGGTTCCGTCCAGGGCAGCACCGTCACCAATGTGGCAAGTCTTCCCGGTTCGGCTTCCGTCAGGATCCGCAACGTCACGGCCAGGACCCTGGACCTGCAGGCACGAACCGACCTGCAGGTGGATGGCGGCTCGGTCGAGGGGCTTGCGACCTTAAGGACCACGGGCGGCAACGCCGGCCCGCGCAGCCTGGTCGATGCGTCGCTGATCGGCCGCTACGGAGCCGCCAATCTCACCGCGGCCGGTTCAGGCGCGAGCATCTCCGTAACGACGTCCAACGGCGTGGCCCAGCTCGGCACCGTGAATGCCGGTCAGTCGATCGCTGTTTCGGCCCAAGCGCTCGACGTCCAGGATGCCGTGGCGGCGAGCGGTGCATTGACCTTTACGGTCAGCCGTGGCCGGCTCGGTCTCGGCACCGGCAGTGCAGGCACAGCGGCGACCCTCGTCAAGGAAGAGCGGGACGGCAACGCACCGGCGGACGGCGCAACGAGCGACCGGATCGAGGTTCGCACGAGCCTTGCGGGAAGCAGCGTGTCGGTCCGCAGCGAAACCGATGCCGTACTGGCCTCCGCAACCGCCAGGACCGGCGATCTCACCGTCAATGCCGCCCGCGACCTGTCCGTTGCGAACGGCAGCGCCACTGCGGGCGCCGTGGTACTGCTCGCTGGGCGCGACGCTTCGCTCACCGCTGCTGCTGCCGAAGACATGGCAGTGACGGCTGGCCGCAATGCCGCGCTTGGTGCACTCGCTGCTGCGGACAATGTGGTCGTGAGCGCCGGCGGCGACATCGTTGCCGCCAGGGTGACGAGCAGCGGGGGAGGAACGGACAATCGTACCTTCGCGCTGGCGCCCGATCTTGCAGGCCGCGAGACTGCCGTTGCGGCCGGACCCACGAACGCGGCGGACGGCAGCGTCAGCCTGGTTGCGGGCGGGAATGTCCGGATCGGGACGGTGACGAGCAGCGCCGGCGCGGCTTCCCTCACCGCCAGGCAGGGCGACATCACTGGCTTGGCGGCAAGCGAGCCGCAGGCAGGCTTCGGCCGTGGCGACATCAGGGTCAACGCAGCCGGGCAATCCGTCCGTTTGCGCGCCGAGCAGGGCGCCATCCGGCTGGGCGCGATCAGCGCGGGTGACGCCGCTGGCAGCGCTTCCACCGGCAACCAGATCGACGTCGTAGGCCGGGCCGTCGACCTGACTTCGGCGGCGGCGGCGAACGGTGGACTGCTGCTCAATGCGACGGCCGGCGATGTCGCCATCGGCACGGGGTCGGCCCGCACCTCGGTCGTCCTGACGGCCACGCGAAACGCCACTGGAGGCTCGCTCACTGCGAGTGGCGGCGGCATCGGCGTAACGGCCGGGCCGCTGGCGCGCTTCGACGCCCTCACCGCTTCGGAAGCGATCACGGGTATCGCCGACACGATCGAGGTCGGCCGAGCTGTCGCAGGAGGAGCCCTCGCGCTCACCGCCCGTACTAATGGCCTTATCCTCGGCACCGGCAGCGCGGGGAGCACCGCAACGCTCAGAAAGCAGGGAGCAGCCGACGGCCTTACGGTGCAGACGGGTCTCACCGCCAATGGCGACATCCTGCTGGAGAGCGAAGGCCAGATCGCGATCGGCGGAAAGGTCGAAGCCACCGGCGACCGCCTGCTCACCATCCGCAACACCGGCACCACTGCCACTACCATCGGCGGGACGGGCGAGGCCGGCGGCTTTGCCCTTGCCGACGCGGAAATGGACTTCCTCAACGCCAGCCGGATCGTGGTGGACTCGCGCACGCGCAACCTGACGTTCCGCCCCCTCACCATCGAGGCCGCGACGGGACGAAGGAGCCTTCACTTCCTGTCCACGGGCGCAGTCACGATCGCCGGCAGCATCGCAGGCGCCGGGACCGGCCTCCTGCAGATCGGCGGTGCCGGCACCGACGAACCCTCCGGCCTGGTCGCGCCCGCTACGCTGGCGCAAAGCATCACGCTCGACATCGGCAATGGTGCAGGCGGAGCCGGCATCGACTTCGCTGGCGGCACGGTGGACCTTCGCGCCCAGAAGATCGTGTTCGGCCGCTCCGAGCTCATCCAGCAGGTTGCCGCGCTCGACAGTGCGGGTGTGGCGCGCGAAGTCGCGAACGGCGGATCGCCCCTCTACCAGGGCGACATCTCCCGCCGCGACTATCTCAAGGCCAAGCTGCTTCGGGTCAGCTATTCCGATCATGCGCTGTTCCAGAACACCGGTGGTCCGGCGGGTGGCGGCGTGGTGCTCAACGGCAGCACGACACCGACCACCAGCCACCTCGCCCTGCAATTGTTCAGCACGGGCGACAGGGCGAACAACAGCTTTGCGCTGTTCGGCAATATCAACGGCTTCATCGGACGGGCCGCGGGCATCCTGCCGAGCCAGAATCTGGAGTTTGCGACCGACAGCGGTTCGGGACGGGTGCTCCGCATCACCCAGTCGAGTTCGCGGGTGAACGGCTGCGTGATCGGCTCGCCCGACCGGGGTTGCCTCGTCACTGATCCGCCACGGCCGGGCCTGTCCATCTACGAGGGACGGCAGATCCAGCTCTTCGGTGCCACGGAGAACCCCGACCTTCTGTTCAACCCGCTGGTCGGCCGCGGCAACGAAGGTCTGTTCGTCGACATCGCCGATGCACCGGTCGGCATCGACACGCTTCAGTGCCAACCCGGTGAAGAGAATTGCCCGCGTTCGGAGGAACCGAAATGACCCGGCCCATCGTCGGCATTCGTCTGGCGCTGCTGACGGCGGTGGCGGCCATGCCGCTCGCCGCGGCGCACGCTGCCGATGTTCCGCCCGAGCGGTTCGAGCTTGGTCTGAACAGTTCGGGCTACACCTGTGCGGCGGCCCGGCAGTGGAAGGTCGGAGAGGGCGTCCTCCGAGCCAAGGATCAGCCCTTCGCCATCACCTGCCGCGGGCTCTCGGCGGCCGACGCCCAAGGCTACATCAGCGCGCCCAACGCGAAGGTCGATCTGGCGCAATGCGGTGAGCCTCTCGCGCAGCGACTGCCGGGGATCGGGCAGGCGGACGTGCGCCGCTGCTTCGATGCGGAGCTCGGCCGTCCCGCGATCGACATCCGCTTTAGTCGCGGCGGCGTGGCCTACCACGGCGCTGCGGTGGAAACGGCCGTCGGCCCGCTGGAGCTGGCGCTCCGCACGATCGCCACTGGCGCCGCTGCACCGTCCGGCCGCAGCGAAGCGAAGTCGACCGTTGAACTCGCCCGTATCCCAGCGGCTCCCGCCGCTAGCGTCGCAGCGCGAAGCAGCGGCATCACCGCCGAAGCTGCGCTGGTCGACGGGATTGCGGCGCTGCAGGCCGGTCGCCTGCTCGACGCGTCTCGAATCCTGAACGACGCAATCCGGGTCTTCGTGTCGGCCGAGCCGGGCACGCGGATCGACCTGCGCCTAGCCGCCAGCCTTGCCGACTCCGGCCTCAGCCGCTTCGATACGGCAGCGGGACATCTTGCCGTTGCGCAGACGCTGCTGGACACCAATCCGAGCCTCGCCGATGTCGACTATCGCTTGCAGCAGCTCGCGACATATCGCGGCATTCACCTCATCAACCAGCGACGCTGGAGCGAGGCGATCGAGGCACTCTCCAGGCAGGGTGGCGGCGGCAAGTTGCTCGACGCGGCCATCGTCAGCCGCCTCAATCAGGAAGCCATCGCCGAGCAGGACTCGCTGCAGCCCGCGCTTGCCGACACTACCAGTTTCTCCCGCGACCTCCTGGAGGCGCAGCGCCAGTGGGCCCTCAGCGTCGCCTACCTCGCTCTCGGCCGGGTGGAGGAGGCCGATGGCGCCCTGTCGAGAGCCGTGCTCGCCGCGAGGCATCCGGTGCAGGCTGCATTGCCCGAGCGGATCGTCTGGCTGCTGGCGACCATCGAGCGGCAAAAGGGCCGGATCGAGGCGCAGAAGGGGCGCTATGACGCTGCGCTGGCCAGCTTCGATTGCGCGATCGGGGCGCTCAAGGGTGTGGGCGGGCTTGGCGGCGGGCGTTGCCTGGTGCCGGCGGACGCTCGGCTTCCCGACTCTGCGATCAACGCCCCGCTGTTGGTTGAGGCGCAGCTGGAGCGCGCCAGTATTGCCTCGCGCGACCGCTCGAACGCGCCGGAGGCGGTGCTTGCCCAATATAGCGCTGCGGTGGAATCGCTTCCAATCCTTACCGGCACGGGCTTTGTCTCGCTGGCAGCGCTGGAGCGCTATTTCGGCCTGCTCGTCAGGGCGCCGCAAAGTCCCAACCGCGACGAAGAGTTCTTCCGCGCCATGCAGGCGATCGGCGAGCCCGCGATCGCGCGCGAGGTGGCGCAGTTGCAGAAGGTCGTGTCCGCCAGCGCCGACGTGTCCAACCTGCTCCGGCGGCGTAGTGACCTTGAACGGCAGCTCATCCGGCTCCGCACCGCCATCACGGAGGCGAGCTCGTCCAGTGCGGCGGAGCTTCCATCGCTCGAGCGCGAACGCAATCAGGCGAATGCCGAGCTCACCGAAGTCAATGCCAAGCTGCAGAGTGCCGACGGCATCGGCGCGCTGGAGGACCAGCCCGCCACCCTGGCGGACATCCGCAATGCGCTTCAGCCCGGTGAGGTTTATCTCAAGCTCACCGCCATGCGCTCGGCCATGTTCGGGATCGCCATCAGCCGCGACCGCACACTGATCTACCAGCTCGAGGGAAGCCTGCCGCAGATTTCGTCCCTGGCGACGCGCGTTCTGGCCAGTGCCCGGTCCGATGCCAACCGGACGATCCGGCCGTTCGACGTTCCCGCGGCCAACCGTCTGTTCGACACGGTTGCAGGCCCGGCCGCCGACATGATCCGCTCGGCGCAGCGGCTTATCTACAATCCGGCCGGCACGCTTCGGCACCTTCCCGCGGCGATCATGGTCACGGACCCCGAGACGGTGCGCGCCTACCAGGAGCAGCGCAATCGGGGCGACTACAGCATGGTCGCCTTCCTCGGCGCAAGGAGCGAAGTGGCGACCGCGCTTTCGCCGCGCGCCTTTCTGCGCTCACGCAAGGAGATCGCGCCGTCGAACGCGCCAAGACCCTTCCTCGGGCTCGGAGAAAATGCTCTTCCCGAGATCGTGGGCGACACGCTGGCTGAGCAGCCGATGCCATTCGACTGCTCCCTCACCTGGCGTGATTGGGCAAGGGAAGTCGCCGCGCGGCAACCGGTCAGCGCGCGTGAGATCGGCATTGCCGCCGCAGCTCTCGGTGTCAGCGGCGCACCGCAGATCGTCGGCGCAAGCTTCACCGACACCGGCCTGCTGGCCGGAACGGCTGGGGCCGAGCTCAGCCAGTATCAGATCCTGCATTTCGCCACGCACGGCATTCCGGAGACCACCGTGGACGTCGACGAGTGCCGCATGCGCTTGCCGCCCTCGCTGGTCACCACGCTTGCGGCACCGACGTCGGACGGGCAGGTCGTCTCCGACGGGCTCCTTGCCTTTGACGAAGTGGCCCGCTTGCGCCTCGACGCCAATCTCATCGTCCTTTCCGCCTGCGAAACCTCGGCGGGTACGTCGGAGGCGACGGCAGGGCGCGGCGGTCTCGAAGGCTCCGACCCCGCGCTCGACGGGCTCGTCCGCTCGTTCCTTGCCGGCGGAGCCCGCTCGGTGCTCGCCACCTTCTGGAGCGTTCCCGCCATTCCGCAGAGCGACGAGCTGATGGCGGCCTTCTACCGGACCGGCCGCTCGGCTTCGATGTCGGGCGCGCTGAAGGCCGCGCAGGCCACGCTCATCAACCAGCCGCGCTTCTCGCATCCCTATTTCTGGGGAGCCTACTTCCTGGTCGGCGACGGCTCCAAGCCGATGCTGAGCGGGCAGGTACAGCTCGCCACTCGCTAGGAAGGTCGATTCCCACGAAGTGACAACCGAAAGGGGGTAGCCGTGATCACCTATGACACCGACAGCGACGGCAATGTCTTCCAGATCTGGAAGCAGGATCAGGTCAGTTCGTGTGGCGTGGCAAGCTCCTGGATGGCCCGCAGCCTTGTTCGGCAGATGAGCTTCGCCGAAGACGAATGGGAACTCGCTCAGCGCATGTACCGCACCGGCGTGCAAGGGGCTCTGGCTGCACTTGGCCGGCCTACGAGTGGACCGATGACCTACGACCCCAGAGCCTTCGACACCAGTCAGGCCAGTGTCGGCAGCACGTTCGCCAATTTCGGTCTTTACGGATCGCAGGTAGCTGCGGCGCTGCGGGCCGAGGGCTTGAACGTCAACCACCAGAACAGCTCATCGCTTGTTCCCCATCTTCTTGGAGATACACGGGTTGCGATCGTCCTCGTGGCCTGGAGCGGGGGAGGAGGGCACTTCATCGTTGCCGCCCGGGTCACGCGTGGCGGAAAGATCGTCTTCCTCGATCCCTGGGACGGCAGGATCAAGGAACAGGCGAACAACGGCCGTTACAATTCTCACTATAACAACAGTGGGAGCGTAGTGGAGACACTTTACCTGGCGCCCTGAACGCCGGCACCGCCCGCACAGGGACATCCCCCCCGTCAGCTGATCAGTCGACGGCCCTCAGCCGCCGACGATCACCGTCGGGCAGCCCACCACCAACACTCCGCCATGGGCGGTGTTGTCGCCGATGCGCGCCTGCGGCATTTTCTGGGTGATCACCGTCGCGCTGCCCCTGACGATCGTGTCGGGCGGACCGACGCAGATGCACATGTCGGTGACACGGGCGGCGGGCAGCTTGCCGATCAGCACCGTCGGGGCGCACGGACCCGACACCGGGCCGCCCACATGCGGCACCACACCCGTCACCATCGGGCAGGTATGCATGTCGGTGATCCGCGATGCCGGTGTGCCCACAGAAGTTCTCCAGATTGATGATCCACTATAGCGTCTGACTTTGGGATCATGCGACAAAAAGTTGTGGTGATGCGCGCGTCAGGCAAGTAAGATCGTTACGGGGATCATACGGGGGTTGGCGTTGATCGACGACGAAGTCTTTGCTGCGATCCTCGCGCCGATCGACGGCTCTGTCGGCACTGACGGCCGCGAGGACGAAGGCGAAGCCGGCGAGCTGCTTCGGGAGATGCGTTCGCAGCGTCGGGCCCTTGTGCGCGGCGAGCAGTCCGCCGCAATCGGCGAGAATGTGACCGGCGACGACGCGCTCAGCTGGAGCGCGGTTGCCGATCAGGCGGTCGACTACCTCATCCGCTTCGGCAAGGACCTCGAGGTCGCTGCGCTGCTGATCGAGGCTCTCGTGCGCGAGGAAGGGCCTGCGGGTCTTGCGCGGGCGATGGAGCTGTTGGCCGAACTGGTGGAGGCCTTCTGGGATCAGGGGCTTTATCCGCCCGAGGACGAAGACGGCGTCGAGGCCCGCTTCATGCCCCTCTCGGGCCTGAGCGGCGGCGGCGGGGACCGTGACGGAGCCTTGATCCAGCCCGTGCGGCGCATGGTGCTGATGGAAGCCGGCGGTTCGACGCTCAGCTTTCTCGACAAGGTTCGCTCCGACGCCATGTTCGCCGCCGCGCAAAGCGGCTCGCCCGAGCAGAAGGCCGCCAAGGCGGAGGAGGCGGCCGCGTTGAGCGCGGAGCTCGACGCCATCACCGAGCGCCTGTCCCGTCCCGTGCTCGAGAAGGCCGCCGGGCAAGTGACTGCCGCCGAGCAGCATTGGCGGCGCGCAATCGCCTATATCTCCGAGCGGACAAAGCCCCGCTTCCCTGCCGCTTCGAGGCTCTCGTCCGAGCTTCAGGCGATGGGAGACTGGCTCGGAGTGCTCATCGCGCGCTTGCCCGAAGTGATCGCTCCCACCGAAGACAGCGGGGCTGCGGACGGCGCCGGGGAGGAACAAGGGGGCAGCACGGCCGTGGCGGTAGCGAACCCGGGCGACGGTTTTTCCTTCAGCGGCCGCATTTCCCGGCGCGAGGATGCGCTGCGGGCGATCTCGCTGGCAGCCGACTATTTCTCCACATACGAGCCGCTGTCGCCGCTCGGCGTTACGCTCCGGGAGGTTGACCGGCGTGCACGGATGAGCCTTCATGCTCTCATGACCGAGCTCATCCCCGATGAATCGGCGCGCGAGATATTCTACTGGCGGTCCGGCATCCGGCCGCCAGCGGCTGAAGAGTAGGCGGGGGGCCCGTCACCGTATGCATGGCACAGTGGCGCGATCGGCGCTTGAGGGAGGTGAGAGATGTCAAATTCCGTTCACGACAAGCTGAAGCGAGTTCGCAAGCCGCGCGTGCACATCACCTACGATGTCGAGACGGAGGGCGCGCAGGAGATCAAGGAGCTGCCGTTCGTGGTCGGCGTGATGGGCGACTTTTCGGGCGACTCCGAAGTGCCCAAGAAGTCGCTCAAGGAGCGCAAGTTCATCGATCTCAAGAAGGACAAGTTCGACCAGGTCATGGGCCGCATCGAACCGGCCGTGAAGATGAAGGTCGAGAACACGCTCGAGAAGAACGGCAAGGAATTCGAGGTCAATCTCAAGTTCCGCTCGATGGAGGATTTCGAGCCCGAGCGCATTGTCGAGCAGGTCGAGCCTCTCCGCAAGCTGATGGAAACCCGCAACCAGCTTCGCGACCTCATGGCCAAGGCCGACGGATCGGAGCAGCTGGAAAGCCTGCTCGAACAGATCCTGGGCGACCAGGAGAAGCTCAACCAACTGCACGCGCAGCTTGGCAGCGGCGACGCTGCTGGCGACAGCAAGGAGTAAGTGAACATGGCGCAGGCAGCATCCGAGGCACTTCAGGGCGGTCAGTCGACCACTGCTGAAGGCTCCGTCAGCCTTCTCGACGAGGCGATCAGCGTTACCAAGCAGACCGAGCCCAAGCGGGTCGAGGAACTGATGCGGACGCTTGCCAACGAGGCGATGAGCGGTACGGTTCAGTTCAAGAAGAACATGACGCTGACGCTTCGCGAGGCGATCTCCAAGCTCGACGCGCAGATCTCCGAACAGCTTGCGGCGATCATGCACGCCGAGAAGTTCAAGCGCGTCGAGGGCAGCTGGCGCGGCCTCAACTATCTCGTGAAGAACAGCGAGATTGGCGAGTCGCTCAAGGTCCAGCTTCTGAACGTCTCCAAGAAGGAGCTGGCAGCCGACCTGGCGAAGGCCACCGACTTCGACCAGAGCCAGCTCTACAAGAAGGTCTACGAAGAGCAGTTCGGCACCGCCGGTGGTCAGCCCTTCGGCGCCCTTGTCGGTGATTACTATTTTTCCAAGCATCCCGACGACGTCGAGCTGCTCGGCAACATCTCGAGCGTCGCGGCCGCCGGTTTCACGCCGTTCATCGCTGCAGCCGACGCCAAGCTCTTCGGGATGGACAGCTTCAGCGAGCTGTCGAACCCGATGGACCTGCGCCAGCTGTTCGAGACCGCCGACTACACGAAGTGGAACTCGTTTCGGCAGACCGAGGACTCGCGCTTCGTCACCCTGGCCATGCCGCGCGTGCTTGCGCGCCTGCCTTATGGCCGCGACACCAAGCCGATCGAGAGCTTCGAATATGAGGAAGCGCCGCGTGATGCGAATGGCGCTCCCAAAGCCATGGATCACGACGATTATTGCTGGATGAACGCCGCTTACGCGCTGGCCGCGCGGATGACGGACGCCTTCGCGCAATATGGCTGGTGCACCGCCATCCGCGGTGCCGAGGGTGGCGGCAAGGTGACCAACCTGCCGACCCACGTCTTCCAGTCCGACGACGGAGACCTCGACTCCAAGTGCCCGACGGAGATCGGGATCACCGACCGCCGCGAGAAGGAACTGTCCGACCTCGGCTTTCTGCCGCTCTGTCACTACAAGAACACCGATTACTCGGTCTTCTTCGGTGCGCAGACCACGCAGAAGCCCAAGAAGTATGATCGCGCGGAAGCGACGGAGAATGCGGCCATCTCGGCCAGGCTGCCCTACATCATGGCGACCAGCCGTTTTGCCCATTACCTAAAGGTGATGGCCCGCGACAAAATTGGGTCCTTCATGGAAGCGTCCGATTGCGAGACCTGGCTCAATCGCTGGATCGGCAATTACGTCAACGCCACAGAAGGGGCAGGGCAGGAGGCCCGGGCGAAGTATCCGCTCCGCGAGGCGCGGGTCGAGGTTCGGGAAGTGGCCGGCTCGCCCGGCTCCTATTCGGCGATCGCGCACCTGCGCCCGTGGCTCCAGTTCGAGGAACTGACCACGTCGATGCGGCTGGTCGCCCGCATTCCGAAGGCGAGCTGAGAAGCTCGGCCTGACCCATGGAGGAGGGGGCTTCGATCCTTTCGGAGTTGGAGCCGCTTCCTGAAGCAAGCGGAGACATGGGTGAGCCCTCGGGCCCGCCCATGTCCCGCCTTGCTCCTGGGTCCGTGCGCGCGCTTGCGACGCGCTTGATCGCTTCCCTCGACGCCAGCCTTGGCCGGCAGCTCGACGCGATCCTTCATCATCCCGACTTCCAGCGAATGGAAGCGCGCTGGCGTGCCGTCTGCTGGCTGCTGGGCTCGGTCGACGACCCGCACGTGAAGGTGCGCTTGCTCGATGTCAGGTGGGGCGAGCTGGCGCGGGATGTTGAACGCGCTTTGAGCTTCGATCAGTCCGCCTTGTTCGACCTCGTCTACAATCAGGAGTTCGGTACGCCGGGTGGTCAGCCTTTCGGGGTGATGGTCATCGACCATGACGTGTCACACCGCGTCGGCGGCCGCGAGAAGACGGACGACACGACTGTGCTGGAAGGGCTCGCCGAAGTGGCGGCCGCCGCATTCTGTTCGTTCATCCTGGGCGCCGACCCGCGCATCGCGGCGCTGGACAGCTTCGATGAGATCGACCTTCGCCAGGACCTTGCCGCCACCTTCGCCGACCGCAGCTTCGCGCGCTGGAATCGCCTGCGGGCCCGGCCCGACAGCCGCTTCCTCGGCGTGGTCATGCCTCGCCTGCTGGCCCGGCCCTTGCACCGCGGGCGCGACCATCCTCGCCTCGGCTTCGTCTATGACGAGCGGACGGAAGGCTCTCACGATCTGCTCTGGATGTCCGGTGCCTACGCCTTCGCCCATGTCACTGCCCGGGCGATGGCGCGCTACCGCTGGCCGGCTGCGATCCGCGGGACCGTCCCGCCAGGGGAGGGGGGCACGGTCGACGGCCCGGTTCGTCAGTGGCTGCCAAGCGACCGGCAGGGCGTGGTCGCGCGCTTCGCGATCGAGAATGCGATCAGCGAGGATCAGGAGGTCGCGATCAACGAGGCCGGCATCATGGTCCTGCGGCAGATGCATCTTACCGGCATGGCGGCTTTTATGAACCTCCCGAGCCTTCACCGGCCACCCACCTACGACGGTGAGGCCGCGCGGATGAACGCCAAGATGGGCGCCATGCTCAACTACATCCTCTGCGTGTCGCGCTTTGCCCATTATGTGAAGGTCATCGCCCGCGACTGGGTCGGGAAATATACCGACGCCCGGGAATGCGAGCAGCTGCTGCAGAACTGGCTCAAACGGTATGTCACCGGCAGCGACGATCCGAGCGTCGAGCAGCGCATCAAATACCCGCTTCGCGACGCCCGGGTGATCGTCACCGACCTGCCGGAGAAGCCGGGCGCCTTCGGCTGCGAGATCGCGCTCCGGCCCCACTATCAGCTCGACCAGATCGCGTCTGAATTCCGGCTCACCACCGTGATCGGCCGGGAGGCCGTCGCCTGATGGGCAGCATCGTCCAGTCCCTGCTCGACCGGCTGATCGACGACGATCCGGAGCATGCGGTCGAACAGGCCGAGACGGAGGAAACCGCGCTCGACCGGTACAAGCTCGGCCTGCGCCGCGACCTTGAAGGACTCCTCAACAGCAAGCGCCCGCTGATCGCCGCCATCGAAGGCGACGAGCATCTGCCAGCCAGCGTGCTCGCCTACGGCATCACCGACATCAGCACCGAAGACTTTTCCGCCGCGGGTGCGCGCGACCGGATACGGCGGATCGTCGCCGACTGCATCCGCACGCATGAGCCGCGGCTGACGGACGTCGAGGTCGACATGGACGGCGCCCCGACATCCACGGGTGTGCGCATGCGGATCACCGCTGTGCTCACCGTCGCCCGCGACCGCGAACCGGTCGTCTACGATGCCAACGTGCGTCCCAGCGATCGAGCCATCGCGGTCGAACTGACAGGGTAGGACCGTGATCGACGACCTCATCGAATATTATCAGCGCGAACTTGCCTTTCTTCGCAACAATGCCGGCGCGTTCGCCGAAGCGCATCCGAAGATCGCCTCGCGCCTTCGTCTGACCCGCGAAACCATCGAGGACCCGCATGTCGGCCGGCTGATCGAAGCCGTCGCCTTCATGAACGCGCGGCTGCGTCACAAGCTCGATGACGAATATTCCGAGCTTTCCGACGCGCTCCTGCTGACGCTCTATCCCCATCTCATCCAGCCGCTGCCGTCCGTCATGGTGGTGCAATGCCAGCCCGAGGAAGAGCTGGACAAGCCAAGCCGCATTCCTGCCGGCACGATCCTCCAGACCGAACCGGTGGATGGCGAGCCTATCCACTACCGGCTCTGCTCGGATGTCGACCTCCTGCCCATTCGCCTGGCCGCGGCGGCGATGAGCGGTCCGCCGTTCGAGGGCCCCGGGCCGGCCAGCGGCCATGCCAAGGGTGTGCTGCGGCTGTCGCTTTCCACGACCAAGGCCGATCTCGAGATGGGTGCCCTGGAACTGGACCGCCTGCGGTTCTTCATCCGCGGTGATGCCCGGCGTGCGCAGATCCTGCTCGAGCAGCTCGGGACCAACCTGCTCGGCGTCGTGGTCGCCACAGATCCGGCCGACGGGCGTGCCGTCCGTCTGCCGCCCTTGGCCGTGCGGTTGCTTGGGCTGGAAGAATCGGAACTGCTCCTCCCGCAGCCCCCGGGCGCGCGCCAGGTCTATGGCCTCGTGCAGGAGCATTTCGCCTACCCGCAGAAGCATCTCTTCTTCGAGATCTCGGGGCTGAGCGCGCGTACGCTCGACATGTCGGGCCAGCAGCTCGAGCTCTTCTTCTACTTCGATCGGCTGTCGCCTGAGCTCGAGCGGGTGGTCCGCCCAACCGACTTCGATCTCTTCGCCAGTCCTGCCATCAACCTGTTCGAGATGCAGGCCGAGCCGATCCAGATCGACAACAGCAGCATCGAATATCGGGTCATCCCCGACAGCCGGAAGGAAGATGCGCTCGAAGTCTATTCGGTCGATCAGGTCATACTTCAGGATGCGGCTGGTGAGCGGGTGGACGCGCCGCCGCTTTATTCGCTCGACCATGGTTCGTCGCGGCTCGGACGCATGTTCCACGGCATTGCGCGGCGGTCGAGTTTCGCGACCGGCGGCGGCGACGATGTCTTCCTGGCGCTGTCCGATCTCGACGGGCGGCTGCTGCGGGCCGACACGACCATTGCGGAGGTGCGGATCCTCGCGACCAATCGGGACCTGCCCTCGCGGCTGCCGTTTGGCGGCGGGCGTCCGTATCTGACCGTCTCCGGGACCGTGCCCGGGCTCGCCGGAGTTGCGGCCCTGACCAAGGCCACGCCCACGCGCCGGCCGCATCGCCGGCGCTCGGCAAACTGGAAGCTGATCAGCCAATTGTCGCTCAACTACCTCAGCCTCGTTGGGCGGGCTTCCGGCGGCCTCGCTCTGCGCGAACTGCTGGCGCTCTATGACGTAGGCGACACGGCGGAGACGGCGCATTTGCGCGAGCGGCTGGTCGGGGTCAGCGCCGCTCCCGGCGTCGCGCGGCTGAGGATCAACGGGCACACGGCGATGGCAGCGGGCATCGACGTCACGCTGGAGATCGATGACGAGCGGCTGTCGGGCTCGGGAAGCTTTCTCATGTGCGCCCTGCTCGAGCGCTTTCTTGCGGGCGCCTGCGCCATGAACAGCTTTGTCCGCACGTCCGCCCGGCTGCAGCGCGAAAGCGGCTTGTGGAAGACCTGGCCCGCCCGTGTCGGTGAGCGTCCGCTGGCATGACGCTCGCCTCGTCGCTCGCCCGGCTCTTGCGGCGTGCCACCTTCGTGCAGGCCGCAAGGGCGGCCGAAGTCAGCGCTCGCGGCGGTCAGCATGCCGCCGGCGTCGGCCATGACGGCCACCCTTCCGAAGAGGCGGTAAGGTTCGTCGCCTCCGATCGCCTGATGCTCGTTCCGGGCGACATCGCCGAGATTGAAGAGCGCGACGGGCAGACGGTGATCACCGCCAACGTCCTCGGGCTGGCCGGCGCGACGCCCGCCCTGCCAATGGTCTACAGCGAACTCCAGCTTCGCCGCCGCCGCCTGCGGGACTTCGGCTTTGCGAGGTTTCTCAACCTCTTCGACCACCGCGCCTTGTCCTTCTTCTACCGCATCGTCCGCAAGTTCAGCTGGCCGCTGCTCGCGGAAGGAAGGGGCAGGGCCGAAGCGGATCCAGTCGCCAGATTGCTGACGGCGCTTGCCGGGGTCGGCACCCCGGGCGTGATCAACCGGCTCGACCTCACCGATCAGGCCCTCATTCCGTTGATCGCCCACCTGGCGGACGTCCGGCGAAGCGCGGCGAGCGTTCAGGCGGTGCTCCGTTCCCTGTCGGGACTGCCGCTTCGGGTGATCGAAGCGCAGCCGGTCTGGATGGCCCTGCCGCTGGCGGAACAATCGCGGCTCGGCGGTCTTGGGTCGCAGGCCGCGCAGCTGGGCAGCGGAAACGTCGCGCTCATCGGCGCCACGGTGCTCGATGTGCAGCACCACTTCATCGTCGAGCTCGGTCCCCTGACCTACCAGCAGCTTCAGGCTTTCTGCAGCGGGCAGGCGGCACGCCGCATCCTCAGTCAATTGTGCTGGCTTGCCGCCGGGCTCGAGCAGCGCCCCTCGTTGCGGCTGGTGCTGCACAGCGACGACATTCCGCCGCTCAGACTCGGTCACGAGGATGCCCCGGCCCTGTTGGGTTGGACGAGCTGGCTCGGCGCTCCGCTGACGCAAGGCATCGTCCGCGACTGCGTGATCCCGCTCGACACGGCGGCGATGGCCTGACCAGTCCCGCAGAGGGTTCGCCGGCACATCGCGGAACATGCGCCACGCGCGAAGCTCGGAACGAAGAATTGACGCGCTTACAGCAGCTTGTTTCGCGCGGGTTCGAGCGCGTCCTCATGATCGTTCCACATTAGGAAAGAGATTGTCGGGAACGGGCTGCTGCGTTATTAAAAGGGGGCAAGGCGCCGGGGGCTTCGGAGCGGCTGCCATGCATGGGTGCAGGCGCAGCTTTTGGGGGACGGGTGGCGCAGCTTAGTCTGAAAAATCTGGTGTCCAAACTGGACGAGACCGCTCGCTCGACGTTGGAGAGCGCGGCCGGTCTGGCCTTGTCGCGCACGAACTACGACATCGAGATCGAGCATTGGCTGTTGCGGCTCATCGATCGCCAGACGTCGGATGTTTCGATCATCCTCAATCACTTCACGGTCGATGCCGGCCGCCTCGGCCATGATCTCAACCGGCAGATCGATCGCCTGAAGACCGGTAATGGGCGCGCGCCGGGCCTTGCGCCCAACATCGTCAAGCTGATCCGCGAAGCCTGGCTGATCGCTTCGCTCGAATTCGACTCGCCGGTGATCCGGTCGGGCCATCTGCTCCTGGCCTTGCTCGCCTCCGACGATCTCGCGCCGCTCGCGCGCGACATGAGCACGCATTTTGCCAAAGTGCCGGCGGAGACGTTGCGCTCCACCCTGGTCCAGATCGCCGCCAGCTCGGAAGAGGCAGGCCACGCAGCGGCGGCGAGTGGCGGGTCGGCAGCGTCGGATGGCGCTCGCCAGCCCGGTGCCGCGCCCGCGACCGGCGGCGATGCGCTGTCCAAGTATACGATCGACCTGACGGCGCAGGCCCGCGCGGGCAAGATCGACCCCATCTACGGCCGCGATCCCGAGATCCGGCAGATCGTCGACATCCTCACCCGGCGTCGGCAGAACAACCCCATCCTGACGGGCGAGGCAGGCGTCGGAAAGACCGCGGTCGTCGAAGGCTTCGCGCTCCGCATCGTCGAGGGAACGGTGCCCGATGCCTTGAAGGACGTGCGGCTGCTTTCGCTCGACCTCGGGCTGCTCCAGGCGGGTGCCGGGATCAAGGGTGAGTTCGAGAACCGGCTGAAGTCGGTCATCGAGGAGGTGAAGTCCTCGGCCACTCCGATCATCATGTTCATCGACGAGGCGCATACGCTCATCGGTGCTGGCGGCGCCGAGGGCCAGAACGACGCGGCCAATCTGCTGAAGCCGGCCTTGGCGCGCGGTGAAATGCGCACCATCGCCGCCACGACCTGGGCCGAATACAAGAAGTATTTCGAGAAGGATCCAGCGCTCACCCGCCGCTTTCAGGTGGTGAAGATCGAGGAGCCGAGCGAGCAGCTTGCCGTGGCCATGCTCCGCGGGCTGGTCCCCGTGCTCGAGAAGCACCATGGGGTGCGCATCCTTGGCGAGGCGCTGGAGGCTGCCTCCGGGCTGTCGCACCGCTACATCGCGGGACGCCAGCTTCCCGACAAGGCAATCTCCCTGCTGGACACCGCCTGCGCTCGTGTCGGGATCAGTCAGGCGGCCAAGCCTCCTGCACTGGAGGACGTGGAGCGGCAGCTCGGCCTTCTTGAAGCTGAGGTCCGCATGCTGGAGCGCGAGGCGCGTTCCGGCGGCGACGTCGCTGCAGCGCTCGCAAAGCAGGCCGAGCGACGCTCAGAACTGGAGTCCGAGCGCGATACTCTGTCCGAGCGGTGGAAGTCCGAACTGGAAGCGGTCAAGGAGCTCGCCGAAGTCCGGACCTCGCTTGACACCCTTGAGCGCGACACGCCGGAGGGCGAGGCCGCCGTGACCCGGCTGCACGACGCGCGGGCCAAGGTGCGCGACCTCCAGGGCGAAGCGCCGATGATCTACGACGTTGTCGACGGGCAGGTCGTGGCGGAAGTCCTGGCTGGCTGGACCGGCATTCCGGTTGGCCGGATGGTGAGCGATGAGATACGCTCCGTCCTCACCGTCGGCGAGCAGCTTGCCGAGCGCATCAAGGGACAGTCCTATGCTCTCGAGGTGATTGCCCAGACGGTGCGGACCGCTCGCGCGGGCCTTGCCGACCCTCGCAAGCCCATCGGGGTCTTCCTGTTCTGCGGCACGTCCGGGGTCGGCAAGACCGAGACCGCGCTGGCGCTGGCCGAACTCCTCTACGGCGGCGAGCAGAACGTCACCACCATCAACATGAGCGAGTTCAAGGAAGAGCATAAGGTCTCGACGCTCGTCGGCGCCGCGCCCGGCTATGTCGGCTATGGCGAAGGCGGAGTCCTGACCGAAGCCGTCCGCCGCAAGCCTTATTCGGTGATCCTCCTCGACGAGATGGAGAAGGCGCATCCGGGCGTTCAGGACGTCTTCTATCAGGTGTTCGACAAGGGCATCCTCAAGGACGGCCAGGGCCGCGACATCGACTTCAAGAACACGCTCATCATCATGACGTCGAACGCGGGCACCGACACGATCGAGAAACTGTGCCGGAACGCAACCGAGCTGCCCGAACCGGACGAGCTCGCCAAGGCGCTCCGGCCCGCGCTCCTGGACTATTTCAAGCCCGCCTTCCTCGGCCGCGTGGTCACCGTTCCTTTCTTCCCGCTTCCGCCGGAAATCCTGCGGGAGATCGTGGTGATCAGCCTCAAGCGGATCGCGAAGCGGGTCGAGGGGAGCTACGGCGCAAGCTTCGAGTGGGACGAGGCCTTGCTCGATCGACTGGTGTCGCGCTGCACGGAGGTGGAAAGCGGCGCGCGCAACATCGAGAACATTCTGAAGCGCGGAATGCTTGCCGACCTGGCGCAGCAGATCCTGGAGCTGCGCGCCGAAGGCAAGACGGTGCAGGGCGTCATGGTCACGGCTGGCGAGGAGAAGGATTACGCCATCTCCCTTGCCCAGATGCCCGAGGCGGCGGCGGGCGCGAACTGACGATTTTGGTGGCGGGCGGCGCCTTGCCGCCGGTGTGGCAAAAGGAGAGTGGAACGTGGCAATCTTCATGAAGATCGACAGCATCAAGGGCAGCAGCACGGATGCGAACTTCAAGGATCAGATCGAGCTGAACAGCTTCCAGTGGGGCGCGGGCGTCGGCGTATCGAGTGCGCGCGGCGGCGATCGCACGACCTCGGAGCCGAGCGTTTCCGAAATCACCACCACCAAGTCCACGGACAAGTCGAGCGAGCTCCTCTTCAAGGCGCTGCTGAAGGGCGATCCGGTCGGCAAGGCCACCATCTCCTTCGTCGCCGCCAGCAAGGGGGAGGCGGTTGCCTATGCGACTCTTGAGCTCGAAGACGTGATCGTCTCCGGCTTCAGCATGTCCAGCGGAGGCGATTGGCCGTCGGAGTCGATCTCGCTGAACTTCACCAAGTTCGACTGGTCGTTCACCGGCCGCGACAAGGAGCAGGCCGGAAGCCCGACTCACCTCATCTACAGCTTGATCGAGAACAAGGTCGGCTGACGCCTCACCGGCGGCGGGTCTGTCCATTGGAGATGGCCCGCCGGTCCGGCTGAGACGCGGAGCGGAATGAGGTCATGGCCCTTCACCTACTCAACCTCCGGGTTCTCGCCGACGCGTCGCTGGATGATTATGCCCTGCTGAGCTTCGAAGGTCGCGAGGCGATCTCGGAGCCGTTCGACTATCACCTGGAATTGATCACCACCGTCGATGCCGACCTGTCGACATGGATCGGCAAGCTTGCGGAATGGGACGTCAGTCCAGACCGCGGGGAGCAGCGGGTCTTCGCCGGCAGGATCTACGCCGCCGGTACGGTGATGAGCGGCGGGCTGATGAAGGTGCATGTGCAGGTCCGTCCTGCCTATCATGCGCTCGCTTACGCACGCGCCACGCACTTCGTGCAGAACAAGACAAGCGTGCAGATCTTCGAAGCGCTGACTGCGGACGTGCCTGGACTGACGAAGTCGGTCCGGGTCAGTCCGGCGCCGCCGACCCGCGGCTATTCGGTGCGCTATGACGAAACCGAACTGTCCTTCCTCGCCCGGCTGCTGGCGCAGGACGGGATCATGTATTTCTTCGTGTACGAGCGTGGGGCGGGGCCGTTCCGCCACAAGATGATCGTCACGAACAAGGCGGCCGACTACGTGCCGGTCGAGGCGGGCACGGTCGAGTTCCTGCCCAACTCGGCCAGCGGTGCGGTCGACACCCTCGGCCGTCGGCGCGAAGCTTCACCGCGCAAGCACGACTATGTCTCGTTCAACGTCAACAAGCTGGATACGCCATTCGTCCACCCCGGCGGTTCGCCCGAGCAATGGGGCTCCGTCTACAGCCACAGCTACGAGACGATCGGCTTCGAAGCGGCGGCGGGAGGGGACGTCAAGTCGGTCCAGACCGCCAAGGACCAGCACCAGGCCCAGACGGCCGACGTCATCTCGGGCGCCACCACCGAGCCGTCCTTCCAGGCCGGGGGCCGGGTCGTGATCCTGGGCGGTGAGGCGCTGGCGCCCAAGCGGGTCGTACTCACCTCCGTCAGCCATTCCGCCACAGACCCGTGGATGCTGGCGGGCGATGCCACCGGCACCTACCGCAACCAGTTCACCGCCATCGACGCGAACCTCGACTTCCGCCCAACGCTGGACCTGTCGCACCGGGTCGCGCCTGGCCCGATCGTTGGCACCATCACGCTGGAGGGTGCTCAGCAGGGCGAAGCCAAGATCGACAGCCAGTGGCGCGTGCCGGTGGCGATTGCGGGTGCGCGTGACTACTCCGCCAATGGTCTCGACAAGGTGGTGTGGTTGCCGGTGCAGCAGCAATGGGCCCATTCCACCCATGGCGCGCAATTCTTTCCACGGATCGGCGCGCGAGTGATCATCGACTTCCTCTACGGAAACCCGGATCTGCCGTTCATCTCCGGCACCGTCTATTCGCCCTCGCAGCCTTATCCGTTCGACCCGAGCAGCAAGGCGACGCAGACGGGCTGGCGGTCGGTCACGGACAAGAATGGGTCGATCGTCCAGGAATTCCGCTTCGAGGACAAGCCGGGCAGCGAGGAGATCCACCTTTACACCGGCCGCGACTATCGGCGGGTCATCGACCAGGATGACTGGGGCACGGTGAAGCGCGACCAGACGCTGGAGGTGAAGCGCGACCAGAAGCTGACGGTCACCAGGGACCGCACCCTCAAGATCGATGGCAAGCAGACCACCGACATCACCAAGACGCGCACCGTCACCGTGATCGACAAGAGCCTGCTTGAATCCAAGAAGGAGATACAGCTCAAAGTCGGTCCCTCGACCATCACGATGACCATGCAGGGGATCGTGATCAAGGCACCCAAGATCGAGATCAAGGCGGACATCAAGCTCGACATGTCGGGCGGTGCGATGGCGAACCTCAAGGCACCCCTGACCGAGGTCAGCGGCGATGGCGTGCTGACGCTGAAAGGTGGAATGGTTCTCATCAACTGAGGGGAACGTGACATGGTGGCGACCAACACCCTCCAGCTCGCGCGATTGGCGGAGAACGCCGCGTGGATGGGCTGCGGCTTCGACCGGATCGTCCCGACTTCAGAACCCCTCGCAAGCCAATGACGAAGCAATCGAAACGGGCGCGTGACAACGCTGACAGTCCGAGGCAATCTTCGCCGGAAATGACCACTACCACGACCATCCCCCTGCGCTTTCACCGCGCCGAACTCGAGCAGAAGGCGGAGCTTTCGCCTGCGGGCCTCGAGCGGCTCGCGGCCGGTGGTCGGCCCGAACAGCTGATCGAAGCCTTGATCGGGGCCGAGCTGGTCCATGACGCGGCTTCGGCCCTGGCGATGATCCTGCCGCATCGGCAGAGCGTCTGGTGGGCCTGTCTGTCCGTCGGCCTGCTGCCGGACCTGGCCGAGCGGCCGCAGGAACGCGCGGCGGTCGAGGCGGCCAGCCGCTGGGTGCAGACCGTGTCGCCTGCCGATGCGGAAGGGGCGCGCATCGCGACGGAGGCATGCGATCTCGATCGTGCCGCGGCCTGGACCGCGATGGGGGCCTTCTGGGCGGGGCCGACGCTGGCACCGCGGGGCCAGCAGGCGGTCGCGCCCGCTCCGCACTTGCCGGGGGTGGCGACCCGGACGGCCCTGTTGCTGCTCGGGCAGGAGAATGGCCTGGCCGATCGGGTGACACTCCGCGACCTCCTGTCCATCGGCCTGGCCCTGATGCACGGCGAAACAGGCCAGCAGGCACAGGCCGCGCTGAAAGCCAGGCTGGCCTGATCCATGTGGACATTGTTGCTTTCCCATGCCGCCGACCCGCCGAACGCTTATTTCGACCGCCGCCAGCTCGACTCCGGCGAGATCGTCGTTGGCCGGAGCGCCAAGACCTGCGACCTGGTTCTGCCGGACGAGCAGGGCTTCGTGTCGCGCCGGCATTGCACCATCTCGGCACGGGGCCTCGACGTCTTCGTCGTCGACATCAGCGCCAAGAACGGCGTCGCCCTAAACCACCCCGACGCGCGAATTGCACCCCACGTTGCGGTGCCCGTCCGGCCTGACGACCGGCTGTTCATCGGCGACTTCGTCATCACCTTGAAGACGGAGTCCGCCGCGGCCGGTATTTCGCTCGGGGCGCAAGCTCCGCCACCACTGCCCATGCAGCGGTCGAGCCTCGATCGGCCGGACCCGTGGATGGAAGGACCAAGCGGCTCCATCTGGGGCGACGAGGCGCCGCCCAGTGCGGTTCACGAATTCCTCGGCAACGCGATGAACGACTTCCTGTCTCCCGGGCCAGCCTCGTC
>ERZ1066120.501-NODE-501-length-35503-cov-15.008463_pt1 | contig 35503 bp, 30 predicted proteins | sample MGYA00382767_ERZ1066120 | MGnify/ENA primary metagenome ERZ1066120 (study PRJEB33369, sample SAMEA5778350) | biofilm metagenome | biome: Industrial cooling water; feature: Water cooling tower basin; material: Biofilm | place: United Arab Emirates | collected...
GACTTGAGAGCTGACGATTTTCTCCACTCTTTACAATTTTTGTCCTGTACTTAGGAGTTTTTTAGTGCAATGGTTGCTTCGCAAACCACCTTCGGCATCGCCCGTGCAAACAGATAGTTTATTCTACGAAATTTTCCAAACCGATCCAAGCATCGTGTTTGAACTTATAGGTAATGTTTCTGCTAGAAATATTACCTATAGCTTTGCCTCTCAAGAAGTCAAACAAACCAGCTTTCGGATTGATGGGATTTTAGTCCCTCCTATTTACGCCACTGACTTACCTGTAGTCTTTGTAGAAGTGCAAGGCTACAAAGACAGCAAAAAAGTCCTTTATTCCAGTTTCTTTAGCCAAATTTTTCTGTATTTACACGACTACCAGCCAGTTAATGACTGGCAAGCTATTTTAGTTTTTACCAGACGTAGTTTAGATCCAGGTTTACCCAGACAGTATCGGGTATTTGCATCTAGTCCCCAGTTTCAACGAATTTATTTAGATGAATTAGGTGAGCCTGAAAATCTATCTTTGGGACTAAGTTTATTGCAACTCATTGGTTTAAGACAAGAAGTTGTCTCGGAAAAAGGTAGACAGCTGATAATAAGAGCTAGACAGGAAGTAGCAGATGCCGAGAAGAAAAGAAAATTTATAGAATTGATAGAAACTGTATTCGTTTATAAATTTCCAGACTTGAGCAGGGAGGAGATTGAGGCAATGTTAGGACTAAACGAATTGAGACAAACCAAAGTTTACCAAGAAGCTTTAGCAGAGGGGCTAGAACAAGGGCTAGAACAAGGGCTAGAACAAGGGCTAGAACAAGGGCTAGAACAAGGTCGAGCAGAAGGTAAACTGGCAGCAGTACCCTTGTTGTTGAAAGCAGGATTGACAGTAGAACAAATTGCCGAACAACTGCAATTAGACATAGATGCTGTCAGAAAAGTTGCACAGCAGCAATCTTGAATAGAGCAAGAAAAAGCGATCGCAACCGACAAAAAACTCTTAAGATGATCTTAAGAGGATCGACCTACCTGATAGATTCATGAACTACTACATTGCTCCGCGCTTTCTCGAAAAACTTGCCGTATTTATCACCAAAAACTACTTAAATATTCCTGGTATTCGCGTCCCACTGATTTTAGGCATTCACGGGCGTAAAGGTGAGGGAAAATCTTTTCAATGTGACTTAGTATTCGAGAAAATGGGAATAGAAGTCACTCATATTTCTGGCGGAGAATTAGAAAGCCCTGATGCGGGAGATCCTGCACGGTTGTTGCGCCTGCGCTATCGGGAAACAGCAGAATTGATCCGCGTGCGGGGCAAAATGTGTGCCATCATGATTAACGACTTAGATGCAGGTGCGGGACGATTTGACGAAGGGACTCAATATACAGTCAATACTCAGTTGGTGAACGCCACTCTGATGAATATTGCCGATAATCCAACTAACGTGCAATTGCCTGGTAGCTACGATGAAACGCCTTTGCATCGAGTGCCAATTATCGTTACTGGTAATGATTTGTCCACGCTATACGCGCCATTAATTCGGGATGGCAGAATGGAGAAATTTTACTGGGAACCCGATCGCAATGATAAAGTGGGGATTGTCGCTGGAATTTATTCAGATGACGGACTACCATCACGAGAAATAGAACAGTTGGTCGATACTTTTCCCAATCAAGCGATTGATTTTTTCAGTGCCTTACGTTCTCGAATTTATGACGAGCAAATTCGCGATTTTATCTTCAAAGTCGGAGTAGAACAGGTAGCGAGAAGAGTTGTAAATAGTGCCGATAGACCGCCAGAATTTAGCAAGCCTAACTTCAATTTATCTCGTTTAATTGAAATGGGTAACTTAATGGTGAAAGAGCAGCAACAAGTACAGAATTCTCAGCTAGTCAAAGAGTATAATCGAGCCTTGGATGGCAACAGGTATTTTAAAGAGTATACTGCACCACCGCCACAAGAGCGATCGCCATCACCACAGCCAGAAATTATCACTTCGCCTGCTGGCAATGGCTCAGAAGCAAAGAGTTCCAGTAAAGATTACTTACCTACACAAACTCCTCTTCCTGTTTGGCAATCAGTCAATCGATTTGTCAATGAAAGTATTCATTTGCCCGCACCTGCTAGCGGAGTAGCAAATGTTACATCGTATGATGTCGCTCATAACAGCCGTCATAACGAGGTAATATCTACTCAAATCGGTCTACAAACTCTAGAGCAAGTACGAAACCTATTGGCACAAGGCTACCATATTGGGATCGAACATGTAGATAAACGCCGATTTCGCACTAACTCTTGGAAGAGTTGCGGTCAAAGTATTGTAGGGGAATCAGAAGCAATTATCGCTCTAGAAGCAAACTTGGCTGAATATCAAAATGAATATTTGCGAATATTCGGCATTGAGCCAAGAACGAAGCGCCGCGTGATGGAAACAATTATCCACCGACCAGAATAAGTAAGCAGCCGTGCAGAATGTAACTGAATTTTAGCAATTCGCGTTTGAATGCAAATATATTTATAGGGGCGTACAGGTGTATGCCCCTATTTGTTACGTTCGCTCAGCAGGATTTCGGTCAGCGAAATGTTACGTTTTGTATATAACAATTTTATTGAAACTAATTATCAATAAAATTTGAATATCCAAAAGTGCGGTGAGCCAGATTATCGGCTGACACGCAAAATTTTTCTGCGATTATCTGCGCTGAATTTGCTGAAAAACTTGGCATGTAGCTCTCTAAGAACAAGAAATCTACTATAGGAATCATTCATTAATGACAATTTTTCTTGCTTGTTGTGCTTGGGTAATGACAATCGGTGCTTGTGCGAGCGCGATCCTTTCAATCGAAAAAGCACGCGATCGCATCAAAACATTACATCAAATTCCTTGTTCTGGTTGTGCATTTTTTACCAACGATTATCGACTCAAATGCACGGTAAATCCAACAGATGCCTGTACGGAAGTAGCAATTGGCTGTCGCGACTTTGAACCCAAAACTCACGCTTGCTACACTTGCCGTCAATGTTCGCCTAAATTTGAATAGATTGAAACTGGCGATCGCGAAAGCTATAGTCATTCCAGCATCTCAAAGATTATGAGTCAAGTAAAAGAATCGACTGCTAAACTCACAGGTGCGGCTGAAACACTGACAATTACGCTGTACGCCCGCTCCGTAGAAACTTTACGGCAAGATGCTATCCTCAAGGATGAAAAAGCAGTAGAAATTGCTGAAAAGTTAGACTATGACTTTGAGAAGTACAGTCAAGGATGGGCATCTCAACTAGGCTGTGTTATTCGTGCCAAAGTTTACGATCGCGCTGTCTCAAATTTTCTCCAAACGCATCCTACAGCAATTGTTGTGAATTTAGGTGCAGGACTTTGCACGCGATTTTTTCGTGTCGATAACGGTGAAGTGCAATGGTATGAGGTGGATTTCCCTGAAGTCATCGAACTAAAACGTAAGTTAGTAACGCAGAGCGATCGCTATCAGTTAATTCCAAACTCAATTTTAGAATCTGCATGGATCTCTAAAATTAAGCGAGAAGATCGACCTGTATTAATTATTATGGAAGGAGTAAGTATGTATCTGACACCATCAGAAGTAAAAACCTTATTTCAGCAGATGCATCAGCAATTTTCTCCGGTTGAGATGCTGGTTGATGTTTTGAGTTACAAGAGAGCAAAAAATACTCAAGCTCACGATACAGTATCTAAAACCAACGCTCAATTCAAATGGGGAATTGACAATTCTCTGGAACTTGAAACTTGGAATGCAGGGATTGAAGTTAAAGAAGAAATTTATTATTTAACCGAATTTGCCAAATATCCTCACCGCTTGCAACCGTGGTGGTTGAAATACCTTATACCAATCTTAGTTCCTTTATATAAAAACTCTGGTCGAATTTTACGAATTGAGATAACTTAAAAATTAAAATCCTTTTTCTGCTAACTGCCTACTGGTAAATAGGTTGAGATCGGCGGCAATGGTTTAGCTGGCTGGGGAAGGAGAAGACTACAATAAAAGGACTAGAGTGAAAATAGTTTACTTTCTGGTCCTACTCTATGTTTTCCATCAGCCGCAATTGGATTTTGAGGCGATCGCTAAAGCATCAAGCGACTGGATTGTGTCTTACATCTATCGCGATCGCCACAGTATATATCTCTATTCCATCCGCTATTTCCAAAGAACTCCCGATCGTGCGATCGGCGGCTTTAGATCCAGGTATTGACGTACCGTGGTCGCAACCTGTCAAAATTGTCGATCCTTTTGAGGGAGAGTATGTAGGGATTTTCGATAAAAACTTCTTCTATCGACGCATTTTAAATAGTAACGCCAGAGTACAAGTGGTTAGCCTCTGGCGGAATGATTCGGTACGCTTTTTATTAGCTTATAGCGATCGCGATTGTGGCTTCGGACATAGCTGGTTTGACCATCGGATTAGTAGAGAGTGTTTAGCCGCCAATGCAGCTTTACGAATTGCTAATCTATATATCAAAGTAGGCGATCGCGTTTTTCAACTAGAGGGAAATAACAGTAGATTTCGCGTCAACCGAGATTTAGCTTCTGCTTTGAGAAATTCGCCCAGTGAAAATATTAACATTCGATTGGTGACGGAAAGCGGGGAAACTGTAGATAGCGAAATTGGCAAAAGTACTGTAGCCGCTTGGAAAGAGATTTATCAGGAGATTCACTAGGCAAATATTCAAGACTTTGCTTCAGTTAGGCACGGTACTTGACTCGCACCATGCAGTTTCACAAATCTTCTATACAACCACATTGTATCTCGTTCGGAAATTCCCTTAAGATTGACAAGCTGATGTGTTTTCTTCTGAGCTATTTTTTGTAAATAAGGCAAATCTTCAAATAGCGTCAAACAAGCAGCAAAATGCAAAATGACTTGTAACAGTGGTCGAGGCCATTCTAGATTACTGTAGATATCTATAACTAGCTTATGCTCGTTATTATTGATGGGGATGACGTTAAATAAAACGGCGATGTATTTGTTGTTATAAACCGGAATACATAACTCTACCGTGTAGGGAGTATGTAAAGTTAATCCCACTTCAACTATCGGTTGTCGCCAAATTCGCAAAACGTTAGCAGGTGAATCTAAAACGGTTTGAAATCTGACCATTCCCCCGCTTTGCGTCGGTTGTATTTGACTGACTCCAATCACTTTAAGGTTGTTGAGACTGAAGTTATGGATAGTCTCTAAATGCTTGAGATTTAAGAGATGGTAAATTTGGCAGATGTAATGAAAGGGTAAGATATACTCTTGGTGAATTGCATGTTGCTCTTGCAGTTCTAACATTCTAGTTGTAGTCGTGCGTAAGCTACTCTCATCTATATAGTTTTTTGCCTCGGTTAAATAGCTTTTTACTGCACCAATTCCACCAATATTTAAGCTTTCTTCAGGTTTGAGATAAATCCAACCTAGAAAGAAGAAAGAAGCCGTGAATAAATGGACTAACTCTACTGAAGAAATATATCCGTCAGTAAAAGCAGCAAAACTGCGATCGACGATACCAAACAACCAAGAAGGAATCCCAAACAGCCACAATCCGCTTCTAAAGTTGGCAAAAACTAAGGGAAATTCGATCGCGGGTATATTGTTACTTTTGTAACTTTTATTGAGAGATTCTAGCTGCATAGGATTTCTGGAGAAAGCAGGTCTATTCTAATCGCATAAACATAAAATTAAAGTCAGTGCGATCGCTGTAATTTGGCTTGGAGATATGAAGTTAAAATAGGAAAAACAGAAATTATTCTTTTCCCTACTTCTTAGGTTAGCCTTGATACGGTTTATTCACCCTCTGTCGCAAGACAAAACACGTTTCTATCCAAATAATGAGATTGTAAAGTTACATAAAGCGCATAGCTGTATTGATAGCTACATATATCTTAACAAATGTTTTGATAAGATGCTTGTCTCTGTTTCAATGTCTAGCGTAGGGCATACATCTGTAGAAGGGGCGACGATAAAAATGGATTGAGGTTTTCAATTCAATTGGCATAAATGCGATCGAATACTAAAGTAATTCCCTTAATTTTCTGACTTGTTGTAAAACAGCGAACCGCGCGTATATCTTAGGGAATAAGCTAAGGCAACTTATCTTCTATCTCGTGAATGATTTTCAAAGATTGTTGACTCGTAAGAGAATACGGGTGATAATCCCTGCATTAAAAAACTATGGCAAGCCCGATTGAATTTAGTTTATTTGCTCCCTACAACAAAGGTGCAAAGCTAATTGGCTGCTTTTCCAATTGGGAAGAGATACCAATGGAAAAAGGTAAAGACGGATACTTCCGCAGTAAAGTTGAATTAGAAGATGGTGTATATCAGTACAAGTTTCGCGTCCAGTCTAAATCTTGGTTCTTTGAACCCGACCAATGGGTAGATGTTATCGATCCTTACGCTACTGATATCGATAACCCAACACAAAATGCAGTAGTACGGGTGAAAGACGGACAGCGGATTATTGATACTTATGTATGGCAACATGATGATAAACCATTACCAAGCGATCGCGAATTGGTAATATATGAAATGCACGTTGGTGACTTTTCTGGTGGTGAAGACGACCCATACGCGCGCGGTCAATACAAACACGTCATTGAAAAGTTAGATTATCTGTGCGAACTCGGTGTTAATGCTATTGAATTAATGCCAGTTAAAGAGTACCCAGGAGACCATAGCTGGGGCTACAATCCCCGTCACTTTTTCGCTACAGAATCCACTTATGGTTCTACAGAAGGACTAAAAAAACTAATTGATGAGTGTCATGGCAAAGGAATTCGGATTATCATTGACGGGATTTACAACCACTCAGAAGCAGAAAGTCCGTTAACTCAAATCGACCACGATTATTGGTATCATCACGAACCACGCGACCCCGATAATAACTGGGGACCAGAGTTTAATTACGAACACTACGACGAAAATCTAGAAACTTATCCAGCGCGGAAATTTATTGGTGACAACGTGCGACATTGGGTAGAAGAATATCACATTGATGGCATTCGCTTCGACGCTGCAAGGCAAATTGCCAATTACGACTTCATGCATTGGATAGTAAATGAAGCTAAGCAAAAAGCTAGCATGAAGCCGTTTTATACTGTTGCCGAACATATTCCCGAAACACCATCCATTACTAATGTTGATGGACCGATGGATGGTTGCTGGCATGATAGCTTCTATCATGATGTTTTGGCACACATTTGCGGTGATACCTTCGATTTAGAACGACTCAAAGATGTGATTGACTGCAAGCGTCAAGGCTTCATGGGTGCAACTAATGTGGTCAATTACTTGACCAACCACGACCACAACCACTTGATGGTAGAGTTAGGCGATCGCCAGATCTTTGACGAAGAAGCCTTTAGACGGATTAGATTGGGAGTTGCCTTATTAATGACAGCTGTTGGCGTTCCCTTAATTTGGATGGGCGAGGAGTTTGGCGAATATAAGCCGAAAACGACTGAATCTGCCAAAATCGAGTGGGGACTGCTGGGTAACGATCTCAATCGCAACTTATTTGAATACTACAAAGGTTTAATTAATCTCCGCAAACACAATCACGCCCTTTACACGGAAAATATCGACTTCTTCCACGAAAATCCAGAAGCTAAAGTCGTGGCTTACACTCGTTGGAACGATGAAGGTTCTCGTGTAGTTGTAGTCGCTAACTTCTCGGAAAACTTCTTAGCTGGATATCGCGTCGATAACTTCCCTGCCGCCGGAAAATGGCACGAATGGACGGGTGATTACGATATCGAATCTGGGGAAGATATGGTGTTAGACATTGGACCTTACGAAGCCAAAGTTTTTGTTTGGCAGTAAGCAGTAAAGTAGGGTGCGTTAACAACGCACCCAACAAATTTATCGATGCATGTGTTGTTCTAACAATTGTTGCGCCCTTGGACGATAAATTAAATAGAATAAAGCCTCAAGGTAACGTAACAAGTCTTCGCGGTTTTCTTTGGAAATAAAGTTCCAGAAACCGTAAATTCGCGCTAAAGATAGCAGGCGCGTAGTGTGAATTTTCCAAGTATAAGTGCTATAAACTCGGTCGATGCCTCGCGTAGAAATCTCATACCAATAATTAGGATTTTGCTCGCATTTCGTGACAAAATCCAGAATTTTATCGGCTGTTTCCTCCAAGTGCGTTGGGTTGATATAGAAACCATTCACCTTATCTTGAATGATTTCTAGTGGTCCGCCAAACTGAGTGGCAAAAGTCGGTAAACCAGAAATCATTGCCTCTAATACAGTTAAGCCGAAAGCTTCAAATAAAGCTGGTTGTACGAAAATACCATGGTGATCGGCAATGACGCGATAAACTTCTCCCGAAGCAGATTTAGGCAAGCGCACTCCTAACCAGCGAACTTTACCATGTAAATTGTATTGGTCGATAATGCTGTAAAGCTTGACAATTTCATCCTTTTCTTCATTGTCTTCCGATTCCTCAACGCGCAATTTTCCAGCAATTAAAATTAAGTTGCAGTGTTCTTGTAACGCCTCGCTTTTACCAAAGCACTCGGCTAAACCAGTCATGTTTTTGATCCGGTCTAACCTTGCCACTGAGAAAATCGGACGCTTGCTAGGATCGTCCAGCTTACCGTAAACTTGGACGGGATCTTCCAAGGTAAATAGCATCTCTTCGACTCGTTCGCGATCGCTTTGTACGCGGTCTTCCATGCGCGAATAAGGAAAGTAGTAGCTTTCATTTACCCCAGGCGGAACCACGTTGAATTTAGGACTGAATAGTTCGACTCCGTTAACAACATGGTATAAATCTGGCATCGTAAAGGACTTATAAGATTCATACTGTCCTACACTATCGCGAGTCCCGACAATTTCTTGGTAGGTGCTACTAATCACAAAATTAGCTGCATTCATGGCAATTAAATCGGCGGTGAATTGCAACGAGAAGTGGTATTTATCTTCTAAGTCTTGCCAATACAAGTTGCTAAACAAATATTTCGATTTTTCTAGCGCGTGGGCAATATTACACTGAGTAATCTTCATCCGCCGCGATAGTAAGAATGCGACTAAATTACCATCGGAATAGTTACCAATAATTAAATCTGGTTTTCCATGCAATTCTGCTAGCAATTCCTTCTCAGCATCGATCGCAAAAGTTTCTAGATAGGGCCATAACTCAAATCGCGAGATCCAGTTTTGTGTCAGCTTAGAATTGAATTCTCGCAACGGTACGCGCAAAATCCAAGCGTTTTCTGTCCCGTAAACTTTCTCTAATCTTTGATTGCAAAGAGTTCCGTCGCTATTCGGAATTAAGCGGGTGAGAATGATCACTTTCGGCTTCACATTCATTCCATCCAATCCCGCCAGGGTCGTATCTTCCTGTAGCTGCTTTTCTATGCTTTTTACCTGATCGAGGATATATACTACCTGACCGCCTGTATCGGGTCGTCCCAAAACTCCTTCTTGTCCAAACCAGCCGTGGGAAGAAACAAGGGCGATCTTAAAGATCATTGGAATGCGCGAAATGAAGGCTTCCAGGGTTTGCGGATCGGGCGAATCGATCAATTCGTCAAGAATGCTTAAAGTATCTTGTACGCGCCCAGCCGTATTCCCCCAACCAGGTTCAAACCCCATCATTTGTAGATCGAATTTGAAATTTTCGTAGGGTTCTTCACTAGCGCGATCGCCCACAAATGCGATCGCTCTTTTTATTTGGTCGGATAGTTGTTGATGGGATTTAATTCTACCATTGATTAGCAGTTGAATTCCATCGTATTGATGCACCTGGAGAAAGTTAAACATACTTTCCAGCCATTGTCTGGGATCTTGGAACAATTTACTGGAAAGATAGCGGTTGAGATACTGTACCCCTTTACCAATATTTTTTGGGTCGCGAATGGTGGGCGTGTAATCGTAAAAAGGACCGAAATCGAGTTCGAGAATATCCCCTTCATTCGGATGGTAGCGGTTGACAAAGCGATCGCGAACATCGAGTAATTCCTGTACTGTTAGCACTTCTACCATCAAATCTTCTGTAATTCGATAGAATTCTTGGCTAGCAATTTTTTGGCGAATAATTAAACAAAGATTACCGTTTTCTAGAATGATTTCTTGGGTATAGTAAATTAGCTTACCCAGATGAGAACCACTATAGAATTCAGCCGATTTCTGGTACTTACTGCAATACTCGACATACGACATGAGGATATCGTTTCTCAACAAGTATTTCTTGTCTTGATGACGAATCTCGCTAAAAAACTGGCGCAAATCGCTTCTTTCTTCACTATCGAGAACAGCTTGTAGCAGTTCGGACATGATAACTTCCCCAAGAATGTTGTGATTGGTTATTGGTAATTGGTGAGTGGCTAGTGGCTAGAGGCTGGTGGCTAAAATCTTTATCCAGTCACTAGTCACCAGTCACTACTCACTAAACTTCATACAATTCGCCAAATTTCTGCTTGATGTAGCTGATGAAGGGTTCTATTTGCAAGGGACTACCAGTTACCCGTTGAATTAATTCCGCCGCTGTATATTTGCGACCGTGTTGGTAGAGGTTTTGTTTCAACCAGTCATGCAAGGTGGTAAAATTACCAGAGGCGATTTGTTGGGGAATTTCTGGATGTAGTTGCGTCGCAGTAGCAAAGAATTGGGCGCTCATTAAGTTACCAAGGGTATACCCTTGGAAAGCACCGCCGGTTGCGCCACCATACCAGTGGACATCCTGTAAAACACCACTGCTTTCGTTGGGTGGAGTAATACTGAGATCGGATTTGTAGCGTGCGTTCCAAGCGGCGGGAAGGTCGCGGACTGCTAATTTGCCTTCTAGCAGTTGCAATTCTAGGTCGAAACGGATGAGAACGTGCAGATTGTAAGTTACTTCGTCGGCATCAGTGCGAATCAGCGATCGCTCGACTTTATTAATCGCTCGGTAAAATGTTTCTAAGTCAACTTTGCCTAATTGCTGGGGAAAGGTTTCCTGCAACTGGGGATAGAAGAACTTCCAGAAGGGGCGACTCCGACCCACCATATTTTCCCACAATCGCGATTGACTTTCATGCACGCCTGCTGAGGTTCCTCCTGCTAGGGGTGTAGCCTCGTATGCTCGACTCACTCCCTGTTCGTACAGCGCGTGTCCGGTTTCGTGTACCGTACTAAATAGCCCTTCGTTCAAGTCATTTTCGCGCACGCGGGTGGTGATACGGACATCCCCCGTGGAGAATTTAATCATGAAGGGGTGGAGGGTTTTGTCCTGTCTTCCCCGTTGAAAGTCGTAACCGAGTTGTTCGATAACTTTTAAGCTGAAATCTAGTTGTTCGGCTTCGGGGAAATGCTGGTGCAAGCAGGATGCATCGGCTACGGGTTGAGAAGCAATGGCTTCGACAATGGGTACGAGTTCCTGACGTAGTTGAGTAAATAGCGATCGCACGCTCTTGACTGTCATGCCATAATCTGCATCAGCAATCAGCGGATCGGCAATATGCTCGTATCCAGGAAAAAAGTTAGCCAGTTCGCGGCTTAGTTCCAATGTCTTTTCTAGATAGGGCGCAACTGTAGCAAAATCATTTGCAGCTCTTGCTTTCGCCCAAACTTCATAACACTCAGCCGTATGTTGCGAAAACTTAGCTGTAAAGGCAGGCGGAATATTTACTGCTCGTTCGTAGTCGTGGCGCGTGATGCGGAGTAGACTTGCCTCGTCAGAATCGTAGGGTAAGCTTTGTTCGTAGGGGCGTAAATCTTCTAACAGTTGTCCAATTTGCGGCTCGGTAAACTTTGTATGAGCAATTTGCGCTAGCGTTGCCATTTGCCGTCCCCGCGCCGCCGCGCCTTCGGGAGGCATATAAGTTGCTTGATCCCAATAGAGGAGGGCAGCAGCCGATTCGATGTCATTAATCTCTGTCAGTAAAGTTTTAAGTTGGGCGAGTTTGGGTTCTGTCTTTTCCAAGGTTTGCATGGGCTGAGCGTATGGATGCAGGTTCCTTTTGTCAATACTAAGCCCGTCTTGCCCAGATGTGCATGGAATTGGCAACTATTTTCAGGAGTCCTTGGAAATTTGCCTAACCCCCTTAAAAAGGTGGGCTATATGTGCAGCTAGGTAATCAGTGTAAGGGAAATTGGCGTGCGATCGCGCTTGGCGGCATGGTAAGAAGGCGAAGGCAGATATTAAGGGTTTTTTCCTTTGCTTCCTACTTCTCGGCTGATACGATTGACTATAAAAGTAATGATTCTAAGCAAAGAAATTTATTTTAGCTGTTTTCTGGAATTATGAATTGAGGAATCGTATTAATAAGGATAGTATTTTCATCCTATCTACAACTTGCCTAAAATAATAACAATATATTATGTAAAACTCTTGTAAAATCTATACGCTATACTAGGCAAAAATATGTTTTTTATACTTGATATTGCAACATTTGCAAGCCTAAAAATTGTGTAATTTAGATAATTTAGAAAGTAAAGTTTTTTATATCCATCTGGAATCGAGAGTAGGTATTGTGAATGATTAGATTAGAACGAAAACAGACAACGTGAATCGAGTAATTGCATAGTTTAATATTTTATATAGTGTTATTTAATGCCATGCAAAATCGGCTATGCACTTATTTTTTTATCGCTAAAATATTCAATTTGAGGAAATAGTCATGCTCGAAAACATGAATCAAGACTTACAAGCTATTGAGGATGAAAGTTTAGCAATGGCAGCATACTACATAGATCGGGGACAAAATCAAGAAGCGATTCAATTACTAGAAAATTTAGCTAAATCCAGCCTGCAAACAGCATCTAAATATCTCATGCTCGCTGGAATATATCAGCATGAAGGTTCTTATGAGCTTGCTGAAGAAAAATGCCAAATAGCACTTAAATTAGCGGAGGCTAATAGGGATTTTGAAGCAAAAATATTAGCAAAAGCTGGTTTAGGACAAATTAAAAACTTACTTGGAGAGCAAGACGTAGCACAAAGCTATTTTAAAGAAGCTAGCAATGACTTTAAAGTTTTAGAAAATGAAGTGGAGGAAAAGGCTAGTCGGTTGAGAAGTGCAATCAGTGGAAATCAACAATTAATTTTTAGTGTTTTACGAGACTGTTCGGGGTGCAATGGGCAAAGTAACCATAGATGGGCAGGCTCAAGATGTGTTCGGTGTATGGGTGGCTAGCTGGCTTTAAAAATAGTTGGGCAAGGAGCGCCTGTCGTAGTCTGAGCCATGCTTCTGCCCACTAAAAAGAGGAAGCGATTCACAAATATTCGACAGTTGAAATCTTTCTAAAAAGAAATTATTATAGCTCAGATATTTCGAGTTTTATAAAGAGGGAGATAGAGAGAACTACCAGAGTTAAAATAGCTAACATACCATCAAGGTTGCCTAAGTTCCATTATTTATGAATCAGCTTGCTTATCTATGTTTGCTGACTGGTACAGTTTCCATATGCTGTTTAAATGCTACAACAGCTACTCAGGCACAGATTATCAGTGATGGAACTGTATCTACTGAAGTTAATACCTCAGATAACCGCAACTATGCTATTAATGGAGGTACTCAAGCTGGAGGAAACCTTTTTCATAGCTTTCGCGATTTTTCTGTACCTGATAAAGGCTCGGTTGTTTTCAACAACGCTGCAAGTGTTAAGAACATTATTAGTCGTGTAACGGGTCGATCTATTTCCAATATTGATGGTTCAATTGGAGCTAAAGGTATTGCTAATTTATTCCTACTCAATCCTAATGGAATTATTTTTGGTCGCAATGCCTCGCTGAAAATTGGTGGTTCCTTTCTAGCTACTACAGCTAGTCGCCTCAACTTTACTGATGGTAACTTCTTTAGCGCAACTGATACTCAGGCAAAGCCTCTACTAACCATCAGTATCCCTATTGGTCTGCAATTTGGAAACAGTGTTGGGCAGATTATCAATCGCTCTAGAGGAGAAAATAGCCTTGACGCTTTCCAAGTGCAACCAGCTAAAACCTTAGCTCTTGTAGGAGGTGATATATCTCTAGAAGGTAGCAGATTGCTTGCTCCAGGAGGAAGGATTGAGTTAGGGAGCGTTGCAAGTCCTGATATAGTTAGCTTATCTCCAGTTGCTACGGGTTGGAGCTTGGGATACGAAGGTGTACGGAATTTTCAAGATATTCGTCTATTACAGGAGGCTAGCATTAATACAACTGGTAACGTCAGTAGTGGAGATATCCGATTGCGTGGCAGGCATATCGCGATCGTGAGTGCTTCACAGGTAACGGCTTTTAATGATGCAGCGAATCCAGGTGGAACCTTAGCATTAAACTCCTCTGAATCTGTAGAAGTAAGTGGCGATAGTTCCTTGACTACTGGGGCATTTTCGATTGGAGCAGCAGCTGACATAAATATAGAGACGCGACGGTTAATTGTCCGCAATGGATCGTTTGTAGATGCATTGACTGAAGGTGATGGACGTGGAGGAAATATAACCGTGGATGCCTCTGAATCAGTGGAACTCGATGGCAGTGAGGGACTTAGCCAGCTATCTACTCAAGCTTTTGCAGGCGGAAGTGCTGGAGACATTACAGTGAAAACAGGGCGGCTAATTCTCCGCAATGGAGGACAGATAACTAGCTCTACCGCAGGTACGGGTGATGGGGGGACTACGATCGTAGATGCATCTGAATCTATAGAAGTAAGCGGTCGAAGAGAAAGTTTAGACGGCAGATTATTTAATAGCGGCTTATTTGCTAGAACCATTGGCGCATCAGCTACAGGTAATGGCGGGATTTTAAGAATCAACACTGGGCGATTGATCGTTCAAAATGGTGGAAATATATCAGTTGCATCTGTTGATGGTAGTACTGGTCAAGCAGGAACTCTCGATATTAATGCCTCAGAGTCTGTAGAGATCGGTGGTATTGGCAGTAGCTTGCTAGCTGCAAGTGCAAGCCCCAAACCAGCAGGAAATTTAACAATTAATACTAGTAATTTAGTTGTCCGAGATGGGTCGGAGATCAATGTCAGTAGTTTAGGCATGGGAAATGCAGGCAATTTAGAAGTTATAGCCAACTCCATGCGCGTAGAAAATGGTGGCAAACTTACTGCTACTAGTAAATTAGGTAGCGGCGGCGGAAATATAAACTTGCAAAACGCGAACTTACTCACTGTGAGCAATGGTAGTGAAATTTCTACTACTGCAAAAGGTGCGGGCAATGGTGGCAATATTAATATTGATACAGACAATTTAGTACTAGCAGAAAGAAGTAATATTACTGCTCAAGCTGTTGAGGGACGGGGTGGCAATATCAGCATTACGACCCAAGGACTCTTTGTGTCTCCCGATAGTACAATTGATGCCACATCCGATCGCGGCATTAATGGAATAGTAGAAATTAGAAGACCAGATGTAGACCCCAGCGCCGAACTAGTTATCTTACCAGCAGATGTAGTCGATGTCAGCGGTTTGGTAGCTCAAGGGTGTTCTGCGGCTGGTGGCGTAGCATCAGGAGAAAGCAGCTTTGCCATTACCGGACGAGGTGGTTTACCCCCAACTCCCGCCGAAGCAACCAGGAGCGAGTCTATCTTGGCAGATTTGGGTATTACAGAAAAGTCAAAAGTTATAAGTCAAAAGTCAAAAGCAATTCCGACTCTCCCAGAAACTTCCAATAAAGTTAATCTCGCCCCACTTGTGGAAGCTACTGGGTGGGTGGTAGGTTCTAATGGTGAAGTTATACTAACTGCTGCTGTTACTAACGACACACTTAATATTCCTTGGTTCAGACCGCATAGATGTAATGGAACGTAAATTTTACACAAGTTTTGTATCCCTCCTTGTACAAATAACGGGAGGGATTGGTTGTTTAAGCATTAACTTTTACTTAATTGCTCCTAGCACTCATGCTAGTCCTGCTCCGGCAATTGCTCAAGCTAGGAAGCTACAAGCACAACTACCTATAGCCCAGGTTCCCGATCTCCCAGCACCGCCACCGCGCCCCCAAGATGTCATTCCGCCCGCGCAACCCGCGCCCCCAGAACTACCGACACCCGCTCCTTTACCACCACCTGAAGAGTTATTGCAGCCGCCTGACGCGCCTCCCACACCTGCACCAATACCAGGAAAAGTCCCAGAAAAGGTTACAGTTAAAAGATTTGAGGTAGTTGGCAGTACGGTATTTAGTGCTGCGGATTTCGAGAAAGCGTTGGCTCCTTTCACAAATCGATCGCTATCTTTTGCCGAACTCTTTCAAGCCCGTTCTGCCGTTACACAACTATATATAGATAAAGGATACATTACTTCTGGTGCTTTAATTCCACCGCAAGCCATTCAAGACGGCGTAGTCAAAATTCAGGTCGTAGAAGGGGGATTAGAAACAGTTAACATCAAGGGAACGCGACGCTTAAGACCGAGTTACATTAGCGATCGCATTGAGCAAGCTACACCGTTGAATCAACAACGCCTGCTAGAATCTTTACAACTGCTGCAACTCAATCCTCTAATTCAAAATCTCTCGGCAGAACTGTCAGCAGGAACTCGTCCTGGGACGAGCGTGTTAGATGTGACGGTGAGAGAAGCAGATACTTTTAATACAGAAATTGTATTAGATAACGGGCGATCGCCCAGCGTGGGCAGTTTTCGGCGGCGGGTTCAGTTTAACCAAGCTAATTTACTCGGATTTGGCGATGGCTTGAATTTTGCCTATAGCAATACCGATGGTAGCAATGGTGTAGATGGCAGTTACACAATTCCCATTAATGCTAAAAATGGCACGATTAGCTTCAATACTGGATTTACCAATAGCAACGTGATCGAACCTCCATTCGACGACCTCGAAATCGATGGCAATTCCCGCTACTTTGAACTCAGTTTCCGTCAACCTATATTACAATCTCCCAATCGTGAATTTGCCCTTGGCTTGACGGCGGCGCGGCGCGAAAGCGAAATTTCTTCCGATGTTTTAGCAGATTTTGGCTATCCTGCTTCCTTACTCTCGCCAGGTGCAGACGAAGATGGAGATACCCGCATCTCAGCCGTACAATTCTTTCAGGAATGGACGCAACGCAACACGCGAGAAGTTATAGCCGCGCGATCGCAGTTTAATTTAGGTGTAGGAGCATTTGACGCTACGATTAATAACAACGCTCCAGACAGTCGTTTTTTCTCCTGGCAAGGACAAGCGCAATGGGTACGACTGTTAGCTCCCGATACTTTATTTTTACTGCGTACAAACGTCCAAATTGCTAACGATCCGCTCGTACCTTTAGAACAGTTTGGCGTAGGTGGACTCGAAAGCGTCAGAGGCTACCGTCAAGATGCACTGCTCTCAGATGGCGGCTTATTTGCTTCGGCAGAACTGCGAATTCCAGTTTACCGCGTTCCAGAACGGCAACTGACACTGCAAGTTACACCCTTCGTAGATTTTGGTACGATTTGGAATGAAGCTGGGCGATCGCCAGAAGATTTGACTCCGCCGGAAGACGAAGACACATTGGTATCTGTAGGTTTGGGATTGCGCTTTCAGCTAGCAGATACGGTGACTGCTCGTTTAGACTGGGGGATTCCTTTAATTGACGTTGACGACCGCGATCGCACCTGGCAAGAAAACGGCGTATATTTTTCTGTTAATTACAGCTTGTTTTAAGGCAAGAGGCAAGAGGCAAGAGGTGATGACAATGCATTCGATCTCAATAACTTGCCTCGCTCTACTATTAATTGTCCTGCCTGGAACTGCGATCGCGGCTCCACCTCATCTAGACATCGCCTCATCTTCACAGCCACAGGAGAAAGACGATGAATCTGCACAATTATTACAACAAGGCAGAGAACTTTATCTAGACGGACAATTTGCCCAAGCAATAAAAATCTGGCAACAAGCCGCGCAAAACTATCAAAACAGAGGAGACAAACTCAATCTTGCCATAACTTCCAGCAACTTATCCCTAGCCTATCAGCAACTCGGACAGTGGCAAGCAGCAGAACAGGCGATCGCTGTTAGCTTCGATTTGTTGCAAGGGAACAAGAAAAAGAGAGCTGGGGAGGCTGAGGAAGCTGAGGGAACCACTCCCGACTCCCCACTCCCGACTCCCCACTCCCCCATTTTCGCCCAAGCCTTGAACGCCCAAGCCAGCTTGCAATTAGGATTGGGACAAGCAGAAACCGCCTTGAGTACGTGGCAGCAAGCTGCTACTGTGTACGAACGAGTAGGCGATCGCGCTGGAGTCGTTCGCAGCCTACTGAATCAGAGCCAAGCATTGCAAGCCTTGGGGCTGTATCGCCGCGCCTTAGAGACACTAAACTCAGTCGATCGCACTCTTAGCTCTACACCAAACTCTCTGCTCAAAGTCACCGGACTTCGCCAATTGGGGAATGTATTGCGGGCAATTGGCGATCTGCCGCAGTCTCATGAAGTTTTGCAACGCAGTTTAGCGTTATCCCGAAAACTGAACTCGCACTCAGAGATTGCTGCTAGCTTATTTAGCCTGGGCAATACAGCCCGAACGCAACGAAATTACCAAGCTGCTTTAGCTTACTATCAACAGGCAGCTACTACATCTGTTACATCAATTGCAAAACTGCAAGCCCGCCTCAATCAGTTCAGCCTCTTAGTAGAAGAACAAAATCCTACTGCCCAGAAGCTAATTCCCGAAATTCAATCTTTGCTAGCTGATATTCCTCCTAGTAGTAAAACAGTTTACGCCAGAATTGACTTCGCCCAAAGTTTGATGAAATTGGGGAGTGGGGAATTGGCAGTAGGGAGTGGGGAAGAAAGACAAGGGAGACAAGGGAGACAAGGGAGACAAGGGAGAATAATTACCAACTACCAATTACTACCCCCAACTCCCCACTCCCCACTTCCGACTCCCGCATATATTGCCCAATTACTAGCAACCGCTGTCAACCAATCGCAAAATTTGGGAGATAAACGAGCTGAGGCTTATGCTGTGGGCAATCTGGGCAGTTTATACGAGCAAAATCAGCAGTTGCAAAACGCTCAAGAGTTGACGCAGCAAGCTTTGATATTATCTCAGGCAGTGAATGCACCGGACATTACATATCGCTGGCAATGGCAATTAGCTCGGTTGTTGAGAGCGCGGGGAGACACTTCAGGAGCGATCGCCGCTTACAAAGAAGCAGTAAAAACCTTAAAATCTTTGCGGAACGATCTCGTTGCTGTCAACCCAGAAATTCAATTTGATTTTCGCGATGAAGTAGAACCAGTTTATCGAGAACTCGTCGCCTTGCTATTGTCTGGGCAAAAGCCAGGTGAGACAACACCTCAACAGAACCTAGCCCAAGCCCGCGAAACGATCGAAGCATTGCAGCTAGCCGAACTAGATAACTTCTTTCGAGAAGCTTGTATCGAAGCTCAACCTGTGGCGATCGATAATGTCGTAGATCGGGATAATCCTACATCTGCGGTGATTTATCCAATTATATTGCCCGATCGCCTCGAAGTTATTGTCAAAATTCCCCAGCAATCGCTGCGTCACTACACGATCCGCCAACCACAAGCCCAAATCGAGCAAACTGTAGAACGGTTGCAACAAGCAATTACCGAACCCGATCGGACAAAAGATGTAAAATCTTTATCTCAACAAATATATAGTTGGCTGATTCAACCTGCTGCCAAGGAGTTGCAACAAAGTGGAGTCAAAACCTTAGTATTTGTCCCAGATGGGGTGTTGCGAAATATTCCCATGTCTGCACTATTTGACGGTCAGCAATATTTGATCGAAAAATACGCGATCGCTGTTAGCCCAGGTTTGCAACTAGTCAGTTCTAAACCAATAGCCCCAGGCAAACTCAAAGCTTTAACTGCTGGACTTAGCCTTCCTCCGGCAAACTTTCCTTTTCCTCCCTTACCATCCGTCAGGTTAGAATTTAATTTAATTCAACAAGCCGGAGTGGCGATCGCCGAATTGCTCGATCGCGCCTTTACCAGCAAGAGTTTAGCAACCAAAATCGACTCAAATAGCTTTAACGTAGTTCATTTAGCAACCCACGGTCAATTTAGTTCTCAAGCTGAGAATACATTTATTCTCGCTGCCGATGGACCAATTAACGTCAGAAAATTTGATGACTTATTGCGATCGCGCAACCGTCGCCGTCCAGATCCAATCGAATTGTTAGTACTCAGTGCGTGCGAAACCGCAACTGGAGACAGACGCGCCGCTTTAGGGCTAGCAGGAATCGCGGTTAGGGCTGGGGCTAGGAGTACTCTAGCTTCTCTGTGGCAAATCGACGACGAAGCAACAGCGATTTTTATTGGTGACTTTTACAAAGAATTAGCTAGAGGAAAACTTACCCGTGCCGAAGCCCTCCGTCAAGCACAACTCACCCTAATGAAGAATTATCCCAACTACCGCCGCCCTGGTTACTGGGCAGCCTATGTTTTGGTGGGCAATTGGCTTTAAAAGTGAGTAGTGAGTAGTGAGTAGTGAGTAGTGAGTAGTGAAAAGTGGGTAGTGATTAGCAGCCAATTACCAATTACCAACCACCAATCACCACGCTATTGTGGAAGATGCAGCCACAGACATACATAAATGCGATCGCCACAACGTAAATCTCCGCAAAAGTTTCGTTCCCAGCCTAACCATCCCCTCAAACGCTTACTTGCTTACACGCGCCACTATCGCGGGCAAATTTGGCTGGCATCTCTCTATTCTGTCTTAAATAAAATCTTCGATCTGGCTCCACCTGCACTCATTGGTGTTGCTGTTGACGTGGTGGTACAGCGCCAAGATTCTATTATTGCTCGTTGGGGTGTCGAAGATGTGTTCGCGCAATTTCTGATTCTCTCCGTCCTTACGGTAATTATTTGGATACTAGAATCAGTTTTTGAATATGCTTATGCACGGAAATGGCGCAACTTAGCACAGCGCATTCAACACGAACTCCGTCTTGATGCTTACAACCACCTACAAGAGTTGGAACTCGCTTATTTTGAGGAACGCAGTACGGGCGGTTTAATGTCAATTTTGAGCGATGATATCAACCAATTAGAGCGGTTTTTAGATAATGGCGCAAATGAAATCATCCAAGTTAGTGCAACGGTTTTAATTATTGGCGGAGCTTTCTTTGTTCTTGCTCCTAGCGTGGCTTGGATGGCAATGTTGCCCATGCCTTTTATTTTATGGGGTTCGGTGGTATTTCAACGACTTTTGGCTCCGCGTTATGCCGAGGTGCGGGAAAAGGTAGGTTTGTTGAATGCAAGGCTGGCAAATAATTTGTCAGGCATGATGACGATCAAAAGCTTTACCGCTGAAACTTATGAGTCAAGCAGACTTGCAGAAGAAAGTCAAGCATATCGTCAGAGTAATCGCAAAGCGATCTCGCTATCTGCTGCCTTCGTTCCCTTAATTCGGATGATTATTTTGGCGGGTTTTACTGCTTTATTGTTATTTGGCGGCATGGAAGCGATCGCGGGCAGAATGTCTGTAGGAACGTATAGCGTCCTGATCTTTCTGATCCAGCGATTATTATGGCCCTTAACTAGATTAGGCGAAACCTTCGACCAATATCAACGAGCGATGGCTTCTACCAATCGCGTGATGAATTTACTCGACACTCCTATCGACATTCATACAGGGGATATTGCTTTACCAATTCATGAGGTACGAGGTGAGGTGATATTAAAAGATGTCACCTTTGCATACTACGAGCGATCGCCCGTCATCGAAAATCTATCTTTGCATATCCCAGCAGGCAAAACAATCGCGATCGTCGGTTCTACTGGTTCTGGTAAGAGTACGTTGGTCAAACTCTTACTTAGATTGTATGAGGTAAAGTCGGGAACGATTACCTTAGATGGAATTGATATTCGCGATTTGAGACTAAAAGATTTACGCGGTTGTATTGGCTTAGTCAGTCAGGATGTCTTCTTATTTCACGGTACTGTAGCAGAAAATATTGCTTACGGTACTGTCAATGCAACTATGGATGAGATTATTTCGGCGGCGAAAGTTGCAGAAGCACACGAATTTATCATGCGACTGCCCCAAGAGTATGAAACAATTGTAGGGGAAAGAGGACAAAAGTTATCAGGCGGACAAAGACAAAGAATTGCGATCGCCCGTGCGGTGTTAGAAAATCCTCCCATTTTGATTTTGGACGAGGCGACATCAGCCGTCGATAACGAGACAGAAGCAGCCATTCAGCGATCGCTCGAACGGATTACCATAAATCGGACTACAATTGCGATCGCGCATCGACTTTCTACCGTCCGCAATGCCGATTGCATTTACGTCATGGAGTACGGCAAACTCATCGAATCGGGAACCCACGAACAACTCTTGGAACAACAGGGAATTTACGCCACACTCTGGCGCGTCCAATCCGGCTTAAAATAATTACCAATGACAAATGACCAATAACAAATGACAAATTATGTTTTCATTTGGTAGCCCTCAACCTGTTGGAGAAGATGGACAATGGCGACAGCAACTAGATTGGTTTGTCCGCGAAAATCAGCAAGAGTTAGCGGCGCTATCTTGGGGGCTATTTTTGGGAAAAGGGGAAAGTGACGATATTTTAGGTATCGATCTACAACCCACGCCTCATTTTGTCTTTTGTCCTAAATACACAATTGAGAAATTAAACGAGCGCGTCAACAATCAAATTCAAGAAATATTAGGATTTATCGACGCACATAATCCTGAAAAACAGGTTTTAATTCTTGGAATTGGTAACGGACAAATTAAGTTAATTCAATTTGAAATCGAACCACCTCCACCCATTTGTTTCGAGCATATTGCATCTGATGTAGATACTTTATTAGGCAGGTTAGAGCAACGGTTGAGCGAGTACGTGCAGAGTTAGAATACTAAAAGAAACATAATAGATAGCTTTGGTTTATTAAACGAGTATGTCATATTACAAGGATATTGAAGTTGAAATCACCTTTCTACGAACTGAAGAGGGAGGTTGTCGGAGTCCGAGAATTTCGGGTTATCGTCCACAGTTTTATTACAACGGACATAGTTGGGATGCAATACACACGTATATAGATGCTGATTTGGTATATCCTGGTTAAACAGTTCGAGCCTACCTATCATTTCTCAGTCCAAATGTTCATTTTGGAAAAGTTTATCCTGGTATGAAGTTTTCAATTTGCGAAGGTTCCCGAACTGTTGCACATGGCATTGTGATAAAAATTTTAGAGTTGGAATCGGCAGAAAGCATAAAGCGAAGGCAATAATAATCTGTTAGTAAAACTCTGCGTGTTTAACTCTAGATATCTTAACTTTAATAGCTGACTAAGCTAATCATCACTATGAAATCAACCAATTAACACTATGAATAAAATCCTTACAATTACTCAAATCGAAATACAGTTTGAAGGAGAGTGGATTCTGATTGAAGATCCGCAGACTAATGAAGCTTTAGAAGTACAAAGTGGTAGAGTGTGCTGGCATAGCAAAGATCGAGATGAGGTTTATCGTAAAGCTGTGGAATTACGTCCTAAAAGATTTGCCATGTTGTATACAGGTAAGATGCCTGAAGATACCGCAATTGTTCTATGAGTTTTTCTTTTAACCCCAGAAAAGGGCTAGTTGTTATTCAGGCAGAATTATTTGGTTCTTCAGGTAGTAGCGTTCTGAGGCTAGCGTTGGATACAGGTGCAACCTATACAGTTATCAACGTAGGAATGTTAGTTGCAATTGGTTACGATCCTGCTTTAGTTCCAGGTCGCGTACAAGTGACAACTGGGAGTAGTATTGAGTTTGCTCCTAGAGTTGTACTAGAGCGGATCGAAGCATTAGGGCAAGAGCGTACAGCCTTTCCAGTGCTAGGTCATACTTTACCACCAAGCGCAGGTGTGGATGGTCTATTGGGTCTTGATTTTTTGCGAGGGCAAATTTTAACGATTGATTTTTGTAGCGGTCGAATAACATTAGCCTAATACAAGTATGTCTCTCGATCGCCCTCTATACACTACCAAATATGGCGCAGCTTATCTCGGTGACTCATTAGAATTACTAGATAAACTTGAACCTAATTCAATTAATTTAGTCATAACTTCTCCGCCTTTTGCACTGCAACGAGAGAAAAGTTATGGAAATGTAGAACAAGAAGCTTATGTCAATTGGTTATTTGCGTTTTGTGAAAAAGTTTATCGAGTCTTAGCACCCCAAGGTAGTTTTGTCCTCGATTTAGGCGGAGCTTATCAAAGTAAACGTCCGGTGCGATCGCTCTATAATTATCGTATATTAATCAAACTCTGCGACGAGTTAGATTTTCGCTTAGCTGAAGAATTCTTTTGGTACAATCCCTCAAAACTCCCATCTCCAATTGAATGGGTAAATAAACGCAAGATTCGTGCCAAAGATGCCGTGAATACGATTTGGTGGTTGTCTAAAACCGATAATCCTAAAGCTAATGTTAGTAATGTACTCGTTCCTTATTCAGAGCGAATGAAAAAGTTACTAGATAATCCAGAAAAATTTTATCAACCAAAAGAACGTCCATCGGGACACGATATTGGTAAAGCTTTTGCTAATAATAATGGTGGCGCAATTCCCTCGAATTTATTACAAATTCCCAACACTGAAAGCGGTTCTCGTTATATACAACTGTGTAAAGCAGTCAATATCTCCGCACACCCAGCACGTTTTCCGCAAAAGCTTCCTCTATTTTTTATCAATTTTCTCACAGATCCAGGCGATACAGTCCTCGATTTCTTTGCAGGTTCTAATACGACAGGTGCAGCCGCCGAATCTTTACAACGACGCTGGATTGCTTTTGAACAAAATAGATCTTATCTAGCGGCTTCTGCATTTCGATTTGTTGATGTTGGTATGAGTCGAGAACAGGTGGCAAATCTGTTTCATCAGCTAATGACAATGCCGGAAACAATAAACTTTTGACAAAAATAAGTTTTTTGCGAATTTAATCATAGTATGAGCTATGCTAGCTCTTTTATAGCAATCTTAGATCGTTCATAAACAACAGATGCTTTAATAGTATTATCGGCTATGCCCAGCATACATTTGAGTTTCACAACTCGCATAGGATTGATATATCTTTGGCTGAAAGAATATAAGTTTTATTAAATAAAAACTAATGATGTAAAATTTTTGCTGTATTTTTTGATATCGCTCGTCAACAAAAACTATAAAAATTAAAATGTGTATGCCATCGTATCGAATTTAGTGTAGGCAGGATAAAAATAATAAAGCACTGTTCTGAATAATTTTGTAATTCCGAATTATTGCCGGAATCATTCAGTAAAATTACTGATTTAAGCCAAAAAGACAAAAGTATAAGCTTTTCGCGATCGCGAATTTATATTTGTAGCTACTCACTATTAGTAAATTTTATGAAAATCAATTTAAATAAATCTTCTCTCTCGCTTTATTTTTTAGTTCTAGGCTCGTTCTTTTTATACAGTATAACTATATTCAATACCTCAATTGCTGCTTCACATACAAGTAACAAATCTTTAAACCATTTCAATCGCCTACAAATATATAAAATTCACAATGATATAGAATTTCTCATTCCTGGCGATCGCACAACTGTCGATCTGATGCAACTCGTACCACCGCATCGTTTAGTCGAACTAAGTCAGAAATTTAAAACAGCACTGCAAAAACATGCCGATCGCGAGTGGTTATCCACTTTAATTAAAAATACCCCACCAGGACAACCTTTAGCTTACGATTCTCGGCTTGGTGTATCTCAAACAGAGTACCAAGAATTTCTCAACCTCTCTAAAAAGCTAACAATGAAAAAGGTAGGAAAGTCTAATTTAACAGTGAAACAGGAGAGAGAAAAATTCGTATTTATAGGTAGCGATTCTCTTTCCGATCTAACAGGCATAAAACTCGATCTCGATCGCAATTTATTAGAAACCCCATACGGCACGACGACAGAACTAACAGAAGTTTCAGCCGATCCAGAGCGGCAGCGTTTGACGGGTACGTGGAATGGGGTAACGTGGAAATTAGCACAATTCGATCGCAACACCAATTCTCAAATTAAAGTTCAATTTAGTCTGGGTAAATTGACGCAAACCGGACGCGGAATTTTACAGTATGAAGTCATTAGAATTAGCGATCGCGCAGTTGCAAAAGCCAATCCGCTGATACTTCAGTACGATTTATCTCAGTCGCGTTAACTGGCAAATCCCACTGCCTCAATTGCAGCTTCTAACGCGATCGCTACATGCGTCCAATGAGTTCCCCCTTGACAAAAAATTACATATGGCTCTCGTAAAGGACCATCAGCCGAAAACTCCGAAGTACTACCATCAATAAAAGTTCCTCCAGCCATTACTAACTCACTCTCGTAACCAGGCATTTCGGCGGGTATGGGGTCGAGATAAGAACCGATAGGTGAATTTTGCTGAATTGCCCGACAAAAGGCAATTAATTTTTGTGGCGAACCTAATTGTATTGCTTGAATCGTATCCCGACGCGGCACTAGCGGGGCAGGATTTACCGGATAGCCTAACTTGTCAAACACGTAAGCAGTTAGGTGGTTTCCTTTCATTGCCTCTCCCACCATCTGCGGGGCAAGAAATAGCCCCTGGAACATCAGCCGATTCTGGTCGAACGTCGCCCCACCCGCACTACCAATTCCTGGGGCTGTGAGGCGACAGCTAGCCGCTTCTACCAAATCTTCTCTACCTGCTACGTAGCCGCCAGCGGTGACAATCGTACCACCAGGATTTTTAATCAGAGAACCCGCCATCAAATCCGCACCAACAGCCGTAGGTTCTCGATCTTCGATAAATTCGCCGTAGCAATTATCGACAAAACAAACTGTATTCGGGTTTTGCTGTTTGACGATATGGACGATCTTTTCAATCTCGTTAATAGAAAGGCTAGAACGCCAAGAATAACCGCAAGAACGCTGGATCGAAACTAAACGGGTGCGATCGCTCACTACCTCTTTTAACGCCTGCCAATCAATAGTTCCTGCTGCGGTTAGATCCAGTTGTCGATAATTAATGCCAAACTCAATTAAGGAGCCTTGACCGCTGCCCCTGATCCCGATCGCCTCTTCTAGCGTATCGTAGGGCGCACCTGCAACCGCTAGCATCTCGTCCCCTGGACGCAACACGCCAAATAAAGCACAGGCGATCGCGTGAGTTCCAGAGACGAACTGCACTCTAACTGCGGCTGCTTCTGCTTGCATCACTTCGGCAAATACCCGATCTAAAGTCTGACGACCGAGATCGTCATGACCGTAGCCACTGACAGAAGCAAAATGATGCGCCCCTACCCGATGGTGACGAAAGGCATTCAGCACTCTTTTGAGATTTTGCTTGACCTGGGAGTCAATTCCAGAAAAAATTTGAGATAGTGCCTGTTCTGCTAATTGCAGCTGCTCGTAGCTGTTCATCATCGAGTCTTTCGCTATTGAATGAGTGGATCTCTGATTCTGGCAGATGAGGCGTTAGTTTTTGAATTTAGGTTATCGCATGACGATTGCTACTTCAACTCAACCCAAATTCAACTGGGTAAACACCCTATTTTTTCTCGGTTTGCATGTGGGAGCTTTATTAGCTCTACTTCCCAGTAATTTCAGCTGGAAAGCAGTTGGTGTTGCTGCATTGCTTTACTGGGTTACTGGCGGCTTGGGAATTACTTTAGGATTTCATCGCCTTGTTACCCACCGCAGTTTTCAGACTCCGAAATGGCTGGAGTATTTTCTTGTATTTTGCGGCACGCTTGCCTGTCAAGGAGGACCGATTGAGTGGATAGGGACGCACCGCGCCCATCACCTTTACTCCGACACCGAACCCGATCCTCACGATTCTAATAAAGGTTTCTGGTGGAGCCACATGGGTTGGTTAGTTTATTATCGATCTACAGAAATAGATCTTTCTCGCCTGACAAAAGATATTACTGGCGATCCGGTTTATCAGTTTTTAGAAAAAAATATGATATTCATCCAGATTGCTCTGGGTGTAGCCCTACTATTACTTGGCGGCTGGTCGTTTGTCGTGTGGGGAATTTTTGTCCGAGTCGTGTTCGTTTACCACTGCACCTGGTTGGTAAACAGCGCCACGCACAAATTTGGCTATCGTACCTACGAATCGGGCGATCGCTCGACCAATTGTTGGTGGGTAGCCCTCTTAGTCTTCGGTGAAGGCTGGCACAACAACCACCACGCCTTCCAATACTCTGCCCGTCACGGCTTGGAATGGTGGGAAATTGACCTCACCTGGATGACAATTCGCTTGCTGCAAACTTTCGGTTTGGCTAAGAATGTGAAGTTAGCTGAAACCAAGTAGTTAGTTGTCGATTGTCGATCGTTAATAGTTAATGGCAATGAACGATTAACCATTAACCATTAACTATTAACTAAAATCTTCCATTCCCCTGTACGATATGCTTTACAGTCGTAAGGCTTTCGGGGCTAATGAGTCCTCGGCGATGCCCCTTTTGATTGGACATGCCGAGAAACACTGATTCTCCGCGTGCGGGGTTGCGGCAAAAGCGCGGAGAGGCGTTGATATAGGTAGAGGCGCTGTTGACTCTCAGAGCAAAGTGACGGCTTTCTTGGTAGGATTCGGTAACGATACAGTCAGCGTGACCGCTGCTATAACGGTTGATCCACGAAATGGCTGCTTCTAGGTTATCTACTACCTTGAAAGCCACTGTTTGATTTAAGTACGGTTGATGCCACTCGGTATCTTTTGCCAGTTGTAACTGGGGAAATGCCTCGACTAATGCGACATCACCTCTGACTTGAAAACCTTTTTCCTGCAAGCTGTTCCATAAAGTCACGAGCGATGAGGGATTAGTAGTGCGGTGAATCAAGACTTTCTCGATCGCATTCACCGGATCGGGTTCGCTAGCATGGCTATCTAAGATCGTCCAGCGGGTCATTTCAATACTACCGGACAGCGACCAGTAAAGGTAGCAGTTCCCCATCGCCGACTTCAAAACGGGAACGGTGGATTGTCGCACCACTTGCTGCACTAAACTGGGGCGACCGTAGGGAATGACAAGATTTATGTACTGGTCTTGGGTAATTAATTCTTGAGTTAAGTTGCCTTCCTCCGTCTCGATTCTTTCCAGACAACCAGAGGGCATCCCGCTTTCCTCTAAGGCAATTTGTAAAACTTGAGTAATTGCCGTGTTAGAGTTGCTGGCTTCACCCCCACCTTTGAGGATCAGACTGTTGCCAGTTTTGATGCACAATCCTGCCGCGATCGCCCCTAATTCGGGAAATGCTTCGTAAACTAGGGCGATTGTTCCCAATGGCATCAGCTGGCAGTATGTTTGGGAATCGGCAAGCTGATAGTCCGCGTGTCTGACTCGCCGCAAAGGGTCTGATAATTCCCCCAAGCGTTGCAAGATTTCTACCGTAGACTGGAGGCGTTCGGGAGTCAATTTCAGCCAATCGACGATTGAGGCTGGTACTGCCATCTCGCGACTGGCTTCTAAATCCAGCGTGTTTGCTTCCAAAATGTCATCGAAAGATTGCTTGAGTGCTTCTGCCATTTTTTGCACGGCACGGCTGCGGTCTATCCCCTTGCTAATTCCTAGTTTGAGGGAAGCACCGTAGGCGCGACGAGCAGTAGCGACTAAGCCTGAGCGATCGTGAGTGTCACCTGTCATCGATTAACGTCTGTAAATCAGCCAGACCATTAGTGCTGGCAGTACGGCTAACAGCACTGCCACTAATGCCCACACTAAAATACTTGCATGGTGAGGCGATCGCAGCGCCAAGGGCAGCCAGAATATCAGCAGCCCAAACACTACGAGCAATGCTACCGGAAGATAGCTTTGCCCTAATCGCGGCTTGGCTACGCTCCAGCGGTTGCCCAGCCAGCGCCATGCTCTCTTATAGGGGTAGCTGGTGGATAATTGTTCTAATACGTACCCATTTTCTTCCACGACAAATAGCTGCTGACAGCGATCGCAGCCAAATGCTTCTGTCAGCGTAATCGGAATTAACCGCCCGTGTCGGCGACAGGGGCAAGGATAATCTACACTCAGATCGATTTTTTGGGTCTTTTGAGGTTGCACGAGCCGCCGTAGAACCAAAATGTGGCTATCCTACGAGTTTACATAATACTTTCTAAGTCTAACCAAATAATTCCCAGCTTTTCATTACATTTTCCGAACGCCAAGCTATTTTTCGACTTAGATTTCTATCTGTTGCTAAACGCAAGGCGGAGGTTAGTAGGCTTTACCCCCTAATTGAGATTTTAGAACAGATAAAACTAGCTTTTACTGCGATCGCTACGTTTATTTAATTAACTTATATATTTTAGCTTTTGACTTTACCTAAGCGGGTAACGCGATTCGAACGCGCGACATCAACCTTGGCAAGGTTGCGCTCTACCACTGAGCTATACCCGCAATTAACCGTGCATTTATCACTATTACAGAGTTAACTGAATTTGTCAAGTTTTTTGGTCATTTGTCAGGGAGTGGGGAGTGGGGAGTGGGGAGTGGGGAGTGGGGAGTGGGGAGTGGGGAGTGGCTTAATTGTGACTTGGCAATTGCTCCCTGGCGCTCCGCGACTCTCTCTTCCCCGACTTCCGACTTCCGCGCAAACGCGACTTTTTCACCTAGCTCCCTTCAGATCTAAGTATAAATACTATGCGGGGGGGGGGTAGAATTGCTGTGCGTCTTGTTTTGAGTGATTTGAATTTGAGCTACTTGAAAATCGCTCGATCTCGCGACCCTGTTTTTGTACGGCTACCAATACTTCGCGTGTCTGTTGTTGGAGCTTATGTATCGCTTCTACTAGAGCAATAGCTGCATCGCGATCGCGATCGCAGTGGATTTGATAAGTATTTCTAATTGCTTCGAGAGTAAGTTGATTCACTGACTTACCCGTTTGCCAGCCTACCCTTGTCAGCAACTCGACATCTTCCGGTTCCAACTCAATGTCAATTATATCCTTTTGCATCTGCATTTCCTGCATTATATAATGCTACAAGTCAAAACAGCTTGGGTTTGATTATGTTTGATAGCGTACCTGATTTAAATCATTGCCCATTAGCGAATTAATGCTTGTATTTTCTTTTGAAGTCAGTGGAAGAAAAAAAGTTTGTTTGCTATGAATTTAGCTTATATTCAGAGCAGCACCGTACTTCGCTCGAATGACTTCCACAGCAAAAAAAAGGTAGCACTTATAACTAGTGCTACCTACCGTTTTTCAAAGCATGGAGTAGCATTTTTCACTCGCCACTTTCTGAAATTGGCGATCGCTCGTTAGCAATAGCATTTCTAAGCGTGGCAGGGGGCAGTGACTGAGAATTATTGTTATAGGCTTCTACGGTAATATTGGCATGTAATTGCTGCATCAAAGTAGCCATTTCAATTGCATTCATAGCATAGTCCCAGCCCTTATTGCTCTTGATTCCAGCTCTTTCTAAAGCTTGCTGCATCGAGTCTACAGTCAGAATGCCGAAAATAACTGGTACGCCAGTTTGAAATCCTGCCGCAGCAATGCCCTTAGCTACTTCTCCCGCTACATAGTCGAAGTGGGGAGTTTGACCGCGAATGACAGCACCGAGGCAGATCACAGCATCGTAGCGACGAGATAATGCCAGTTGTCGCGCTACGAGTGGCACTTCAAAACTACCAGGGACGTAAATGTAATCGACTTGGCTACCGTGAGGATTTGGATCGATGCCATGACGTTTCAAGCAATCTTGACATCCTTCCAACAGCTTACCGATAACTAAATCGTTAAACCGAGCGATAACGATCGCAAACCGTAAAGGTTCTGTCTGAGTAAAAGTTCCCTCGAAAACTGCCATTATCAGTTATCAGTTATCAGTTGTCAGTTGTCAGTTATCAGTGTAGAGACGTTACATGTCACGTCTCTACTATTGCTTGCCAATCGCAATGATGGACAAGAGCGATCGCCCTAGGTTGCTTATACGACCAAAAAGTTTAAAACTCCGATGACGATTACTAGACCGAACCAGGCGATCGAACCAATCCAGAGCAGTCTTTTCGATTCTACCCAATTTTGGGGAGTAGCGTAAGCCACAGGAACGCCAATCACCAAAGCAAAGGACAGGAATACCAAAGCAACTAAAGCCAATTGAAAAAGAATGGATAACATCAGTGTGTCTCCCTACACAGCAACAAACGAGATAGTTTTAGATTAAGCCTAAAGCTGACTAATTTTGCTTATAACCTATATGTAACCTATCAGAAATTGGCACAATATAGGGAGTAGGGAGTGGTGAATGGGGAGTAGGGAATGCAAAACCACACCCCACTCCCCATTCACCACTCCCCACTCCCTCATGGATTTAATCCTTTGTCACACAACAGCAGATTTTGACGCTTTGGGCGCGGCTGTGGGGTTGTCGCGGCTGTGGGCTGGGGCGAAGATCGTGCTAACGGGTGGAAGCCACCCAGCTGTGAAAGATTTTTTGGCACTGCATCGGGATGAGTACGCCCTGATCGAGCGGCGATCTGTCAACCCAAAACGAATTCGATCGCTGATTGTAGTAGATACTCAACACCGCGATCGCTTGGGGGCGGCGGCGGAGTGGCTGGATTTACCCCAAATCGAACAAATCGTTGTCTACGACCATCACGTAGAGATTGACAGCGATATCCCCGCTACAGAAACTCATATTGCTGATGTGGGAGCCAGCACGACGTTAATTGTAGAGGAACTACAAGTAAAGCAGATAGAACTTACGCCGTTTGAAGCAACTGTCATGGCGCTGGGTATCCATGTTGATACGGGTTCGCTGTCGTTCGATCGAGCAAACCATCGCGATGCGTTGGCACTAGCTTGGTTAATGCAGCAAGGAGCTAGCTTGCATGTCGTCAGAGATTACATCGATCCTGGGTTCTCTCCCCAACTGCAAACGCTGTTGACGGAGGCGCTGGATAACATACAATGCGATCGCCTGCGGGGATATACAGTAACTTGGGTCTTGCTAAAAACTCCAGGTTATGTATCTGGGCTTTCTAGTCTGGCTTCACGACTGATGGAATTGACTGAAAGCGATGCCGTTTTCCTAGGGGCGAGGTATCCTTTAGGAGACGACGGCGAAGAACGACTGACAATTATCGGGCGATCGCAAATTCCTGGGACAAATCTGAACGAGTTGTTTCAGCCCCGCGGTGGTGGCGGACATTCCCAAGCTGCCTCGCTCTCTTTACGAGGTGTCGATGGATTGGCAACTCTACAGCAACTTGTCGACCAACTCAAGGCGACGGTTCCGCATCCGCCTACAGCCAGGGAATTAATGTCATCTCCCGTCCGCACGATTCGCCCAGATACGACAATTGCCGAAGCACAACGAATCTTACTGCGTTACGGTCATTCGGGATTATCTGTGGTGGATGCCACAGGTAAGCTGGCAGGAATTATTTCGCGTCGCGATCTTGATATCGCCCTGCATCACGGCTTCAGCCACGCACCCGCCAAGGGTTACATGACGACAAATATTAAAACTATTACCCCAGATACGACACTGCCAGAAATTCAAGCATTGATGGTGACATATGATATCGGTCGCTTGCCAGTGCTGCAAGACGGAGAATTGAGCGGCATCGTCACTCGTACCGATGTATTGCGGGAATTGCACCAAGCGGAAGTCAAAAATCAAAAGTCAAAAGTCGAAACTGCATCTTCACTACTCACTACTCACTACTCACTACTCACTTTATTACGCGATCGCCTCGCTGCACCTTTTTGGCAACTGCTGACTCAAGCTTCTACCCAGGCAGAACAACGGGGTTGGCATTTGTATCTGGTTGGAGGAGGCGTGCGCGATTTACTGCTAGCCAAAAATAATGGTGCAACACCTCTACAGTCACAAAATTTACAGTTACAAGATATCGATTTAGTTGTAGATGGCTTTCATCGTAGTGCTGATGTCGGGGCAGGTGTAGAACTAGCCCGCGCCCTTCAACAACTTTACCCTGCTGCCCGCCTCGAAGTCCACGGAGCGTTTCAAACGGCGGCGCTATTGTGGCACAAAGACCCCATATTCGGCTCTCTTTGGGTCGATATTGCCACCGCTCGCACGGAATTTTATCCCTATCCTGCTGCTAACCCAGAAGTAGAAGCGAGTTCGATTCGTCAAGACTTGTATCGGCGCGACTTTACCATTAATGCCCTTGCCGTTCGCCTCACGCCGCCAAGGGCAGGAGAAATGCTAGACTTCTTTGGCGGTTTACTCGATCTGCAAGCAAAGCAAATTCGGGTTTTACACGCCAATAGTTTTATTGAAGATCCAACTCGGATTTATCGTGCCGTTCGTTTTGCCGTTCGTTTGGGATTTGCGATCGAACCCCAGACAGAAAATTATATTCGCTATGCGATTAATAGCGGTATCTACAAACTTACCCAAGGCAATAATTCAAAAGCGCCTGCTTTGCAAACGCGACTGAAAAACGAGCTGAAATACATTTTGCAAGCACCTTACTGGCAAGCAGCTTTACGCTTGTTAGGAGATTTAGATGCTTTGCAATGCCTGCATGAAACTTTGAAATTGGATAAAACTCTTTGGCAACAACTGCGGTTTTTAGAGCGTTGTTTGAGACGATTTGTTGTAGAGACGTTACATGTAACGTCTCTACAGTTACATGTAACGTCTCTACAGCCTTGGCTATTACGCCTAGAAGTTCTCATCGCCTATCTTGCACCAGAATACCGCGATCGCGTAGCGGTGCATTTACAACTACCTGATGACAGTATCAATCGCTTGAGCCATTTAGAGCAAGCACAAAAGCGAATTGCGGCAGATGTACCCTCATGCCACCTACCAAGCCAGGTAGTCAACTTGTTGAGACAATACGATCTACCAATGCTGATTCTAATTGCCTTACGCAGTTCCCGCCCCATGCGGTCGCTTCTCTGGCAATATGTCACCCATTGGGCTAACGTCCAACCGCTATTAAACGGTCGCGATTTGAAACAACTGGGATACAAACCAGGACCTCAATATCGTCAAATGCTCGACGATCTACTTGCTGCCACCCTAGATGGAATTATCCGCGATCGCGCTGAGGCTGAGGCATATTTGTTAGAGCATTATCCCCACTAGTTGTGGGGCAAGGGGGCAGAGGAGCAGAGGGGCAGGTGAGCAGGTGAGCAGGTGAGCAGGTGGGCAGGTGGGCAGGTGGGCAGGTGGGCAGGTGAGCAGGTGGGCAGGTGGGCAGGTGGGCAGGTGAGCAGAGGGGCAGAGCGGCAGAGCGGCAGGTGAGCAGAGGGGCAGAGCGGCAGAGCGGCAGGTGAGCAGGTGAGCAGGTGAGCAGGTGAGCAGGTGAGCAGGTGGGCAGGTGGGCAGGTGGGCAACTACCAATTACCAATTACCACTCTCCTCTGATAACTGATAACTTTGTACAGACGTTACATGTAACGTCTCTACCGATCGCTGATAACTGATAACTGATGACTGATAACTGTTCTTGTGGGGCTGGCAGCATTTCGCCGCGAAAGTCTAATAGTTGTACGAGGATGAGATAGGCGATCGCTAGTAAGATGGAGATTGCGCCTGTGATGATAGCAACGATTTTCGAGCGGTTCATGAGTTGCCTTAAAAGTTAATTTTTTTTACTACCTAGGGTGTGTCATCAATTGAGCCAGATGACGGAAGCAGCGAGGTAAATTGCA
>ERZ1066120.504-NODE-504-length-35405-cov-31.162999_pt1 | contig 35405 bp, 32 predicted proteins | sample MGYA00382767_ERZ1066120 | MGnify/ENA primary metagenome ERZ1066120 (study PRJEB33369, sample SAMEA5778350) | biofilm metagenome | biome: Industrial cooling water; feature: Water cooling tower basin; material: Biofilm | place: United Arab Emirates | collected...
TTGATACCAGGAGAATGGTTAGAAGCTTTTTGGTGTGAGGAGTGCCAAGAAACCAGATGGTATCACGTCCGTAAACACGAACATGGATACACAGTTTCTTTGGCGCCAGATGAATTATGGCAGCAAGTATCAGGGGTAATTGACCCAAATGGCAACCCAAGTGTAGGAGAGTTCACACGCAGACAAGCAAAGTTAGTTGGTAATAATTGTATCAAAGATTTCAACTGTGTTCGTTAGCGCGCGTCTGGAGTAACGTTAAGCATGAATGTATGAATAACCACAATATATCCACGAAGCAGAAATTGATAATTGAAGCAGGACGCACCGAACAGCAATATTGGAAGGACTTATGGCGCTATCGGGAACTGTTTTATTTTCTAGCATGGCGTGACATATTAGTGCGATATAAGCAAACAGCGATTGGTATGGCTTGGGCACTGATTCGACCATTTTTAACAATGGTTGTGTTCACCGTAGTTTTTGGGAACTTAGCGAAATTACCTTCCGAAGGAGTACCATATCCAATTTTGGTGTTTGCTGGAATGTTACCTTGGCAGTTTTTTTCAACTGCGCTGAGTGAATGCAGTAATAGTCTAATCAGCAACGCAAATTTAATTTCTAAGGTTTACTTTCCACGTTTGATTGTGCCTACCAGTGCAGTAATTGTAAGCTTTGTGGATTTTATGATTTCTGGCATGATTCTCTTGGGGCTAATGGCTTGGTATAATTACGTTCCCAGTTGGCGCATACTAACACTACCATTATTCATTAGCATCGCCTTTGCCGCTTCTGTTGGAGTTGGGTTGTGGCTTGCAGCTTTGAATGTGGAATACCGAGACTTTCGCTATATTGTGCCGTTTATTGTCCAGTTTGGCTTATACATATCACCTGTAGGGTTTAGCAGCAATATTGTACCAGAACAGTGGCGCCTGCTTTATTCATTAAACCCAATGGTGGGTGTAATCGATGGCTTCCGTTGGGCTATTTTAGGTGGTGAGTCAAAGCTTTATATGTCTGGATTTGCGTTATCTGTAGGGTTAGTTATCTTTTTACTCATAAGTGGCATTTGGTACTTCCGTAAAATGGAACGGACATTTGCTGACGTAATTTAGCTTGAATGTCACAAAGGGTCATTGTAGATGTCTGACAATATAATTAGTGTCGAAAATTTAGGTAAAAAGTATATTATTACTCATCAGCAAGAACAAGGAGGTCGCTATCGCTATAAAGCAATGCGCGATGTCATTACTGATGGCGCCAAATCTATTGCAAAAACATTTATTAAACCAACTGGCAAAAAAATATCTAACCCAACGCGCGAAGAATTTTGGGCTTTAAATGGTGTTTCATTTGAGATAACACAAGGTGAAGCTGTTGGTGTAATAGGTAGAAATGGCGCCGGCAAATCAACCTTATTAAAGGTTTTAAGCAGAATCACAGAACCATCAAAAGGGCGCATATCTATTGACGGACGTGTGGCAAGCTTACTCGAAGTAGGAACAGGATTTCACCCAGAATTAACCGGACGCGAGAATATTTACCTCAACGGTTCTGTTCTAGGTATGAGTAAAGTCGAGATTAAAAAGAAATTTGATGAAATTGTTGCCTTTGCCGAAGTCGAAAAATTTTTAGACACACCAGTAAAGCGCTATTCGTCAGGGATGTATGTCCGACTTGCATTTTCAGTCGCCGCCCATTTAGAGCCAGAAATTCTAATTGTAGATGAAGTTCTGGCAGTGGGCGACTCAGCATTTCAAAAGAAATGTTTAGGGAAAATGGGAGATGTGGCAACCAAAGAAGGACGGACCGTTTTGTTTGTTAGCCACAGTATGCAAGCAATTGCTCAGTTAACCAAACGTTGCATCTTGCTTTCTAAAGGTAACGTCCAATTTGATGGTAATACTGGCAAAGCTGTGCAGTTATATCTTGCTGGGCAAACAGAAAATACTGAGGCACAAACCACTTACAAAGCGCCTGAAAGTAAAACTGGCAACTATATAGCTTGGGCAAAAGTACATACTTCTGAAGGAGAAGGGATTCACTGTTGGGGAGAACCAATTAACTTTGAATTTGCCTTACACATTGAGCAACCTCATGAAAGTTTGTCCTTGTCGTTTCAAATAGTAAATGCTCTGCAACAGCCCATTGGAATTTTTTGGTTTTTTTCTGATGCACCTTTCCGTCATCAGCCAGGAACTCATATTTTTCGATGTGAAATACCCAAATTAAGACTTTATATGGGTTCTTATACCTTAACAACATGGTTTTCTGAACGGTGTAGCGAAACTTTACTAGAAAATCTTAGAGAAATTTGTCAGTTTGAAGTCAGTATGCATAACTTTGAGCGTACAGATTACCCGTGGCAAACTGATGAGTGTACTTATTTAGAAGATGCTGTTTGGGAAATCATTAAATAGCTTTAATCGCTGGAGTTAAAAATGAATTTGGTTCGCAATCTGCGTATTAATACTGCCGTAACTTGCCTTAGTTTGGCAGTTTTCAATACAAATTTGGTTCAAGCTGGTATAGTCAGCCGAACCTTTACAGTAAGCGATTTTTCTCGACCAGGTATTGGCACCATTGATAATATTAACCTCAGTTATGGAAAATCTTATAGTGGTATTTTTACTTATAATGATGAATTATTAAACAAAAGTTATAAGGAAATTCCAATCTTAAATCTGAATTTTGATTTTTTAGGAAGCACATATACCGAACGTAATGATGTTAGTTATCCTGAGTTTCCTAAACTGAATATTGAGGATATAACTAATCCAACATTGAACTTTGTCATTAACAAACCAGGACTAGCAGCAAATTTTAACAGTAGTGGTTTTGTTTTTGGACTATCTCCATCTGCAAGTGCTGGTCGAAATGAAAGTGGTTACAGCGTAGTCGATCAGATAAATGGATTATATGTTGGTCGCGTGAGCTATGGAGAAGCAACTGTTGTCTCTGTTTTTGAGCCTAGTGGCGTTGCCGGAATTATCTGCCTCACTTTTAGCGGATGGTTTGTATCTCGCAAGAAAGTTAAAACGTGGCTGTAATGCTTAAATACTGCGATAAAATGAAAAAGTAGGTTGATTATGCCAGTAAATAACGCCAAAATAGGTAACAACGTTAAAATTTTTCATCCTGATTTAGTTAATCTCTACAATTGTAAAATTGAAGATGATACAAAAATTGGCGCCTTTGTAGAAATTCAAAAAAACGTTGTTGTAGGAAGTCGATGCAAAATTTCATCACATAGTTTTTTATGTGAAGGTGTCAACTTAGAAGATGAGGTCTTTATTGGTCATGGAGTTATGTTTACTAATGATCTTTATCCCCGTGCCACTAATGAAGATGGCAGTTTAAAAAATGACGCTGACTGGGATGTTGTTAAGACTTTAGTAAAACGTTGCGCTTCTATTGGTAGTAATGCCACTATCTTGCCTGGAGTAACTATTGGGGAGAAAGCGATTATTGGGGCTGGAGCAGTAGTAACTCATGATATACCGGATTATGCAATCGCTGTGGGAGTGCCTGCTCGTATCATTGGTGATGCTCGTAATCACACATCAAGCCAGAAAATACTAGCTGAAAATTTGACTTAGCACATCAAATTTAGCACTTCTCCGCGTTCATAAAACCATTTTTTAAGAGCTTTAAAACAATGAGAAATATTATTCATATCGGTATAATTGGCTATGGTTACTGGGGTCCAAACCTAGTCAGAAATTTCTCGGAAATCCCTGGAGTTCAGGTTAAAATAGTCAGCGATTTTAAGCCAGAATTGCTGGCAAAAGTACAAGCAAGATATCCCAAAATTGATGTAACTACAGATTGTCGTGACATTTTTAAAGACCCTAGTATTGACGCTGTGGTAATTGCCACCCCAGTTTCTTCCCACTTCCACTTGGCTTTGGCTGCATTACAGCATGGTAAGCACGTATTAGTAGAAAAACCCATGACTGTTTCTTCTGAGCAAGCAATACGTTTAATAGACGAGGCAGAAAAACGCAATCTAGTTTTAATGGTAGACCACACCTTTGTTTATACTGGTGCGGTACGGAAGATGCGGGAATTGGTGGCTACAAAAGCAATCGGCGATGTTTATTACTACGATTCGGTGCGTGTTAACTTGGGACTATTTCAGCACGATGTTAACGTGATTTGGGACTTGGCAGTGCATGACCTGTCAATTATGAACTATGTCTTGGGAACTCAGCCCTATGGAGTTTCAGCAACAGGTATGAACCATGTGCCTGGAGAACCTGAAAATATCGCTTATTTGACCCTGTTTTTTGAAGGTAATTTAATGGCACATATCCATGTTAACTGGTTGGCGCCAGTAAAAGTCCGGAGAACGTTGATTGGTGGTTCGCAAAAGATGATTGTTTTCGACGATTTAGAGCCTAGCGAAAAGCTGAAGGTATACGACAAAGGAATCACACTCAACGGCAATACTGAAGAAAGCATTTATAAAATGCTGATTGGTTATCGCACAGGTGACATGTGGGCGCCGCATTTAGATGTGACAGAGGCATTGCGAACAGAAGGATTACACTTCATTGATTGTATAAAAACAGGCAAAACCCCCATTACCGATGGGGAAGCAGGGTTACAGGTAGTGAGGATTTTGGAAGCAGCTACCCAATCAATGAAAAAACAAGGTCGATTAATTGAATTGGACTTAGCAGAGGTAGCAGCATGATTCCATTTGTAGACCTAAAAGCACAGTACTTAAGCATTAAAGACGAAATTGATACCGCTGTTCTCAAGGTTTTAGAAAGTACACAATTCATTTTAGGTAATGAAGTAATAGCCTTAGAAGAAGAATTTGCAGCTTACTGTGATGCTGATTACGGTATTGCAGTTAATACAGGTACCAGCGCTCTCCACCTGGCATTACTAGCAGCTGGCATTGGTGCTGGTGACGAAGTAATTACTGTACCGTTTACTTTCGTGGCAACTACAGCGGCAATTTGTTACACTGGCGCCACACCTGTTTTCGTAGATATTAACCCTGTTTCTTACACCATTGATGTCACTCAGATTGAAAAAGCGATAACCGAACGCACTAAAGCTATTCTGCCAGTGCATTTGTACGGTCAACCAGCGGATATGGAGCCAATTATGGAGATTGCTCGTCGTCATGGTTTGACTGTAATAGAAGATGCTGCACAAGCTCATGGCGCCGATTATAAAGGGCAGCGTGTAGGTAGCATTGGTGACATTGGTTGCTTTAGCTTTTATCCTGGCAAAAATTTAGGGGCTTATGGTGAAGGCGGTATGGCAGTCACCAATAACCCCGAATATATTCATACTATGCAAATGCTGCGCGATTGGGGCCAAGAACGTAGATATCACCATGTTCTCAAAGGTTACAATTATCGCATGGATGGCATACAGGGAGCTATTTTACGGGTGAAGTTGCGCTACATTGAAGCATGGACGGAAGCCAGAAGAAAACACGCAGCACAGTACGACAAACTTTTGGCAAAATGTGGTGTTGGCATACCTGCTGTGATGCCTTATAGCCGTCACGTCTACCATGTATATGCCATACGAACATCCCAACGAGATAGCCTACAACAAAGCCTCCAAGAGCAGGAAATTCAGACAGGCATTCATTATCCAATTCCTGTCCATCTTCAACCAGCATATGCTGACTTAGGTTATAAAGAAGGAGATTTTCCTCAATCAGAAGCAGCATCTAGGGAAGTGTTATCCCTGCCTATGTACGCAGAACTATCCATAGAGTCGCAAACTCAGGTTGCCAAAGCAGTTATAAGCTCAATATAATCGAGGAATTAAATGTTAGTATTATGTCCAACCAAAGTAAGACTAAGATAGTCACTGCTGTCCACGGCTTACAAAAACAAAAGCTGGACCCTGACTTTGAAATTCAACTAGCTGAATATTTGCATACTCAATATGGAAAGAAAGGATTAATTGAATTATACACGCGCTTTGCTGTAGGTGATGGAGACTTTGATGCGCTGATGCGGAGAGTTATTTGGCGTGGGGTAGCGCGTAGATTCGGTCATAACATCAGTATTGGCAATAGTGTGGGCTTTAAGCATCTTGAAACATTTGAAGTTGGCAACCAGGTGTTTATTGGTTCACAAAGTTATATTCAGGGACGCTTTGATGGTAGTTGCATTATTGGCAACCATGTTTGGATTGGACCACATAGCTACTTTGATGCTCGTGATTTAATTATTGAAGATTATGTAGGATGGGGTCCGGGCGCCAAAGTGCTAGGCTCAACACATACAGGATTACCCATTGATGTTCCCATAATTCAAACAGACCTAGAGATAAAGCAAGTAAAAATTGAAACAGGAGCAGATATTGGCACTAATGCGGTTATCCTCCCTGGAGTCACAGTTGGTAAAGGTAGCATTGTTGGCGCCGGAGCAGTTGTTACTAAAGATGTACCTGAATTTGCAGTTGTAGCTGGTGTCCCTGCTAAGTTTTTACGTTGGCGCGAAGGATACGAATTATTGAACAGCACACGGTAAGGTAGCCATTAGTTAGGAAAAAATTATTGGACTTTGGACAAAAAATGCAAATAAACAAAGTTTTAATTACAGGTGGAGCAGGTTTTATTGGCTCTGAGTTGGTACGTCAGCTAGTAGCAAAAGGAACGAAGCAGATTATAGTTGTTGACAACCTTGTAAATGGGCAACGCAAAAATATCGAGAGTCTGCCTACCGACCAAGTTCAACTAGTTGTAGCAGATATTCGAGATAGCCAGCAGATGGCAGACTTAATGTCTGGTGTGGACATTGTGTTTCATTTGGCGTGCTTAGGTGTGAGGCATTCAATCCACTCACCACATGAGAATCACGATGTAAATGCCACAGGTACTCTTCAGCTACTAAGTACTGCAAAGGCAATAGGGGTACATCGTTTTGTGTATGTTTCCAGTTCTGAAGTTTATGGAACTGCTCGCTCAGTACCGATGATAGAAGAACACCCCACTTTTCCTATGACTGTTTATGGTGCTTCTAAGTTAGCTGGAGAATGTTATACCAGAGCTTTTTATGAAACATACGGTTACCCAACGGTTGTAGTACGTCCTTTTAATTCCTATGGTCCGCGTTGCCACCATGAAGGGGATAGTGGGGAAGTTATACCTAAGCTCCTTCTGCGATGCATGGCAGGTAAACCAATGATAATTTTTGGCGATGGTACTCAGACTAGAGACTTTACCTATGTTAGCGATACAGCTAGGGGTATCTTAATGGCGGGAGTCGCGGACTTGGCTGTAGGAAAGACAATCAATTTGGGAAGTGGGTTTGAGATTACTATTAATGATTTGGCTAAAGAAATAAGCTCAATAGTAAGTCATCAAGATACAGTTATAATTCATGATGATCCGCGTCCTGGTGATGTATTGCGTCTATATGCTGAAACTACAAAAGCCAACAATTTGTTAGGATTTGACCCAAAAGTAACATTGCGTGAAGGCTTGACAAAATTAAAAGACTGGTATCTCAGCTTGGGAGAATCTCCAGAAATTTTGCTGCAACATGAAATTGTACGAAACTGGGACTTAAAAGGAGTGAAACAGAGTGTTGGAGGTTAAATCTTTTATTCCAATTATGATGCCTTGGATGGGTGAAGCTGAGGCATCGGCCGCCAGACGCGCGATTATGTCAGGTTGGGTAACACAAGGACCAGAAGTTGGCGCCTTTGAGCAAGAATTTGCAGCTTATGTAGGAGCAAAGTATGCTTGTGCTGTCTCCAATTGCACCACAGCATTGCATCTAGCGCTGTTAGCTGTAGGTGTGCAACCTGGGGACGAAGTGATTACCGTCAGCCATTCCTATATTGCCACTGCCAATAGTATTCGCTACTGCGGTGCAATACCAGTATTTGTAGATATTGAACCACAAAGCTATAACATTAACCCTGTATTAATTGAGGATGTAATTAGCAACAGCACCCGCGCGATTTTAGTAGTTCACCAAATGGGAATGCCTTGCGACCTTAAAGCCATCTTGGATATTGCCCAGCGCTACAAGTTGCCAGTAGTTGAAGATGCAGCTTGTGCAATTGGTAGTGAAATTCTCTGGGATGGTGTATGGGAGAAAATTGGTAAATCACATGGAGATATCGCCTGCTTTTCATTTCACCCCCGTAAGGTAATAACTACTGGCGATGGTGGAATGCTCACTACAAATAATCCTCAATGGGATAAACAGTTTCGCCTTTGGCGCCAACATGGCATGAGTGTGCCTGATACTGTACGCCACGGTGCTAAACAAGTCATATTTGAATCATATCCAATGCTGGGTTATAACTACCGGATGACCGATATTCAAGCAGCAGTCGGAAGGGAACAACTCAAACGCTTACCAGAAATTGTAGAACGTCGTCGTTATTTGGCGCAGCGATATCAAGAACAACTAGCAGATGTACCGGGATTAAAGTTACCAACAGAGCCAAGTTGGGCGCATAGTAACTGGCAGAGTTTTTGTGTACGACTAACAGAGAAATACAACCAAGTAGAAGTAATGCAAAAAATGTTAGATGCTGGTATAGCTACACGACGTGGGATTATGTGTACTCATCGCGAACCAGCTTATCAAATTGAAACTTGGTCTTGTGGAGTAGAGCCAAAATCCCTTTCTGAAAGTGAGCAAGCACAAGATAATTGTATACTGCTACCGTTGTTCCATCATATGACTCAACAAGAACAAGATCATGTGATGAAAGTTTTAAAGATGGCTGTCTTATAGCATAGGTGTCCCACCTGTGCGCTGCAATTAAATAATTAAATTAAATAAGAAAATTTATGACTACCATTTTTAGTAATCAAGTACCAAGCATTCCAAATTTCACTGATAACGTTTCCTACGAATTAGGCATGAAATTCCGCAGTGCCACAGTGGGTCAAGTTTCTGCCATTCGCTTCTGGAAAGCCCCTAGCGAGACAGGAACTCACATTGGTAAGATTTGGACTGCAACAGGAACGCTATTGGAGAGCGTTACTTTTACTAACGAAACAGCTTCTGGCTGGCAGGAGCAGCTTTTACAAACACCAGTTAATATTCAAGCAAATACAACTTATGTCGTTAGTGTTAACGTAAACACCCATTACGTCGCTACTTATGATGAACTGGGCAGTCCCATAGTTAATGGAAATCTTAGCTCAGTAGGAGATGGTAACAATGGGGTTTTTAATGGAACTGCGGGAGCGTTTCCAAGTAATTCTTACAGAAACACTAACTATTTTCGTGACATTAACTTTGTAGCTGTTGCCCTCCCTACAATTACGAAAGTTAGCGGCGATAATCAGAACGGTGCAGCAGGAGCTACCTTAACCAACCCCCTAGTTGTTCAGGTCAAAAATAGTGCTGGTAATCCTCAGTCTGGGGTAACGGTGAACTTTGCTGTTACAAGTGGTGGTGGGTCAGTATCGTCTGCTAGTGCAGTAACTGATGCCAATGGACAGGCTAGCACTACCTTAACGCTAGGGACTGTACCTGGCGCCACAAGTTCTGTTACTAATATTGTGAGTGCTACGGCAGATGGAGTTGGCAGTGTTACCTTCTCTGCTACTGCAAATCCTTCAGGGAGTGCCCAAAAAATCTTTACAAATCAATCACCAAGTTCTCCAAATTTTACTGATGGTGTTCCCTATGAGTTAGGCATGAAATTCCGCAGTGCCAAAGGGGGACAAATTACCGCCATTCGCTTTTGGAAAGCCGCTAGCGAGACAGGAACTCATATTGGCAAGATATGGAAGGTGACAGGAATCCTTTTAGCAAGCGTAACTTTTACTAATGAGACAGCTTCTGGCTGGCAGGAGCAACTTTTAGAAACACCAGTTAATATTCAAGCCAATACGAATTATGTGGTTTCTGTCAACGCAAACGTCTATTATGTCGCCACTAGTAATGAATTGGGCAGTTCCATAGTCAATGGCGATCTTAGCTCAGTCGCTGACGGTAACAATGGCGTGTATAATGTAGACCCAAATTCTTTCCCTACCAGTTCCTACCAAAATAGCAATTATTATCGCGACATTGCCTTTGTTGTCGGTAGTAGCCTGGTTAAAGTCAGTGGAGATAATCAGAGTGGCGCCACGGGTGCAACTTTGCCCAACCCCCTAGTCGTAAAAGTCGTAAACGCTCAAAATAATCCTCAGTCAGGGGTAACAGTAAACTTTGCCATTGAAAGTGGTGGAGGATCAGTCTCGCCAGCAAGCGCAGTTACTAATGCTAGTGGTCAAGCAAGTACCACCTTGACATTAGGCTCTGTTCCTACAGGTTCTGATGGGGTGGTAGTAAGCGTGACGGCAGCAGGTATCGGCAGTATTACATTCTCGGCTACGGCAACCCCAGCAAACCCTAATCCCATCTATTTGGAAAACCTAAACCCTGGTACGACTGACTGGAAGCTTGTCAACCGGGGTAGCGGTGAAATTGCGGGCTACGCTTCGGCGACCAATGTTAATAAAGGGGAATCCCTAGACATTAAGGTTTCTCTTGGACAAGCCGGACAGTTCACTATCGACGTGTATCGCCTAGGATACTATGGTGGTAAGGGAGGAAGGCTAATGGCAAGCAGTGGACTACTCAATGGCACGACCCAACCTGCCTGTACCCTAGACCCAAATACTCGCCTGGTTGAGTGTAACTGGTCAACTTCCTACGTTTTGCAGGTCGGTAATAACTGGACTAGTGGTATTTATGTCGCCAAGTTGACTGACCTAGCGAGTAGCAAAGTCGCGCATGTGTGGTTTGTTGTCCGCGATGATAGTAGCAATGCTGATATCTTGTTCCAGAGCGCAGTTTCTTGTGTGCTTGCTTATAGCACGGTCGGTGGTTACAGCTTATACAGCTTTAACAGCGTTAGCGGACAACGGGCTTTGAAGGTTTCTTACGACCGCCCCTTTTCCCAGGCAACCTATCAAGAATCTTACGAAGCTGACACGCCCCTGCGATGGGAATACAACATGGTGCGTTGGCTGGAATCTCAAGGTTATGATGTTACCTACACTGATAACATGCAGGTTCACGCCAACGGACAAAAATTACTCAATCACAAAGTATTTTTATCTGTGGGTCACGATGAGTACTGGTCTAAAGAAATGCGCGATCATGTCGAGGCTGCCCGCAATGCCGCAAAAAATTTAGCATTTTTCTCTGCAAACACTTGTTACTGGCGAGTGAGATTTGAAAGTTCTACTCTTGCTGCTGGGCAAGTTAAACCCGACCGAGTGATGGCTTGCTATAAACAAGATTGGGCGTTAGACCCAGTTGCCCAACAGCAGGGGCCATCAGCAGCCACTAATAAATTCCGCAGCGTCCAAAACCAGCGACCAGAAAACGCTTTGTTAGGAATCATGTATGGTAGCGACACTCCAAATATATACGGTGGCTATAATTTTGTCGTCACTAACAGCAGTGATCTTTACTATGCCAATACAGGATTACAGAATGGAGATCAACTAGCTATGTTAGTGGGCTATGAGTGGGATTTTGTCGTTAATAATAACTCTACTCCTCCTGGTCTCGTCATCTTGTCACAGTCAACAGTCCAACCTGCTGGTGTGTTACCAAACTTTGATGAACCACCTGGAGAACTAACTCTACCAAGCAACCAAGATTTTACCAAAGCTCACTCAGCCCGCTACACTGCTAGTAGTGGCGCCAAAGTCTTTGCCTCCGGCACAATTCAGTGGGCGTGGGCGTTAGACAGTGATGATGTAAGCCCAGCTCGAGAAGATATTCGCGCCAAGCAAATAACAGTCAACATCTTCGCAGATATGGGAGCTAAACCTCTAACACCAAATCCAAACCTTATTGTTCCTTAAAGCATTCAACAAGGAGTATAGTAATGTCACCATTAAAACGCCGAGAATTTGGTCAACTAGCAGTTGCCACTTTAACTTCCACCGTTATTGCTGACTTTTATAGTAAAGCGCTCGCTCAAAAGACAGAGTTGAGCAAGGAGATTCTTTATGAAGTAAATCTCCCTAGTTCATCCAATGCTGAAAATCGGGAAAACCAAGCTCCATCGGTGGAGCTGATCACTACTGATCTGGCAAAAGGAAATGTGATTTCTAAAATCAATCAGCCAGAACTGTCCGTAGATAATCCATCATCTGCACCGAAAATATCTCGTGCGTTCTATATTGCTGACTCTAACCGGATTACAAAAGCGATAGTGCTTAGAGATAAAACTGTTCTAATTTCTACGGTTTCTAGCACAAGAAGTGGTTACTTCAACTATATTGTTTCTGCTGTCGCAAGTGGTACAATCTCTAAATTTACAGCGAGAAAAGTTTTAGGTTTAGAGAAAAGCAATCAGACTGTTGAAAGTTTCTTAAGCCTTCCCAATAATCAACTTCTGTGCCTGTTAGGAAATGAGGGTATCCCACCTTTTACTTTTAGAACCCTCGATATCACAACAGGTAAAATACTTTCTGGCGATGAGTTGAACCTACCCCCGCTACCACTCAGACATCGATTCGCTAATCTTTGCCAAGACAGGAAGGGAAATATTTTCGCAACTGAGATTACCTCAGAAGGTATCCCCATTTTAATCTCGATGAATTTGGAGGAGAAAGCTCAAATTACTGGCAAGGTAAAAATTAACAGGCTCACCCCACTCAGCTTTGAAGGGCGCCCTCTCTCTAACGACCTTAAAGATTTAAACTTTTCTCCTTCCGGTCAATTGTATGCACTTGCTGCTGACAATAGTGTAAAAAATGACACTAAAGGAAAAAGCAACGCCTTGTTTACGGTGGACGTGAAAAGCGGCAAGATGGGTCTTGTTAGGAAATTTGCAGCCGAAAAGTTTGCGTTCTCTCTCTAGTATAAAGCGGTTTGTGGAAGAGTAGTTATGGAGCAATTAGCACAATATACACTTAGCTTTTGGCAAGAAGAAGGTATTGGTAAAATCCCTCAAAATTTTCAGGTGTTCCGTAGTTTGGTCGCACAAGCAAGAGACTTTTTTGAGCAAGGTAAGTATGATACAGCAGCTGTTTATGGAGAAATGGCAGCTATTTATGCAAACTTTAGGCATTGTGGTCTTTATGTTAGCCCAGAACTTGAACTAGTTCTAAGTGACATTGGAAAAAAAGTTATAGCAAAATCTGATTTCAGTAGTAACAAATATCTGCTTGAAAGACCAAAAAAAATCAAAAATATACTACATGTAGCAACATCTGTAGAACCTGTTGGCGGGCTTTCCAAAATGCTCGGTCGTTGGATTCGGAAAGATACTGAGCGTTCCCATTCCCTAGTCATAACGCGGCAGCTACAAACTGTTGAGGAACCAAAAAGTCTCATAGAAGCTGTGATTAATAGCGGTGGCAAAATATACAAACTAGACGGAACAATTGGCAGTTTAATCTCTCGTGCGAAACGGCTGCACAAAATTGCTGCGATGGCAGATGTAGTTGCACTACACGTGTATAATCATGACGTTATTCCAATTATTGCCTTTGCAAATAAAAATCAATCTCCGCCAATTATCTTTTTGAATTACGCTGATCATACATTTTGGCTAGGAACTAATATCAGTGATGTTATTGCTAATCTCCGTGAGTCTGGGATGCTTCTTTCAAAAGAGCGTAGAGCAATTGAGACTAAACGGAACTTGCTGCTTCCTACTATTGTCGAACCTACTCACAGAGTACTTTCGCGCACAGAGGCAAAAAAACTACTTGGTTTTCAAGAGAACAGCGTTGTACTCCTTTCTATTGCTAGGACGCTGAAGTACAAAACGATGGATGGAATTAGTTATGCTGATGCACATGTTCCATTATTAAAAAAATACAAACAAGCTGTTTTAGTGGTAGTAGGTTCAGGTAATCGAGAGGATTGGTCAACTGCGATTAAGCAAACAGAAGGTAGAATTATTTTACATCCTCAACGCGAAGATACTGATGTATTTTACCAAGCTGCTGACATTTATGTAGACTCCTTTCCCTTTGTCTCTATTACATCACTACTAGAGGCAGGAAGTTACGGTATACCCTTAGTAAGTCGATATCCATACACTTCAGAGGCATCTAAAATTCTGGGTGCTGACATGCCTGGTTTAACTGATAATTTGATTTGTGTGCGGGATATTGAAGAATATACGACGGTTCTATCACGATTGGTTGAAGATGAAGAATTTCGGTTAAACCTTGGGCAAGCAACCCGAAAAAAAATTGTGGATACGCATACAGGCGAAGAATGGCAGCGTTCTTTAGAAGATATATATTATATAGTTGCTAATTTGCCGAGGGTAAATAAATCTTTGGTTGCAGTAGACCAGATGTTTCTTGGCGAACCAGATGTCTATATACCAAGTGTTTATGGTATGAATTTTGATGTGGATCACCTCATCAAGCACAACTTGACACTTATGCCTATTGAACAACGTTTGAGGCACCTAGCTAGATTAGTAAAAAAACCTAGCTTTTATAACGAATCTGAACGTCTTAGCCCATTTAAATATTTGTTTCCTGAATGGCTACTCTACCGCATTAGACAGAGCTATAAAGCAATTTTTCAGTAAGTATTACTGTTTTTTAATAGAAATATCATTAATTATTATGATTAAAGTTTTCATGTGTTGCTCAGGTATTGGTAGCGTGAAACGTGGCTTTGAAACCTTTACTCGAGAATGCTTTGATGCATTAGTAGATGAACCATCTATTCAACTTACTCTTTTTAAAGGCGCCGGAGAATCTAACTGCAAAGAAATCACTTTGTGGAATCTATCACGTAGCAAATGGGCAGCTATTCAATTAAGTAAACTCACCAGGAGAGGATGCTACAACATTGAACAATCAACATTTTTTGCAAGCCTTTTACCACATATATATCGCGAAAATCCAGATATAATTTACTTTAGTGATATTAACTTTGGTCATGCACTTTGGCACTGGCGACGGTTAACAAAAAAAAGATATATACTCTTATTCTCAAATGGATGTCCACAGGATCCTCCTTTTCCGCGATGGGATCATATACATCAAGTCACTCCATTTCAATTTCAAAAAGCTTTAGATGCTAAAGAACCTCACGCAAAGCAAAGTTTAATTCCTTATGGTTTCCATATCCCATCACAATTACCAATACTTACATCTTTAGAAAAAAAATCCTTACGTTCCAAGTTGAAATTACCAGAAGACAGAATTATAATTATTTCCGTTGGATGGATTGATAAATCTCACAAACGAATGGACTATTTGATTCGTGAAGTTGCTAGATTACCTGAACCAAGACCTTATCTTTTACTATTAGGACACCAAGATTTAGAATCATCAAAAATTATTAATCTAGGTATTCAATTATTAGGTTTTGATAATTTTCATGTTAGAACTGCCGAACCCACAGAAATTTGTAACTATTACAAGACGGCTGATATTTTTACGCTTGCTTCTTTAAAAGAAGGGTTTGGGCGTGTTTTTGTAGAAGCAATGGCTCATGGTTTACCATGTTTAGCACATGATTATGAGATTACACAGTTTGTATTAGGAAATGAAGGATATTTAAGCAATTTTGAATTACCAGGAAATTTAGCAAATCTTATAGCTAAAGTATTATCTGAACCTATTCATCAATCTAAACCCTATCTTCGTTATCAAAGCGTATATGAACGATTTAGTTGGGATATACTTCGCCCTAAATATATTGATATGATTCACAAATGTGCAACTAATTATTAAATGTTTATACACCTGAGTAAACTTTATTCTTCGTAATACCGATTTAATATGGAGCGTGCATATTCATATAAAAATGGTACAAGTTTGCAAAAACTTAACTAAAATTTATACCAATGAAACTCTGTTGGCTAATTCCTAGCGATAAGAGCGGTGGAATATCTCCTGTTGCTTTTTCCTGTTGTCGTCAAGCTGCTAAAGCTGGACATGAGACAACAATACTCATGCTCGGTACACCTACCTGGATAGGTAATGATTATGATTTTCGAGTTTCCTCCTTGGGGTTGAAAGGCTGGGCACCAGAAACACCAATAAAACTACAGCAATGGCTAGAGGAAAATCCACAGGATGTGTTGTTTTTTAATGGCTGTGGAGAATTGGAAGCTATTATTCCCTACTTACCGTCAAATATCAAGTGTGTTTACGTCGCCCACGATACGATCCCTGGCTATTGGTGTAAAGCCTTGGAAGAGGAAGATAATATAGAAGCGATTGTTGCTGTATCCGAGACTGTAGCTAGTAAATTTCGGCACTGCTTAAAACAGACGACTAAGCTATCTGTAATTCACAATGGCTGTGTCTTTCCTAACCAACCACTAAATATTACACGCCAAGATGACCTGATATTTCTGGGTGGTGAGAATCCGACAAAGGGCGCCTTTGATGTTCTCCAGTTATGGAAACAGCTAGTTAAACTAGAGTTTGCAGGCAAGTTGCACTGGTTTGGCAATGTGACACCAGAGTTTAGGACTAAAATTGAGCAGTTACCTAGTTCTGAGCATATTTGTATTTATGGTTTTGTCCAACGTGACCTTATTTTCTCCACTGCTGCTGTTTCAAAAGTTTTACTTATGTTAAGTCGCGTTGAACCATTTGGTATGGCAACCATTGAAGCAATGAGTATGGGGTGTGTGCCAGTTGCTTGGGATGTAGACACAGGTACTAAAGAAATCGCCACTGCGAACAAAACAGGACTTTTTGCACCTTTAGGGAACACGCAAACCTTAGCAAAACAAGTCTTATACGCCTGTGAAAACTATCAAAATTTCAGTAATGTTGTCATTGAACGCGCACGCTCAGATTTTGACGAAGCTGTAATGTGGAAAAACTACGAATCCCTAATCGATCACATTGCAACGCTCCAGCCAATTGAAAGAAGTAAGAAGGGTCAGCAACCAGCACCTTATCAACCTCCAGTACACCGTTTTCAGCTTGTACCCCCCCGCCTGCGTTCTGCTATTAGAGAATTTATTGGAAGTTCGCCTGCTTTGGGCTACTGGCTACGAGATATGCGCGGTTGGTAGAAGTGGTATAAATTTATATTACATATATATGGCAATTAGTTTTTTATTTTTAGGGGCAAATAGTCCTTGGACTTATGGTATTGCAGAAGCTCTAGCTCAACGCCACCCCACTCATGCTATTGACTTTTATGATTGGCGAACCTATTATACTATGCGCCCAACTTGGTCAAGTCGCACTCCGCCACCCATGTTACAACGTTCAATGCAAATAATGCCCACTGGCTATGCAGGACGATTAGAAAAGTTATTTCGATTCTACTTACAACAGCTAATCAAGCAGTGGTGTCAGCAATTAAAACACATTTCGGGTGAAAATCCTTGGGTCATAGCTTGCCATCCTTATCTCACTTATTGGGTTCGTAAAGTTCCAAGAGAGCGATTACTTTATTACAATTTTGACGATTTCGTTCTCTACCGGCCAAACCGCGAAAAGAAAATTTTAGAGCAAGAAAAGGAATTAATTGAACACGCGGCTGTAACCTTGTGCGCCTCCAAATCCCAGCTTATCACTTTTCAGAAGCGTCATCCCCATAGGGCTTCTCGCATTTACCATTATCCACACGGATTCGTAGATACTTGCCTCAATTCTCAACCAGAAAATCTTCCTGAACCAATGACTGTGGGTTATGTTGGCAACTTAGGTGATCGCCTGGACTGGCAACTGATTTACCAAGTGATCAAAGCTTGCCCAGAAATAACCTTTGTGTTTGTCGGTGGTCGAGACAATCAAGGAGTTCTAGACCAAGAAGATTGGCAACTAAAGCGTGAGGCAGTGCTGACATTATCCAATATCCGCCATATTGCAAAAGTCGCATCCGACCAAGTAGCAAAGTATTATTGGTCTTGTTCAGTCAATTGGATTCCCTATATAGTAAATCATAAATTTAACCAAGCAGCCTGCCCAACCAAAATTATGGATGGTATTGCTAGCTGTCGTCCAATTTTAAGTACTAATATACCGGAATGTTGTTTATACCCTGAATGGATTACCATTTTTTACTCTCCGGAAGATGCGATCTCTCTCATACGTAAACAATTCGCTTTGTTAAAAAAGCCTGAAGCCTATGATAAAACCTTAAAACAATTAGAGTTTGCCCGTCAGAATACTTGGCAAGTCCGCGCTCAAGAGCTAGAAAAATTATTGTTAACAGAAATATGAGACTTAAAACTTTCCTTTACAGGCGGTTAGCTAATCTAATTACTTGTGAACTACAGCTACCAGGAAACGCTAGACTAGCATTACAGAGTAAATACGAAGTAGCTAGTTTTCAAGACGTATTTTGTCATCCATTCTACTGGCAACTTTTTCATTTGATTGATGAGCCACCAAATCTAGTAGTTGACTGTGGCGCCCATTGTGGGCATTTTAGTGTATTGGCGAATATCTGTTTTGAAAGCAAATTTAATGTTGTTAATACTCAATATTTGTTGATTGAACCAAATCCATATCTATTATCTGTTATTCGTAAAAATATTGCCGATGCAAATCTTTCTCATCGCTCTCAGTTAATTCCCGGGCTTTTAGGTTCTATCAAAGGTCATGATACACTCTGGGTTAATCCCAAAAATTATTTATCAGCGAGTTTGCAGGAGACAAAGGGTTCCCGTCCATATCAAGTTGAATACATTGATTTACAAGATATCATAGGCAAACAGACTATAGATTTAATGAAGATAGATATCGAAGGTGCAGAATATAATTTTTTCAAAGAAAACCCTGATATTTTACAACAAGTTAATCTACTTTTATTAGAATTACACCAAGAATCTGAACATAAACAAAGGGAAGTATTAAAAACTTTAGAATCTGCCGGATTAGTATTAGTCGAAAAACCACTTAAATCTCACGAACACCAATTAATTATTTTTCAACGCCAAAGAATTTTGTCTCAGAGGGCTACATGAAGACAACCAAAGCAGTTAACATTAACAAAATTAACAACGTTAACAAAGGAGTTAACAAAAAATCTATTTTAATCGGTGGTGGTCGTTTAAGTGTAGGAGGAGTAGAAACCCATCTTCGTATACTTTGTAAAATTTTGTGTTCTGCTGATGTTGAAGTGACATTGGCTGCAACTGGAAGCGATTGGTCTTTTGAAACTATTAAAGAAATCCAAGCATTAGGGGTGCGTTTCCTTTTACCTCCCAAACTTTTTGCTTCTTATCGGCACCTGAACACTTTACATTCCCTAATTACATTACCATTCCACCTCAGAAAGCGATATTTCAACGCCCTATATTGTATTGGTGCAGGTCGTTCGCACCAATATCTTCGTAAACTGGTTGAACCTGAGACAGTAGGTATTTACCACGAAATAGTCTCCGGATTTAATCCAACAAGTGTAGAAGCTCAATGTGCAATTTCCCTTGGAACAATTATTGCGAATTCAGACAAGGTTGGGCATGAAATAACGAAATTTTTGCCAAATGTACCCCTTTGTGTACTTCCTTTCTTAACATCTGAGGCACCTTCACCCATACCACCAGATCGTCAACCAATAGGGTCACGAGAAATCCGAGTTGTATATCTGGGTCGTCTAGTACCTCATAAAAGACCAGATCAGTTAGTAAGAGAATGGTCAACTATCTCTAATTTACATCCTCTGAGTCCTGCACGTTTAGATGTATTTGGCTCTGACAATGACCCAACTTTGCTTAACGAGTTAAGGCAATTTGTAGTTGAAAAAAATCTTAACAACCAAATAAAACTTCATGGCTCTTATAAGACTCAAGACCTTTCTAATATTTTAGCTCAAGCTGATTTAGTGATTCTTCCAAGTTTATTGGAAGGTTTACCCCTCGTACTTGTAGAAGCAATGCAACGTGGAGTACCTATTGTTGCTACTGCAGCAGGAGGTACAGAAGAACTAGGTAAAAATAATCCCGACATTATAATCACTAACGTTGAATGGAGTTCTTTTGTAAATGGATTACTGTCGATGAGCCAGAAATTACGTTCGGGACAAATTGATTCGACACGTTTGTATCAGTGGACTGAAAGTCGTTATGGGTATAAAGCTGTTTCAAAAATGTGGCTGGATGCATTACTAAACCCTAGAGAGTTCTTCCGTATCAACAAGACAGCCTAAACAAACATTCTGTGCTTATATAAACTAAGCTTGAATATGAAAATTATCTTTTACTGTGGTGGATTTGAACCTCTAGGAGGTATCGAAACCTTCTGCAAAAACCTTCTTTCCTATCTTTTAACTAAAAACAATGAGTGTCAGCTAATTTGTTGGGGAAAAATGTCACCCCTACTTCAGTCTATTGAACAGGCAAAAATCAAAATTCATCGTATATCTTGGCGATGGGGTTGTCGATGGAATCTACCTGATTGGCTACTTTTACCTATCGGTCTTCCACAAGTTAAACAAGCTGACATTATTATTTTCAGTAAACTTTTTCCCATAAAAATTCTGAGAAAACTAAGATTACAAGCTAGTAAGAAAGCAAAGTTTGTTTTTATTACTGCCTATCGACCTTCAGAAATATACAAAAATTCTGATAAAAAATGCGTTTTGGCAGCGTTAAATATTTTTGATTTAGTATTAGTGCAAGCCCCAACATTTATCGAAGATTTACGTCAACTTGGTTATTATAAGCATGTTGTCTCTGTTCCACTTATACCTCAAAAAATTAATATAATTAAAGAACTGCCAGCAAAAGGAGAATTAAAGATTGGTTTTTTGGGTAGACTTGTAGAAGATAAAAATATCCCGTTGTTACTTGAAGCATTTCGATGTTTTCAAGATAAATATTTACAAGCATTTACCTGCGAAACAAAACAAAATAATAAACCTACCCTGCATTTGTTTGGCGATGGACTTTTGTACAAGCAATTAAAACAAATGGCTGAAAAACTTGGCATTGCATCGGACGTTACTTTTTATGGTAGTATTCCTAACAGTGAAATAGAACGAGCAATTACCTCGTGTCATATATTTGCTTTTACATCTCGCAGAGAAGGACAATGTTTAGCAGCTTTAGAAATTTTAGGCTGTGGTAGACCCATTGTAGCAACAAACATAGGCGCGCTGCCAGAGATTTTATCTGATTTACGTCTTGGCAAAATAGTACAGTCTCCTAACCCGAATGCTTTTGCTGATACCTTGATCGAAATGGCAAGACTTATTGATCAACAGTTAATATCCGCTTCTACAATCCATTCCGCATATCTTGAGCGATATTCTCCTGAAAAAGTTGGTGAGCGTTATGAGGAAATAATAAATTCTTTGTTCAATATCTAATGTAATGTTAACCAAAATCCTTTATAAAAAGACGTTACAAATATGTCAGATACCCCTTTAGTTTCTGTAGTCATGCCCTGCTTAAATGAAGAAGCTGCTATTGGCAGTTGTATTGAAAAAATTCAGAATACCTTTAATCAGGCAGGCATTGATGGTGAAATTGTTGTTTGTGATAATGGCTCAACAGATAGATCGGTTGAAATAGCTGAAAGCATGGGTATAAAAGTAGTACACCAGTCATTGAGAGGCTATGGAAATGCTTACCTTAAGGGTTTTAATAGTGCAAGAGGTAAGTATTTAATTATGGGAGATGCTGACGATACTTATGATTTCCGCTTGATTCCTCAATTTTTAGATGCTCTCATCAACGGAGCCTACGATTTTGTCACAGGTAGCCGTTTCTTGGGGAAAAAAGGTCTAGAAAACAATCCCTTACTACACCGCTTGATCGGAAACCCGGCAATTACTGGCATTCTTAATGGCTTGTTTGGTACAAAATATACAGATGTTTACTGTGGATTTCGTGGTTTTAGCCGTGAAGCTTATCAGGTTATTGAACCCATCAGTCCAGGTATGGAATTTAACTTGGAACTTGCGATCAATGCAGGACTTGCCAAATTGAAAATAAAAGAGATTCCAATTCAATTAGCTCCGCGAAAAGGAGAGTCGAAGTTGCGAACAGTCCGCGATGGTTGGCGTAGTTTACGGATGATGCTACTGTATGCACCCAATAAACTGTTTGTTTATCCAGGAGTGTTCTTGTTATCTCTAGGTATGCTAATTCATATTGCTGTATTAGCAGAATTTTTGAAGTATGAAGGAAGACCACTCGGAGTTGTGACAGGTATATTTGCAACTATATTCAGTGTAGTTGGTTTTGAAATTTTAAGCCTAGGACTACATGCAAAAACTTACTCATGGAGCCGTCGTTTTGATAAGGATAATGTTTTATTAAGGAAGTTTTACAAGTTCTTTAACTTAGAAAGTGGTTTGTTCATAGGAACAAGTATGATCGTTAGCGGTACTATGATTCTTCTCTCTCTTACCTTAAAATGGCTTCGCTCTAATCTACTACCCCTTCCTCATCCAGAATGGGCCACTTTTGCAGCAACCATAGTCATTATAGGTTTTGAGATGGTCTTTTCATCCCTGTTTATTTCCGTAATGTCGATGAAAAAAGTAGAAGCATACGAGGTTCCTAGATAGTTATGCAAGTTGTCTCTAAAGTTTTAGCAAAGCGTTTTGTTAAACCAGTACATAGTTCTGCTATTTCCAGCAGACGCATAAGAGTTTTAAATAGAAAACTAGGTTTTCTCTTACCTCAAGAACAGCCTTTAATCGGTTTAGATGTTGGGTGTGGTAGTGGAGAATTAGCCAGAAACTTACAGTTTTCTCATAAAATGATTATAATTTCTGGAACAGATGTTTTGGTCAGAGAAGATGCTGTGATTGATATTGTTAAGTTTGATGGTAAAAGATTGCCTTTTGAAGATAAAAGCTTAGACTTTACCATGCTAGTTGATGTACTCCATCATACAAATCATCCTTCATTGTTACTCAAAGAATGCGTGAGAGTTTCACGGAAATTTATCTTGATCAAAGATCACGTTTGTGAATCTTGGTGGGATAGATGGCGTTTGAGTTTCATGGATTGGGTAGGAAATCGAGCTTATGATGTGCATTTACCCTATAACTATCTTTCTCAGAAAGTATGGTCTAGACTCTATCATAAATGCGGACTAGTTTGCGAAACTAGCATATCACGTCTAAATCTCTACCCTCAGCCCTTGTCTTTAATATTTGACAGTAACCTACACTTTGTTGCTAAACTAGATATTGTAGAGATTTCAACAATTAAGGATTAACAAAAATATGATAGAGAGCGGATATTATAAGCATTAGCTCACTTTAGGAGGCATTGTCAGTAAAATATCTTGGTATGCCAGAAAAAAATTGTTTGCCTCTCTACTACAACTTGCAAAGCCTACTTCTGAGACAACCGTTTTGGATGTAGGCGTAACATGCGATCGCCGAAAGGATTCCAACTTTTTTGAGAAGCTTTATCCATACCCATACAATATTACTGCAGTAGGTCTGGAAGATGCCTCTTTTCTTGAAGAAGAATATCCAGGTCTAAAGTTTGTTCAGTCTGATGGGCTGAAACTACCTTTTCCTGACAAGAGCTTTGATCTTGTAGTAAGTTTAGCTGTGATAGAACATGTGGGCAATCGAGAGAAACAACAAGCCTTTATTCAGGAACTATGCCGTGTGGGTCGCACTTGTTGTATTACAACACCTAACCGCTGGTATCCTATTGAGTTTCATACAGTTTTACCTCTAATTCATTGGTTGCCTCCACATTTATTCCGATGGATTATTAGGAGGCTAGGCAAAAAGTTTTGGGCTAAAGAGGAAAATTTAAATCTTCTAGATATCAAAGAATTACTCTCTATGTTTCCTGATGACGAAAACATTCTTTGCTCTCACTATAAGTTGTTGGGAATAGTATCTAACCTGCTTATTTATAAGTTTTAGTTAATAAATTCTGATGTGGTATTAAGCAATGTTGAAGCTATTGAGAGTTTTTCACAAATATCCAACATACTTTGTTGTTGGTTCTTTTGTTACGTTTATTACTATTATTTTACGAGATATTTTAGGACGTTTGTTTTCTCTATATTGGTTTGGTTATGTTCTATCTATTGTTGCTGTATATCCGATTGGTATTGGACTGAGCTATGTTCTTCAAAGTCGTTTTACATTCCAAATTAAAAAATATCATTCAAGAGAAAATTTATCGAGAATATATTTTTTTATTGCTACTCATTTATTGGGGTTAATACTAACTATATTCTTATCAATTGTATTTCGCAATTTAATGAAGCTATCTTTACTAAATATTTCGTCTTTACAAATTATTTCACAAGATAGTCTTGCATATATAACTGCTATTTTTATCACCTCAATCATTACCTATATTATTAATAAAAAAGTTACTTTCATAAGCAACATAAATATTAAATCAGATTGCTGTAAATCTTTTTTTGAAATAACTCCTTTTGGATTTAAATATTTTTTAATAACATTTTATGCATACATTACATTTAGAAAAAATAATTGCTCGAAATCTAAAACCGACTTATAGTGTAATTACTTTACTAACTTTAGCGATTTTAGCAATCTATTTTTTGCCAGCCCTTATAAGAATGGACATGTATACTGATGATATGCGTCAGCATATATCTTGGTATTACAGCTATCAAGATTCAGAGTTATTTAAAAAGGATCTTTTAAAAATATTTTACGCCGATACATTTCTAGTTATTGGTTTCAAAACTTTGTATAGTTTGGGTTCAAAATTAATAGACCCTCAGATACTAGGAGAGATTCTTGCTTTCGTTCTTGCTTTGTGTGGAATTACTCTAGCCTATGCGATTGGACGACAAATTACTGCTGGCAAGCATTTAGGAGGAATTGCTAACATTTTATTTTTCCTATTTGGAAGTATTGTGAGCATAAACTACATGGAACCATTTGCTGGTGGTCTTCAGAGATCCTTTGCTCTTCCAATTTTCTTGCTTGGTATTTGGGCTTTACTTCGTAAAGATTTTGTAATTCTTTCTCTATCATTTTTTTTAGCAGTATTATTTTACCCACCTACATTTATTAGTCTTGGTGTTTACTCGGCACTAGTTTTAAGTGTCCAATATATCAAAAATCGACGTATTACGATGGGAATGTATCTCCTGTTGACTAGCTTGGCGGTGTGCTTCAGCCTACTACTTTGGAGTCAGCACCAGTCTTTAAATAAATCCTTAGTTTGGACAACTTACTCCATTCGGGAAGCTTTGCAAATGTTTGAGTTCTATCTTGGTGGATCTATTCCGGTTTTCTTTACAAGCTGGTGGACTTATATTCGCAATGCATTCCCATCTGGTTTGCCTCTAGCCCTATTCTTATTATCTTTTATTTCAATGACCTTTTTCCACAAGAGGTTTGGGATTTATCGACTAGAAGCAATTAGTCTCGTCTTGTCAGCATGGTTCTGCTATGCACTTGCCTATCTTATTTTCTTTAAACTTTATGAACCCAATCGATATTTGATTTATCCTTTCTTCTCGTTTTGGTTTCTTATTTTTCCGTCCGTTTTTTTAAGGACTATAGGATGGCTAGAAAAAACTGGTTTTAACTGGACTGAGAATATAAAGCTAAGTAGACGCTATTTTACTATACTATTTACTATAGTATTGTTGGTAGTTGTTTCGGTTTCTGGGACATTAGTAGTCCAACGTGTAGCAAAAGGTCAAGGGGGAATGATAGGAACGGCACCCAATGAAGTATATAAGTTTCTACACTCATTGCCCAAGACTACAATAGTTGCAGCTCACCCAACTGACGCAGATGATATTCCTATGCGTAGCCAACGAAGCGTTTTGGTAATGGCTAAGGCTTTATATCCTTCTCATAAAGAATTTTACAACGAAATGAAGGATAGAGCTATGGCTGTATGGGCAGCTATGTATACCTCTGACGCTAAAACAATCTTATTTTTAAAAGAGAAGTACGGAGCTGATGTTTTTCTAGTAAATCGCCAAATTTACCAAAATGATCCGATAAAGTATAAACCTTTTGATCTAATAATCAATAAGTTTAAAGCTAGTGTAGGAGATAAAAAACCGCTACTTTTATTTCCTCCAAAGGAAGCTGTCCTCTATAAGAACGGAGATTTTTTAGTTTTGGATTTAAAAAAATTAGAAAAACTCAAAAATTTGTAAATGATTCAAAAGGACAAAAGTAATTATAAAACAAATTTACTCTGTGAACATAGCCTTAAATAATATACTTTATTGACCTTTGTATCACTTCAGTTTATATAAAAATGAGTACCAAAGTTTTATTAGCACAACTAGGCGCCAGGAAACATTACCAAGAACCTCTACTATTTCATAAGTGGGGAATTTTAGATAGATTCTATACAGATTTCTACTCAGGTCATAGTGGAGTCGTGAACCTATTGCGTCACCCGAAAATATACAAAAATCTACCAAATTTCCTTAAGAAAAGTTTGGATCGGTATGAGCCAGGTCTTAAAAATGCAAACATCATTCATTTTCCCAAATTTGGATATCAATATGTACAGGCTTTGAAGAAGGCTACACCTGAACAAGCATCGCAAATATTTGTCCAAGGAGGGCAGAAGTTTTGCCGACGGATTATAAGACACGGTTTCGGATGTGCCAATACTATATACGGATTTAATAGTGCCTGTCTTGAGCTATTTGAATATGCAAAAAACAAAGGGATTCGCTGTATTCTAGACCAAACGCTAGCAGATTACTCAGTTGTGCATCAACTTTTATTAGAAGAGGAGGAGCGCTGGCAAGGATGGTCAGCGATACCCTTTACAGTTAGTGGCGCCGATCTAGAACTAATGCAGCGAGAACACCGTGAGCAAGATTTAGCGGATCAAATTATATGTGGTTCTAGTTTTGTTAAAGACTCATTAGTAGCTAGAGGAATTGATGCTAAAAAAATAATAGTTTTGCCACTAGGTCGTCTTAAGGATGAAAAACCAATACAGTATTATTTTACTACCAAAGCACCACAAGCTCGTGGTGATGGGTTAAGAATCTTATTTGTTGGCTCAGTGAGTCTGCGGAAAGGGATACCTTATTTACTGGAAGCCTTACGTCAAATAAAAGGTAAAATACCTTTTGTCTGTAAAGTTGTAGGTTCTCTGGAAATTAAACCTGAACGTATTGCTGAGTATAGTGATATATGTGACTTTGTGGGCACAATTCCCCGTTCTCAGGTAAAAGATTTATATGCTTGGGCAGATGTATTTGTACTCCCTTCTATTTGCGAAGGTTCAGCAATGGTAACTTATGAAGCTTTAAGCTTAAGTGTGCCAGTTGTTACTACTTATAATTCCGGTTCTATTGTTAGAGACGCAATTGATGGTTTTGTTGTACCCATTAGAGATGCAGAAGCGATCGCAGATAAACTAATAAAAATTTACATAATTGGCAATGATTCTGAGAGGAGGGTCAATACCCAAGAATATTTAAAGCAGGTACTTAAAGATTCAGATAATAAACTATTGCAGACTGTGAGTATTCAGTAATCTTGAATTAAAATGGTTCTTGCTATGTTAAATGAGTAATATCATTAACTCTTATGGTTGAGTTCTATCGAGATCTACTTAGTATTATTTGTTTGGGCTTGCTTGGTTGGGGCATACTTCGTATGGAAAATATTTACCAATATCCATTTTTCATAGGTAGCATGTTTGTTTCATTTATTCTACCTCAAGCATTTGCCCTGACTAGTAATCCGGCTCAAGTCACTCCAGAAGCCCTAGAAAGAGTTTTATTTGTATCATGTCTGTGTGCTGCTGCCTGTTGGATCGGTTATCAAGTAAAACCAAATCAACAATGGTTGGCAAGGCTAAATATTGTTATCGACGAACGTAAACTATTTATAGGAGGAATCGTCCTGATGACTCAGGCATGGTTCTTTAATTTTTTACTTTCTCGTACAGTTGCTCAAACAGGAGCATTTGGCGGTTGGACAGGTCCAGCCACCATATACCTTTTCTTAATTCAAGCTGGCAATATCGCGTTTGGTATTTTTCTTTTATATAGCTTGAAACGCCCTAAACCGATTAATTTTATTCTCACAATCATTTCTGGTTGGCCTCTATTTTCTCAAGTTATAATCGGGCGCCGACAACCGATGATGACATTTGCGATTATTATAGGTCTTTCATTTTTTTTAGTTCGTCGGTATGTACCCCCCCGATGGCTAGTTATTACAGGTATGCTGTCAGTAATTCTTCTCATTCCTGTATTGGGTTTATTACGAGGTGGTTTCTGGAATTTAGTTTTTAGTGGTAACTGGCAAGAATTATTATCTTCGGTTCAGACAGCGTTTAACTCACAGCAAAAAGGAGAACTCTTAGAGCTAAGAAATGCAGCATTACTAATAGATGTAGCAGATCGAACTGGTCTATATGGATATGGTACTGGATGGTGGGATACTATCGTATTTCAATTTGTGCCTGGACAAATTGTAGGTTTTGAATTTAAAAAATCTTTACAATTTAACTTGTGGCCAATATATCTGGATGCACTAAAGAATTTATATGGCTATAGTATTCCCAATGGATATACAATTACTGGCATCGGTGATTCTTTTATGGAATTTAGCTACTTTGGTTGCTTAAGTTTTGCCATAATAGCATATATATTAAAGCATCTTTGGATATCATCTGTGTATTATAAAAGTATTTTTAGTCAACTTCTTTATATGGGGCTAGTTAGTCCAGCAATGGTTGGTTTAACACATGGTATTGGCAGATTTTGGCAAGAGTCAATATTTCAGTTAATTTTTATTGGATTGGTCACCTACTATTCCAAAAATAAATATAAGCTTTACTCTAGCAAATCGTCCAATATTTCATGAGTTATGAATAGTATGACTTTGATAGGTATTTACATAAAATTATTTTTTTAAAATGAACAAGCGTCTACTTCTAATTAGCTCAAATTCAAGTGGAAAAGGTGGTGGAGAACGCTACTTAATATATCTGACCCAAGGCTTACACCGACTTGGTTGTGAAGTGCATATTTTGCTATCTACAGCTAGTTATATGGATAATTGGGCAAAATTACTCTCAGACAAGGGAACACATATACACCGAAGAAATCTATTGGGATTACGATCTCGACCTTTACGATTTTTGCAATCTATGTTAGATAGAAATCAACAACAACAAGTAGCTCAAGTATGCAAACAAATAGCCCCGGATGTAATTTTAGTCAATCAGCAATATGACGAGGATGCGCTAGATTATATCGCTGGTGCTTTGATGTCTCAAGTAGCTCCTGTGGGTGCTATGATGCATATGCCTATGACAGCAAATAAACATCAACGTCCCTTGGGAAAACTTCGAGGTAAATTACTGCGTCAATGGTATGAAAAACATATATACTCTCTAATTTTCGTTTCACAAGGTAGTCAAAAAGAATTTGAAAATTACTATAGTCATCCACGTCCCACCAATGTAGTTAATAATGGTTGCCCATTTCCAGAAATCGTCGCATCTCATCCACCTTTTTCTAGCAGCTGGGTGGCGCCTTTACCAATAATTGGATTTTCTGGCCAATTCGTGTTCCAAAAAAATCTCTCATTATTGTTAGATGCATGGTTATACACTATAAAACAAGGGATTCAGAGTCGTTTGCTACTAATAGGTGATGGTCCTGAACGAAATAATTTAGAAAAACAGTTACGTAATAATGCTCCTGATGATACATGGCATATCACAGGCTGGCAGGAATATCCAGAAGCATACTTACCAATATTAGATATTTACGCAATGACAAGTCATTTCGAGGGTTTACCTCTAGCGCTGTTAGAAGCAGCAGGTAGAGGTATACCGACTGTAGTTACAAACTTTAATGGGGCATCGGATGTTGCCGAACGTGCTTCATGGGTAAATATCGCTGCTGATGCTAGTCCTGAATCCGTAGGTCAAGCATTAATCAAATCTATTAATAACCTTTCTTGGCTCAAACAAGAAGCCAGAAATGGACAACAAGATTTTCAAAATTACTTTTCCTTACACAGAATGGCAAGTGAAACCCTAGCTGCACTTGGTATCGCTTAAATACTAAATCAATGCATATTGTTGTAATTTTTATCAATATCGGTAGCTACCACGCTGCTCGACTGCGTGCTGCGAATTCTGCTTGTCAACAAAAAGGTTGGCAGTTGACTGCTGTTCAAGTAACAAATGATACTTTAGAACACCCTTGGGGTGATTTAAAGCAAGAAATTACATTTCCTTTGAAAACTCTCTTACCTGAAAATTGCACATCTTTAAACTTGGAACAGGCAGCAAATGTACTGCCTAGTTTTTTAGATAATTTACAACCTGATGTAGTTGTTATACCTGGTTGGGGATTTTCTATATCTCGTGCGGCACTTTCTTGGTGCAGGCGCCATCATATCCCGACTATTGTAATGAGTGAAACTAAGTGGGACGATGAACCACGGCAATGGTGGAAAGAGAAACTTAAATTTTGGTTACGTATTAGCAAATTCGATGCAGCATTGATAGGAGGAAAACTACACCGTGATTACTTAATTAAATTAGGTTTTCCAGGCAACCGGATTTTTTCTGGCTACAATACTGTAGACAACAATCATTTTTCTAAAAAAGCACAAATAGCTAGACAAAATCCAGAAACAGCAAGAAAAAGACAACCTAAAATCCCTACTAAACTATATTTTATAGTTTTGACACGCTTATTAAAGCGAAAAAATGTTCACCGCTTAGTTACAGCTTATGGTAATTATCGCCAACAAGTAGAAATTAAGCCTTGGGATTTAGTGATCTGTGGTAGTGGTGAAGAAGAAAGCAATATTCACCAATTAATTACTCAACTAAAGCTAAACAATTATATACATTTACCTGGGTTTATTTCTTATCAAGCTTTAGGAGATTGGTATGGGTTAGCAGGCGCCTTCGTCCATCCTGCACTTACAGAACCTTGGGGTTTGGTGGTAAATGAAGCATGTGCAGCAGGATTACCAATTATTTGTAGTCGTACAGTTGGTTCTGCCAGCGAACTCGTTCAAGACGGTAAAAACGGTTTGTTGTTCGACCCAGAAAACACATCAGATATTACTCGCGCTTTAGTAAGTATTTCTCAAATAAGCCCAGAAACGCGAACAAAAATGGGAGAGTTAAGCCAGAAAATTGTTGCAAACTACAGCCCAGAAAACTTTGCTGAAGGTATTTGTCAAGCAATAGATATCACATCTTGTAAGGTGGGCACTGCCCACCCTACGCATGAATAAGTAACGAATAGTAAGGTGGGCAGTGCCCACCCTACGAATAAAATTTATCACAGAGTAACTTCAATGCAAATCTTAATTTTCACTCCATATATTGGAGCAAATTATGGTGGAATAGGCAGAGCAGTAGAGGGAATTGCAGGGGGATTAGCAAGTCTAAATGTTAATGTCGATGTAGTAACTACAGATGCTAACAATTTAGAAAAAATCCACATCCCTTTAAATATATGGACAAATAAAGATAAATATAGAATTCGATATTTTCCTTGCTGGCATAAACATGACTTTGTTTGGAGTTGGCAATTACTGAACTGGCTAATACATAATCTTCATAAATATGATTTAGTTCATACGCATACTGTTTTTGCGCCTATAGTTTCTATTGTCAATTACTTGTGCCATATCAAACGTATTCCCTACGTGATGACCCCACACGGAATGCTAGAACCTTGGGCACTATCTTACAAAGCAGGTAAAAAGCGCTTTTACTATAACTTCATTGACAAGAAGATTTTACGTAAAGCTAGTGCAGTTCACGTTATAGCCAACCTGGAAGCTAAAAACGTCAAATCTTTAGGCTTTAATCATCTTGCAATTGTCAATAACGGAGTTTATCGACATGAATTTACAGCACTTCCTGACGCAGAAATTTTTTATAGGCAGTTTCCAGCGACACAAAATAAACATTTAATTTTATTTCTTGGTCGAATTGACCCTAAAAAAGGCTTAGACTTACTCGCATCTGCTTTTGCTCAAGTAAAGAGTAAATTTCCTTCTTCACATCTAGTTATTGCTGGGCCCAATAGCATCGGATATTTAACAACGGTCAAAAATTACTTCGCACAGGCAGAATGTAAAGACGCTGTTACTTTTACGGGAATGTTGACAGGTACACTTAAATATGCTGCACTCGCTGCTGCCAATTTATATGTTGCTCCCTCTTACTCTGAAGGTTTCAGTATTTCTATTCTTGAAGCAATGGCTGCTGGGAAACCATCTATTATTACAACAGGCTGTAATTTCCCTGAAGCTGCCCATGCCAAAGCTGCTCATGTAGTTGATATTAATGTTAATGCCGTTGCAAATGCTTTAATAGAGTGTTTGAGTCATCCAGAACACACACAAAAAATGGGCGCCCGCGCACGCGAGTTGATAATGCAAAATTATACTTGGGAGAGCGCAGCCCAAAAGCTAGTCGAAGTGTATAAAGCGATTCTGAATCGAACTTCATCGAAACTACCTACAAACAATTTAGGTGTGCCTTCGAGCAACACACATTAAAGATAGTGCTGATTTCGATGAAACAGGATTTATACCAGATAATAATTGTGCAATTTGACATCGCCAGTAAGAATACCCGTACTTCCCTTGTAAAACTGCGGCGCCAACTTCATGGCTATGAGGATACAATTCAACATCAAACCCAAATGGTTTTAATACCTGATTGTACATCTCGAATGTCACACCATCACCCGGTTTGTGATGTAATTCGGTAGCTAAACCCCAAAATTGCTCCTGCTGTGTAGAATGTCCACCTCGCTTGAGTAACCGATAAAACGGTAGACGCATTTGCCACAGTAGTAAACCTAAACCCCAAAAGTTATAAGCGGTTAATTGCGGGTCATGGTCGGTTATTAATAATCCACCAGGACGCACCAAGCGCGCAGCTTCTGCTAAAACTTTTGCCATATCATCACAATGATGCAGGCAAGCATTGAGCATAACAATATCAGCAAACCCAGAGATAAATGGTAATTGATGTGCATCGGCTAATACAGGAGTATAACCAATTTGTTGAGCCATTTTTAAGGCGCCAAGCGACACATCTACACCAATTAACACACTTGGTTCTCCACACTGGTCTTTCAAGGATGCATACACATTACCTGGGCCGCAACCAATATCAACTACTATAGCCCCATCCCAACAATTTATAACTGCCTGCCAAAGTTCTACAAATTTCTCATCTCGATGACAAGCTTCAAAATAATTTTTTCCCCATTCTGGATGTCCAAAGTAATAACTATTTGCTTCAATCGCTGGTGTTCGATAAGAAATTTTACATTTCAAAACTCCTTCTTCCCATCCTTCAATATTATTGTCTTTTGTTACAAATCTTTTTAATTTATCAAGCAACGGGTCTAGCATATCTTCACGCTTACTGTATCACAACGAAAACGCCACAAGGAGAGAACATCAAATCGATTGTAGTTAATTAATCATATACTATATTTATAATAATCAACATGAATTTATTTATTTATTCCAATTTACTCAATCGAAATACATACGCTGAAATCATCGCCACTAAATTAGAGGCGGCTAAAGAGAACCTGAAGAAAGAGTTTAATAAGCCAAACCAAATAGCTAGCTGTTACCTTGATGATTTGTTAGATGAAGCTAACGTTAAAAGCATATACGCAGCTTTCCCTAAAAAGCAAGATATGCTACAGTTAAATGACTGGCGTGAATATAAATATGTTGGGATTCAAGTAGATAAATACAGCCCATTAATATCCGAGATAATTTATGCTTTCCAACATCCAAAAGTGGTGAAAGTTATTTCTGAAATTACTGGAATTGAGTCATTATTCCCGGATGAGTACCTCTATGCAGGTGGAATAAGCTTGATGGATAACGGCTGTTTCCTAAACCCGCACCTAGATAACTCTCACGATAAAGACCGAGATAAGTATCGTGTTTTAAATCTGTTATATTACGTTACACCCAATTGGCGCCCAGAATATGGAGGCAATTTAGAACTATGGGACGAAGGTTTAAAGCGTCAGTGTCGAACTATTGACTATAAGTTCAACAGATTAGTAATTATGCTAACTAATCAAACTTCTTTACACTCTGTTAGCGAAGTGAATTATCAAGGTCAGCGTTGCTGTGTGTCAAATTATTATTTCTCAAACCTACCTGTAGATACAGAATCGTATTTTCACGTTACTTCTTTTCGCGGGCGCTCAGAACAAAAGTTTAGAGATTTGGTTTTACAAGCAGATGCCATGCTTCGTAATGGTATCCGTAAAGTTTTTAAACATGGGATTAGAAAGCCTCATTATTATCGAAAATGAAACTTCCTTATTGCTCATCGAAAAAATACTGGCGCCTGTTTATTGTTTCTCTAATTCTCACACTCATACTAGTCATTCCCATCAAAATCAAAATAGCAATACACCAAGCACCGCACCCTCAAGCTTTTTTTGTTTTAGGTGGTGAAACAAAACGCGAAGAGGTAACTGCCGAAATTGCGCGCTCGTTTCCAAATTTAGATATATGGGTATCTTCAGGCCCAGATTATCTAAATACAATGAGAATCTTTAAAAACGCGGGTATTAATCAACCTCGATTACATGTTGACCAACGCGCGGTTGATACTGTGACTAACTTTACTACTTTAGTAGATGATTTTCAGAAATCTAAAATTCAGCATTTGTACTTGATCACCAGTGATTATCATATGCTTAGAGCTAAAGCTGTTGGAACTATAGTTCTAGGTAGTCGAGGTATTGTTTTTACTCCTGTTGCTACTTCTTCAAATCGCCCTCAAGAATCAAAGTTTCGTGTGGTTCGAGATATCCTTCGCTCTATACTGTGGATTTTTACCGGACAAACTGGAGCAAATAATTAAATATTTTTAGATTAACTAACTTTATGCGTTTAGACCAATATACTATCGGTACCTATACACCAGGGGCGCCCTTATGGAAGCAAGTTTTATGGTACTTCGTCGGTTCACCTTTGGTTGAATGCCACTGGTTGCCCATGTCTAATATTAAAGTCGCGATACTTCGGCTGTTCGGAGCGCAAATTGGTCAACTAGTTCGGATTAAACCTGGTGTTAGGGTAAAATTTCCTTGGCACCTAACTGTTGGCAATTGTGTTTGGATTGGTGAAGATTGCTGGATTGATAATCTTGCTCATGTAAAGATCGAAAATCATGTATGTTTGTCTCAACGTGTGTACTTATGTACTGGTAATCATGATTGGAGCGATGCTAGCTTTAAATTATCTGTAGCTCCTATTTATATTCAAGAAAGTAGTTGGATTGCCGCTAAGTCGATGATTGGGCCAGGTGTGACTATTGGTAAAGGCGCCGTGTTAACTTTGGGTAGTGTCACCACTCATTCGCTAGAATCAATGACTATATATTCTGGAAATCCCGCGCAACCCGTTAAACGACGAAAATTATAAACTACAGGTATAAATAATATCAAAGTAAATTGAATTTTGATCCCCCCAACCCCCCGGAATTCGGGCAGGGCTGTTTCATTCTCCAGAGAAAAATGGTTTAATCAGCACTAGGATAAC
>ERZ1066120.507-NODE-507-length-35297-cov-9.885052_pt1 | contig 35297 bp, 35 predicted proteins | sample MGYA00382767_ERZ1066120 | MGnify/ENA primary metagenome ERZ1066120 (study PRJEB33369, sample SAMEA5778350) | biofilm metagenome | biome: Industrial cooling water; feature: Water cooling tower basin; material: Biofilm | place: United Arab Emirates | collected...
CAGGTCTATGGAATTATTACTTAAGCTCCTAAAGGTGAGGACGCAACAAGTCTAAAGGAATTTGGCGAACCTAAAGCATAAGTTTGAAAATATCTTGGCTGTAACCCAAACACATTGCTGGCACGTTTGAAAGTGTTTGACCGTTCACTGTGAAGTGATCAACTTTCGGTTTGCCAATAAACAGTTTTACAGGATGTGTCCGAATATTATTGCAGCTTGGGATTTCACCATAAACTGTGACAAAACCAGAATAGTTATGCTGAATAGTAGCACTGCTAATTGTATTATCAATAACTCGATAATAATTACTTCCATTAACAGTAATACCTCCTGATGTTTCCCAAACTACGTTGGCAGAATTAGTACCATAATAATTTAGCGTCGCGGCGTAAGTTCCTGATTGACCAGGCGAGCAGAGAGTGGGAGAAACAGTAATAGTTGGGGTAGGTTTTTGAATAATGTAAACAGTGACAAAAGTGCCGTTGAAGTTTGCTGTAATGTACCCATTTTCACGATTAGAATCTAAAGTTAAAGCTATATCATGATGAAAAATAGGCGAATATGAAAAATTTGCAGACGCACTCCAACTGACTTCAGGCCAAGGAGTGCCTTCTTCTCTGATATAAACAGGAATTATGGTGTTGCTACAATCTACGAATGCAACATCGCCATTTTGATATACTTGTTGATTATAACCGACCTGCACATAAATCGTAGCTATTGCTGTGTTTGAAAATAACAACAAAAGTGCAGTGATGCAGCAGACAAAACGCGAATTCATGTCAGATTTAGTTAGAAAAGAGTGAAGTTTTATTTTTAAATTAAAAATTTTCTATAAAATATGCCATAAAGTGCACCTATAATAGCATACTCTGGTATTGTAATCCACTCTTTGATTGTTGGTAAAGAATACCATGCTTCAACCGTTTGATCAGACAAAAACAGTAGAACTATAATACTTGAAAAAAAACTTGCTGATACAAAACCTATAAAAGCATATATAAAATATGACTTAGTGTTTGTATAACTAATTAATACACGAAAAAGAATAAAATATGGGATATAAAGTAACCACCATCCCAAAAAAGCAATATACATTAAGGCGACAATTATGGCTTTTGAATAAACAAGCAGCAAAGGATCCCCTATGTCACGTCGTTGAAAAGCTTCTGAAGAGACACCTAAAACCAGCGCATTAGTGAGCGCACAGATCAATATAGAAATTCCAATACGAATTAAAGTGTCTTTCATTTTATTATGGACAGGGTACAGTACTCAACGATCTATTATTATCCAATGCTTCTTTAACTTTTTGCCAATTAGGACGATTCTTAATTGGTGTGCGTACTTGCGCTTGAACACCTCGACCTGGCGTATTGAGAAACTCAACCAACTTATTTTGAAAACTTGTCCATAAATTGTCTGCCTGTGTGAATTGAAGTGCCTGTCCTTGAACAGCATTTGATGCAACACCCACCATATTCTGGAACCAGTTCGTTAATCTGTCAGCTCCCTGGGTATAAAATACATAGCCATCACCTGTTTCATAGCAACCAAAAATTCGTGTTCCACTCACTGGATGGTCTCTATTCCACGGGTCGTGAATTGTAGTAAATGTCCACCCAGCAGCACCATACCCCCCAAGATTGACTTCACTCACAATAACTGAACCGTTGTCAGGTCCAGAAATGTCAATATTGATTACTGCACCAAGCGGATTGTTACTTTGCCAAATTGCGGCTTCGTTTTCACCTGTAAGACCATGCGGACTGAAACTCGCAAAATTAGTGTCGACGAAAGAATTCATATTTGTGCGAACATAAGTTACAAATTCTTCCAAAGAAAGTCTATGCCCATTAACTATTGGTAAATCATTCATAAATACAGAGAACTGATCTAAATTTATCGCTACGCCTGAAGCATTTCTTATTGTTTGAACATACCAGTCAGATGGAAGTTGTCCCATGTTTGGAATGGTTTGTTGAAATTGTGAATTTTTAGTCAAGCGGTAGAGTTTGTTATATATTGAAGGCGGTGCCCGGAAATTAATTAAATTTCGCCAGCTATCCGTTAGTCCTGGGCATGGCCCAAAGAGACCGATTTTATTATTATTTAATTCTAATAATGCGATGAGCCCCGAACTTGGCGTGGGATAAAACAAATCGGATGGATTTGTAGGATTTATCGGATTAAATGGATCGTAGGGATCATTGGTACAAACTTCGTATTCAACGGCGGAACCATTTGTTTGCCAGACATTACAACTTTGGTAGCTATATGGATCGGTAAAGTTAGGAGTTGGCGGAAAACTTATCCCAGAAGTTGCAGGATAGTATGTCGTTGAGCCAACAACTATTGCCTGAAACTGGTGATTAGTGCAGCCAGCAAAAATATCTTGTTTGTACCATATAGCACAGCCTTGAGAACGGGTATACCTGTTTTTTTCAGTTATTGGGTTAAAATAGCCTTTAATATGTCCTTGAGTGAATTGAAAACTTTTTAATGGTGTCCCATCCCATTTCTGAAAAAACTGAATTCCTGAAAAATTCTCGTCGATAGTAAAACCGGTATGTGAATCTAAATATTGCTCTGTTGGTACTAAATCCATAATCACAACTTTATATTCACTACCTCTATTTTTATAGACAATCACCTGTAATTTAGGTAGAGGTATGTATTTTTTCTGTATCGAACTGTATAATAACCTTTCAGTGTGATTTTTCTTTTCAATAGGAACTTGTACAAAAGAGGTACCCTTATTTTCTCGGACCATCGCTTGTTCCCACAAAAATTTATGTTCTGCATAAGGCATTGAAGAAGCGGCTCCTTCTCCTGTCAATTTTTCAATGTGAATTTTCGCCTCTGATACGGTGATTGGCATTTGCTGTATCTGAACGGGTTCAACGTTCAGATTTCTTTCACATGATCCCAAAAACACCAAAACGACAATGGAAACCAGTGAGCAGAAAGCTCAAAGCGAAGGGACAAGATTGAGCGAATTCATGGCGGCGAAAGCTCTATGTATTGAAGAACGTTTCAAACGTATTCAATTTACTTTACATGACGCAACACCCAAATTGATAATTAACAATAAATTAATCTACTTAACATTGAGTTAACATATTTATGACGACGCTCACAGCAATCCGGCTTGTTGCAGATTGGCTATTTCCCGCCGCAAACTCTCCTCGTCGTAATTCGGCCAAAGGCCGCGTTCGCCCAGCACCCGTTCAAACTCTAGCCGCTCCAGGTTGGTCAGGCGGCGGGCCTGGCCTGCCGTGAGCCGCCCAGTTTCGACCAGGTGGACGGCCAGTTCCAGCCGCGTTTCTTCGGCCGTCAGGCCCGCCGTGGCGAGCAGTTCGTCGTTGAGTTCGAGGGTCATGGCGCGTCATGTTTTTAGAAAACCTGTGAATTTGGCGAACGTAATCGCCAAATTCATATAAAATCGGCGATTACGTTCGCCAAATTCATGCTTTTCACCTCAACCCCTCCTCCAACTCCCAAATCGCCAGCGCCAGCCGAATCTGGGCGTAGTCGTGGCGTTGTTCAAGGAGTTCGAAGAGCGGGGCCAGGGCGTCGCCGCGCTTGATGCCGATTTCCTTCGCCCCGCCGACGATGATTTCGTACGTGCCCCGGTCGAGGAAATCCCAGAGGTTCACCTCGTGGCCTTCTTCCTTCAGCCGGACGAGGTGCGAGGCGATGGTCGAAGGCTGCACGCCGCGTTCGCGGGCCATTTCCTCCAGGCTCAGGCCCGTTTTGTACAAATCGAGCGTCTGGACGTAGGTGAAGCCTTTCACCACGCGGGTGCCGGGCTGGGTATTTTCGCGGGCGAAGCCGAGGATTTCGTTGATGAAGGCCTCGCCGTAGCGCCGAAATTTTTCCTCGCCCACGCCCGAAATCTGCTTCATCTGAAACTCGCTGATGGGCCGTTTCTGGGCCATTTCCGACAGCGTCGCGTCCGAAAACACCACGTAGGGCGGCACGCCGAGCGAGTCGGCGATTTGCTTGCGGAGGGTGCGCAGGCGCTCGAACATCGCGTCTTTGATGACCTCCTTTTTCGGTTTCTCCTTCGGTTCCGCCGCTTCCCGCGCCGCCTGACGTTCCTCGAAGGGGACGAATTTCACCAGTTCCACCTTCCGGCCTTCCTTCAGCACCTGCCAGCTCGTGGGGTTGAGTTTGAAGGCGTGGCCTTCGTCGTAAGCGATGTCCACCACACCGCTGTTGAGGAGTTGGGCGAGGTAATCGGCCCACTCTTCAAACTTCAGGTCGCGGCCCGTGCCGAAGGTGGGCAGTTGGTCAAAACCCTGACGGAGCACGTTCTGGTTGCGGCTGCCGCGCAGGATGTCGATGAGCAGGCCCATCGCCACCGTTTCGCGGGTGCGGGCAATGCCCGAAAGGGCCTTCTGGGCCAGCACCGTCGCGTCGAAGCAGGTGGGCGGGTTTTTGCAGACGTCGCAGTTGCCGCAGTCGCCGCCGGTGGTTTCGTTGAAGTAACTCAGCAGCACCCGGCGGCGGCAGTGGTCGGCCTCGGCGTACTGCTTCATGCGGGCGAGCTTGGCGCGCTGGAGGTCTTTCTGCTCGGCGGGCAGTTCGGATTTCTCAATCATGTCCTGCCGCATGGCCACGTCCTGGTAGCTGTAAAACAGCACCGTGTCGGCGGGTTCGCCGTCGCGCCCGGCCCGGCCGATTTCCTGGTAAAAACTCTCGACGTTCGAAGGCAAATTATAGTGCAGAATCCACCGCACGTTCGACTTGTCGATGCCCATGCCGAAGGCAATCGTGGCGACGATGATTTGAATGTCGTCTTTCAAAAACGCCTCCTGCACCCGCGAGCGGTGGTCGGGCGAGCAGCCCGCGTGGTAGTGGTCGGCGCGGAAGCCCAGGTCTTTCAGTTTTTCGGCGACCTCCTCGGTGGTTTTGCGGCTGAGGCAGTACACGATGCCGGGCTGCTTTTCGTGTTTTCGCAAAAATTCCTCCATCCGTTGCAGCCGCTTGCGGCCCGGCAGCACGGTGAGGCTGAGGTTGGGCCGGTCGAAGGAGGCCAGGAACACCTTCGCGTCGGGGATGCCGAGTTGCTTGAGGATGTCCTTCCGGGTGACTTTGTCGGCAGTGGCGGTGAGGGCGATGACGGGCACGTCGGGGAATTCCTGCTTCAGCACGCTCAACTGGCGGTATTCGGGCCGGAAATCGTGGCCCCAGGCCGAGATGCAGTGGCTTTCGTCAATCGCAAAAAGGCTAACGTTGAGTTTTTTCAAAAAATCCATCGTTCCGCCCGAAAACAAGCGCTCCGGCGCGACGTAGAGCAGTTTCAGTTCGCCTAGTTTCGCCATCCAGAGCACCGATTCCTGCTCGCGGGCCGAGAGCGTGGAGTTGAGAAACGCCGCCCGCACGCCGTTGCCCCGCAGGGCTTCGACCTGGTCTTTCATCAGCGCGATAAGCGGGGAAATGACCACGGCGAGGCCGTCTTTCACCAGCGCGGGCACCTGAAAGCACACCGACTTGCCCCCGCCCGTGGGCATGAGCACGAGGCAGTCCCGCCCGGCCAGCACCGTGTCGATGATGTCGGCCTGGAGGGGCCGGAACCGGTCGTAGCCGAAGGTTTGCTTGAGGACGTGTTCTTTGGTGAGCGTGGGGGCCGTGGGGGTCATTTTCTCGAAAATTACGGAAGGTAAAGTTACCGATTTGGGGCGGGAAAACCGCCGGAAAATTCAACCTCGTAGGGGCAACCCTTGCGGTTGCCCGTGGTGTCCGGATGAGAACCCAGGGCTGTTAAGTTCTCAAATGCTTGAACCTAATGTTCAATGCGGTCCGCCGCGCGGTTCAATGCTCAATTCTCAATGTTCAATGGGTTATTTCTCTGACTTTCAATCATTGAATATTGAGAATTGAGCATTGAACCGCGCGGCGGACCGCATTGAACATTTTTTGCGCTACCAATCAGAACTTAACGGCCCTGGGATGAGAACCGCCACGGGCAACCGCAAGGGTTGCCCCTACGATGCTATTGGAAACACCCCCGCCGCCAATTTATAGTATTTCCCCTCGTGCTCGATGCCCAGCGAGACGGTCAGAAACGCCTCGCCGGGGCGGGAAAGCAGCGTGTTGTCGAGGTCGAAGCGGCGGAAAAACCAGACGTCGGTGATGGGCAAATCGTAGAAACATTCCCCGAACAAAAACCGGATGCGCAGCGCCCGGCGCTCGCTTTCGTACACGCGGGCCTTGCGGACGCGCACCAGCGTGAGCGAGCGGGTTACCTGCCCGATGAGCGCCGCCGGGATGCAGTTGCCGGGCGTGTCGAAGAGCAGGGGCTGGGCTTGGTCGGTGAGCAGGTTGAGGTGTCGGGCTTCCAGCGGCAGGTGCTTCAGCACGCGCAGGCTGGCGGAGTCGAAGCGGACGTTCTCGCACTGGTAGCCCGTCGTCGGCACCAAGCCGGGTTGGGTGTCGAGTTCCACCAAATCGAACAGCGCGACGTCGGCGACGAGGCCGGTGGGCACCTGCCCGTGTTCACGGTCGGAAACGGGCCGAATCCAGCGCGGGCGGCCCGCCTCGTCGCGGACGATGTGGTGGCCGCCCGAGGCCGTGGGCTGCACCTCGACGCCCGCGATGCACCGCTCGCCGTGCTTGCGGGCGTTGGCCAGGCAAATGAACTGGGTTTTCACGGTGGGATGGCGATTTTTGAAGGCCAAGCTTCGGCGCAAACCCACTAATTTCCAAACCGTTCGCTCATTTCACGAGGTGCGTCACCTCCACGCCCGCGAACCGCGCCTGGAGGTACTCGGCCAGCAGCCGCCGGTGGCACTGGTCGGGCTTGTGCTCGCTGCACAGCAGGCAGTTCCCGTGCAGGTCTTCGATGCGCACGTGGTCGCCGAGGCGGCGCAGGTCGAGCAGGTTGAGGTACTCGACTTCGTACTCGGCCCAGGTCATCTGGCCGGCCCGGTAGCGGGTGAGGAGTTCTTTTGTCGGGGCCATGTCCACGCGGTGCGTGTAGGCGATACCGGCGATTTCCTGGGCGAAAAAACGCAGGTCGCTGCCTTTGGCGAAGCCCGAAAGCTGAGAGGTGTTGTTGATGCGCGTGTCCACGAGGGTGGTCACGGCGTTTTTGCGCAGCAGGTTGAAAAACTGTTCGGCGGATTTGTGGGTGAAACCGATGGTGAAGAGGCGGATCATGGTGGGTAGGTTTAGGGTTTAGAGTTCAGGGTTTAGAGTTTAGGGTTACTCCACTTCATCAACTCTAAACCCTAAACCCTGAACACTAAACTCGTTAAGCATGCTCGTGCGCGTCCGGTTGCTGGGGCGTAAAACCAATCTCCCGGTTGCACAACCGGTACGCCGCGGCAAGTTGCTCGGCGGGGGTAACGATTTCAAACAGGCTCGTCTGCGGCAGTTTTTTGGCGTATTTTTTCAGCAAAAGTTCCTCCAGTTCGGCGTTCGCCAGCAGGGTCTTGTCCTTCAAAATATGCCGCACGTCGAAACCGTTGCGGCTGAGGTGACTTGATACCATCGCAAATCGGTGGCACTCCAGCGGATCGGCCTCTGAGCACATCAGCGCCACGACGTGGCCTTTTTCCAACCCGCTTTTCAGCCGCTCCATGCCTGAGCGAAACGCCGCCGAGCGTTGCACTTTCCCGAAATCCACCCGGCCTTCGGCGTCAAGCAGGGCGGGGTCGTCGTGGCGGGCACCGAACTCGCGGGCGAAGTGCAGGTAGGCGATGCCCCTATTTTTCAGGGCCGCGAAGAGCACCCCCCCGTTGAACTGCGGGTTGTAGGCACTCGCTGCCACGCTGCGCACGTCCACGAGGCAGGTGATGCCGTGGGCCTGAAGCAGTTCCAGAAAATACGGAAACGGGTGATTGGAGTGGCCGACGGTGAAAACGGGAAGCATTCGGGTGGGCGTTTGGCAGGAGCAAATTGCCAAAAAATCAGGGCATTGCCTAACATTTGGGCAAAAACGCATCGCCCCAAAAAAACTAATTTTACGCAAACGCCCAATCCATCTCTCCCGCTTTTCCGTAGGTATGGCCGCTTGTTGTCTCCTTCAATTTCATCTACAAACGGTTTGTACCATGACTCACATCGCAAACGCCCGTCTGAAAAACCTGCGCGCCTTCATGGCCGCGCTGATCGGCCTCATCGCGCTGAACGCCTGCCAGGACCACCGCATTCCGCCCCAGGACGTGCCCGACGCCGTGTTTTACGGCCTCACCGAAACCAACCAGCTCCTCCGCCTTAGCGCGAAGACGCCCTCCGTGGCTCAGGCCACGGTGAACCTGACGGGCCTGCAACCCGACGAGCGCATGCTGGGCATCGACTTCCGGCCCGCCACGGGGCAGTTGTACGGCGTGGGCAGCAGCAACCGGCTGTACGTCATCAACCCCGCCACGGGCGAATCGCGGGCTGTGGGCGGCGGGGCGTTTACCCCCACTTTGAATGGCTCGGTGGTTGGCTTCGATTTCAACCCAACCGTAGATCGCATCCGCCTCGTGACCGCCAACGGCCAGAACCTCCGGCTGAACCCCGAAACGGGCACCGTGGCGGCCACCGACGGCAACCTGAATCCCGGTTCGCCGATGATCACCGCCGTGGCCTACACCAACAACAAGGCGGGCGTGACCACGACCACGCTCTACGACATCGACCCCAACACCGACCGGCTCTACCGCCAAGACCCGCCCAACAACGGCACCCTCGTGGACGTGGGGCCGCTGGGGCTGAACGTGAGCGCCGTGGGCGGGTTTGACATCGGTCCCGACGGCCGGGGCATCGTTTCGGTGGTTTTTGATGGAAAACCCGAACTCGACTACATCGACCTTTCGACGGGAAAACTCCAGAAGCTCGGCGATTTGCCCGTCACGCTCCTCGGCCTGGCGATCCCGACCGAACCCGTGGCCTACGCCGTGGACAACGGCAACAACCTGCTTATTTTTAACCCGATGAACCCAGCACCCATTGCTAAATCCATCACGGGCCTTCAAAGCGGCGAGTTGATTGTAGGGCTGGACTTCCGTCCGGCCAACGGGCAGTTGTACGCCCTGGGCAGCAGCAGCCGGATTTACACGATTAACACCTCGTCGGGCGCGGCGGTGGCTGTCGGGTCGGGGCCGTTCAGCCCGGCCCTGTCGGGCAGCGATTTTGGGTTTGACTTCAACCCGACCGTGGACCGCATCCGGGTGGTGAGCAACCTGGGCCAGAACCTGCGCCTGCACCCCGAAACCGGTGCAGTAGCCGCCACCGACGGCAACCTCAACCCCGGCACGCCCACCATCACCGGGGCCGCGTACACCAACAACTTCGCCGGGGCCACGACCACGACGCTGTTCGACATTGATTCGAACACGGACAAACTCTTCCGCCAGGACCCGCCCAACCCCGGCGGTCTGGTCGAAATCGGTAGCTTGGGCGTGAACGTGGAGGCGGCCAACGGCTTTGACATCGGCGGTGCTTCGGGCACGGCCTACGCCCTGCTGACCGTCGGCGGGGGCACCCGCGTGTACACCATCAACCTCACGACCGGCGCGGCCACGGCCGGGGCTATTTTCCCGACTACGCCCGTGCGGGCCATGGCGGTTGGGTTAGGATTTTAACGGAGAGGGGGGTTGAAACGAGAGCGCCCTGGTTCGCGATTGCGAACCGGGGCTTTTTTACCTTTGGCCCGATTTTGATGGAATTGCGCCGCTGCCCCTCCCGTCATGCGTTCCGTTCTGCTTTTCCTTTTCCTGAGTCCGGCCCTGCTGGCCCAATCGCCGCGCAAACCGCGCTTCGATGCTGAGTTGGGCGGCTGGGCGGCGACGGCCCGGCCAACGCCGTTCTGGCTGCGGGCCAACCAGTGGGACCGGGTCCCGCTTCAATCGCCCGCCGCGACCGGTCGCCTGGCCGTCGCGCTCGATTACCGACCAGTGGACACGACCCGGAGTTTTTCCCGGAAAAATCACCGATTCGACTGGGGTTTCGGAGTTGAAGGCGTTGCCAATGCCCAACCCGGCGGGGTGCAAATTCTCCTGCCCCAGGCCTACGTTAAAGCCCGCTTCCGGGGGCTGGAACTCTGGGCCGGTCGGCGCTACGAATTTTTCACCCTGGGCGATTCGGCGCTTACGAGCGGGGCCTACGCCTGGTCGGGCAATGCGCTGCCGGTGCCGAAGGTGCAGCTCGGCCTGCCCGAGTACGTGCCGCTGGGGTTTCTCGGAAATTTCGTGGCCCTGCGCGGGTTCTACGCCCACGGCTGGTTCAACGCGCCGTACATCGAGGGGGCGTACCTGCACCAGAAAGCGCTCTACGGGCGGTTTGGCAAACCCACGGGCCGGGTCAACGTGCAACTGGGCCTCAACCACCAGGTGCTCTGGGGCGGGCGGGCCGACTACCTGCGGGGGAGCACGCTGGCCGTCAACGGGCAATTGCCCCGAGCATGGAGCGACTACGTGCGGGGGGTTATTTTTGGCAAAATTCCCACCGAATTTCGCAATGACCGCTTCACGAACTTTGACGGGGAAAACCGCATCGGCAACCACCTCGGTAGCCTCGACGCGGCCGTGGAAGTCCGCCTGAACCGGGGCCTACTGTTGGCCTACCACCAGCACCCCTACGAAGACATGACGGGCCTGCTCCTGCGCAATGCCCCCGACGGGCTGTACGGCCTGCGCTGGCGGCCCGCCCGCCCCAGCGAAACTTTTTTTACGCTGAACGCCGTGCTGGCGGAATTTCTGTACACGGAATTTCAGGCCGGGCCCACGTTCGATTTGCCCGGCAGCCGCTTCAAGGGCGGCGACAACTACTTCAACCACAGCCAGTACGTTCAGGGCTGGTCGTACTTCGGGCGGGCACTCGGCACACCGCTCCTGAGCCTGCAAACCGACCTTCGCCCCGAACTCCAGCGGGGGCCGTTTTTCGCCAACAACCGCGTGGCGACGTACCATGTCGGGCTGGAAGGGCGGGTGAAAAACAAGGTTCTGCTGCTGACCAAGCTTTCGTACAGCCGGAATTTCGGCACGTACAGCCAACCGTTTGAAGGGGAGGTGAGGCAGTTTTCGAGCCTGCTGCGGCTGGAGTGGCCCGTCGGCTGGCTGGGCGGCACCACGCTCGCCGCGCACCTTGCCCACGACGGGGGCGGGCTTTTGCCTCCCACCACGGGCGCGTACCTGAGCCTGCGGAAAACCTGGCCGTGATTGACGCTGGAGGCGAAAAAAGTGGTAGTTTCGGAATCTTTACGCCTGAACGCCATGAACGAGCAAGCCCAGAAATTAGACCTCATCCGGTGGATTGCCGACCTCGACGACGCCGGAGTGCTGCATCAACTTGCGGAGATTAAAGACCAGGGTCGTCCGAATTTTTCACCCGTGAAACGGAAATTCGGAGACGGCAAACACATTTTCACGTATGTCGCCGAGGATTTCAACGAACCCCTGGACGATTTTCGGGAATACATGCCATGAGCAAGCCTTTTCTGATCGACACGCACGTTTTGATCTGGTACCACCAGGGCGACCCTCGTTTGTCAATGAAAATCGTTGCCATTCTCGACCACCCACACAGCATTTGCTACCTGAGCAAGGCGAGTCTGTGGGAAATGGTCATCAAATCGTCGTTGGGCAAACTCCAACTCGGCGTATCATTGCCCGAACTCGAAGACTTCTTGACCGAGCGCAACATCCGCCCGCTCGATTTCAACTTCACCGACCTCAACGTGCTGCACTCGTTGCCGTACCATCATCACGATCCCTTCGACCGGCTTATCATCGCTCAAGCGTTAGCCAATGATCTGCCCGTGATTTCAGACGACGCCAAATTCGGGCTTTACCCGGTCGATCTGATTGCTCCCTGAACGATTTTACTCCACCCCCACCTCCACCCGCGCCGTGGGCACGCTTTCGTTGTGCAGGCGGTCGAAGGCCGTCACCACGTACACGTAGCGCTGGCCGGGGCGTACCCGCTCGTCGGTGAAGGTGGTTTCGTCGGGCCGGAGGATTTTCAGCAGGTGCGTCACGTTTTCGAGTTCTTCGGGCTGCCCGGCCTCGAAGCGGTACACGGCGTAATAGCGGGCGGTTTCGCCGTCGGGGGCGGGTTCGGGGGCCTGCCAGAGCAATTCAACGGCCTGCCCGCCGGGAATGGCGCTCAACCGGCGCGGGGCGCGGGGCGGGATGCTGTCTTTCCAGGGCATCGTCGGCACCAGCGCGGGCAGGCGGTAAAGGTCGGCCCGGAGGCTGTCCTGAAAGCCCCCGTAGTTGTTAGTCAAAGACTTTGAACTGAAAAATATCACCCCGCCCACCCGGTTGAAGCGGCGGTTGAAGCGCAGTTGCTCGGGCAGTTCGGAAGGCTCCCAGCCTTCGTCGTCGCCGCCGAGGCGGTAAGCCCCCTGCCCGATGTAGAGGTGCCGGGTGCCGCAGTTGGCCAGCCACCAGCTCACGAGCGGCTGGTAAGGCACGCGCCGGTGGCCCTGGTTGAAGTACACCTGCGGGGCGATGTAATCGATCCAGCCTTCGAGCGCCCAGCGGCGGGTGTCGGCGTAAAGCTGGTAGTACGAGGAGTTGCCCTGGGTTTCGGAGCCGTCGGGGTCGCGGTCGGAGCGGTTTTTCCAGATGCCAAACGGGCTGATGCCGAACTTCACGTGGGGCTTCACCGCCCGGATGGAATCGGAAATCTGCTTGATGAGCAAATCGACGTTGTTGCGCCGCCAGTCGTCGATGCTGGCAAATCCCTGGCCGTACTGCCGAAACGTCGGCCCGTCGCGGAGGGTCTGGCCGGGCACGCGGTAGGGGTAAAAATAATCGTCGAAGTGAATGCCGTCCACGTCGTAGTTGCGCACCAGGTTGACCACCACGCCCGTGATGTAATCGCGCACGGCGGGCAGGCCCATGTTGAAGAGTTTCATGCCGTCGTAGGTCAGCATCCAGTCGGGGCGCTGGCGGCTGACGTGGTCGGGGGCGATGCTGGTGGCGTTTTTGAACGTGGCCCGGTTGAGGTTGAGCCAGGCGTGGAATTCCAGCCCCCGGGCGTGACTTTCGTCGATCATGAAATCGAGGGGATCGTAAAACGGCTCCGGGGCGCGGCCCTGCCGACCGGTGAGCCACTGCGACCAGGGTTCGGTGCCACGGGCGTAGTAGGCGTCGGCGGCGTCGCGCACCTGCACGAACACGGCGTTGAGGCCGCTGGCGCGGTGCTGGTCCAGAATTTCGCGGAAATGCCGCTGCTGGGAGGCTGGGTTGTGGTCGCCCCGGCGGGGCCAGTCGATGTTGTCCACGGTGGCGATCCACACGGCCCGGAGTTCGCGTTTGGGCGATGGCGGAGGTGTAGCGACGGGTTGGGGGCCGAAGCTGGAGAGAAAAAAATGAAGGAGGGGGAGGAATCCGAAAATCATGTTCAAACTCAGGCCGCAAGGTACGCATTCGGTGGGGCACTACGCCGACTGCCAGCCATCCCTCGCGCACCATCCCGTTACGGCTGGCCATCTCTTCGGCTACGACGCCGCACTTTTCGTGCCAATCGGGCCGTGCTTGCTTTCAGAACGGCACTTGTCCGAGCAGTATTTCACCTCCTCCCACACCCGCTCCCATTTTTTCCGCCAGGCAAACGGCCGACCGCACACCGGGCAGACTTTCGTGGGCAGGTTGGATTTCCGGCGCATTTTCATCAGAGCGACATCGGTATTTTTCCGCGAAAATCTGCGTAATCTGCGGGAAAAACCCTGAACCCACTTGGAAACCTACGACTGTCTCATCGTCGGCGCGGGGCTGGCGGGCCTGACCGCCGCCCGTGACCTGACGAACGCCGGAAAAACCGTCGCCCTGCTCGAAGCCCGCGACCGCGTCGGGGGCCGCGTACACACGCAGTCGTTCGGCGACTACTACCTCGACCTCGGCGCGGCCTGGATCGGCCCCACCCAGGACCGAATGTACGACCTGTGCCGGGAGTTCAACCTCCAACCGTTCCCGACCTACGACGAGGGCAAAAGCACGCTTTTTCTAAACGGAAAACTAAAAACGTACAAGGGCCTCATTCCGCCCCTCCCGCTGCCCGCGCTGCTGAGCCTCGACGGGGGCATCAAAAAGCTGAACAAGCTGGCGAAAACCGTCAACCCCGAAGCCCCCTGGGAAACGCCCGACGCCGCCCGCTGGGACGCCATGACGCTGGATTCCTGGATGAAAAAGCAAATGTCGTTCGGCACCGCCCGGCGCTTGTTCGTCCTCGCGGCGGAGGCCATCTGGGCGGCCAACCCGGCGGAAATTTCGATGCTCCACGCTCTGTTTTACGCCCGCTCCGGGCAAGGTCTGGATTCGTTGATGAACATCAAAAACGGGGCGCAGCAACACCGCATCGCGGGCGGGGCGCAGGGCGTGCCCAACGGCCTCGCCGCCACATTGCCGCCCGGCGTGCTGCACCTGAACGCGCCCTCGAAGGCGATTGTGCAAACCGAAACGGGCGTGGAAGTCGTTGGGGAGGCGTTTCGTTTTTCGGGAAAGCGCGTCGTCGTGGCCCTGCCGCCCGCGCTGGCCGGTCGGATTGACTACCGCCCGCTGCTCCCCGCCGCCCGCGACCAGCTTACCCAGCGGGTGCCGATGGGGCAGGTGTTCAAGTGCTACGCCGTGTACGACCGGCCGTTCTGGCGCGAACGGGGTTTGAACGGCCTGCTGGCCACCGACGAGGGTTTCGTGTCGGTCACGTTTGACAACTCCGCCCCGCCGTGGAACGGGAAAGACGGCAGCAAGGGTATTTTGATGGGCTTCGTTCTCGCGAACCAAGCCAAACGCTTCGCCGAACTTTCGCCCGAAATCCGCCAACAGACGATTCTGGACGAATTCGCCCGCGCTTTCGGCGAACAAGCCCGTCACCCGCTGACGTACCTCGACCACAGTTTTCTGGACGAAGAATTCACCCGGGGCTGCTACGCGGGCGTGATGCCCCCCGGAGCCTGGACTTCGCTCGGCAAAGCGCTGCGTCGGCCCTGCGGACGCATCCACTGGGCGGGCACCGAAACGGCCGCCGTCTGGAACGGGTACATGGAAGGGGCCGTGCGCTCCGGCGAGCGGGCGGCGGGGGAGGTGCTGGCGGCGCTGGCGTAGGCTTGCGTAGGCTTTTTTTCGGGAAAAACTGCGTTCTTCGGTCCTCGTCTCCAGCCGATGAAAACCCTCCTTCAGATTTTGCTCTACGGCCTTGTGCTCGGTGCCTTGCTGGCGGTGATGAGTTGGGCCAAATACCGCCTGCTCATCGCCGACCACGCCACCGAATTGTACGTGCTGCTCGTGGCCGGGCTGTTCACGGGCCTGGGCATCTGGGCCGGGCTGCGGTGGACTGCCCCGAAAAAGGCCGAACCGCTTCCGGCATTGGCCACACCGAATCCGCTTTTTTCACCCCAGCAACCCGCCGCCGACCGACTGGCCCAACTCGGCATCAGCGTCCGGGAAGGGGAGGTGCTGGCCTGCCTGGCCCAGGGCCTGACCAACGAACAAATCGCCGAGCGGCTTTTCGTTTCGACCAATACCGTGAAAACCCACCTGGCCAACCTCTACGCCAAACTCGACGTGAGCCGCCGCACCCAGGCCCTCGAAAAAGCCCGCCGCCTCGGTTTATTGGCCTGAAAACCCTCGCCCAAACGGGTGATTTTGCCGGAAATCACCCGAACGGATGAGGGCGGAAACCGCACCAGCCGCCAGTTTTGGCCGAAAAAACCAACGCCATGAAAAAAACCATCCTTGTTTTCGGACTCCTCGCCGGGGCGGTCGTTTCCGTGCTCATGCTGCTCACCATGCTGCTTGCCAAAGGCAATCCGTCCCATTTCGAGTGGGGCATGGTGGTCGGGTACGCTTCGATGCTGCTGGCCTTTACGCTGATTTTTTTCGCCCTCCGCAGCTACCGCGACCGGCAGCGGGCCGGACGGCTGGCCTTCGGCGAGGGCTTCCGCATCGGGCTGGGCATCGCGGTCATCGCCTCGCTGGCTTACACGCTCACGTGGGTGGTGCTGTACAAAACCGTGTTTCCCGAATACCCCCGCGAATACACGCGCTACACGATTGAAAAAATGCGGGCGGAAGGCAAGCCCGACGTTGAAATCACCGCCACCCAGGCCGAATTCGACCAGATGTTTGCCGACTACGACACCTGGCCGGTGCTGCTGGGCTACACGTTTCTGGAAATCTTCCCCGTCGGGCTGCTGGTGGCGCTGGTGTGCGCGCTGGTGCTGAAGCGAAAAGCGGCCCCGGTGGGGGTGGGGGCGGCGTGAATTCGTTGGTTTGCAAAAAGGCCTGTCGCGGAGTCGAGCGAGTTCCGGGCCTTTTTATTTTCGGAAAAATTTCTTCTCTGCACAGCTATGCGTACTCTCGTTGCCGTCTTTCTGCTCCTGCCCGCGCTGGGTTTTGCGGTAAAATCAGAGAAAAACTACTACCTCCGCCCCGATTCGCTGGACTTGACGTACAGCGAAACCCGCCTCAAAACCCCGGACGGGGCCGAATTGCTTTCCTGGATATTGCCTACCAAAGCCACGAACTCACTGAAAACGACGCTCGTGCTAGCCTACGGCGACGCCGGAAACATGGGCAGCACGCTGTTCCTGGCCAAAGCGCTGGTCGGTGCCGGGTTCGACCTGCTGCTGTTCGACTATCGCGGATTCGGCCAGAGTTCGGCGTTTCCAATGGATTCCACCCGGCTTTACTACAACGAGTTTGCGACCGACCTGGACACGGCCCTCCGCGCCGCCCGACGTGAATTTCCTGCCAACCGCCTCGGTGTCTGGTCACTGTCGATGGGAACGGTCGTCGCCACGCTTTGCCTCCAAAAAAGCCGCGTCGATTTTCTGATTGCCGACAATTACGTGAAAAGCCCGGCCGGGTTGGTCAAATTATACAAAGGCTGGGGCAAAACGGTAACGCTGCCGGAAAACGCCGACCGGTACCCCTCGCTGACGCCCCGGATTTCCTGCCCCGTCCTTTTTTTCGGCGGCACCGACGACGACGTGACCTCCCTCGCCGATGCCCGCGCCGTGGCGGCCCAGCGTCCCAACCGCCGCGTGGTGGCGTACCGGGGTTGGCACGGCGAGGCCGCGAAGGCATTAACTCGAAAAACTTACGCCGATGACTACGTGGCTGAAATCGTGCGGTTCGTCCGACGTAATTGAGAGGTTCACTTCCCAATCACCACCTTCCCCGTCGCTTCCCGTTGGGCCGTCTGCACCCGGAGCAGGTACAGGCCGGGTTTGAGGCCCGTCAGGGACAGCACATTGGGCGCGTGGGGCGTGAGCAATCGGGTTTCGCGGTGCAGCGTGCGGCCCCGGACGTCCGTAACCGTCAGGCGGGCGTCGGCGGCTTCGGGCCAGTCGAAGCGGAGGATGCCGCTGCTGGGGTTGGGGTAAATCCGGAACGGCTGCGCCACCAGGGGGCGGTCGGTGATGGAAAAGGCATCGGATCGGCTGGAGCAGCCATCCACCGTGATTTCGACGGCGTACGCACCGCTCTGCGTGTTTTGAATCGTGGCCTGGTTTGCTCCGGGCAGGGGCGCGCCGTTCAAAAACCACTGGTAGGCCGGGGCGCTGCTGGCCTGCAATCCCGTCGGGGTTGGGGTGACGGTTGGCTTCGGCGGAAGAGCTCCCACCGTGACGGCCACCGCCGCCGAGAGCGGACTGGTTTGGCCGTCCTGCACACCCGCCACCTGGTACGACCCGGCCTGGCTGACGGTCAACCGCGCCCCCGTTTGCCCCGGCAGTTGGGTTCCGTCGCGGTACCAATGGTAGCTGCCGTAGCCCGTGGCGGTCAGGTCGAGGCTGCCGCCCGCGCAGAATTTTCCGCCGTTGGCGGCCGTCAGGCCGGGTGTGGTGAGAACGGTTTTTTTCGGAAACGTCACTTCCCAGATTTGCCCGCCCACTTCGAGCACGTAGAGCGTGTTGCCCACGATTTCGCCGTCCACGGGCGCGGTGAACTTCTCCACGATGCGGCGGCAACTGACCTGGTACTCGCCGTTCACCTTCGTCAGATTCATCAGCAACAGGTCTTCGCCGGGGTCGTTCATAGGGCCGAGCGAGCCGAGGGTCGAGAGGCCCGACGGGTCGAAGGTGCCTTTCTGGTGACCGAGCACGAAGGCCCGCCCGGTGTACTCGCCGCCGAAGGCCAGGCGGGTGTCGAACACCAGCCCCACGGGGCACCGGTGGGCGGTGAACGTGGTAAGTCCGCCTTCCGTGCTGGCATCGCGGATGGCACCGGTCAGGGTATCGCGGTACATGGCGGCGGCAGGGCCGACGTTGCGAATGGGTCGCTGGAATTGAATGTTCGTCGGCTTTTTCGGGTAGTTGGGGTCGTTGGCAAACCCGCCGTTGAGGAAGCTGGTGCTTTTCGGGTTCACCAGCTTGTCCTTTTTCGGGTCGTAGCCGGGAAACTGCATCGGCGTGTCGTTGCCGCCCATTTCCCAGGGGAAGCCGTAATGCTGGCCCTGGCGTATCCAGTTCATTTCTTCCGGGTCGTCGCGGTCGCCGGAATTTTCGACGCTGAACAGCTCGCCGGTGGGTGAGAAGGCGATGTCGAACGCGTTGCGCACGCCCCGGGCAAATACGTAGCCGCTGGCGGCGAGCCAGTCGGTGTCGTTGCGCAGGTGCAGGTTTTGGCTAGTGGCGGGAATGCGGAAAATGTTGGTTGTCAGCGGCTCTTCGCGGAGGTTGGGGTACCGGCCCTCGTTGTCCTTCACCTCGCCGTGGTCGGTGCGGGAGCCGCTCGAAATGTAAAGAAATTGCCCGTCGGGCGAGAAGCACACACCGCTGAAGGCATGGTCGTAGAGGGTTTTTGAGGAGGCGTGGTTGTCAGTGCGCATCACCGTCGTCCAAGTCCAGGAGCCGTTGGACTGGCGCTGGCCGCGTTTCACCAGGCCGTAGCCCGTCACGCCCGGTTGCACGACCCGGTTGCCCACCAGGTACACCACGCCCTGCCGCACCACCAGCCCCTGGAGGTAGTTGATTTCGTGCTGGGCGGCGTCGGCGAGGCGCTCGTGCCGCACGGAGCCGTTTTCGGAAACCAGTTGGTGAAACCCGCCGTCCACGCTGATCGTGTAAAACACCCGCCGGGTGGAATCGTAGGCGATACGCACCTGCGAGTCGGTGTTGGTGATGCGATAGAACGAGCGGATGGTGAGGTCGGTGCTCAGGGCCTGGGGCGTGGTTTGGGCGAGGCTCGTCGCGACGGTAGCCAGGAGCAGCAGGTTGAGAAGCGCGCAGCGGTAGCGGTGTTTCATTGTTTCTGAAAAAGATTTGGCGGCAAGTTCCCCAATTCCATTACGACGCCAATTTGCTGATTTATCCGGTTATCCCCTCGAAGGTGCGTCGGAACGTTTCGCGAAATGCACCCTCACTTGAAATCCTGAAGTTCCTTGAGCATTTGCTCCATCGTCATGATTTTCTGACTCGCGTTCACCTCGAAAAAGGCATCGGGCAACTTGCGGCGCTCAATGCCGACGGCGCGGTAGCGCGTCAGCCAGCCGTACTCCCGGATGGAAAACTCCAGCGGGGTGTTTCCAACGGTGCGCAGGGCATCAAACGACAAACTGAGCGGAATGTCAATCGAGGCCGTGACCAATGCTTCCGTCGGTTCTTCGCCCGCCGGGCCTTGCAGAATGATTTTTTCGGCCCATAATCCGAGCCGTTTCGTCCGTGCTCCGGTTCGGCTGACCGTGTGGATTTTATTCTGAATGAACGGCAACCGTGCTTTCTCCTCATCGTATGAAAGCAGCATCGTAGCCGACCGCGTCGGTCTGGACGGGTCGTTTGATTCCTGCCACGGTGATTCGGAGCAGAGCAAAATGCCCTTTCGATTTCGGATTTCAATCTGCCGGTGTTTCTGTCCGCCCGTAATCCGGTTGACCCGCGTGATTTCAATACGAGCAAGGTCGCCTTTTTTGAAAATCGTCCTCTCCGTGACGATGAACACCGCCGGGTGTGCGTCAACCCGCCGCACCGTATCGGCCTGAAACCGCACGATGCCTTCGTTGAATGCTTTTTGCGTCCAACCGGGCAGGGTCAACGTCGCCAACAGCAGCCAAAGCCAGTTTTTCATAAGGTTACGCCGATACGGGTTTCTCCTCGGCGTGCAACCACACCACCTTCTGCTCCGACCGGTGCGGCTGAGCAACGACGTCGGCGTACAACTCCGGCCGGCGGGCCTTGAGGTAGCGGTAGCCCCCGGCCTGGGTGAGTTTTTCGGGGGTGCAGAGCGCCGTGACCACCTCGTCGCCGAGGGCGCGGCATTCGGCAATCACGTCGCCGAAGGGGTCGAGAATCATGGAACAGCCGTTTTTCAACTGGTCGTCGTCCATGCCGATGGGGTTCGCGAACACGACGTACATCGCGTTGTCGTAGGCGCGGGCGGGGAGCCACTTCATGAGCCAGGCCCGGCCTTTCAGCCCGTCGAATTCCTGCCGGAGCGAAGTGGGGTCGGCTTCGCGATTTTCCCAAAGTTTCGGGTCCACGAAGCCCGCCCCCGGTCGGGTCGAAGGCGTACACATGGTTACGTGCGGAGCGAAGAGAATCTGCGCGCCCAGGAGCCGCGCCGCCCGGACGTTTTCAATCACGTTGTTGTCGTAGCAAATCAACATGCTGCACGTCCAGCCCAGCAACTTGAACACGCCGATGGTATCCCCCGGCAGGATGTTGGGGTTGATGAACGGGTGCAGCTTGCGGTGCTTGGCCACGAGGCCGTTGGCGTCCACGCAGACGTAGGCTTTGAAAATGCGGTCCTGCTCGTCTTTCTCGAACAATCCCGCCAGCACGGCCACGCCGGTTTCGCGGGCAATGTCGGTCAACGCCCGGATGCTGGGGCCGTCGGGGATGCGCTCGGCCACGGCGAGCATCCCGTCCCGGCTGAGGTTGCGGGCGAAGGTGTAGCCCGTGACGGAGCACTCGTGAAAGGCGACGACCTGCGCCCCGTCGGCGGCGGCTTCGGCGCAAAGCCGCCGGATGACGCCGAGGTTGTAGGCTTTGTCGCCGCTGCGGTGTTCAAACTGGGCGGTGGCGATGCGGAGGGGCTGCATGGGGGGATTCTGGCTGAAAGCAAGATAAAAATTCAAGATGCTGGATGAACGACGAGATGCTGAATTTGGATATTGGATGTTTGCTGAGTCCAAGTGTCAGTACCCAACATCTTGAATTTCATCCTGCATTTTCATCCAGTATCCAGCATCTTGCCTTTCCATCCAGCATCCAGCCTACTCTTCCTGATAAATCACCTGCGTGACCGTCTGGCCGACGGCTTTGAGGACGTTGGGATCGATGACGTCGAGGTTGTCGCGGACGGTGTGGTGGTAGTCGCCGAAGAGGTTGGCGGTGGGTTTGGTTTCGACGATGTCAATCATCGGAATTTTCAGGATTTCGTTCACCGCCGTGTGGTCGTCCATCACGTCGCCGCCGGTGTTGTCGGGGAAGTACTGCCCGTAGCCGAGTCGGTCGGCCATGTCCCACACCAGGCTGACGATGCTGGAGGCGTAGCGCATGGACGAGGCTTCTTTCGGAAACGTCGCGCCCTTCGCCCCGACCATGTCGAGCAAAATGCCGTAGTAGGCCGAGTAGCCGGGCTTGTGGGGGTTTTTGGCCCAGTACTCCGAGCCGAGGGCGTAGTAGGTTTTGTTGTTGACGAGGTCCATGTTGTGCTTGATGCCCCAGTCTTCCACGTCGAAGAGCACGATGTCCACGCCGACGTTGGGTTTAGTGGGCGAGGCGTGGAGGATGCGGGCGATTTCGAGCAGGGCGGCCACGCCGCTGCCCCCGTCGTTGGCCCCGTCGAAGGGCTTGTCCTTGAACTGGGCCGTGTCTTTGTCGGCGAAGGGCCGGGTGTCCCAGTGGGCACCAAGCAAAATCCGTTTCGCGGCCTGGGGATTGTAGCTGCCGATGATGTTGCGGGCGGCGAGGCGGGTGCCGTCGTAGGTCGGCACGGTGAAGGTCTGCTCCGTCACCTCGAAGCCGTAGCTTTTCAGTTTACCCACCAGCCAGTCGCCGCAAGCTTTGTGCGCTTTCGAGTTGGGCACGCGGGGGCCGAAGCTGACCTGCTTCGCCACGAAGGCGTAGGCCGAATCGCCGCTGAAGGTGGGCGCGGCGGCGAGCTTGACTTCGCTGGTGGTTTCCTGGCCCGTTTTGGGCTTGGTTTTGCAACCGTACACGCCGACGAGCAGGGCGGCGGCAAAAAGGAGGGAGGTTAAGCGAATCATGTTATTGTGAGAAGTGAGAAGTGAGAGGTAGGATGTTTTCGATGCGACTGTCTTTAAAACATCTCACATCTTACCTCTCACTTCTCACAAAAAACCTATTCTTCGTAAGCCCAATCCACCCCCGTTTTCAGGTCTTTGATGACCAGGCCGGAGGCTCTGAACGTGGCGCGGATTTGGTTCACTTTCTCGTACTGCTTGCTCTGCTTGAACTCGCGGTAGAGGTCGAGCAGACCGCTGGCGAGGTCGTCGGCGTCCCCATTCTTTTCTTCGAGCAGCCCCAGCACGTCCTCCAGAAACGTGATGAACGTGGTTTTTAGCGCCCCGAAGGCTTCTTCGCCGAGCATCGCCGGGGTCAACTGGCCGGTGTAGAGCGAGTTGATTTTCTTGAGCAAATTGAACAGGTGCCCGATGGCCACGGCGGTGTTGAGGTCGTCGTTCATGCCGTCGTAGCAGCCCTGGATGGATTTGCGGATGTCGTCCACCTGTTTTTCCTCCATGGCCACGCCCTCGGCGGGCACGTACTGCATTTCCTTCACCAGCCGCAGGCCATTAATGAGGCGCTTGTAGCCTTTCTGGGCGGCCTGGAGGGCTTCGTTCGAGAAGTCGAGCGTGCTGCGGTACTGCGACTGGAGCATGAAAAACCGCGTCGTCATGGGCGAATACGCCTGGGCGAGCAGGGGGTGCTTGCCCGCGAAGAGTTCGCCCGGCAGGAAGGAATTGCCCAGCGACTTGCTCATTTTCTGTCCGTTCACGGTCAGCATGTTCGTGTGCATCCAGTAGCGCACGGGGGCGGTGTTGTTGAGGCCGCGCCCCTGGGCGATTTCGCATTCGTGGTGGGGGAATTTCAAATCCATGCCCCCGCCGTGGATGTCGAACTGCGTACCGAGGTACTTCGTGCTCATGCAGGTGCATTCGAGGTGCCAGCCCGGAAATCCCGCACCCCACGGACTCGGCCAGCGCATGAGGTGCTCGGGTGCGGCTTTTTTCCAGAGGGCAAAATCGAGCGGACTGCGCTTTTCGCCCACCCCGTCGAGTTCGCGGGTTTCGGTGAGCAAATCTTCCAACACCCGGCCCGACAGGTGGCCGTAGTTGCCGCCTTCGGCGTTGTAGCGCTCGATGTCGAAATAGACGGAGCCGTTCGATTCGTAGGCCAAGCCCTTGCCGACGAGGTTTTTCACCGCCTCGATTTGCTCCACGAGGTGGCCCGTGGCGGTGGGTTCGATGCTGGGCGGCAGGAAATTCATCGTGTGGAGCACCTGGTGGAAATCGTTGACGTACCGCTGCACGATTTCCATCGGCTCCAGCTTTTCGAGCTTGGCCATCCGACCGATTTTGTCCTCGCCCTCGTCGCCGTCGCCCACGAGGTGGCCCACGTCGGTGATGTTGCGCACGTAGCGGACTTTGTAGCCGACGTGCGTCAGGTAGCGAAACAGCACGTCGAAGGTCAGAAACGTGCGGACGTTGCCGAGGTGGACGTTGCTGTACACCGTCGGACCGCAGACGTACAGGCCCACGTGGGGCGGATTCAGGGGCTGGAAGCGTTCTTTTTCGCGGGAGAGCGTGTTGAAAAGTTTCAGGGGTTGCATGGCGATGGGTTTGACCAAAATAAGCTTCGGGCGGTTCGCGGAAGTAGCGGAATCGCGGTCAACATCGCGGGGCGGGGGGAAGAAAAAGCAAAACCTGTTTCATTCGTTGGAAAACGCGGTTCTTTCGTCGAAAACGACGATTCCGTCCTGCTTGATGAACCGGAAAATCGACCGTTTCGACGTCTGGAAATGGTGCAGCGACGTGGGCATCACCGACACGACCAGGCCGTGTTTTTCGCCCAATGCCACCATCGCCGGGCCGTACACCTGCAACTCGTCCTTGACGGAAATGACCGGGTCGTTGAAAATGACCAGGAAATCCATGTCGGACTCGTCGTGGAAGTCGCCCCGTGCGTAGCTGCCGTACAAAATCACCTGATGGAGCCGTGGCCCGTACTGGTTTTTCAGAATCTGGACAACGTCGCGGATGACGGCTTGCTGGTCCACCATAACGGGCGCAAAACTACGCAATCTTCGGCGTTCGGCGGCAGGTGGCTATCTTTGGCGGTTGAAAATGCAGTTTAATGAAAAACAAGAAATGAAAAATAAGGAATGAAAAAGTGAAAGACAGGGCACTGCCTTCTTCATTCCTTATTTTTCATTTCTTGTTTTTCATTCCCAATACCCCTGAATGACGCTCCTCGAAGTCGGCAACGACCCCACCCTGCGCCGCGAATTTCTGCACCTGCCCCTGCGGCTCTACCGGCACGAAACGGCCTGGATTCGGCCCCTCGACAAGGACATCGAGGAGGTGTTTGACCCCCAGAAAAACCCCTCTTTCGCCAACGGCGAGGCCATTCGCTGGATTCTCCAGGACGACGGGGGCAAAACCATTGGCCGCGTGGCCGCTTTCGTGGACTACGAAAAGGCGAAGCAGGAAGAGCAGCCCACGGGCGGCATGGGCTTTTTCGAGTGCGAAAACGACCCCGCCGCCGCCAGCGTGCTCTTCAACGCCTGCCGCGATTGGCTGAAGGCGAAAGGCATGGAGGCGATGGACGGCCCCATCAACTTCGGCGAGCGGGATACGTGGTGGGGCTGCCTCGTGGGTGGTTTCGAGCACGAACCCACCTACAAAATGCCCTGGACGCTGCCGTATTACCCGGCCCTGTTCGAGCAGTACGGTTTTCGAGATTATTTCCAGCAGTACACCTACGTGACGCCCATCCGCGCTGCCGTCGTGACGCCCGGCGTGGAAGAGCGCGCCCGGCGGGTGTACCAGAACCCGGCGTACCAGTTCCGGCACGTTGAGAAATCGAACTGGAAAAAATACGCCGACGACTTGCGGACGATTTACAACCTGGCCTGGGCGCGGCACAGCGGCGTGAAGCCCATGAGCGAGGAAAAAGCCCGCGAACTGGTGAAATCGGCCCTGCCGATTCTGGACGAGCAGCTCACCTGGTTCGCCTACGCGGGCGACGACCCCGTGGCGTTCTTCGTCGTCTTGCCCGAAATCAACCAAATCGTGAAGTACCTCGACGGGCAATTCAACCTCTGGGCCAAGCTGAAGTTTTTGCTCCTGAAAGCCAAGGGCGTGATGACCAAAACCTTCGGCGTGAGTTTCGGCGTGGTGCCCGACCACCAGGGCAAGGGCGTTGAGGCGGCCATTGCCCTGCGGTTCCGGCAGGCCGGGCGCGACAACCCGGATTTCCCCTACGAAACGCTCGAAATGAACTGGGTCGGCGATTTCAACCCCATCATGCTCCGCTTCGTCAAGCAAATCGGCGGGGAACTTTCCAAGACCTACGTCACCTACCGCTATCTGTTCGACCGGAACAAGCCGTTCAAACGGTGCCCGGTCATCAAACGCCCGAACGAGTGAAGCCCATTACCTTTTCATTCGTAATTCCTAATTCGTAATTCCTAATTGAAAAATGTCTTTACTCGCCATCGGCACCGTCGCCTTCGACGCCATTGAAACGCCCCTGGGCAAAACCGACAAAATCATCGGCGGGGCCGCCACGTACATCACGCTGGCCGCGTCGTATTTCACCAAAACCGCCAACCTCGTGGCCGTGGTGGGCGATGATTTCCCCCAGGAGTACATCCAACTGCTCAACGACCACGGCGTCAACACCGAGGGCCTTCAGGTGAAGGCGGGCGAGAAATCCTTCTTCTGGGCCGGGCGCTACGACCAGGATTTGAACTCCCGCGAAACCCTCGTCACCGACCTCAACGTGCTGGCCACCTTCGACCCCATCATTCCCGAAAGCTACCAGGACTGCGAATTCCTGATGCTCGGCAACCTCACCCCCCAGGTGCAGAAAACCGTCATCGAGCGCCTCCGCAAACGCCCCAAACTCATCGCGATGGACACGATGAATTTCTGGATGAACGTGGCCCTGCCCGAACTCCGCGAGGTGATGACGATGGTGGACGTGCTGAGCATCAACGACGAGGAAGCCCGGCAGCTTTCCGGCGAGTACTCCCTCCGCAAAGCCGCCCGGAAGATTCTGGGGATGGGGCCGAAAACGCTCTGCATCAAAAAAGGCGAACACGGCGCGCTGCTCTTCCAGGGCGACGAGGTGTTTTTTGCCCCCGCCCTGCCGCTGGAAGAAGTATTCGACCCCACCGGCGCGGGCGACACGTTCGCCGGGGGTTTCATCGGCTACCTCGCCAGCACCGGCGACGTGAGTTTTGAAAACATGAAACGCGCCCTGATTCACGGCTCGGCGATGGCCTCGTTTTGCGTCGAAAAGTTTGGGACGGAACGCCTCCTGAACCTTTCGCAGGACGAAATCAGCGGGCGGGTGCAGGAGTTTGTGAAGCTGGCGCACTTTTCGGTGTGAGGCGTCTTTGCCCGAAATCCGCCGGACGGCCCCCCGCGCGGCCTCTCCCAGCCGCCCGACGGGGCGCTGGGTGGGGATGGGCGCTGAGCCTATCGGGATTTTCAGCATCTTTCCCCCGCATTACTCCTTCGTCCTGCTCTTTGAGGGGCTGGATTTGGTCACCTCGAAGCCCCAGTCGCCCAAGTGCCTGGGGTGGGAGCGGTACACGCCCTCCAGGAAGTCGCGGGTGGCGCGCAGGGCCTCGCGCAGCACCTTGACCTTTCGGTTGCGATCGGCGATGAGCCTCTGGCTCTCGCGGCGGAGGCGTTCGCCCTCTTCGTGTTCCTGCCGGCAGGCCGGCACGTCGGGGGCGAGCGCGTCCCAGGAGAAGTCCACGAGGGCATGAAGCTTGGAATCCGGCCCGTCGGCCACGTGTTTCTCGAGCACACGCTCGCAAAGCACCAGGAGTTCCGGGATGTTGACTGGGATTTTTACCTTGTTCTTAGCCATAACGGAAACGGTTTAGTGAAAAACTAGCAAAATCAGGCGGTAAACGGGGGGTGTGTTCTCGTTGACGGCCAAATCGTTCCTTCCCTCACCCTCATCGAACCCATCGACGCCGATTCCGACTTGCCCACCGGGCTTTTCCGGGGCCATTTCTCCCTTTTCCTCCTTGTCCTCACCCCCGGCAAACTTGTTTACGGTGGCGGCGTTGTCTCAATTGCACTTTTTCATTCAGAAAATACCCTTTCTATTGTTAAAAACAGTATTTTTCATGTGAAACAGTTTTTTTTCAATATAGAAAACTATCTTTTTGTTATGAGAAAAGGTATTTCTTTTTTGAAAAAGACTCTTTTTCATTTTAAAATTACCCATTTTAACATACGAAAGAGTCATTTTTAGAAGAGAAATACTAATTTCATTACCATAAAGGGTATTTTTGACGTGAAAAAGGCCATCTCCGAGGTTGGAGATGGCCTTTTTCACGTCAGGTTTCCTGTGGTAGACAACGCGAAGCCGGATTTCCTGCTTGAGATGGGAGAATCGCCCGTCGAACTGCCCGGATTCCACCCGGAAGAGAACAGCAACGGCTTTGAAAACACCCCTTCCCTCGTCGCGCACCCCCCTTGCGCCCTTTGCCAGAAAGAAGTTCACTTCGTTCCCGCCTTTGTCGTCTTCGGAAACCCCGTGCGGCGGGTGGTTTTCAGGGGCGGCGGAGTGCGTTTTGGCCTTTTGGTGGAGGGGGAGGGTTACTTGCCGAGCAAAGCCAGGTGCGCGTGGTCGCGGAGCAGCGTTCGGAGAAACGCCGCGTCGTCCTGGTCGGTGGTGATGCTGGTGACGCCTTTTGCTTTTTCGGCGGCGACGGCCAGGAGATACTCGTTTTCCATGCGGACGCCTTTTTGGAGCGCCCGGAGGAGGGTCGTTGCGTCGCCGTCGGTCAACATAGCGGCTTCGGGGTAAGTGACTTGGTAGTTGGGGTCCACCTTCGGCACGGCCACGACCCGTTCGAGCGTAACGGGCGGGCGGAGTTTCACGACCGTGGTTTTGGCGGCAATGTCGCCCAACCGCTGCCCCTTGCCGTTGACGGCGATGGTCACGATGGCAATGACGCCGAAAAACGGAAACAGGCTCGTTTCAAGGAGCCGGAACAGCCAGCGCAGCAGATAGGCACTGAGGGTGGGCTGCCGCCCGTCGAGCATCACGACGCGAAGGCCGAGTGCCCGCTTGCCGATGCTCTGGCCGTTGAACAGCGCCTCCATCGCCAGGTCGTAGAGCAGAACGGGCAAGAGGAGAAGGCAGAAAAACGCAACGACTCCGACGGTTTCGAGGTTCTCCCTCCCTGAAAAAACGCCCATCCCGGCGCTGACGGCAATCATCCAGGCCATGAGCACCAGGAAGTCGATGAGGTAGGCTAAAATCCGTTCGCCCACGCTGGCGGGCTGGTATTCGAGGGCGACGTTCTGGGTGGTTTCGACGAGCAGGCCTTCCATGCTTGGTTTTTCAGGGTTGAAGCGGCTAATTTAGGAGTTTATAGTGTAGCGTTCAGGGTTTAGAGCGGCCGCCGCGCGGTTGGCAACCACACTAAACACTGAACACTAAACGCTAAACCCTGAACCCTACACCCTCCAAATGCGCGAAGCCGTCTTTATCCGTCAGAACGCCGACGCCTGGAAGGCCATCGAGCAGGACACGCGCCCTACTGACCCCGACGTGCTGGCCGCCCGCTTCGTGCGCCTGACCGACGATTTGGCCTACGCCCGCACGTTTTACCCCGATGCCGCCGTCACGCAGTACCTCAACGGGCTGGCGTCGCGGCTTCACCAGCAGATTTACCGCAACCGCCCCGAAACGCGGGGCCGCTTCTGGCGGTTTTGGCGCACGGAACTGCCCCTGCTGTTCCGGCAATCGCACCAGGAGTTGCTGCTTTCGTTCGTCATTTTTGGGGCCGCCGTGCTCCTCGGCGCGGTCTCGGCCCTGCACGACGACGCCTTCGTGCGGCTCATCCTCAGCGACGGGTACGTGAACCAAACCCTCGAAAACATCGAGCGCGGTGACCCGCTGGCGATTTACAAGAGCGCGGGGCAGACGGAGATGTTTCTCAATATTACAATCCACAACATCCAGGTGGCGTTCATCGCCTTTATCCTCGGCGTGGCCGGGTCGGTCGGGACGGTGTGGGTGCTGTTCTCCAACGGCGTCATGCTAGGGGCGTTTCAAACCTTCTTTTACCAGAAAGGCTACCTGCTCACCTCGGTGCTGACCATCTGGATTCACGGCACGCTGGAGATTTCGGCCATTGTCATTGCTGGTTGCGCCGGGCTGACGATGGGCAACGCGCTCTTGTTCCCCGGCACGTACCCACGTTTGTACTCCTTCCGCAAAGGCGCGAAGCAGGGGTTGAAAATCGCCGTGGGATTGGTGCCGATTTTCATCGCGGCGGGTTTTCTCGAAAGTTTCGTCACCCGCCTGCCGCTGCCCTGGTACGTCAGCGGCGGCATCATCGCCGCCTCGGCCCTGTTCATCGGGTGGTATTTCGTGTGGTATCCGATGCGGTTGAATGTGAAATCCGTTTAGGGTTCAGGGTTTAGCGTTTAGGGTGAAAAATCCAACCCTAAACGCTAAACCCTGAACCCTAAACCCCAAACCCGAATGCCTTTGTCTCTCAATCTTTACCGCGAACGCGACTTCGGCGCGAAAATCAACGCCGCCTTTCAATTCGCCGCCCGGCAGGGCAAGCCGTTGCTCCTCTGCCTGCTCTACCTCGTCGCGCCGCTGACGCTGCTGGTGGGGATTTTCGGGGGTTTGTTTCAATCGAAAGTGTTTTCGTTCTCAGAAGGCGGGGACCGGTTTCAGAGTATGGGCGTCAGCGACTTGGTCTCGTTCGACTACGGGCTGATGATGCTCTTCTCCCTCTTCGCCTACCTGCTCATGTCGCTGACCGTGTACGCCTACCTGGCCGAGTACGACGCGGCGGGCAACCGCCCGCCCACCGTGGCCGACGTGTGGGCGCGGGTGCGGCGGAGTTTGCTCCCGGCGGCGGGCGTGTCGGTGCTGCTGTTCCTCGGCGCGGTGCTCCTGGTGGGCGGGCTGGTGGGCATTTTCGCGGCGGCGGGCATCATTCCGATGGCCGTGCTGGGCGGGTTTCTGGCGGTCGGGCTGATTCTGTACTGGGCCGTGCTCTACTCGCTCGCCTTCCCCGCGCTCGTGCAGGAAGACCTCGGCGTGATGGAAGCCCTGCAACGCTCGGCGCAGTTGGTGGACGGGAAATGGTGGTCCACGCTGGGGCTATCGCTCGTCATGGGGCTGATTACGGGCGTGCTGGGGTACGTTTTTCAGTTTCCCCTGCTCCTCATCGCCCTGCTCAAAGGCCTTGAAGTACTCAAAGGCGAGCAAACCCTGCTGTTCATTCTAACGACCATGTTCACCACCGTGGGCACCACACTGCTGCGGGGGCTGGTCACGCTGGCGCTGGGGTTTCAGTACTACAATTTGGTGGAAATGAAGGAAGGCCCCGGCCTGCTGGCCGACCTCGAACGCCTGGGCCAGAAAACCGCCCCGCTAACTCCTTTTTTCGGTGAAAACGACGATTTGTAGCCTCTTGCTGCTGCTGCTGACCGCCTGCGCATTCGCCACCCCCACGCCGCCGAAGCTGCCGCCCGACCGCTCGCCCATCACCGTGCGCCGCCCCGACCCGGTCACCTGGGAGCGCCTGCGCGCCGACCGGGATTTTCAGTACGGCGAAGACCTCAAACCCGCCGAGGGCGTACTGGCCCGGCTCTGGGTGCGCTTCCTGCGCTGGCTGGCCGAGTGGCTCTACGACCCGTCGCGCAAAGGCACCCGCGACTGGCTCACGGTGGCGCTGGTGGTGGGCGTGGCGGTGTTCGTGGTCTGGAAACTGCTGGGCATGGACAAGGCCGGGCTGCTGGGCCGTCGCAACGCCCGCACCAACCTGGCGTATTCGCTCGAATCGGAAAACATCCACGCCATTTCATTCGCGGAAGAAATCCGCGCCGCCCTCGAAACCGGGCAGTACCGCCTCGCCGTACGGCTGCACTACCTCTGGTCGCTGAAGGGCCTCACCGACGCCGGTTTGATTGACTGGAAACCCGACAAAACGAACCACGCCTACGTCGGCGAATTGCAAACCCACGCCCTCCGGCCCGATTTTGAAACCCTAACCGACGAGTTCGAGCGAATTTGGTACGGCGGCTTCCCGCTGGGGGCGGGGCAGTTTGAGGCGTTGCAGGGGCGGTTCGAGAAGTTTCGGGCGGCGATGCCGGTCGCCGTTAGCTAACGATGAAAAACCCATCCACGAAATACCTTATCCTCCTCGGCGCGACGGTACTGGCCTTCGTGCTCGTGGAGTATTTCCGCCCCAAACCCCTCGACTGGCGGCCCACCTACGCCAACCGCGACGCGATTCCCTACGGCACCAAAGCCACCTACGAGCTGCTGCCGGGGCTGTTCGCCAACCAGCCCGTGCGCACCGTGCGCGTGCCGGTGTACAATCACCTCCGCGAAACCACGTTGCCGAAGCGGAGCAGCTACGTGTTCATCAGTCAGGCAGTCGATTTTGACGAAAACGATGTGAAGCACTTGTTGCGGTACGCCGCTCGGGGAAATCATGTGTTCATTGCCGCCCAGCGGTTTCCCAAAACGCTTACAGACACATTAGGCATCCAAACGGAAGAATCGGTTTATTTACCTAAAACCGATTCGCTTACGCGGGGCCTCGATTCACTCACGCTAAATTTTACAAATCCGACGCTTCAGGTTCGGAGCGGATACGCTTTCCCTATTCGCGAACTGCTTGCCTCAAATTTCAAGTTGGACAGCCTGCCGAACATTGGGTTGAAACGTGCTTCGACGCTGGGCGTGAACAACCGCGACCAGGCAACTTTCATAAAGATTCCGTTCGGCAAAGGCGCAGTTCTTTTGCATTCGGTTCCTCAAGCTTTCACCAATTTTTACGTGCTGCGAAACCCCACGGCGGAGTACGCCTGCAAGGCCCTCTCGTATCTGCCCGACGCCCCCGTGTTCTGGGACGAGTACCAGAAACAGGGAAGGGTGGGGGAGGAGTCGATGTTCCGGTTCCTGCTCAGCCACCCTTCGCTCACCTGGGCATACTACCTGATTCTGGCCACGCTGACGCTCTTCGTGCTGAGCCACAGCCGCCGTCGGCAGCGGGTAATTCCGGTGGTAGAACCGCCCCGCAACACCTCGCTTGAATTCGCCGAAACCATCGGGCAGTTGTACTTTCAGCAGGGGAATCACCGCGATTTGGCCGAAAAGAAAATCGCCCATTGGCTGGCCTTCGTGCGGCAGCAGTTCCACCTGCCGACCCACGAATTTGACGACGAATTTCGTCGGCACCTCGCCGCCAAAAGCGGCGTTTCCCGCGTTGACGTGGACGCACTCCTCGCGCGGGTCGAGGCGGTGCGGGCTAGCGAAACCCTCAGCGAGGCGCAGTTGCTCGACCTGAACCGGCGCGTCGAAGCGTTTTACCAGACCAGCCATGCTTGAGGCCCAACTCCAGACCTTGCAGGAAACGGCCCGCTCGCTTCGCGAGTTGGAAGACGACGCCGTGCTGTTCGCCCGCCTCAACGCCCTGCCCCGCGCCGACGTGCAGGCCCTGCTGGCCGAGTACCAGCGCGTGGAGCAGCAGTTTTCGCCCGTCAACCTGCTGCGTTACGAGGTGCTCAACCAGTTGGAAGAAGGCCGCCCGCCGCTTACGCCCGCTGACGTCGAGCTGATCCGCCACGAAATCGAAGAACGCAATGTGGCTTTTTTTGAAAAATATGGCTCCCGGCTCACCGAAGGACTGGCCCGTTACGCCAAGCGGGAGCCGTTCCGGGCCTGGCGGCGAGGGAGCGGCCTGGCGTACTTTAAGTTGTTTCACCCGTTTTTTTACCGAAAAGAAACCGCCCAACGGGTGCTCACAGCCCTGCGCGAGGTGGGGGAGCAGATGCGCGAGGTTCTGGCCCTGCCCACGCACCGCTTGCACATCGGCGATTTCACCGGCAGCCACCGCTACGGGGCCACCGATTGCTGGCTGGCGCTGTTCCCGCCCGACAAGCCCAATCACCGGCTGGCGCACCAGTTGTTTTGCCGCGTCAGCGCGGCGGGCATTCACGCGGGCCTGCTCTCGGGCTGGGCCATCGAGCGCGATCGGCAGCAAATCGTTGAGTTTTTCGCGGAGTTCGACGCGGCGTTTGCTTTTCTGAAAACCCTGACCGAACGCTACCAGGCCGCCAACGACTCGTTGGAAGTGCTCACCGCAGTGGCAGAGCCACCAGCGCCCTACGAAGCGGCGGGTACGCCTGGTTCACCGGAGCCGGTTTTGCAATCTGAAGAAACAATAGCGGATGCGCTGGCCGCGTTGCGCTACAAGCGCAACCTGATTTTGCAGGGGCCACCGGGGGTCGGAAAAACGTTCCTCGCCCAACACCTCGCTGAAATCCTGCTCGGTGGCCGCGACGAGCGGCGGATGCGCACCGTGCAGTTTCACCAGTCGTACGCTTACGAGGATTTCGTGCAGGGCTATCGACCGGATGGGCGCGGCGGATTTCGGTTAAAAAACGGGCCGTTTCACGACTTCTGCCAACTCGCCCAGCGTCAGCCCAAGCAAGCCTTCGTGTTTTTGATTGACGAAATCAACCGCGGCAACCTGAGTAAAATTTTCGGCGAGTTGCTGCTTTTGCTCGAAGCCGACAAGCGTTCGGCGGCTTTCTCTGTGCCCCTGACATACTCGGAAACGCCATTTTTCATCCCGCCCAACGTGTACGTCATCGGCACGATGAACACGGCTGACCGTTCGCTGGCGCTGGTGGATTACGCCCTGCGTCGGCGGTTCGCATTTGTCAACGTGCAGCCTGAGTTTGGAGACAAAACCATCGGATTGCTCCAAGCACGCGGTGTGCCTGAGGAATTTTTAAACCGCCTGACCGCCGCTTTCCGGGCGCTCAATGAAATCATCCGCCAAGACCCCAGCCTGTCGGCGTCATTCTGCGTTGGGCATAGTTACTTCATGCATCCGGACCCCGCCGAACTTTCAACCTGGTACCGGCGTATCATTTCCCTCGAAATCGCACCGTTGCTTCACGAGTATTGGTTTGATGACCCGGACAAAGCCGAAGGAGAAATTAAAAAACTGCTGGCCGTCGTTGGATATTCATGATTCGGATTGAAAATCTTTACTTTCTGCTTTGCTACGCCTGGGACATCTTGCCCGAACGCTCTATGCTACACGTTGATGCCGAAGAAGCACCAAATGTGTTGAACCTGTTGGCAAACGTGTTTCTCAATCACCTTGCCCGGCGGTTGAAACAGGGATTGCCGCACCGGTACGTGGAAGTCGGAGAAGAAATTTATGGCATCTGCGGTAGGATTTCCGTTTCGGAAACGATTCGTAGAAACCGGATGAGAGAGGGAAAGACCTATTGCCGTTTTGACGAATTCAGCCCAAATCATGCGATGAACCGCACGTTGAAAGCAACGCTAACACGACTTTGCCGGGCCGAAATGCTGATGGAACCGCTTCAACAACGAGCGATTCAGTTACTTCGCAACCTGGCCGGAATCGAGTCCGCCGAAACGATTACAGATTCACAGGTAAGCCGCCTGCTCGAACAAACCAGGGCACCCTCCGAACGCCTGCTGCTTCACCTCTCCCAACTGATTCACAACAACCTGCTGCTGAATGAGCAAAATGGAAAATTCACTTTCCAGGAATTTTGGCGCGATGAAAAAAAGATGGGCGCTGTGTTTGAAACTTTCGTCCGAAACTTTTACCGAATGGAGCAAAACCAGTATTCGGTCCGGCGAGAACAGATCCACTGGCAATTGGAAGCTTCGAAAGAGGACAGCGAGTTCTTGCCAAGAATGCTTACCGATGTTTCATTGGAAAGTACGGACCGAAAGCTAATCGTCGACACGAAGTACTACGTTGCAACACTCCAACGCCACTTCGACGCACAGAAAGTGCATTCGATGCACTTGTACCAGCTTTTCGCTTACCTTAAAAACCAGCCGGTCAGTCAAAAAGAAACAGTCGGAATTTTGCTTTACCCAGTCGTCGATCGCAGGTTGTCGCTACGCTATGCTCAGGTGTCTCAAACGATTCGCGTGGAAACCCTGGATTTAGCCCAACCGTGGCAACAGATTTATGCTAAACTTTTGGAATTGATTCAATAAAAAACGCCCTGCCTTATTTGAGGCAGGGCGTCAAAGTAAACAGACTGAGGCGGTTACCTACTTTCCCACGGGTGAGCGCAGTATCATCGGCGAGGGGGGG